>Ga0315901_10007179_pt1 | contig 13212 bp, 10 predicted proteins | sample LakEriMetagenome_10_FD_203761 | JGI IMG/M metagenome (GOLD analysis project Ga0315901, IMG submission 203761) | Freshwater fungal communities from buoy surface, Lake Erie, Ohio, United States - Buoy 2 MA116 | ecosystem: Environmental > Aquatic > Freshwater > Lake | place: USA: Lake Erie, Ohio... | reverse complement strand
TTCTATTAGCTTTGGGGTGGTTTGCGCTTATTTACTGGGATTAATAGTAGGTAAAAATTATCAGTTGAATTTTCATTCTGATCAAGCTGAAACTTGTGAAGAGCCTAGCTGTTGCGAGCACGAACATAAAAAAAATCTTGTGCAAGTAGTACTAGAAGATCTTAGCCAAATGGTAAAAGAGTTTTTGGGCTGGATCATACTAGCAGTCTTGCTTGCGGCGAGTTTTGATCATTTTTTGGGAGCAAATGAAATCGTAAAATCTGTTGTGAGTAATCCGGATTTTAATTTACTAAGTCCTGTAATAGCCTCAGCGATTGGATTTCCTTTTTATTTTTGTGCTGGAGCTGATATACCATTAAGCTCAGAATTCCTAAAACTTGGTCTGGGAGCAGGGTCTGTGATCAGTTTTATGCTAGCAAGCCCAGGAGCGAACCTGACGAGTTTACTGGTTTACCATAAAGCAATTGGATGGAAAAGCTCATGGGTATTGATTTTGGTTTCGATGATATCAGCGAGCTTGATTGGAATTATTATTAATCTAAGGTTATGGTAATGAGCGAAACAAGAATTAATAAAGAAATTGAAGCCAAATACAATCAAGTGCTAGAGAAGCTTCTAGATTGGAATAAAGCTTACTACCTAAATTCAGCTCCCGTGGTGGATGACGCTGTTTATGACGCTCATATGGATGAATTGCTGGGACTAGAAGCCGAGTATCCGGAGCTTATCAGTCCTCTAAGCCCGTCACAATACGCTGGAAGCTCAGTCAGCTCCTCTAAATTCACAAAAGTCAAACACTTGATTCCCATGATTAGCTTGGCTAATGCTTTTGGCGAGCAGGATATTTTAGATTGGGAAGATCGAATCAACCGAATCATCGGAGCAGAAACTACTAGAGAATATGTTTTTGAACCCAAGATAGATGGATTAAGCATCGCAATTGACTTTCTAGATGGCAAGCTTCATAAAGCTGTTACGCGCGGTGATGGTAAGGTCGGCGAAGATGTTACTGAAAATGTCAAAACCATAAAAACCCTACCAAAAACCATCGAACATAAAGGTCCAATTTCTATTCGCGGTGAGGTTTTTATTAATAAAAAAGATTTTATCGCTATCAACCAAGAGCAAGAAAATCAAGGACACCAAATTTACGCTAACCCCCGCAATACCGCTTCGGGCTCGCTTAGACAGCTTGATCCAGAGATAACAGCATCTCGCAAGCTGGATGCTTTTTTTTATGCTCTATTTAATCAAAACGGACTTGAAAATGGCAGTAGCGCCCAATCGAGCGAACTTGAGTTTTCTAATCATAGTGAAGCTCTTCAACTCCTTGATAGACTGGGTTTTAAGACCAATAAAACCAATAATCAAACTTGCAAAAATATTCAAGAAGTAATAAATCTATATAATGAATGGATCCACAAAAGACATGACCTCGATTACGAGATCGACGGAGCAGTAGTTAAAGTTAATCAAATCGACTTGCAGACTACACTTGGCTCGACAGCCAAATCTCCGCGCTGGGCAATAGCGCTTAAATTTCCAGCAGAAATAGCTGAAACAATTTTAGAATCCGTTGAATTAGAAGTAGGTAGATTAGGCACTATAACTCCTGTTGCTAATCTAAGCCCTGTAAAGCTTGCAGGCACTACTGTCAAACGTGCTAGCTTACATAATTTTGACCAGATAGAAAGACTAGGCGTAGAGATAGGTGACTTTATTAATGTCAGAAAAGCTGGGGAAATAATCCCTGAGATTATTTCTGTCAATCTAAAAAAACGTCCCTCAAACACACTCAAAATCGAGGTCCCAAGTTCTTGTCCAGTCTGCGACTCAGAAGTCGCTAAAATTGATGTGGGGTATTTCTGCCAAAACATTTCTGGGTGCCCTGCTCAAGTCCAAAGAAGGATAGAGCATTGGTGCTCAAAGGGTGCTATGGATATTAATGGGGTAGGACCCGCTCTGGTAACAGCTTTACTGGATAATAAGCTCATCAGCTCGCCACTAGATCTTTATGAACTTAAAAAAGATGATCTGATTAATCTAGAAAGAATGGCAGAAAAATCTGCTGAAAATGCTATTAACTCTATTCAAGCAAGTAGAGTGAGAAGCTTTCCTAGACTGCTTTTTGGGCTAGGTATAAAACATATTGGTATTAATGTCGCTGAATTAATTGCTAATTACTATCCTAACTTAGATAGCCTTGAAAATGCGGTTCTAAATCAAGCTGAGGACGTCACTAAGATCGACGGACTCGGTCCAAAAATCGTCGAGAGCCTTGTTAATTTCTTCAAAAGCTCTGCGTATAAAGAGTTTAAGGCGCGCTTAGAAAAAAATCCTAATTTACTTGATATTAAACAATCAGATATTAAACAGCTCAGCTCTAGGCTTGAAGGTAAAAGCTTCGTTATTACTGGAACTCTGTCCCAGAGCAGATCTCACTATGAAAACCTAATAAAAGAAAACAGCGGCAAAGTTAGCTCGTCTGTTTCAAGCAAGACTTCATATGTACTTTGCGGTGAGAACCCTGGCTCCAAGCAACAAAAAGCAGAAGAGCTAAAAGTTACTATCCTAGATGAAGATGAATTTATGAAGCTAATTAAATAATGAGAGTTTATATTGCTATTTTTGTTTTTTTATTTTCGTGGGCAAGTACGAAGGCTACTAACAAAAAATCGCGAAACAATTCAGAGCTTATCGCCATCGGTCTTCATGATTCCGCTAGAACCTTATACTTAACTGCCAATCAAGATTATCAGATCCTCGAAAAAAGCTCACCAAGCGGATCCTGGAGCGAAGCCACCACGATCATCATAAACCGAGCTGGCGCTAAAACTCTAATCAAATCATCCCCCGCGACCATCGAGAGCATGGTCGTAGCCAGCCCGCCTTCACTTACTAGCTCAAGTAAAGCTCTAAAATTTGCTTGCCTAGAGTCATCTGGAAGTAAAGTCCTTATTAAAAATTTCGACTCGGAAAAATTTTTTAAGGGTGATTACAAAAACACCGATATTAAAATCATAAAAAAGCAAAAACAAAAACCTTGTTTATTTATGCTCAAAAGCTCACGGCTAGATAAAAATCCTTATAATATTTTTAGAGGCAATATCATAATCATTCCTCACAAAAACTCTTTTAGCGTTATAAACGAATTAAGAATCGAAGACTACCTTAGAAGCGTCGTAGCAAGCGAGGTTTCATACACTTGGCCGCTAGAGGCTCTAAAAGCACAAGCCATCGCGGCTAGAACTTATACCCTCGCTCAAAAAGGCAGAAGAAAAAATCTTGGTTACGATCTAAAATCTGGCGTAGAAGACCAGATGTACCTAGGCTACAAAAAAGAAAACCCACGTATCACTCAAGCCGTCAAAGCCACTCAAGGAGAGTTTCTTGTAGATAAATCAGGAGTTATTGTAGATGCTTACTACTCAAGTCATGCTGGCACTTATTCTAGCTACCCCGAAACCAGCTGGGGAATTAGCCCTAAGCATTATTTACAAGCCGTAAAAGAATTTAGTACTGAAGTAAAACCATGGGAACTAAATTTAAGCCTTGAACAAATACAAGAAAAACTTAAAGACTTACGCTACGAAAAGCTTAATGCAATCACTATCCTAAAACGCAGTCCAGAAGGGCGAGTGGCTGGGGTCTTGATTAGTGGGATTAAAGATGGCACGCCTAAGCACACTAGTCTTAGCGGAGAAGAGTTTCGGCATCATCTTGGACTTAGAAGTACTAATTTTTCTATGGAGTGGATTAATAAAGAAACCATAGTGCCAAATCTTCCAGCACCAATAATCAAAAGCAAAAAAAATATATTTGAAAAAATATTTGGCTTTATGATAAATGACAAAGACCCCAAACCATCTCAGGAAGAGAGTTCCACCACTAAAAAACTGACTTATAATCTTAAAATCTCCGGTGAGGGTTACGGACACGGCATCGGTCTGTCGCAATATGATGCTAAATTTTTAGCTCAATCAGGTAAAAGCTATAAAGAAATTTTACTGTATTATTATCAGGGAGCTAGGATAGTTAGGCGGGTTTAGCCAAATTAAAAATTAATTATTAGAAGGCTGAAACTGATTAGTTCGGTTAGATTGTTCAATGGTTTTCATTCCCATTGCTTGTGCGTATTGATCACTAGCTTGCATTATTGTTTTAACCATATTTAAAATTGCCTGAGCTGAAACCTCAGCTAACTTAATAGCTTCTGCTGGCGCGCCATACTGCATGCAAGCAATTGTTAGATTATTTAGCAGATTGTGTAATCCTGTAGGGTTTTGAGATTTATGTAGGTTTTGAACCACGCTTGATGAGTTGATTTGAGAATAAGCGCCAGATACTAAACCCGCTTGATAAGCTAATCCTGTGGCCACTTGTACAAGAGATTCACGCTTTTCTCCAACTTCCAAAAAATGCATCAGAGAACCACTAGCTTTAATTGATTCTTGGAATATCGCAAGAGCTTGATCAACAGCAGATTTTATTAATGCATTAGTAGAATCATTTCCTTGAGATTTTGCTTCGAGAGCTTGAGCGACCTGCGTTTTTAGAGCCGCAAAATTCGGACGAGATGCTTCTATAAGCGCTTTTAGATTTACTAAAGCTTGGTTATTAGGAGAGCTATCAGCAGAAGCTTCTTGCTTAATACCAAATAAACTCATGACTTGATAAAAAAGATTGGCAAGCGGGCTTTGAGTCAATAATCTAGCGGTCAAATCTACAGACTCTGAATTTATCAATAAGTTTGCGACAGAATCAATAGGGCTCTGAGCTAATTGCTGAGGAGTCTGCTGAGTGCTAGTCATTACTGGAGCTACAAGATCAACAGAAGTAGCCATAACGGTAGGCGATGATGGGGGCGTAGCAGTTGCTGTGAACGATTGATTCACAGGAGTATGAAAATGAAGTTGGCTTGCTGCGGGCTGAGAAACAGACTGCGTTGGTGTATAGCCTGTATCAATTGAACTAGAAAAAGTTGGAACACCCGAAACACTAGTATTCATAAAAAACCCTCCAAACGGTAAATATATTATAACGGTTTACCAATAGTAAAATCAAGTGGTAAAAAAACAGCCTGGTTGATAACCAGGCTGTTATCCCATTAGGTTCGATTGGGAAATTTGGGGGGCTCAAGCTGGAATAGGCAAGCTACTAGGTGTAATCAGTCACTAAGAACTTTTTCCAGGCTCTTGGATAATACCAGCAATATCACCGCCAAGCGTACTAGCCTCTGACTTGAGTGCATTTATACCTGTCTCAAACACTCTTGCTGAGCGCTCTTTAACAAGATTACCAAGTTTGACTTTTAGTTCTTGGATCCGCTTTTGGCTAGAACCGTCTCCCTGAACGAAACTTGTCTCCATCAATGGACTAAAATTCTCTCGATGAATACAAAAATCCGATACCGCCACTAGCTTCGCTCGATATTTTAGACCATGTTCGATACGAATATTTTTATCCAGATATTCCTGTATAACGCTGTCTATGAGTGCTTTTTTGTCTCTCATTGATCTGGGTTGATTAGCGCTTATCATCTCGGCCAATACCTCCTCTCGATAAAAACTATTAGGTAGATTCGAGTCACGCGGTATGGGATACTTTCTCAAGCGCCCTATTAAAACCCTCTCCAAGAGCGGAGTTGATCCTGAATCTAGCTTGCGCTTACCTAAATCACCCAAGGCCATCTTGATAAAATTTTCATCTAACATGGTATCGATTTTTTGCTCGACGACTTTATGATAGTTTTCATAAGTCTTAGAAGCTTTTTGAAGACGCCTGATAGACTCAGCATTTTTCCACACAAAAAACATATCGATCAAGAGCAGCGGCAAAAACAAATAAGTTAAGATTCTCAAACCCTTTGGTACACGGTCATTCATCATGCTCCTCGTGGCGTTTATGTCTTGAGCCTTGATCTCTGCTGATGCTGAAACTAATTCTTGTTTTAAGACAGCTTCGTCTTGAACATTATTAGGGTTCGACTGATTAATCGACAAAATCGTCGAATCCGTAACTTCCGCATCTTCTTGATTATGGATTCTTAAATTGCCAGCGGAGAGCTTGGCATCATCGACAAGCTCTCCATGTTCAACCTGATCCGTTTTTTGGGCGTCAGCACTTCCATTCGCCGTAACCTGATTAGAAGTATGCGCTCCTCCGATAGGCTCTATTGAGCCCTTTAATTTATCATTCATTTCCGTCCTCCGTTGATTAGATTTCGCCAGTAACCTGTACTAGCAATTTCTTGTAAGCCCTAAACTACCCGAAAAAAAGAGCGCGGGTTTTCCCCGCGCTCTCTCTTTATAACTATTTTAGTTCTTATACCTTTTGAGTTTAACTGTCCCGTCAATCTCATGCACAGATAGTAACAAAGAATTATAAAAAAAATCAAGACTATTGAGAATAATTCTCATTAATTTTTTTTAAGGTTCGCTGACGCAAGTGTATTGAAACAATATTACAATTAGATGCTGTTATTAAGCCATATAATAAGGTTTTGGATTAATTCTAATTGTAACAATATTACAATTAGATGGGGATTATTTTGACAAGGGGCTGATTAGTAGGAATGTCTAAAAGAGATTATGATGTAATAGTTGGATTATCAGTGCAGGGCTATCATACTAAAAACTCAACGCCTAAATGAGGCTGATAAAATCTTGCATCTATACAGCCCTGAACACGGACCGATTAAAGCAATTGCCAAGGGCGCTCTGAAAACCAACTCTAGATTGGTTGCAAAAAGCCAAGTCTTGAATATTTGTGATTTTTTACTTGCAAGCGGCAGAAACTTAGACATCATTAGAGAAGCTAAACTGAGCTGTCAGTTTCCTTATATCCAAAAAAATTATGAAGCATTGATTTTGGCAAGTTTTTTTGTGGATATTTTTGAGCAGATCGCAATTAGCGATGATAATTACCAAGAGCCATTTAGCCTGATTAATAATTTTTTGAATAAGATCAATCAGATCTGTAGTAATCAAGGCACACTGCAAGAAATGGTTTTTCATGCTTGCAAATATCTCTGGCTAATAATCTCAATGCTAGGCTACAAGCCTGATTTAAGCGAGTGCAGTATTACTCAAAAAAAACTTGGTAATAATCATATCCCACAATTTTTTGATTATGCTGGCGGGGCTATCACTAGCCAAAACGGATATCTGGAAGAATCTAGCTCTAACCCTTATCAGGACTACATTCGCCCGCTAGCACCTGGAGTTTACCGTATATTAGAGAATTTTGATAATGCTAATTTTATTTGCCAATATGAAAATCATGAAATTCAATCAGCTCTAAAATTGCTTCATAAACATCTAGAATTCAGGATTCATAAGGAATTTAAATCATGGAAACTACTAGAGCCGCTACTTCTAGCGAAAACATCTAGTCCAAATGATGTATTTTCAAAAATCAGCGAAACAGCGGCATTAAAAACCTTAGTTTAAGGGCAAAAAATCCATGTGGATCGCCTGCTGATAATTTTATTTTCTAGCCTTATTTTAAGTGGATTTGTAATCGCTAAATCCTACAACACAAGCACTGTGGAAGAAACAAAAATTTCTGCTGATAGTAACTTAGATAGCGAAAAAATTTCTCTTATCGATGTAGCTGGAGGAGATCTTAGAGATTTAGTTAGAAATGATTCTAGGGTTTTAGATTTTGAAAAAGAACTAAGCAAACTCAAACAACTCAATTACAACCTTGAAAAAGATATCGTCGGTGTCCAAAAATATATTTATAACATCAACAAATACGCTGATGAAGGGCTTGCTGACGAGATTGCCAATCTGGAGATCGACCCTAAAGACTTAGAAAAATATGCTACGCAAAAACTTGATGTCGCCGAGTATGAAATTGAAGATGGAATTACTTATGAACTAGATATCGTCGATCACGGACGCATGCTCTATGAAGAAAGTGGATTATTAATTGGGCAAGACGATGATAACGAAGATGACGAAAAAGTCGGACGACACCTAGGCTACTAATTTATTTACACTATCTACCACAAATGTTTTTAAAACCGCACATAGAGCAGTTTTCAAGCTCATCCGTCATCCTAAAATCATGCTCTTGAATTTTATAGTATGTTTCTCTAATCAAGATCTTGAGCTCTTCTAAATCTTCTGTACTTACAGTAATAGAGCTCTTTTCATAAGTATCTTCGTGTTTTTGGATAAAATCAATTTCACCGGATTTCATCTTATACTTAAACAAACCCGTTGCATTAGCAAGATTACACAAAAGCTGATAAAAGACAATCTGGCGATGATAATCTTGCCCCACGGATAACTTTTTTTTGCCGCTGGAGTATTGCCCTGTCTTATAGTCAACGACGTTAATTGACGAGTTTCGCTGATCTATGATCTCGACTTTATCGAGTTTACCAGTAATCTGGATGCCTTCCAAGTGAAGCCCAAAAGGATCAAAATTAAACTCAAGCAAGACATTAGGATTAAGAGTATTTTTATAGTGATTATAATAAGCGGAGAGAGCACTTAGTCCGCGCTGTAAAAGATCATTATGATCTTGCTCTGAAAGCCGCTCACGATCAAGGCTTATCTCGAATTGTTCTTTTAGGTAGTTTAGCATTTCCTGGTGCTCTTGATCATTTCGAGGTGGTTTAGCTTGGAAGCGCTTCATTAGCTCACATAGACTCGCATGCACCGCGGTTCCAAAAGAGCTACTTCTATCTTTTGCGGCAGGAACTCTAAGAAGATTTTGGTAGAAAAATTTTCTCGGGCAAAATAAAAAATTATTCAAGTGAGTGATAGACATTTTATAGTTTTCTAAAAGTGAATTTATGAAATCTTTTTCTGGGATCAGCTGCTGATGAGCTTTTGGCTTAAAACGATAGCCAAGCTTCTCTAATTCAAGGGCTTGATACTGCTCGTTATCTTCGACTTTGGTGTAATCAATACTCTTGACTTCTTTTAGCTTAGAAAGCTCACTAATAAAGATACAAGGTGTTTGTTCTTGACCTTTTTCATTCATCACATGATAAAAAAGATATAAGCCAAATTTAGCGCGAGTCAAAGCCACGTAGAATAACCTTCTTTCGTCTTCTTCTTTTTCGATAAGCGCAGATGTCATATTAATCAAAGTCGGTGGCAGACGCAGTTTTGAGCGATTTTTACTTTTCCAAACCTTGTCCAAGCAAGCATGGATAAAGACATGCTCGAACTCCAAGCCTTTTGATTTATGAGCGGTCATCAATCTTACAGAATTTGCTCTTGAGATTAAGGTTTTTGATTTTATCGCCAAATCACTATCAAAAAGCAATTCCAGGTACTTGATGAAATCCTTTAGTGTAAGGTTCTTGTGTTTATCAAAATTATTATGAGTAAATCTTAGTGGCGGAGAGTCAATCATAGAGCGCAATTCACAAAAAAAACTATCTAGGTTACTGACATGGAGTAAATAATCAGCACTTGCAAATATATACTTCATATAGCCAAAATCATGTAGAATTTTTTCTACCAAATCATCTAGTCGTAAATTAAAAGACTGCTGGTGATAACTAAGAATCTTATTAGCCCAACCAGAAAACCTGGGGTCTTCTAGTAAAAACTCCATTAAAAGCTTTTGCTGACCGGGCTTGTTCTCTTGCCTGCGCTTAAGATTAATTTCAAAAACATCTTTTAAAGTCAGATTATTGGTTTTAAAATAATCAGATTCAAGAATAAAATCATAGTTCAATACGTTAAATAAAATATCAGAATTCGCTGATGGATTGTCAATCAAGCGAAGCAAATCTATAAGCCTCAGTATCAAAGGGTTTTCTAGAATGTTTTCGCCTATTTCTATAGCGCAAGGAATATTCATACGCGAAAAATAGTCCATAAGCTCAATGGCATTTTTGTTTTCGCGATAAAGAATAGCTATCTCACTTGGGGGCACGCCAGATTCAATCAGTGACTTAATTTTATGACCCATCATAAAAATTTCATCGGCCATATCAAAAGTTTTTATGATTTCGATTTCTTTTTTTTTGTCACGTAAGGATGCTTTTAAAATTTTTGAAATACCCGGAATCAGCTTAGTGATGCGGGTCTCATTAACATTAATAATGCGCGAGGATATATCAAGAATATTTTGGTGAGAGCGATAGTTTTCTTCTAAGACAATTAGACGAATATGATTTTTATAAAGCCTGTAAAAGCGTATAATATTTTCAAGTGATGCCCCTTGAAACCTAAAGATAGACTGATCATCATCCCCTACAACGAAGATGTTTGGATTTTCTTGATAAAAAGACAATAACAAACTCACTAATTCGTTTTGGGCGCCATTTGTATCCTGATACTCATCGACAAGGATATACTGAAACTGTTCTTGATATCGAGCCAGAAGCTCAGAATCTAGCTTAAAGAGGTTCACTACTCTTAAAATCATGTCCTCAAAATCATAGATTTTATTAACAGCCAGAAAGTTTTGGTACTGCTCATAAATCTTGACTAGTTCTTTATGTTTTGGGCTATCTTTTTCAGCGTTTTCGACAAAAGACTTTATCTTGGATTTAAAATCTGATATTTTTTCATTTTGATCTCGAAAGTCCTGAAACATAATGGCAAAAGGAGATTCAGGATTTTTGACATGAATTTTTTCTAAGAAAAGATCGCAATCCTCATCTTTAAGAGATTTAGCGTGCCTTGATACAAAAGCGATAATATCATCGTAATTTTTTTGGATGAAGCTCTCGATTTCAAGAGTAATCTCCATGAGCATTTGAGGCGTAATTGACTCTCGCTTAAGAGTTTGGATCACGGATAAAAGTTCTTTACGGTAAAAAAACTTATCCCCAAAAGGCTTGAGTGGGCTTTCGACATCTAGAGCCTCGATAAAGCCTGTCATAGCTTGGATTTTTTGCAAATCAGTAATCTGATCAGCATAAAAAAACTTATCAGAATTTTCTTTTATGACTTCATTACAAAAAGAATGAAAAGTATGAATTCTGATTTGGTACGCTGTGGGCCCAATAATGCTAATAAGCCTTTTACGCATCGCGACTGTTGCGCTTTCAGTAAAAGTCAGGCATAAAATATTGCTTGGATTAACTTGCAAATCGGTATCAGCTAAGATTCGGGCGATTCGCATCGCTAGTATCTGAGTCTTACCAGTACCAGGACCAGCAATAACCATAACCGGACCCTCAATAGAATCAACAGCCTGCTTTTGCGCGGGGTTTAATTGTGAATAAAGAGTCCTAAAATTCTCTTCGTAAGATTTTTTTTCTTCCAGAGCTTTATCCATTGATAATCAAACTAGAAAAACTAATTAGTCTTTTTTAGCTTTAGCCTTATCATCTTCTTTCTTAGCAGCATCCGCACCTGCTGAAGCTTCAGTAGCGACAGGAGCAACAGGCTCAATAGTGTGATCAGCTTTCTTAGTTTCGGCTTTACAAACTATTTCTTTTGCTGGATCGAGGATCTCGAGCTCTTCTCTGTTAACGACTAGATCAGCAAAAGTGATGGTATCACCAGGGTTTTCAAGTGAAGTGATATTAACTTCGATAAATTGAGGAATGTGTCTAGGGAAACATCTAACGTTAACTTCTTTATGCGGAGCAACAAAATCAGCACCTAATCTAACAGCGTTAGAAACACCAGTAAACTTCAAAGCTACTTTCATTGTTACTTTATGACCACGTTTGATTTTATAGAACTGAATATTCATGACCTCTCTAGATATGAAATCTTTTTGAATGTCTTTAATCAAAACTTCGTGATCTTCTGAACCAGTTTTTAGGTGGATAAGATGCGTGTAATCCTCAAAAGGCACTCTTGAAAATTCTTTTGCGCTTAGCTGAATATCCATAGCTTCAAAATCTGGACCGTATAAAGTAGCAGGGATAGTACCTTCTTTTCTTAAAGCTCTTGGATTTTTCTTTTCTCTTGGTTTAATTTGTAGTTCAACGGCCATAATAAGTCCCCTTTAGTCCTTTTTAGTTAGCAAAACGCTTAGATTAAGTATCTTAGCAAATAGGGTTGAAATTATTATTTTCCTTTGCCTTTGCTTAATATTTGGGCAATAAATTAGGTTAGCTGAGGTATAAAGTCCTCGCTTTTTAGCCCAGAGAGCCTATAGCTTCAATATTATCCACGGGGATAGATAAATTAGGCAGATCCTACTAGATCAAGAAAACATGTCATTACAGTCAATAGGTCAAAATCTCTTAAATAATAATTTCCTTAGCGATATTAGATCAGGTTTGGGCGGATCTAAGGCTGGAGTCTCAGACGCTAAACTCTTAACAGCAGAAGCAAGTACTTTAAAAAACGCTGAAACAGTGCAAAAACCAAAACAAGGTTTTTTTGATCAGCTTTTAAGCCCCAAAAATTCAAAAGACACTATCAATGTAGATTCAATGACCATGAGGTTTTCAGAGCTTCAAGCAAAAGGTAAACTGGTACGCTTACACCCAATACCAGGAGTCGTAAAAGACTATGTAAAAGATCTAAAAAGTTTTTTGGGTGATATAAAAGACCAAGCCTACCAATCTGAACATAAAGACGAACTTTTTCAAAGAATAAAAATTGTCGATGAGGGCCTTGATAAACTTGTCGATCAAACTCTAAGTGACCAAAAAAGAGAAATAGCTCTAGTCGCCTCGCTTGGCGAGCTTCAGGGTCTTTTGATAGATGTTTTTGCTTAAAATTAAATTTGTTCGCGCGCGGTCTTATCTGAATCATTGAGTTTTTCATAAAAACGCTTGCAGTCGGTAATTGGAGTAAAATAAATTATATGACTAAAGAAGTAAGCGATATTAATTTTGATCAAGAAGTACTCCAATCATCAATTCCAGTTTTGGTAGATTTTTGGGCTCCGTGGTGCGGACCTTGTAGAGCATTAGGCCCGACTATCGATGCTCTGGCTCAAGAACTAGAAGGCAAAGTAAAAATCCTAAAACTCAATACTGATGAGAATCCTGAGTCTGCGGTGAGATTTAGAATAAATTCTATTCCTAACTTGATTTTCTTTAAGGATGGTAAGCCAGTTGACCAGCTAATCGGTGCTGTCGACAAATCTAAAATTCTTGATACTATTGCAAAATTTGCTAATAACTCCTAGGGTTAGTTATTTTAAAATTGTGCTTAGACTCGAAAAATCTTCGATTTTTCTCGTATTTTTTGTGTGTCGCTCAATCTACGCATCGACTTTGCCCGTGACAATTACTAACCCTTCTAGACATGTAAGCGTCGTCGA
>Ga0315901_10007173_pt1 | contig 13216 bp, 9 predicted proteins | sample LakEriMetagenome_10_FD_203761 | JGI IMG/M metagenome (GOLD analysis project Ga0315901, IMG submission 203761) | Freshwater fungal communities from buoy surface, Lake Erie, Ohio, United States - Buoy 2 MA116 | ecosystem: Environmental > Aquatic > Freshwater > Lake | place: USA: Lake Erie, Ohio... | reverse complement strand
CATCAATAAATACTTTGCCACCATTACCATTATTAAATGGATCTGATGTAGAAGCAGCCAAGACTCTTACGGTTGTTCCAGCCGTAGTGTCCATATTCATTGCTCTGATGGACTCAAATATTCCACCAGCAACAGTTTTCATCAAATGCAAAGAACCGTCTGCAATTCTAGCTTCTGAAGTAGTATAAGTAGTTGTATTAACAGTGCCGCCGCTTACAACAAATTTAGATAAAGGATTTGTTTGTCCTATGCCAACATTTCCAGATCCATCAATACGAACCTTTTCTGTTAGTGATGATGCGTTGTCGGCCTTTGTAGAAAATGTTAAGTAACCGGCATTTCCTCCACCCCCTCTATAAAAACTTATTTTTGCAACATCAGTGATGCCATTTTGAGCTGAAATTCCAAAAATAGGTACATCAGCAAGGTCTTGTCGGTTATTTCTAAGTGTTATTAGTGATTCCGCATTTTGAATTTGTTCAATATGTAATTTAGTAACAGGACTTACCGTTCCTATGCCGACATTACCATTAGATAAAATTCTTAGAGCTTCAACATTTGAATTAGCTCCAACACCTAAAGCCATTCCATAAAGAGCCCCGCTTGGATTGAATTCAATATATGCTTGATCTGTTACGTCAACTCGCTTTTGAATTCTTGTAGTAGCAGTCGTCCAATCTCCGCCTGTAGCGAAACGTTTTTCTACAAAAGTTATTTGAGAAACATTACCATTATTAACTGCATAAGTAAATCCAGTAAGAGCGATATTAACTGGAGAAGCTCCCAATGTTCCTCCATTTATATTTATTGGTCCAAGAGTCGCAGCACCAACAACCACCAAAGAGCCATCTGTTTTAATTGTAGAAGCAGCGCTTCTATATAAGTTTGCAGAAGAGTCGTTGCCAAAACTCATTCCACTTACAGCATCAACAGATGAAGCTGGACCGACATTTAATAAAGCTGGAGGAGTATTGCTAAGATTTCCTGCTATATTTAAACGACCTTCCTTATTAAGGACCATTGCAATTCTACCGCTTGAATAAAACCAAGATTGCTGAACTGAAGCTCCTTGATTAAAAACAACTGTAGTTGGAGCATTACCGTCTGTAGTAGTAGTGTAAGGCCCAATGTAAGCAATATTTGTAGGAAGGACAATACCAATCATTGGTACTGCTAATCCCGTAGACGTAGTAAAAGAAATACCACCACCAGATATATGAAGTTTATTAGAAGGATTAGTTATACCGATACCAATGTTACCATTATGATATATACGCATTCTTTCTGCGTAAACGACATCATTAAGTTGATTTGTATAAAAAGCTAAACTTGTGCCTCGATTATATCCTAAAGCATCTTCGCTTACAGCATAAATTGCAGATGTTTTTCCAATTGTATCAATTTGATTTGATTCAAGCGAACCTACAAATTTAATGCCCCATTTTGCACCTAAATTTGAAGTCGTAGCAGGATTACCTCCATATGGAGCATTTAAAATCAGCAAATCAACCGTTTTATTTGCATCCATGTAAGCGCTTACAGTATTTGCTCCCAATTGAATTCTTGTTCCCGTTGGAGTTGTCTCTACTACGTTTAATTTGCTAGTGGGAGCCGTTATTCCTATACCAACATTTCCATTAGAAGCAATTCTTACTCTTTCTGTTTGTTGAGTTAAGAAAGTAGTGTTATTCCAGCTACTTAATACCATTCCATCAGTTACCGAATCATACTTTAAAAATTGAGAAGAAATATCGTTAGCCCAAGAAATAGCGCTGCCACTTCCAGCAGCCATATAAATACTTCCACTGACATTTAATTTTAAAGGAGTTACGTTAGTTCCTATGCCAACATTACCATTTAAACCTTTTATTGTAAGAAACGTATTATAGCCATTTGCAGCCGCATTAATTGCATTAATACTAAAATCAAAATCATTACTCGCTGCTGAATTTTGAGTTGTCAACAATCTCCATCTATCAAATCCACCATGTCTAAAATTAAATATATTTGTATTATTAAATGTAGATGATTGATATTCACCTTGCAAAGTCATTGAAGAAGTTGTAGTAGTAGTACTTCCAACTGTAAGCAACGTAACTGGATTTGTCGTGCCTATACCAACGTTTCCGCCAGCATCAATACGCATCCATTCGCTCATCGTGCCACCATTATTAGTAGTAGCGAATTGTAAATAACCTGCATTATTTCCTGATATGCCGTTGGATTTACGACCAGCAATTTGCCCAAATGACTGAAGAAGACCGCCGCTATATTCTCCGCCCAAACCAATTGCTCCTCCAACATCTGCTGCATATCCAGCAGTAGTCCATACTCTTAAAACATTGTTTCCTGCTCCGTTATCAGTTGCAGGATTTGTTGGGAATCTTACGTCTAATCTAGTTCCGGGGGCGTTTGTTCCTATGCCAAAATTTGAAGCATTGTTAATATAAGAATCTGAAGAAGGAGCGAAGTAGACTCTAACAACAGAAGAAGCATTAACTACTCTAACTGGAAAATTATTATAAGTAAATTGAGTATTATCCCAGTACCAAGACAAAGTAGTGTTATTTGGAGACCAAGCTCTTACTTGACCTGCTGCGCTTCCAAATCCACCAGCGCCATTAAAAAATAAATCAGGAGTGCTGTCGTCAGCATCTCCTACTATATTCAATCTACCATCCGTTTTTAAAGTTCCCGCTGCTGATCTATATAAATTAGCAGTAGAGTCTCCACCAAAAGTTATACCACTTGCAGCAGAAGTGGAACCTGCGCTGCCAACTGATAGGAGAGTAGTTGGATTAGTATTACCTATACCAACATCACCATTAACATCAATTCTTAATTGCTCTGAATAGAAACCACTTCCAGAACCTCTTCCTATTGCAAAATATTGATTAGAAGAAATGCCATTGCCCCAAACTATATTAGATTCACTAAATCCATTACTATAATTTGAACCTATTAAAACTCCATAAGTATACGCACTTGGTAACGTAGCTCCTACATTACCTGCAAATAATCCCCAATTATTTCCATTTGTCGCTTCATAGACATGAAATTTAGTAATTGGATTAGTAGTACCAATACCTATGTTGCCATTTGTTTTTAAAATAGTAAATCGCTCTGTTGAATCTGCATCTCGTATAACAAAATTATTACTAAGTGCTTTAGCAGCAATACCCCACTGTGAAATATTTGCATCTAATAATAAAATTTTAGATTCGGCTGCTGTAGTTTGCCTATCAATAGTAAGAGACGCATTGCCTAAGCTTGACGCATCAATTCTTAAATCAATAGCAGATGTATTTGTTAGTAATCCATTTCCTACCACATGTAATTTAACAGTAGGATTTGTTGTGCCTACGCCGACATTACCTGCTGTATCAAAAGCATAGTTTGAATTTGGATTTACCAAAGTATCAACAGGTGCAGAAGTCCCGCTGTCTAACCCAGCTTGCCAAACAGTTACTGCCGATGAGTAACCTACTCTAATAGCTAACTCTCCATTTGTGTCATTGTACCAACCATTTTTAATATATACATCATAATAAGTTGTTCCTGCACCACCACCATCTGGCACTGCATAAACTAAAACGTTTGTAGTGTCTGGACCTCTTTTTAGGTAGGTTACTTGTGGAGCGCCGGGATTAGTAGCCGCATAGGCAATAAAATCAAATTCAACTTTTCTCTCAAAACCTACATGAAGTGCAGAATTAGTAGTTGTAAAATACCCATTCAAACTAACATTTTGGTAATTTGCATTAATTTTTATTCTTGCTACTTTAAAATATCTTGCTGGATTATTACCGCCTTCAGGTATATTGAAATATACAGTTCTAGTTGAATTGTCATCAATGATATCTGTGCCAGCGTATAACGTTGTGCTTTGTCTAATTACCGGCATTGTCACTGCGCCTACTACATCTAATTTAGTACCGGGACTTATTGTGCCTATTCCGATTCCAGTTCCTAAGTCATAAATACTGCCAGTAACTAATAGTTTGGTACCGCTCCAACGAGGGACATAGTTGGATACTCCAACTCCAGAAAGGAAAGTACTATTTGCATATCCACTCAGAGTGTTAATCTTCGTGTCAAGGGTAGAGCCGGTAGCAGCTAGGTTCGTTATCGTCGCAAAGGTACTGTTTGAGTAACCACTCAGAGTGTTAATCTTCGTATCAAGAACCGAACCAGTGGCGGCAAGGTTTCCACTTAAAGAAGTAATAGTTGGAGAAATAATTCCAACAGAAGCAATTAAATTACCAGCAACAGAAGTAGAAACAGGAATAGTAGAACTGTAATTTTGATTTCCTAAAGATCTGATTTTATTTACTCTTAATGCGCCAGCGCTAATAATCTGATTTGCAACAAATGAAAATCTAAAATATCTTGAAGCACCACCGCCTTGAATTGAATTAGCAATACTTAAAGCAATTGTTCCCTTTGTGTTATTGGTTGAGAAAGCCTGTTCTGTTATGCAATTAGTCCAATTTATTAAATCATTACTATTCTCTACGTTTAATTTAAAACCCCAGAAAGATTGATTCCAATCAGTATTTAAAAGTATAAAATTTGGTCTTGTATAGCTAGTACCTTGATCTACAACAAATCGTTTTCCAGAAATTCCAACAGAATATTCTGATGAAGTTACTAGGTCTAAATATGAATTTGCGTTACCATTTAATAAAGTACCATATGATAAAGGCGCTGGATCTGCATACCAGTTATTTCCAGAAAAATACTGACCGCTAATAGTTGCTCTAAACCTTAATGGATCATTAACACCAATAGCATTAGATAATGCATCTATTAATTCTAAATTAGACTGAGGACTAGAAGCTGGGCTAGTAGAATACCCTAAATAAGCACTACCTGTATTTGAAGGATAAGCCAAATCTTCTCCAATAATTATATAATCAGAAAACCTAGCATTTCCACCAGAGACATCTAATTTAACAGCAGGATTAGTTAGCCCTATGCCAACATTACCAGCAAAAGTTGCATTTACAGCAACTACTAAAGAGCCATCTGTTTTAATTGTGTCTTCAGCGGATCTATAAAGATTAGCTTGAGCGTCTTGCCCAAAACTTAAACCGCTTTCTGCACTAGTTGATGCTGCACCACCAATTGACAATAGTGACACTGGATTATATATTCCAATGCCAACTTTGCCATCTGGTTTAAAAGTCGCTAAACCGCTTAATCCAGCAGCCAAAACAATTGAATTAGGATTAGTTGAAAGCAAAAGTAAATCGTCAGAAAGACCACCAGTAACAGCAGAAGCTAATCCAATAGCAGCTTTTGGAGTTTGCGCCTTATAAAATTCTATTTGAGAACCTGCATTATTTCCCGTACTTCCTACTAGTCTAACCGTAGCAATACTTGATATTGTACCAGAATTTTCTATATGTAATTTTACAGCAGGATTTGTCGTACCTATACCTATGTTGCCATTATTTAAAATAACAAAATTAGATACGGCAGATGACGCTTCAAATACAGAATAGTTTGCTGAACTCCCGTCATTTACAACTCTGAGTGTAGCTCCAGAAGTTACCGTTGTAGCCGTACCGTTATCTTGAACTAAAAGCACGGCAGAATTTGCAGATGGACTTGGATTTGTAATTATAGAACTTCCTATAACATGCAATCTAACAGTAGGATTTGTTGTGCCTACGCCGACATTACCACTTAGATTGATGCGCATTCTTTCATTCGTATCTTCAGAGATATCAGTATTTAAAGCAGAAGTTATATTAGTATGAAAAGTAACGCCCTTATTATAAATTAACTTTATAAAATTACCCTCATCAGTTGCATTTTTAAAACGGCGAACTAAAGAATGTCCTGTAGGAGATGCTTTTACGTTATTACCAATAATTGAGGCTAAACTATTTCTACCTTCACCATAAGCCGCATAATTAAAAACAATATTCTTTCCTCCTACTCCACCAAAATCTAGAAAATCAGTAGGTGCATTTGAGCCAATTCCAACGTTACCAGCTACTAGTAAATTCGATGTTATATCAGTAGTACCATTTATTTTTGAATCACCAAATACTTCAAAAGTATTAGTAGACTGAGAATGAGTACCAAATCTTACTAGATTTATATACTGATTAGCAACACCTCCTGCTTGTTGTAAATATAAAGGTAGGTTTGAAGAACGATCTACTTTTATAAATCTATGCCTATACAAACCATTTGTATAAGCATTATGATCCATTACTAAACCAAAAACTCCAGTAGCATTTGGAAATGTATTAGAATCAGCAATTCCTGATTGGTTAGTAAATCCCATGTTTCTCAAGTGTAGTTGACCTGATGGATTAGTTATGCCTATTCCAACGAAGCCATTATCATAAATGCTTCCAGTAACTAATTCTTTCGATGTATTCCAACGAGGGACATAATATTGTGTTCCAGATCCAGAAACAAAAGTTTCATTAACATACCCACTAAGAGAATTAATTCTATTATTTAATAAGGCTCCAGTAGAAACAATTTGTCCACTTAATGCAGACAAATCAATGATACTTGAATCCGCTTGCCACATTACGCCAGAAGACGTAGATGTCAAAACTTGACCAGCAGTTCCTAAACCGTAAGAACGGTCAAATATAAAACCAGAAATTTGAATTCCCGTTGTGAGAATTTCATCTATAGCGAATTGAGCCATTTGGAAACCTTATACCTTATTATTAATTACACAAAAAAATCTTTAGCCCCCTAAAAATCGAGAGCTAAAGATTGCGTTTCTAATATTTTATCTGATATTTCAGACCTGCATCTTTGGGAATGGAGGAATCTCAGGAGCTTGAGTGTTATTGAGTACACCCTGAAGAGCCGCAGTACACTTATCAAGGTACACATGCTCATCATAACTCAATCGGCTCTGACGAGCTAGACCTACAAAAGTGTTTAGCGCAATTTGCGGCGTAGGATCTGGCAAGTCCTTGACGGATGGAGGCTGCTGTGGTGGCTGTTGATTAGTCTGTTCCATATGATTATATATTATCTTCCTTCGGCTAAAATTCTTTTGGCTGCATCAGAAATGTCGTTGTCCAAAACTTTCTTTGTACCGGACACTTTTAGATAAGAATTATTATGGCGTCGAAATTCATTCAAAAGTCTTTCTCTCAGCATTTTCATATTATCAACTGGGAGAAGATTCATTTTGACTGCATGACTTTGAAGATCGCTCTTAGTCATAGCATTTAGTTGACTCCAATATTCATCCTCGTTAAAAGTACCGTACTTGTCTGAACCAGCATCACCAAGAATCTGGTCAAGAGTTTGGTAGTGCTTTTCTTCAACTTGAGCATGAGTTTGACTCATGTCTTCTAATGCTTGCTTCTTCTTTTTAGCCATACCTTATAATACTATATATAAATAAAAATGTAAAATAAAAAACCCCAGAGGGGTTACCTCTGGGGTTAAAACTGAGAGAGCTTTTAATTAGTTGGTAATAACACCACCGATAGCGCGAGCGTCGATACAAATACGACCCTCTTCCAAGAAGCCGTAGAAGCCAGTCTTCTCGGCGCGAGAAACGAATTGATCATCAGGTAGAACGCTGAGTTGTCCACCGCTCTCAGCGTTTGTAGCGACTGGGCGGATAAATGCATCACGGCTCAAGTCAAGACCAATTGAGAGGTCATGAGAAGCAGTGGCGAAGGTAATGGCGTTAGCACCATTGATGTCAGGATATGTGGTTACGTCGAAAGAGTCAAACAAGGTGTTATACTTTTGGCTCTTACCGAGTTCAACGAGTTCGACAATATTAATACCGAACAAGCTCTCCATTCCGCCGCCTCTGTAGATCTCAGTACGAACGTCTTCAGACAATTGGGTTTGAGTAGTACCAGAAACTGCGAAGAGAGGATTGAATGAGAAAGAACGAATCTTGGCCTTGATTTCAGGGCTAATAAAGAGATCGGTCAATCCGCGAGCAGAAGCATCAGAAGGAGTACCACCAGCGAATGAAACGTTAATTCTCTTAAAGCGGAGAATCAAGTCATTCAAACATCCCATATCGAAAGCTCTTGCACCGCCAGTTGGAGCAATAAGGTGCTTGAGGGCACCAGAAGCGGAGTAAGAAACTGAACGGCCATCCTTGGTAGCAGCAGCACCAAGAGCCTTTAGAATAACAGCCCAAGCATTGCGCTCTTGCTTAACAAGAACCTCTTGAGCCATACGATCCAAAGCTCCGCTAACTACGTCGAGACGAGCTTTACGGGCGTACTTCTTGTTGAAGGAAACGGCAGAGTCAAGACGATAGGTAGCGATCTTCAACTCTTGAACTGGTTGATCCATGTAGTTGGAGGGCAAGCCACCAGCGACATTTTGAGCCCAGACGGAAACTAGACCAGCAGCCTCGTTGTAATAGAGGTCAAGAGGATAAGAAGGACTATCGTCTTCGTTATACTCCATGTCTCTATAAATCATGCTGGCAGTACCAGCTTGAGCGAGAACCTTTTGAATTACTGGTCCGACGAAAGCGGCCAAAGCTTCCATAGCCTCGGCAGACTCAACGACATTGCGAGAACCAACCTTTTTGATTAGCTCTACTTGTTCTGGCGTATTTTTTAATTTAAGTCTCATATTAGTATATTAATTAGTTAGTTAAGTTATTGGTTATTATAGGTCGAGGTTTAGTAATGCATAACCATCATCATCAGCAGAACCTAGATAAGTTCCAACTTTGACGTAAGAACCGTGAATAGCGGCATTTGACTCCAATTCTCCGAGAGTATTGATGTAAGCAGCGTTACCGGCACTAGCACCAGTAGCGTAAGCCAATACAATACCACGCTTGAGAATAGGAACAGTTTGTCCAGAGACAACTGCACTCAATTCAGCAGCCTTGCGAGGATTGAAGATTAGCTTCTCGCCGTTTTCGTCTGTTTCACGAACGTCATTAAGAAGCATTCCAACGACCTTGTTAGCATCGCCAGTACCAGCGGTAGTGACGCGAGCAGTGGTTGAATAGCGATCAGAAACTACGTTAGAGTAAGAAGCTCCAACAGCAGTAGCTGAAGTAATGTTTAGAACATCATCGGTATTTTTCCAACCGTTTCCGAGAACCTTAACGAAAGTTCCCTTGTTTACAGTTTCGAGATCGAAAGCGAACATGTTGATAACTTCATGCTCACCATAACCGCGAAATGGTTTAATTAATCTTTTAGTAGATGAATATGCCATAGTATTTTCCTATTATTTATTTGTTTTGTTTATTTTGTAATAACGAAGCCTTCGTCATTAAAAGCTGATTGATATTTTTGCTTTAAAGTCTTTGAAGGATTAACAACGCCAGCAGTGATTACATCATTTTGCTGAGTTCCGTTGCTAATAGCGTCATCAACGACAGTAGCATTTTCGGTAGAAGCAACAGTCTCTTGAGTCTCAGTAGCCATAGTTTCTTTCTTCTCTTCTTTTGGCATCTTTGAGGCTTTGTAAGACTTATTCTTCTCCTTCATTAAAACGCCCATCTTTTTCTTGTAGGCGGCGAAAGAATCTTCATCCAAATCTCTGATATCGTTAGCAATTACTTCCCTATCTTCGGTATCAAGATCGAACTCTTCATCTAGTCCAGCCATTCTGGAAGAGAATAGTTCTTGCTTCTCCTTAGAAGCTTTTTCTTGTTGTAGGGTTTCTAAAGATTGCTTGAGAGCCTCAAGTTCTTTCTTTAGGTTTTCAGAATCAGAAGAGAGACTAGCGAACTTCTCTTCGGCGTTCTTGATTGCGTCTTCTTTAGCTTTTTGTTCAGCAGTGAATTTCTCGGAAGCCTCTTTTAGTTGCTCTCCAATAAAATCTCTGATAGAAGAAGCGGTTGCTTCTTTGAGCAACTCGTCAGTAATTTGAGATACTTCAGATATTTTCATATTCTTTCTTTCGATAATTACATTAGATTCCAATGTTTGTGAAATTTCTTCTGCTTTTTGCTCTACTATTTCTTCGGATTCAGGTTTTTTGACACTAACGCCAACTACATCAGCAGCAGGATTAGCAGTTAGTCCAACTCCAAGAGGAAGAACTCGACCTTTAATTTTACGGTAAATTAATTGGTTTTCATTGAGTCTTCCGCTGCCGCCGAATCCGGTGAGCTTGCCTTTAATCTTTTCGATTTCTTCTTTGTCAGAAATGATAGTAGCATTTTCAATATTCTTTTCGCTTCCTTCTAGAACAGCTACTTCAAAATCATTATAACCCAATTCCCAAGAAGCACTGACCTTCATGTAATTGTTAGAAGTGGGGTCATTTGACTCTTCGATTGTATTGGCAAGATCTTTATTAACGATTTTCCAAACAACGCCACCAAGAGTGATATTGTATGGTTCTTTTTTGTCTTTTACTTGCTCTTCAGTAAGAGGCGCATCAGTTCCAAACTCAGAAAATCCTGCTGACAATATTACTCCAACAACATTTGCGCGATTGTGTTCAATATTAATAGGCTTGTTAATGAAGTTTTTGTATACTTCAGTAGCAATAGAAGAATCAATTACATCTCCATTTTTATTAACGCGATTTACAACACAAGCATTAAAAGCAACTGGCAAAAGATCCATATTAGACTCAGCATTAACTTCAGGAATAAAATTCCCTACATCAATTAAACTGGCTAACGATAGATATTTGTCTTTTTCCTCAGATACTAGAGGGCGGATTAAAGAACTAAATGTCGTTGAAAATTCAAATTTCATGTTATTCTAGAAAATATGTAATACTACCTACGGTTGCGGTTGCAATAGCTATTCCAGAATTATCTGGGACTCTCAAAGGAGCAGAATAGTTGCAATTGCCTTGAGCTACATAAGCAAATATACTTCCGCTTGCTACAGTATTAGCATTTGCCAAAGTAAGGTTAGCTTGAGTGCTTATATCAGTAATGAAAATTCTTGAATTACCATTATTGGGTGGCTGAATCAAAACACCTGTTGTTGTAAAATTAACAGTTGTTGTTGGTACGGACGCAATACCATTTTGAATAAAAGATTTCATTATTTTAAAGTTATTAAATATTTAGTCTTATTTACACTTGCTAAAATTTCATCTCTAATATTAAGCAAGTCTGTGTCTTTTGTAATATCTAATTGAGATGGTAAATCATTACTTAAAAAACCAATAAAAGCATCCATTGCTTGCACTGGGCTAATGGATTTATAATTTTGCAAAGTTAAAGCAAAAGAATCCCTAGCGATAATTCGACCGTACTTACCCATGAAAACCTCTACAAATTCATCAACATGACCAGACAAAGAATCATAAAGTTCTCCAAAAGCTTCATGCTCAGAAAATCCATAGGTTTGCCAATGGAATATCTTTACTTGGTTTTGAAATTGCAACATTGAAGATAGAATATTCATATTATTTGCTTTTCTTATATTGTAACAAACAAGATTGGAATTTTTCTTTGTCAGTTCCCTCTTTAGAAGGGATACATTTTTGAAGAAAGTCTTTGAAATTTTGACCCTCTGTTTCGCACATTGACTTGTACTCTTCCTCTTCTTCGTAAGAAGCGTAGACTTGAGCGCGAGAGAGTTGGTCCATTGTTTTTGTTAGGACTTCTCCCTTTTTATAAGTTGGGCCTTCGTTAGTTACTTCATATGAAATAACTTTACCCATTTGATTTGGCAAGTCTTTGATCTCTTTTACGATTCCTTCGCTGCCATAATGATAACAGTTCTTGTTTACATTTCGAACCTTCTGACCAACCATAAACATTGGTTCAGAACTCATATAATTAGCGTCAGATTCTTCGGCAAACATTACATAGTTATGAATCATTACCATGTAATCTTCAGTAATAGCAATCTTGCCTTGTAAGAATGACTCAGTTAAATTTTCTTTAACCTTTTCATCATTTAAAGCATTAAGAATGTTCTCTGCATGAGTTTTAATAGAATTTAAAGAGCCAATTGACATTTCTAAATATTCATTCTTGTACTCTTCCATTTCACTCTCTTCAGATTCCATCTCATCTTCAGGCTCCATCATTTCTTCGGCCTTTGATAAATCAGGCCAAATTTTTAAGAGTTCGCTTTGATCCCAAAGAGTCAAACCATCCCATTCTTCTTCGTTAGCTTGAGCTTTCTTTAAAGCGTCTTGCTTTGGATAGTCTTTTTCTCCGGGCTTTGCTGGCTTATAGTTCTTGCCGAGACGATCTTTCTTCTTTTGAATATTGTGCCAAAGACCTTTTCCAGCTTCTGTTTCTAAACTAAAGACCTCTTCTGAAGCTTTAACTGGAGAACCCGCCCTCCATTGATAGCATGACCAGTATTTGGCTTTCCATTTTGGTCCGGGGTTTTTGTCGCAGCCATGTCTTGCTCTAAAACTTTTTCTTCTAGCAGGGTCATCTCTCTTGATCTCCATGTTAGGATCACCAAAGTTAACCTTTACAACATTTCCTTTGTCATTTTTGACATAAACAGAAAACTTTTTAGGCCCATCAGGAGTCCTGAATGGCTTATTTAATGTTTTCTTTTCTTTGTCTGCGGCGACGATTTTAGAAGAAATATCGATTTCTAATTCTTTGGTTTTCATATTAAATATATTCTAGCCAGTTTGCTTTTTCTTGTTCTGTATCCAAGTATAAATCATTCTCATCTTCAAAATCATAATCAAGATTATAGTCTTGAATATCGTTATCCGCTTGAGAAAAATCGCTATCATTTGGTTCCCAAGAACCTGTAACATCAATTTCTGAAGCTCTAGCTATATCGCTATCAGCTTTGCGATAAGCATCTTTAACAGTTTTACCAGCCATCATTCTTAAGAAAGTGTTCACACGGGCCATTGCCCATTGTCCTCTCGTCTTTCCGGGTCTATGACTAGAACTAAAAGCTCCAGCGCCTCTACGATAAACTTTCTTTAATTGACTTAAGCTTATTTTCTTAGAGTATTTACTGTTATGCTCTCTAACTTTAGACTTTAAAGCTTCAACTACTTTAGCAGAAAACTCTATTGCTTTATCGCTTTTTGTTCCTGCGCTGCCAGAAGGATTTTTAGAAGAACCGCTGCGTCTTTCAGAAGGTTTAGCAGGGGTCTGAGCGGAGCTTTTAGGCCCAGACCTCTTTGATTCTATAATTTCTATTTCTAAACCTTCTAGATTCATAATTTGCAGCTTATTATTTATACACTAAAAATTAGTAATTAAGGAAATTATAATGGCCCATTTGTATTAAAGTTTGTGTAACTTAATCCTTTTAACAATCCG
>Ga0315901_10007170_pt1 | contig 13218 bp, 11 predicted proteins | sample LakEriMetagenome_10_FD_203761 | JGI IMG/M metagenome (GOLD analysis project Ga0315901, IMG submission 203761) | Freshwater fungal communities from buoy surface, Lake Erie, Ohio, United States - Buoy 2 MA116 | ecosystem: Environmental > Aquatic > Freshwater > Lake | place: USA: Lake Erie, Ohio... | reverse complement strand
ATGTAGAACAAACGCATACATACCACGAATATCTTTGAGTGCTTCTACTCCATGCATTTCGACGAGATTTGCAATAGTTACAGAATCCGAATTAGAGAATGGTAATGCATACAAACTTTGAAGCTCGCGAAAATTGTAGATTTCTCCATTTAGGTAAACTGCGTACCTATTTCCAACACTGCAGGAAGGTGACTTACCATCGACCACACCGGTTATGGCAAGTCGGAAATACTCAATTTGCCAACCTGATTCTCTCTGAAAATATTGTTGATCAGGTCCACGATGTAGTAACGAAGATGTACGAATATTAAGGTGATCCGCAAAATGAAGTAGAAAACCACACACGTCAAAGCGCCTCTCTCAGTTTTCTTCCATGCAAGCCAACCTCGTTTGCTGACTTCAGAATCCGGATGGGCGATACACGTTTTGAGCGCTTCGAAAAGAAATCAAGAACAGGTGCGTAGATAGGGGCAAAAATGTGACGATATGAAATTTGATATATCTCGTATGTGAGCGACTGATCGAGAGTTGAAAGTATAGAACTATTTATATGTCCACGTCTATTTCGAAGCATCCGACTGTTTGTGGAGAATTCGTCCAGACCCACGTTCTTAACTAAACTAGTTTGAGGAACAATTGATTTAAAGTGTCCGACTAAAAAATTATAGGCTAAAACTATGGCCCACGAATCTAGACGTCCTGAAATTGCCCGTTTGTAGCCAGCTCGCCAATAGCCGTGATAACGTGTAAAGTAAGTGCGGAAACTCGGATTTTCGGTGAGGCCTTCAAAAAACCAGGTTTTGATTACTTTCCATTTCTTTTGACTAGTTGCCCAACCCCAGATCAGCGGAAAAGATGATAACTCATAACCATCCTGGAATGGTGATGCCGATTCCTGATTTCTCCAACCACTAATCATCATAGTTTGCGAGCATTCCTCGAGTACGTGTCGTGCCGACGAGACAAAATCCCCAAATTTAAGTTCCGGGATTGTGTCATCCTCCAAGATTATTCCAAAAGAATTTTCTTCAAAAAACCAATCTAGCGCGGTCACCATATTGATGAAAATCCCACGATTTTCGGACAAAGACGAAACGGTGTATGAAACCTCATAACGCCTACACAACTCATTCAAGGCCAACAAGAAATTCTTTTGTGCTAATTTCTCATCTTGAGACTTTGGACCATCCAAAGCCAAATATATTTTCTTGATTCCCATATCAGAAACGCGTGACAGAATGGTTTCGATATGTGTAAACCTACGATGAAGAATCAATAGGCAAGGCATTTCTTTGTACTCTTGCACTTGCCGAGAATAACACTTTGTGAACGAAATTATGGTTCACTCACGTCGGGATTCCGGAATTAAGAGGTTATTTTTGACGATAATCATAAATTCCAGTTGTTTTAAAATTTGAATCCAATATTTAGTCCTGTAGACGATGCAAAGCAGAACTTTAACCCAGATTGATTGACAATCGACAACATGCGCAAGAAGACGTACTCTTACTGACAAAGATTCTTTCCTCAGATTGCGATAATATGCTCAGAATTGCGTATAACCAGATTTCGTTAGCAAAAAAAGTGATGACATAAAATAATGCGTTTGGAACTATTTGTTCGAGACTACAAAATACAAACTTGACTTACTTTAATGAGTTTTTGAATGCTCAAGAAGTTTGGATTCCAAATCCCAATTCAATTCAAACCACGATACGAACCCTTGAATATTTAAAGACTACAATTTTGTGATTTGCATTTACGGTCGAATCGAATTGGGATAAATCATTAACATATTGGCGTGAAATTTAGTATCGAAGCCTTTTAATCTTGCAAGATTCAAAATATAGTCGAGATTTGGGTAATCTGGATGGTTGTTTATTTCATGAACATCGTCGACGAGGATGAAGCATCCTTGAAATTCATCTGCAAGATAATCAAAAATCATTGCAAGTTCATCACTTAAAGGTGAATCTAGATCTCCGCCGGAGGTGATTCCATGAGATTGGTGTCCATCAAGCCAGAATAGAACCCTTTTTCCTCTTCGCAATTCTAATATTGTTTTTAGGATTTTCTTGGAGTCACCATGCCAAACCTTTACTCTAGGGTAAAAAATTGACAAAGTCCTAGTGGCTCGCAAGAAAAGATCATCATCCAATTCAATGCTGTCGACCATTACGGTTGGATTGCGAAGAGCAACAATTTTCGAGGTTAGACCCAAATAAGTTCCAGTTTCGACAAAGGCGTCAAAATTATGCCGCTGCATCAAAGATAGTATGTAGTGGCGCTTGTACCAAGTTGGAGGAGCCTCAAACTCATTGCAAGGTCGTCTAAGTGTAAAGAGACAAGTCTGTATAACGCTTACGAGAAGGCGCCGACTCTTTAGAAAAGCGAGCACTGAGGTTCGGGCACCAATTCCGTTTGAGAAAAACACAATGGTCGTAAGTGTACATGACACCATGACCTTGATTAGATGTTCAGGGTCGTGCGAGCCACACTAACCGGATATAGCGAATGGTAATTTAGTTTTTTCTAAACTATTACCTTATCCTTAAGCGTGGTTAAGAAAACAAGCGCAAACCAAGTCGGCACTTTAACGCTGGCAGTAGTGATTTTATGCATTATAGCTTTGAAGATTTTCACTTCACTCACCAAAGCCACCGGAAACGATTACTACTCTCACCTTCAACCGTCGACAGATCCGACGAGTGATAGAACCAGCGCACTTCTCACTGCATGGTATTTCAGCAAAATGACCTCACCTTGGTCAACCACGACCCTACTAAATTATCCGGAGGGTGAGTCCATTTTCAGATGGCAGGAACTCACTCAATTGTTTCAAATCGGAATTCTTTTTCTATTCAGCAAGATTTGCTCACCAAGTATATCGGTCTCCCTCTTAACTCTTGTTGGACTGTCGTTATCATGTTTCTCTTTGTATAGATTGACGAAAGTTCTTACTACCAACCAAGTTGCGGGGATGTTTGCCCCCATAGTTTTATTGTTGAGTCCGTACACTGATCGAATTATAAGCACTCACACCTCGGAGAGCTTCTTGGGTCTTTCAGTTCTATCACTATCCTATGCATTTGAGATAAACAACAAGAATAACGTGAAGATTTTCATCAAAATGTACTTCGCCCTTGTATTTGTTGCAATTGTCGATGGGTATTATTTTCTGTTCTCGCTTTTCGCTACATTTATTTTAATTGCCTGTCAGTTAGCTCGCTATTGTTTACGGCGGAAATATCCACCAAAGTACCTGACAATGTCTTTACTCGTTTTGGTTGCACACTTCATGATCGTAAAAGCACTCTCTACTTATCTCCAAAAGAAAGGTTCTGCAAACGCGCAGATTGCGTCATTGGATAGCATACTTTCACATAAGGCCGACACAAATTACCTTTGGCTTGGCAATGTACACACATTTTTCTTCGGTGAGTACCTTACGTACAGACCAACAGGGCCAGTCATTGGGATGTTTGCTCTCGGAGTAACAATCATTGGATTTTTGAAATTTCGCTACAGACTCTTTGATATTGCAATTGTAACCATGGTTTTGCAGGTCCTGGGTACCTACTCGTCACCAAGAAATCCGTTGACACAGATTACTGCGACACTGAAAACTCTATTTCCAGGCGTACTTTACTACTCACGATTTACACACGTTGTTTTTTGTTTAACTGTATCTATGTATGTTTACGTCATTTATCAAGCATCGCAATCATGGAAAACTCGTATGTCTAAAGTCAGAATTTCAAATACCAGCAAAAAAATGAGTGCAATTCTCGTAGTCACCGTGATGGTAACTTTGGTCATGTATGACTGGAGCGGCGAGAGAGACAGATTCAAATACTATGTTCAAGAGAGACCGCAAGTATATCAATCTTTGTCCGCAACAATTGCAGGGAACGGAACTGCAATCTTCCCCTTGGACATTTTTGGCCGATCGCACATTGAACAGTTTTATCTGCAAACTAACTTGGCCAATAGTAAAAGGAGACCGGAGGAACTACAAGATATCTGGAATCGAGCAATCTCAACAAAATCCATCAAGAAAGAGCTGCTGAGTGAGAGTATCCGATTTTTGATTTTGTTTTCGAGAAACGAAAATTCGTCAGGCGAATATGTATTCTCTTGGGAAAGAGACGGGGGTGACGAAGTCATCATTGATTTACCCGAGCTTGAAGCGAACATCGAATCCAGGTTTCCAGTCCTAATTTATGGTCAAAAAATATATGTTAACCTTTTCGATTTGCAGAAAAGTAATCCTGAAAACTTAGATTGATCTGGACCGCTTTACTTATTGTTACTTGGAAAAAGAAATAACTCAAGCAAGTCTTTCAAAATTACATCCCACGAAAGGGATGATGCATATTTAAAAGTTGAATTGCGCATAGTTAACCAACCGTTAAAGTCTCCTAGGATCTCATTGACTACGAGAGCTATGGATTCTGGTTCGCATTTGCAAAGCCGCGCCGAGCCCAAATTCATAAGAGTGGAGGACAATTCGGATACCGGCGTCATAACGACCGGCAGACCTTTAGACAGATACATTTTCACCTTAGCAGGATCTGCATAATTCGAAAATGAAAGAGGATTCTGTTGATAGGGAGCAACCCCTAAGGTCATTGACTCCAAAAGGTTTTGCAAATCGTCATGCTCCAAGTAGCCGTGCATAATTACAGATTCGGACAAGCCAAGCGTCTTCACGAGCTCTTTTACTTTTCCTGACGCGGGTCCCTCACCCACGATGTGTAGTTCCACATCAGGATATTCGCGCACAATTTTAGGAATTGAACTAATTAACTCCAAAACTCCCTGATGAACTGATAAGTTGCCAAGAAACACTATGCGCCGATTCAGAAAATTGCCGTCTCTAACCATGTTCAGCCCTTGGGAATCTATGCCGACAGGAATAACTAAGTGATGCTTCTTGCGCTCTAATCTCAAACTTTTTAGCCTAGTAACCAATGCATGCTCGTTCAATTCCACGTGTACATCACTGTAAGTACATGCAATTTTGTCGAACAGTAAATACAACATATTTCTAGTCCGTGAATCAAATCTTTTAGGAGAGTAATCAACACTCCAATGAACATTAACTATGCGCCGAAAAATCAACTTCGAATAAATTATCGCGAATACAGCAAAGTGAGGAGAAAAACTAATTACGAAATTTGGTTTTGAATAAAACGCCGCCTTACAAAACACAAACAAATCTAGGCAATTAGCAAGCCATAATCGTGTTGTGAAATAAAGTGTCCGACTCATGTTTCTCGAATTGATTTCAAGATAGTGTTCCAACTTATTTACTCGATCTTCGTTCAATGGGCCGCGGACCAAGTCACAATTAAATCCTGAAAACTCAAGCTGGCTAACGATTTCTTGAGCAATACTCCGACGATTGCTGCCACTCCAACAAACCAAAACCCTTCCTTGCAATTTAGGCTCTTGAAATTGAGTCATCGTCCTAAAGTTTTCCTTAGGACAAGTAAGTCTTTGATTGCACTTGTAGCAGAAACAAGAGTAAGGGATGTGCCGAAATTATGGTTGAGTTTGACAGGAAAATCTCTAATTAGCAGCCCAATCCTTTGAGCTCTAATCAAAAGTTCTGTGTCAAAAGCAAATCCTTTCGATTTCACCTCATTGAGAACCGAGACGACACTGTCAGATCTCAGAAGTTTGAGACCGGTCTGCATATCGCGCCTCGTGTTTCTCAAAATGAAAAAAGTCAAAATAAAGTATAGAAAACTTAGAAATCGACGTGACATTGGATAGGCAACCTCACTTTGATGATGCACTTTAGATCCAATCGCGATATCACACTTTTGTGAATTAATCCCATCGATCATCAGGTGTATCGAGATGGGGTCAATGTCTAAATCTGCATCTATATACCCAATAATTTGATTTGCCTGAGATAGTTGAGTCAAACCTGAAAGCAATGTTCCTCCTTTTCCAAGATTCAACTCATTTCTACGAAAAAGTATCCTGCAGTTGTGAGATGCGATTTCCGAGATTATCTCGTAGGAAGAATCTGTGGATTTATCATCAATAACCAAAATGGTGTAATCATACTCTTTGACAACACGTACGAGATTAGATAGTGCTCGCTTCAATTCCCTAGATTTATTGTATACAGGAACCACCATCCCAAGAGAAATGCTTTCGCTATTTTTCAATCAAATTCCTCTTTCTGATCTCGTCAATGATGTAATCCGTCGCTGGGTCCACTTGCGGCACACATCTACTACCAACAAGTCCTCGATTCAAAATAAACGCAATCAAACTCTGGCAATCCCAGCGAGAAAGGAGATGAATTTCGGGAATAATCTCTTCTTCACAACTCACCCTATGAATAACTCCGGGAATTCTCAGAAATATCATTTCCTGTTGCAATCCTCCCGAGTCAGTGATAACTGCCTTGGAATATAAGAGCATTGACATGAATTCAGCATAAGGTAATTTGCTGAGATTTGTTATCCTATTGTCAAGCTGCGCATTATGGACTTCAAGAGCCTTTTTGAATCTTTGATCCATAACCACTATGATTTTGCAGTAATCAACCAGTTTATTCAAAGCGATGATTGTATCTCGAAAGACTTGTCTATTCGCCAGGAATTCAGTTCGATGTAAACTAACGAGAACCAGATTTCTATTTTCCCAAATCTTGTTTGACTTAATCTCTTCTTCAAAAATATCTAGAATATTATCTAGGCCAGTATTGTGCGTAGTTGGCAGAATCACCTTTCTTTCGCTTAAGTTTATTGATTCGCGTGGAGATGGGGGAAAGTGTATTTGGGCAAGTTTCCCAACTAGGCGCCGAATGAATTCCTCAGGCAATGGATGAAAGATGCTTCCTGATCGAACACCAGCTTCTATATGTGCAATTGTGCAAAACTTGAACTTGCCAAGAAGCGAGCCCATCAGAGTCGTCATTGTGTCACCATGAACTATAACAAGAGTTTTTCCCTTCAAATTACGAAAAAGAAAAAGAGCCACATCGAAAATCCACTTGAAAGTCTGAAAAGAAGAAGTTAGATCAGCGGATCTTCTCAAGATCACAAACCTAGGTCTCGCTTCATAAATTTGTAGCGATAGTAGTAATGCATCTAGTCCCCCAACATGCTGAGAGGTATAAAGTACTTTGTATTGGTAGTTTGCTTTTTCAAGTCTACGGATTAAGGGCGCGATTTTAATAAGTTCAGCTGAAGTCCCTATAACAATACTTGCAGAGTTTTGTTCCACGTCGCAAATATAGCAGCGCGGAGGTTTCCTGCAATATAGAACGGCATAAATAAGGGAGTAATACAGCAGAGGGAAATCTTCAATTTTGTGCTAAGAGATCGACGAAAGGCAAAAATTATCAAGAGGCATACGATTAGATAGAAGCACAAATAAACTGCAAAAACGTTGAATAAGTGAAATGAAGTCAACGGAACCAATAAAATACCAAACAGAATTAGGAGGAGTAGTGAGAGGTTACGGCGACCATCGAATAACATACGCCCACGATGAAATGAGTGTTTTAAAAAAGGTAGAAGCTTTTGTCGAGGATAGTAAATCGCTTTTAATCGGGGGTCAACGATGACTGTGGTTTTATTAATCATCGTTCTGAAAATTCTTGTATCGTCGTTTAAGTATCTAGGATTATTGAATTCAAAAGGCGTAAAGGCATCAACTAAGGATTCTCTGTCGCCAACCAGACACGTTGTGCCCAATGGACTTTTACTAAAATTATCAATAGAAATTAAAAACGCATCTTTTTGTTCTATTTGTTCGCGCCAAAACAAGATAGCGATAGCATACCAAAAGACTCCAATCAAATTTGAGTTACTTGGAAAATCAATAGATGCAATTACGCATTGATTTTCTACCTTCGGATAATGATTCTTTAGCGAATCAAAGAAGTCTTTTTGGATTAAAACCCTACTGTCCAGCAGCATAACCGTTGTATGTTTTACATGTCGAAGTCCGACTAGTCGACTCTGTAATCTACCTAAATTCTGTGAATTCCGAATGATCTCAATAGTTAGATGACGATAGGGTTTACTTTCTATCTGGATGGCTTCAGAGGAAGCATCATCAATAATCACTACGTGGGCACTCATATTGGCAAATCCCAAAGATTGATCTAGTCCGTGTAAGCACAAATAAATCCAATTCCCTGAATTGAAACAAGGTATCACGATTGATAACTTATTCAAGTTGCTTATCCAACTTTCTCGCTAACTGCAAAGATAGTACTAGGATAAGTCCTGTTATGGTCGAGAATACAACTAGCGAAATCGCAGAACTGACATAGAAAAACGAATAGCATACGAGTAGCACAAAAGAAAAAACGGTGACAAATAAAGCAAAATTTTGAGGATAAGAGACAGAACGCAAAATCGAAAAAACAATAAAATAGATTGTGCTCTGAATGATCTGCATGCCAAGAATCTGATTGCTAAGTGAATCCAACAAAGAGTCATCAACCGTTGTCAATACGAGACCAATTAGCATGGCAAGGATTGGTGAATAAGTAAGTGTTAATCTTTGTCGAGTATTAGGTTGCTGATTCTCACGTATCGTTACCCAGGTCAAAAGCGGAATTGCTATCATCCTAACGACAACGGCAGACAAAGCGTATTGTTCAGTCGCAGCCCCAGAAGAGACAAAACGTAAAAGTATCAAATCCGAAGAATAACTCGCAAAAACAAATATGTAAATCAAGGAAGCTCTATCTCTTAATGAGCGAAACACGTACGTGAATGTTGAACCTTGATTGATATTGGGTGACAACTGGATAATTGTGGTAGCTAAGCCCAAAGTTATAATTTGGGCAACGAGAACACTCAAGATTAGATGATCCGGAAAGAGCAAAGCGCTGAGAACAAACGTGATTACGAAGCGCACCGTGACGAAGCCAAAGCTCAAGATATTGGCTTTCGACATCCCTCTTAAGAGGGTATAGCGACCCAAGAGCAGAGAATATCTGGTGCATTCAATAAACAAAAAAAACAGGAAAAAGAACAACGCAAGATTGTATGAATAATGATAAGAAAGAATCAAAACAAGAGTGTACGAAAGAAAGAGAAAGATCCTTAATTTAACTAAACTGTCGAGTCTGTATCTATGCGTAAAGGGTCTTGATGAGATTTTTCCGCTTGTATTGCCGATTGCGGCGTAATATAAAGTTGAAGTGGCAAATGACACAATCGAAATGAAAGTGAATAAAGATGCGTAACGGCTGACTTCATCTGAGGCAAGATTCGTAAGGATATACAAGTTAAAAAGATAAGAAACAGCCGCACCTAGTAGCATGAAAAGCAAATAAGTCATTATCTCCACTCCGACGGTTCCACTTTATCAGGTCTAGTTGTTTAACGAATGTTTCTCCCCCAAGTCTAGATCTCTTGTTGCGAGACTTGGCGAATCCCTTTGTTCTCAAAATCTTGTATATTGAAAGCCATGAAAAGACCTAGGCATCTAGCCAACTCGTGGTCTCTTACCGTTATTCTTGTCACCGCATATGTACTTAAACTCATACTTTCTAATTTTGGCGGCATAAAAAGTCTATCGACACCTCTTGTAGGCTCGGATTTAACGTCTTTCTACCTTTGGGTTGGCCGATATTGGGGAAATGATCCAGGATTGATAGGAATTCCTGGTGGAAGTACCTCAATCCCCGGTCCCCACTTTGACCTGCATCTTATTTTGTTGACCTGGCTACCATATTTAGTTTCCCAAAATGCGATCCTGGCCGTCAATCTTGTGTATTTTGGAATCTTTCTAATCAATGCCGTAATCGCTCTTTCTATTGTTAAGAAGTTTGTTAGAAGTAATGTGCTGCAGGCCCTTTACTCGATAGCCGTAGTTACTCTCCCTTGGCCTCTCGGAAGGCTTGAGCACGCAACGCTCTGGCTTTACACGATTCCACTTCTTGCTATCACCAGCGGACTGCTGTTGGATCGAGAGATTTTTTTGTCCTCAAGTGGCAAGAGAGTTATTTACATGTTAGCCACATCATTCATCCTTGGAGGATCAGGTCCATATCTAGCAACTTTTTCCTTATTGATTCTGGTGGCAAATTTACTTTTGTTTGCTTACAAAAAGCGATGGCTTGTAGTAAAAATGTTGATACAACTGCTATTGTTAACTATTTGCGTAATCATGATTTCATATGTTTTTCTCAATCAAGACCTGAACATTCTTGGCGAATTAAGCAAAATAGATCGGGTTTTGTTGGATTCAGTAGTTTTCGGTGGATACTTGACTCTACTTTTTATTCCAGTTGATTCAATAATCGGACTCAATTTAAATAAGATTGAGGAATTTAGATCCAAATTGAACTCCGATGTAGAAACTCAATTTTATTCAAATCTAGGTACTTATCTAGTCATAGCAAGCATTTTGCTAAGTTTGTATCTTCTTTTTAAGCCAGCCACACACTTTGATAGTTTCAAAAATAATCAACTGGAGAGTCAATCACAAACTATTCAAACCTTAGTGCATCTAAATGCGTTTATGATTCTGCTATTCGTGAAAGGTGGCATAGGGCCTTTGTTTTCTGCTTTGGCCTTTGAACAGTTGAGAGCGTGGAATAGAATCTTACCAATATTGGAAATTACATCTATTTTGATTCTTTTTGTTTTCATGGAACAAAAATACGCCAACCGAACCTCGAGGCATGGTCTTGTCATTCAATTGATCTTATCTGTGCTAGTCCTATCACAGTTTTCACAAACAATTGACTTCAAAGAATCGATCCGAGAACGGAGAATTCTCCTCGAGGAATATACAGTTGTGGCGAGCAAGATAGAAGCTTCTGGGGAGGACTGCGCAATTTTGCAAATTCCCGAACTACCCCACGATGGGCGAGGTGCTCCCGAGCAGATGACAACGTATGATCACTTTTTTGGCCCGCTTCTTGAGGGAAATCACGACTGGTCGTATGGATTTACGGGCAAGAATTTTGTCAAATACTTTTCAAATTCCCGAAATTTGAAAGTCGATTTAGTTTTTAAAAGACTGAAAGAATCAGGGATTTGCTTCATAGCCATTGACTCCTACGGATTATCATATAGAGATAAGGATGTATTGGATTCAATTCTTCAAAGTTACACAATTGCAATTTATTTAGGGGATAGGATGGAACTTAGGGGACTCAAATGAGAAATTTCTTCAATTTTGTTTTTATCGGAATTGTTGCTTGATGTATTGAGTTAAGATTGACTAGTCCTGGATTAATATAAAGTTTATAACCGGAATTAGTTAATTTCTGGTTGAACGGAACGTGTTCACAAATCTCTATTCCGTTCGAAGTTAAACCAGAATATGAGGAATCGAAATAAGCATCGGCTGTATACATTGCCAAGCCGCCAAATGCAGAGTTCACCGGGATAGGAGGACAAGATTTAGGAATAGAAATAACTCGATTAGTCACAGCTATTTTTTTTGCTAGTTCTGCGGGAAGATAAGCTAGTAATTCCTCATATTGCCTCCAGCAATCACCAGGACTAATGATCGGGTGCCGCAGGGCCCATGTGTCGTAATATGCATGTGGTTGATTTGCTGACATCATGTCCCATTTCGGATACTTCCAACAAGACTCTAAACGCGGTGCCGTTAAATTTCTATTAACATTATCTAAGTCAGCAACAAGAACGTAGTCAAAGGGTCCATATGAAAACGCCATATCTGCTGCCGTATTTCTTGCTTGTGCAATTCGAACTGAAAGTTGTGGCATTTCACGCTCAGACTCAATGGAGGCGAAAGAGAAGTTTTTGTTCTTGGCTGCAATTGCTCGCAGGACATCTACCGTTGAATCTTCCGAGTAACTCTCCACAACAAAGAACGTTTGTGATCTAAAATTGATTGTTGCCTTGCAAAGGACTTTGTGCACTCTCTGAATGTAGTTCGCTACGTTTCTGGCGGTTCCAACAATTGCTAAGTTAGATTCTGAGAAGTGTTTCATAAAGGAACCTTCTGTGAATAATCATGATCGTGGCATTGAATGTTGAGGAAAGTTCGTGATAGCTCAATTAGCGCTTGATTGTTCTTTCGCTCTCCAACATCATTCGACTTCCAAAGCGCGCTACCCTGGGATCCAAAAAAATACAAAGGCTCGCTAGCTGAATCTGGGATAAAGAGTTTTGAAGCTTGATTATGGATTGAATTGTAGTAAAGCCACAAATCGTCGTTCCCTGGACTCAGTCGAAGCGCAAGTTTCATATTCAGTACAAGTGAACAGAAAACCTTGGGAGGATAAAGAACCCCTCCCACTCCAGTGAAAAGTATTCTTTCTGGGGCTAAGGACTTTGTTGATAGACATCTGAAAAGTTTAAGCAAGAAGTAGTTCTCTGGACTTAAGGTTTCTTTGTCAGGTATAGATTGACCTCGGTATCCAATGATGGTGTTCGGATTTCCTTGATAAGCGGTGATGAGACCATCAAGCCAGCCATGGGGGTACAAGATGTCATCGTCAAAAGTAATAATTGATTGATTTTTGAATTGCTCTAGAGCCGGAATGATTTTCAAGTACTGTCTTAAATTCTGCTTATATGGAACAACTTGTAAGTTGTGTTTTGAAAGTGAAGAAAGCTTATGGGACACCCGAGAATACTCTTCCTCAAAAACGAAGATATAAATCGGAAGAAAGAATGAATTTTGGAGAATTACGGACTTTATGGCCTTTTTTGCGAATCTTGCCCGTCTTGGGTAAGTCGTCATAGAAAGAACGATTGAATTTTCAGTTGTCACTCTTGTTGATCTGAACCCCCTACGAGTTATGTAGAAGCACCACCGAATATGAAGTTGAAATTCACACAGGATTTGTCTTGTGAAAAATTGCAGAAAAGCCGCAACTTGAAAGATTCTCTTGAAGAACACGCTCGATTTTATCAGTTTGTGGCTACTTATTAATCTATTCTCTGCTCATGAGTCGTGTAATCTTTAGGACAATTGTTTCATCGCCGCACGAACTGAACTTTGTGTATCTCAATTGGTTGGAATTAAGGGACCTAGTAGATGTTTTTCTTATCACTGAAGCAGATGTTACGCATTCGGGGGTTCTGAGAGAACCTGTTTTTGAAGATGTAATTCCAAAAGAAATGAGAGATTGCCCAAAAGTAAAATACTCTTTCTGCAAAATAGAGAAAGAAAAGGTTCATCCTGAGAAATCGCCAAAGAATTTTCATTCAAACGAACAATTGATACGCAATAGTTTTCGCT
>Ga0315901_10007169_pt1 | contig 13220 bp, 6 predicted proteins | sample LakEriMetagenome_10_FD_203761 | JGI IMG/M metagenome (GOLD analysis project Ga0315901, IMG submission 203761) | Freshwater fungal communities from buoy surface, Lake Erie, Ohio, United States - Buoy 2 MA116 | ecosystem: Environmental > Aquatic > Freshwater > Lake | place: USA: Lake Erie, Ohio... | reverse complement strand
GACTGTGTAATCATAGTTTAATTACATGTGTCCCATTCTTAAAAATTTGGCTGTAAAATCACTTATATATTTATATTCTTCTCCTGATTTTATAGAAGATAAATATCCAGCATTTAAAGAGCCAGTTGTAATATCCAAGATGGTAAAATAATAAATAAAAAAATTATGTAAGAAAACTAAATAAATTAATATATGACTCTTCTGATATTAATTTATATTTGATAGATGCATTACAAAATAATGTAGGTCTATTTACTATTAATAAATCAAATATTTGAGAACCAACTTCTGAATAAATATTTTTTTTATCATTTATTTCTAATATGTATACACTAATATTAATATCATTAATATCAAATTCAAAATAATAATAATAATAATTTTTTATTTTAAAATAATAAGGATGTTTGAATGAATAAATTTTAATTTCATCAATTCTTTTTGGTATAATATTTTTGCCATTTATAAAATTACTATAACAGGAAGAATAAAAAAAATCTATATTTATTATATTAATATTATTACTTTTAATAAATTTTATTTCTACATACTCTTTCGTAATTTCATCATTATAATCAAATAAATTATAATATCCCGATGATGTGTTCAAATACATTTTACAAAAAACAGACTTGTATTTTTGTTTATATTTGTTGTTTATATAATATTGGTGTTTTGAAATAATATTATATATGTTTTTGTTTATATATTTATAGCTAAATAATAAATTACTTGAAACATCTAAAGAAACTGTATTAAATTCAAATACTTTTATTATTAGTTCTAATGGTAGTGAATCAAAATTCATATATTTTATGTAACTATTTTATTTTTATATAAAAATCGTTTTTTTACTATAAAATAGAAGATTTCATACACAATCTGTTATAAAGTGTTTATATAGAGAAATATATGAAAGAAATGAGTCCAACTATGTTCCTGATGGGTATTTATACTCCTATAATACCACCAGCATTTCTAAAACAATCACCATCATTTGAATATGTACCTGGTACTTTACTTCCAAAAAAATCTGCTTCACATGGTTTATTTCTATTTTTATATAAACATGTATTATTTACTTTTTCATATTCATTTGGTCTAGTTATACATTTATCTTCCACACAAAATGGACCATTTCCATAATCTACAATTATTCCTGTATTATTATTAGCCAATGAACATGTATTACCCACATTTATAGAAATACATTTACCATTAACTAATCCATAACCTGTTGCACATTGATTATCATTATTTTTTATACATTCTCCGAATTCACCGTATTTTCCTATATAACCATCAGTAGTTGTACATACATTATCTTTATTTTTATATATACATTTTCCATTTACAAAATTAAAATTTTGTTGACAATCTTCTTGTTTTGTTGGTGGTGCAAATTCGGTAGGACAATCTGGATCAATATCTGCGTCAAATAAAAAACCAGTAGTAGGACATTTTCCATATCTATTATATTTAAAAATCAGACCATCTGATTCACGACATATTGTACATTTATCTTTATAAATACAAACATTATTGATTTTATCAAAATTTGGTTTACAATCACCTGTGTCAACACAGGATCTAGTCTTATCATATTTTTGTAACATACCAGGTGAACCACCAAGTGTACATTCTTTACCATAATCATTTGATACACATTCATTATTATTTTTTGTTGTTCCAGTCCCACAAACTCCATTCCATATACATCTTCCACTTTGAAATATGCCTTTTGGTTGACCAAAATTGTAAATGTCAGGTGTGCATTCATCTCCTTCTTTTAATATTCTCCCGCCTCCAGTTAATGCGTTTTGAAATTCTGGACCAAATGCTTTATTTTCTAAATAATCTTTAAAAGATGTTGAACCATCTAAAGCTACTTTTGTTAAAGAACTTGTTGGTCCTGTTCCATCTATTAAATTTTTTGCGATTTCCTCAGTTGTTTTAGAAACAACTTCTCCTACTTTTCCAACTACTCCTCCCACTACTTTCTGTGCTGTGTCAAAAGGATTTATGATTGGATATATAACATATGTGTATATTAAATAACATACAGATATTATTACAAGAAATAAAAATAAATAATATGCTTTTTTAATATTTTGAATAATATAAACCATTTTTATTATAAAAATATATAATAAAAAAAGTTTTTATTATTTTAACAAATTTACTTTCAATCTGCTGTTATTTATTTTTGTAATAATAATAAAAATGATTTAAATATATAATTTTTGAAACATAATATACCATGGCAACTTTAAAGTATTCTTTACTATATTCATTAGATAATGTTATTGATAAATTGTTTGATAAAATATCAATTAATTATAACATTCCTAAAGTTGAACTTATTAAATTATATGAAGGTGAAGGTGAAGTTAGCGGAGAAAATAAAATTGTTAATAATACAATAAATGAAACAAAAAAAGAAATTAATAATAATACACAAACAGATGAAACTTTAAACAAAATGACTAAACCTGAGTTAATAGAATTATGTAAGTTGAAAAATATTAAAGTTTCAGGAACAAAAACAGAACTTATTCATAGGCTACTTAATAATACTAGCTCTGATAGCAAAACTCAATTACAGCAAAAAACTGTAACTTCATTGTTTCAACAACAAAATAAACAAAAAGATAATAAAATAGCTACAAATCCTATTATGAAGAAATTATCCGAAAAGAAAGAAATTATCCAAATACAAAAAAATAAGTTTGGTAATTTTGAACACAGCGATACATCATTTATTATTGATCAAAAAACAAAGAAAGTTATAGGTAAGCAAAATTCAGATGGGACTATTTCAAAATTAGTTGCATCTGATATTGATTTGTGTAATAAGTATAAATTTGACTATAACATTCCTGAAAATTTAGATGATAGAGAAGAAGAAGACTGCGAAGAAGAAGAATTACTAGAAGAAGAAATTGATAATGAAAACCTTGAAAATTTAGATGAAATAGAATGTGACGATCTAGAAGAGGAAGAAGAAGAGGAGTTAGAAGAAGAGGAGTTAGAAGAATTTTATGAATAGTATAGTATAAATATAAATACACATTTTATTAATTTTAATATTATTTTATTAAAATTAAACTTTTATGATTTTATTAACAAGTTTATTTAATGATAGATACGGAAAATAAGTATCTATTTTATCTTTGTTAAATTCTAATTGTTAAAGTAGATTTTTAAGACCTGTTATATAATATACATAATATGATTTATAACTCTGATTTTTTTTTTTATTATATCTTAACATATCATATTTTATATCAATATTTAATTTATGAAGTAATTTAGTTTCATTAAAATTCGTAGGTGCTTTTAAGACAACGTATTTCACTCTATTCTTATCAAATAACTCTATTATTATATCAACAACATTCTTTTCTCCTAAAAACAAATCTAGATTCTCTATTGTTTTATATCCAGGTCCTCCCCACGGAGGGTCAAAAAACACACAATCTTGTTCTAATTTTAAATATATATTCAAATAATCTACACAATATACATTATTAATTGGATAACCATATACTTTTAAATTATTCCTTAGTATTTCACATGTTAAACTATCTATTTCTACAGAATTTATCTTATTTATACCATGATTATAAAAACTAATAGTATTTCCACCAATATTTGATGTTGCATCCGTTACTGTTACATTATATATATTTAATTTATGATGAAAATGTTTATATATTCTATCTGAAATTATACTAGCTTCTTTAAAAGGTGTAATACTGTACAAACTTTCTTCTGTAAATCTTATTTTTTCTAAATTTATTTTATCTTTTTTATAATTCCTATCATCAAAAAGCAATTGTATTTTTCCAATTTCTAATTTAATTACACCCTTCACCTTTAAATCATCTATATCTATAGTTGAAGAAGGAGCATCTTCATATTCATTTATAGTAGTAATTTTGTTAACATATTCTGGGCGAATTCCAACATTTATACCTTTTATTCTTACTATATAAAAAAGAAAATATCTATAGTACTTATTCCATTCATTAGTAGAACTATCAAGTCCTACAATTTGTCCAACAATTTTATCATTAGAACCAAATTTAGTAAATATTACTTTATTTAATTCATTATTATCTCCAGTATATACTACATAATCACCTTTTTTATAAATTTGTTTATTAATATCAACAGGTCTTCTGTTATATTTAGTAGAAATATAATGAATACCTAATTGATTAATTTGTTTAATAGTTTTTTCTATAAATTTTCCATTATTATCAAACATATTTTTGTTTATTGAAGATAAAACTACACTTTTTTTATTATATTTATTAATTAAAGGTAATTTTTCATATATCAAATTCATTATTTCAAAAGTACTATATGACTTAGTAAAAAAAGATTTATCAAGAATTTTATTCCCATTATATTTTTCATATGTACAGTTATTATTGAAACATGAAATAATATTTTTTTTATGTAAATCATCGTCAGTGCATAAATTTATTATGTCTTTTTTTATATCTTCATCTGATATATATTTGAAAACATAACATAATACTTTTAAAATATCTTTGTTATCAACATGTTCATTACATTGTGAAAAATAATCACAGAAACTAATATATTTTTTTTCTTCAAGTAATAAGTTATTTCCTATATTCTGTGAATAACTTCTATCAAAGTCAAATATAAAAACTTTATAATTAGATTTTATTATGTACTTTACATTATCTATAACATAAATAAAAGTTTTAGGACTTTCACTATATTCAACAAATATATTTTCTATATGTAAATCATTATGTGTAGTTTTACTTTGAGACAAACAATAACATGTATATGCTACTTGAAATAATATTGTGTATAAATCAGTTTGTATTAATCCTTTTTTATTACCTTCTTTAATAAAATCAAATAATGTAAACTGATCAATTTGTTCATTAATTATAATATTAAATTTGAAATCAGTAAGTATTTTACTATTATCATATATTTCTATTTCATTTGTATCTTTATCTTTTTTATCTTTTTTATCTTTATTATTTGTATCGCTTCTATCATGTTGTAATATATTTAATAAATTTCTTGATAAATTATGGTTTAGTTTTTCTATTGATAAAGTTTTGTTATTTTTATTTACTTTTCCTTCTATAATATATAGTAAATCCTCATATGAATATCTATAGTAATTATCAATACTAGTAACAAAATTAGTACATATATTGTTTTCTATCATTGGTTTTATAACATTACTGTATATCTGTTGCTCATAATTAAGACCTAAAGTTGAGTATATGAAAAAGAATTTTCTATATTCAGACTTAAATTTTAATGCAGAACTTACTTTATTAATAAATTCAGTATAATTATAAATTGTAGAATCAACAAAAATCTTAAAAAAATATTTTTTATTATCAGTAAACTTTACTATCCATTTTTCTGAACATGAAGTACTATTTGAATTTTTCAATTCGTTAACTTCTAATATTCTATTTTTTAAATTATCTATATTTTTATTATATATATCAAGTATATTATTTTCATTAAAAATTTGACTATCATCTATTTCTGAAATATTTATTGTTTTCATATCACCAAATTTTAGTTCTTTATCTTCAATATCTATAATTGGAATTACTGTTATTTGATTATAGCTTTTCTTTTTCAATAAGTAAACATAACCTCCAAGCTTCAATTTCATAATAGTATTTATTATTTTTTCAGAATCTTTTATTTTATTATTAACATCTTCTTTTACTTTAGTTGCATTGAATTCAGGAAATAAATTGTTTTCAATAATCTGGTGGGTATTAATAGATTCTTTGATATTATCTTTAATAATTTCATTACTTCTTTTTTGTTTTTCTTCTGTATTTTCATTAATAACAATTTCTTCAATCGTTTCTGGTATTTTGTTTATATTTATATCTTCATATATAGATTTGTCAATTTTATTATGATTATCTTCTTCTTGAAGTAATTCTTTTATTTTATCAATATTTAATGTTCCATTTTCATTAAACATTAATTTATCACAAACATAAATATCATAAATATTGTTATCTCCATTATCATTATCAACTTGTTTACTACTACTACTAATTATTTCATTATATAATCTATTTAATACGTATTCACAATCATTGTATCTTTCGAAAAAATTATCGTCAACTGCTTTATTAGGTAAATATTGTAACATACAGAAATTTTCATTATCAGAGTTATATTCATAAACTTCAGATAATTGTTTTAACATATTAGAATCACTACTTAATAAATCCAGAATATCCATATTTCGGTGAAGCATATTATAAAAAGAACAGAAAATTTTTATCATGTCTTTATTTTTTACATATCTATTACATTGAGCATAATTTTCACATAATTGATTGTTTAAACTATCATTATCTCCTAATGAAGATAAATAACTTCTGTCAAAATCTATTATCTTTACTTTATATCTTGTTTTTACTATATAACTTTTTCCGTTGATTACATATTTTAGACTCTGAATTTCATCATATTTTGTTAGTAAAATATTGTTTGCATGACAATCATTATGACACATTTTACACAAAGACATTACATAAAGTGCATATATTATTTGAAATAAAACATTAAACATTTCATCAAAATATTCGTTAGATTTTTCTTCATCTAGAAAGTTATATAATGTATAAGTTCTTTCATTAATACCTATAAATTCTGTTACTAACATGTTGAACTTCAAATTTCTTATTTTACTATAATTACTGAATATATTATTAAACTCTTCTTCTTTCAAAAATTGTTTAATATCTGTTACATCATTTATAGGTGGAATATTTATTTTTGTTTTGTTTATAATCATTAGAAAGTTTCTATGCAAGCAATAATCTATGTTATTTTCTACTATTTCACAGTCATTAGTAAATACATTATCAAATAAAATATTCTTAAGATCATTATATTTTAGATATTTATTTTTTCCATGCTTACCGTAAGATGAAATAAATGTTTGAAAATGAGGACATATTTTATAGTATTGAATATTCTTTAACAAGCTATTAAACACGTTCGCTTCATATTCCAATCCTAAAGTACTTAAACTAAGCACATCTTTTTCAAATTCGGAACTATAATTTAAATTATCTAATTGCGATGAATCTACAAATATTTTAAATACCAAAGAATTTATTTGATTATTGTTAAAAAGTATATTATTATTCAAACTTATTTTCCAAATTTGAGATCGTGAATTTCCACTACTAATTCCACATACATTTTTTACACATTGGTAAATATTTTTTTCATTGAAGTCTTGTATATCTAAATATTCTTTTTGTTTTTTAGGTGTAATTCTAAAAAAATTAATACGACTATTTAATACTTTATCAGATGTATTTAGTATATTGTTTATAGAATTTATATCTTTTGTATTTACTAAATAAAATAAATAATTAATGTCTAATGTTTTACACTTTAGTAATTTTATTTTATCTAAATATTCTGAAAATGCTAGGGAATTATTTTTATTTTGTACATATTTTTCTATTAGAAAAATATTTCTATTTTTGTTTCCTCCATCTATTTGATCAAAAACAGTATCATCTCCATCTCCAATTTTATTCTTCTCATTATTTTTTTTATTTTTTCCATCATAAGCCTGTTCATCTACATCATAAGCCTGTTCATCTACATCATCATCATCTTCAATTAAATCAGTTAAATTTTTTGATTCAGAATCGTTTTCATGTATATCGTTTTCATGTATATCGTCTACAAGTATATTTTCATCACTTGAAAATTTAGTAACTGAATTTAAGTAATTATAATTATATAAAATTCCACATATTGTTTTATATATTGGATCATTATTTGTTATTAAACTCAAATCTATTTTTTTCTCATAATATTCTAATACATTTTTTAATCTTTTTTTTGTTTCAGTTTCAGAGTAATCGTTCATTTTTCCAAACATTATTTTTTGGTTTGAATTCACTAATTTCACTAATTCTGATAAGCTTTCAATATTATTATTTTTTATCTGAAATTTATTAATTATGTACTCATAAAATACTTTATTAAAAAAATCTCTATTTGTTAGTCTATTGTGTATATTTATTATTGAAGATAACAAAAAGTTATGTTCTTCATTATCAATTATTTTATCAACATTTTTCCTGTAACTTGAATTACTCAATTGGATTTTTATTATTATTTCTTTTAGTTTTATTATTTTTTCTCCTATTGATTTTTCATTTTCCATATTAACATATTCTATCAAAATATCTATATCTTTACATACATAATTCCAAATAATATTAATTATTTTTTCTAATTCATCTTCCTTAAACGAATTTTTTTCATTTATTTTAAACAACTCTTTTTTTACAGTATTTACAAAAAAATCTGAAATATTATTACTTTTATTTTCTATCATATCTATCTCTATATTCAAAATATTTTTTATTACACTAATAACAAAACTACTATTTATACTCATATAATATTCATCCTTAAATATGAATTCCATTTTTTCTTTAAAGTAATAAAAACTATTTAGTATTACATTCAATAGTGTTGAAATTTTTTTTTTTACTACATTCTTTACAAATAAATCTTTGTTTATTAATTCTAATGTTTCTAATTTTGTATATTCATTGTTATAATATGATATTATATTTTTCACATCTATTTCTTTTGATTTACTATTTATATATTCAGATGTTATTTTATCAACATATATTGAAAATCCTTCTATTTTAATTATATTTGAGTAATATCTTTTACTGTTTGTACTTATATCAAAATTATTTGATAAATACAACATACATTGAATATCGTTACGACTTGACGATAATTTATTTATACCTATCCCAAATTTATTATTTAGTGCTAAATCTAACATTGTTTTTAGTTTTTCGTTGTAAGTATTTTTTAATTCTTCTACTTTATATTCTATATAATTCTTTATTGATGAATATTCTTGTTTATTTATAATTACTTTATTATTACTATATAGTGTATATAATCTATCTGTTTCACTTTCTGTAAATATATAATTTCTTTTGTAAATATCATACTCTTTATAAACAGAATACTCAAAAAATAAAAAATTATTATTATTATAATAATTATCCTTATCTATACTACTTGCATTTTTTCCTATGAATTTATCCAATGAAAAAGATTCTTTATTTATTATATTTTCTTCATTACTTATTTTTACTTTTATATTTGTTTCTATCTTTTTATTTGTATACAAACTATATACTATATTTAATAATTCACCTAAATTATTATTATTTATATAAGATAATTCCTTTTTTGATTCTTCAGTTAAATTGTTTTCTTTTATTATCATATTCAAAAACTCATCAAGTAAATTTTTCTTTATGTTTACTTTCTCTTTATCTATAATATTCTTGTATTCCTTATTTATTACATTTAATAATAGAACTATTGGATAATCTATCGCTACTATTAATAGTTTTTGTAATTCTTTATCATCTTTTATTTTTTTTTTTACTTCATTAAAATTCATCTTTAATGTACTTATATTCCTATTCATAAATTCCCTTGTTCTTTCCTTATTCTGAAATATATCGTAATATTTATTATACATTTGATTGAATTCTTCAAAATTACTATTTATTTTTTGTTTTAAATATTCATAATAGCAATATTCACGATATAAATCTATGTTTACAAAATTATTTTGCATATCATATCTTATTTTACTTATTGCTTTACCTAAAATATTTGTTGAATATACATCTCTATTCATGAATTTTAAATTATTTACCTCTTCATTCACTATTCCAAAAAATGAGTCTGACACAAATAAAATATTTAAATCCTTAGTTTCTGATGAAAAAATATTTATTAAAGTCTCTTTTGCTGTACTACTATCTTTTATTAGCTCATTAAATCCTTCTATTATTAAATTTGTAAAATAATTAGCTTCTATTTTTTTTTTCTCATATTCAAAATTTAATATATTTTTACTTAAGTCATCCTTAATTTCTAATATATCTTTCTCATTAAATACTTGACATAACAGATTGGAATATATATAATTTGATACATTACTATACTCCACATTATCTATTCTTATTGAAAAATTGTAGTTATTATTAAGTATTCCAAAAGGCAAGTCGTCTTCGTTTTCTATTTTAATTTTTGTCTGAAACATTATTTATTTATAAACTAATTTTTTTTATTTTTATATTATTATAATAAAAAAATGATTAATCTTACATCTAGTCCTGATCGTTTTTGTATGATATTGTTGGAGTAATATTTTTATACTTGGTAAGTTAAATTTATAAAGTTTTTAATGTAATTAAAAATTGTTATTTAAATATTTATTTATTTATAAATAAATATGTCAGGCTTACTTTTTTTAACTAACGATGATTTTGTTTTAAATAAAGGTACAAAAGGAAATATTTTATGCACATCAATCCAAGGATTTTCTTTAATTTTATTTTATTCAACACAATGTCCTCATTGTAAAAGTTTAATACCTATTTTCAAAAAACTTCCAGGTACTATAGGAGGATGTCAATTTGGAATGTTAAATGTTAGTACAAACAAGCATTGTGTTAACTTATCTAAAGATACATTAGCACCAATTACTTATGTTCCCTATATTATTCTATACGTCAATGGGAGACCATTTATGCGTTATTCGGGACCCTATGAAGCAGGGGAACTTAGACGATTTGTTATTGAGGTTTCAAAGAAGATTGAAACTAAACAAAAGTTTTCATCTGAACAAGTCAAAGAAGATCCTCGTGGAAGAATTCCACAATACACTGTCGGTCATCCTTTATGTGGAGAAGACGATGTTTGCTATCTTGAGTTTAAAGAAGCTTATCCTAAAAGACAATAAATGATTATTAGATAAGCATCATTTGTATCTTCAAATGCTTTATTATAAATTTTATACTTGTTTTGAGTATAAAATATAACTATTGTATATACTTTACACGCATAAAGGGACTTGAATTTGTTATATATTGTGCGCAAATTTGTGTAAATTTAAACATCTGCTTAAAGACATGATTCCTATTATAAAAATGGAAACGATCAACATTGCAAATCTAATTGATAAAAACTCAATTACAAGACTCTCAAACAACTATGAAAACAAACTTTTAAATAAAATCAAAAACAATTTTACAGATAAGCAACAACAAATGTTCGTTTCTAGTTTTTATACTTATCTCAATTATGATTCAAAGAAAGACTTTGTTATTGATTTTGATAGTGTATGGAAATGGTTAGGATTTACACGAAAAGGTAATGCTAAAAGATTATTAGAAAAATTTTTTGTTGTGAATATTGATTATAAAATTGAAGAACTTGCTCCTCATTTGGGAGGAGCGAGTTTTGAACCTTCACACGGAGGTCAAAACAAAGAAATAATTTTACTGACAGTAAATACATTTAAAAAGTTTTGTATGAAAGCAGGAACATCAAAAGCAGATGAAGTACATGAATATTATATTAAATTAGAAGAATTATTACAGGAAACAATTAATGAAGAAACTAATGAAATTAGATTACAGTTAACTAATATAGAACAAGAAAAGAATGTTATAGAAAAAGAAAAGAAATATATAGAAAATAAATTTACCACATTATCTGAAGACCATGATAAATTAGTAATAAGACATAATAAACATCTAAAAAAAATAAAAAGAACTCCTTATGAAATAGGTAATGTAATATACATAATCTCAAATCCGGCAATACCAAAATTATGCTTTAAAATAGGTGTTGCTTCTCAAAAATCTAGTGTAACTCAATCAGCTTTTATGCGAAGACTTTCTACTTATAATACTTCTTCTCCACATGATTTTTTAGTAAATTGTTTATTTTATGTTAAACATAATATGTTACTTGAAAGTCTAATAAAAATAAGATTTGAGAAAAACTTAGACCCTCTTAATAAAGAATGGATACAAAATATAGAACTTGAAGAAATTATTGAATATATAAAATATATTTGTAATGGAAGTAATATCAACTATTTTCAACATACTTATGTTCCATGTAATAAAAAATGCGAAAAAATAATAAATAACAATACTGAATATGAAGATGAAGATGATAATGAACATGATGATGAATATGAGTATGAAGATTATAGTGTAAAAGAAGAAGATGTAAAAGAAGATGTAAAAGAAGATGTAAAAGAAGATGTAAAAGAAGATGTAAAAGAAGATGTAAAAGTAAATGAATGTGTAAAAGAAGATATAAAAGAACACGAAGATGTAAAAGACGATGAATATAATGGTGAAGCTGAAAATAGAAACAATATTATAATTACAGAGAATTTTAGTTTTGAAGAATTACAATCATTAAGTAGAAAATATAATTTGGATGTACGTGGAAATAAAACAGATTTATATAATAGAATACTAAATTATAAGAAAACTGGTGAAAAAAATGAATATAAAACTTTGACAGAGTTAAGAGAAGAGTGTAAGAAAAATAATTTATTTTATACTGGTAATAAAGATGTTTTAGAAAAACGATTAAAATTATTTTATGATTCTGGTAAAAATATAAGAAATGTTTCTAATAAAAAAAATGAACCTATTATTGGAAATCAAGTTATGGAAAATAATATAATTGATCATGACGACAAAAAAAAATTATTACTAACAATTGATAATGAAACTTATGACAATTTATTAATAATATGTAGTAAATATAAAATTTTACAAACTGGTACAAAAGTTGAACTATTATCTAGAGTGAAGTGGTTTTTGAATGCTGGAATTAATGATTCAGAGCGTCGTAAGAATATTTATGTGTATGATAAATATGGAACTTTTATAAAACATTATATAACAATTGATGAATCATCTATTGAATTAAATATATGTAAAAATGTAATTTCTGAAGCATTAAATAAGAATTATTTATTGAATGACTATATTTTTCGTTCACAAATAAGTACATTTTCAGATAATGAAATAAGACAAATAAATTCAATAAGAAAGAAGTCAAGAAAAAATTTAACATCGGAAGAGCATCTACAAATAAAAAGAATATATGACTTAGGAGAAAAAACAAAGTCTGAACTCATGCAAATTTATAACATCAGTAATACGCAGATTAAAAGAATTTTACGTAAACAAATTTAATTTTAATTTATATATAAAATTTTATATATAAAATGTTAATATCATTAGACTTTTTGGTTAAAAAATATAATATAGAACTAACAG
>Ga0315901_10007166_pt1 | contig 13222 bp, 12 predicted proteins | sample LakEriMetagenome_10_FD_203761 | JGI IMG/M metagenome (GOLD analysis project Ga0315901, IMG submission 203761) | Freshwater fungal communities from buoy surface, Lake Erie, Ohio, United States - Buoy 2 MA116 | ecosystem: Environmental > Aquatic > Freshwater > Lake | place: USA: Lake Erie, Ohio... | reverse complement strand
CGGGCTCGGGGCGTGGTCGAGCCCCTGGAGTGGCAGGACCGGTACAGCCTCGGCCTCCGGGCGGGCCAGCAGGTACGGATCACCTTGGAGTCCGCGGCGAGCGACATGGCGTTCTACGTGATCCCGCCGGGCAGCACCTACGGACCCGACGCCTTCTTCGTCGACGACTCCAACATCGGCATCGGCGGTCTCGATGCCGAAGGGGTGTACACCGCCGAGGTCGACGGCCTCCACGAGATCGTCCTCTGGGACAACTTCGGCCAGGCCGGCTACCTGCTCACGGTCGAGGAGGCCTGACCGACCTGGCCTCGCCGGGACGCGACACGGCCGGCGGTCTCCCGCCGGCCGTGTGTGGTTCGAGACGCCCGAGCGGGGCGGGATCAGTTGCGCGGCACCTGGCTCCACGGCACGTCGCGGTCGACGCGCACGTCGCCCGGCAGGCCGAGCACGCGCTCTCCGAGGATGTTGAGCATCACCTCGGTGGTGCCACCCTCGATCGAGTTCGCCCGGCTGCGCAGGAACGCCTTCTGGTAGGTGTCGAAGCCCATCGCCGTCTCGGGGCGCACCATCTCATAGCTGCCGTAGAGCATGCCCTCGGCGCCGAGCAGGTCCATCACCTTCGCGTAGATGTCCTTGTTCAGGTTGGCCGATGCCATCTTGCCGATCGAGCCCTCGGGGCCCGGGTCGCCCATCTTGCGCATCTGGTTGGCGCGGATGTTGGTGAGCCGCAGCACCTCGGCCCGGGTCCAGAGCTGCATGACCTCGTCGAGGCCGGCGGCGTCCTTGCGCTCCTCGGGCAGCTCGCTCCAGACCTTCGTGAGTGCCGAGATCGTGCCCGAGCCCTTCTGCGGGATCGAGCCACCGATCGACACTCGCTCGTTCATGAGCGTGGTGAGCGACACGCGCCAGCCGTCGCCGGGGTTGCCGAGCATCTCGCTGTTCGGGATGCGGGTGTCGGTGAAGTACACCTCGTTGAACTCGGCCTCGCCCGTCATCTGACGCAGCGGACGGACCTCCACGCCGGGCGCCTGCATGTCGACGACGAACGCCGTGAGGCCGGCGTGCTTGACGGCGTCCGGATCGGTGCGCACGACGAGCAGACCCCAGCGCGACAGGTGGGCGAGGGTGGTCCACACCTTCTGCCCGTTGACGATCCACTCGTCACCGTCACGGACGCCCTTCGACGACAGGCCGGCGAAGTCGGAGCCCGAGCCCGGCTCGCTGAAGAGCTGGCACCACACCTCCTCGCCGGTGAACAGCGGGCGCAGGTAGCGCTGCTTCTGCTCCTCGCTGCCCCACACCACCACGGTCGGGCCGCACATACCGTGGCCGATCGGGTTGCGGTACATCGGGTTCGGGGCGCCGGCGGCGTAGACCCGCTCGTTGATCAGCTTCTGCAGCTTCGGGTTGAGACCGAGGCCGCCGTGGCCCTCCGGGAAGTGCACCCAGGCGAGGCCCTTGTCGAACTGCGCCCCGAGGAACTCGGTGGGGCTCGTGGTCTTCGGCGGGAACTCGGTGAGGAGCTGGTCGACCAGCTCGGACACGCGCTGTTCGTCCGCGGTGAGGGTTTCGATGACGGTCATGCCTGGTGACTCCCCTGTGTCGGTCCGGTGGTCCGGTGGTCCGGTCGCCTCGAGGACGATCCTGATGGGTGCCGCGCCGGCCGGCGGACCCCTCGGCGGGCGACGATACTGGCCCTCTGCAAGCGTCGCGCAACCCGGTCGCCACGCCGGTTGTCACAACCACCGGTGAGCGACGGCGTCCATCGCCGTCAGCGGCGGCGCAGGGTGACGCCCGGCAGCCGTTCGAGCTCGGCCCGGGCGGCGGCGCCCCGATCGGGGTCGAGGTCGAGCACCTCGTCGAGGAACGCCCAGACAGCGGCCACCTGCAGCCGCATCAGCTCGCGCCAGCCCATCACCCCGGGTGCACCGGCGTCGGCCTCGCTCGCCGCCAGGTACTGGCGGACGATCTCGGGCAGGTCGGGCAACCGGCGGGCGAGCTCGGCGTACAGGGCGATGTCGCTGATCGCCTGGTGACCGGCCCCGTCGAGGTCGAGCCGCCACGTCGGCGTGCCCCGCAGCAGCGCCCATGGCCGATCACCGTCGGTGGCGGCCGGCGTCACCCGGTCGGCGCCCGACACCACGAGCAGGGCCGGGACGGCCACCCGGCCGAGCAGGGAATCGCTCGTCGACCTCGTGTACGGCTGGAACCCGACGATCGCCCGCACCCGGTCGTGCGCCGGCACGCCCCGGGCGCCGGCCACCGTGGCCAGGGCCGTGTAGGCGCCGTACGAGTGGCCCATGAGCACGATCCGGTCGTGGTCGACCGCGTTGAGGATGCCCACGCCGATCGACTGGTGGCCGTGCACCAGCGCATGGATCAGCAGCCGGGCGTCGGCCACGCGGTTCATCTCGTTGGTGCGGTCGTCGGCGTGGCGGCCGAGCAGCCAGTCGGTGAGCACGTCGCCGGGGTGGTCGCAGGACACCACGATCGCGCCCCGTGCGGCGAGCGCCTCGCACACCAGCGAGTAGGCGAACCGCATGCCGGTGCGGCCGTGGCTGAACACGATCAGCGGGAAGGTGCCGGCCCGGGCCGGCGGATCGTGCAGCGCACCGGCGGACTCGAACGACACGCCCGGCAGCAGCTCGTACACCGACGGGCGGCGGGCGGTGACGTCGTCGTCGGCCGGGTCGATCGCCGGGTACCACACGTCGACGCCGAGCAGGCGCCCGTCGCGCTCCGGGTCCACCAGCAGCGTGGAGTGCCGGCCCACGACGTGGTGCGGCGGTTCGAGCGGACGCCCCGCTGACAGCGAGGTCGACGAGGTCATGCGTCGTCGCCGTCGTCGTCGGGGCCGGCGTCGAACCCTGCCGCGGCGAGGCGCTCCAGGAGCGCGTCGCGCACACTGGTGCCGGGTTCGCGGGCCTTGTCGCCGGTGATGCGCCACCCGAGGCGGCTCGAGTACAGCAGCGGCGGCTCCTTCAGCCGGCCGGGGCCGACCTCCACCACCCGGGCGAACAGCAGCTCGTGGTCGACCATGGTCATCTGCTGGAAGATCTCGCACCGCAGCCACGCGATGCAGTTGCGCACCACCGGCAGCCGGCTGCCGGGCAGCTCGTCGAGGTACTCGTCGGCGATGTAGCGGAACTTGCGGCCCGGGTAGCTGAAGTACTGGCCGACGTCCACCTGGTCGCCCGCCAGGATCGACACCGAGAACTGGCCGCTCGCGACCATCAGCGGGTACGTGTCGTGCTTGGGCGACACGCTCGACATCACGATCGGCTCCTCGAAGCTCACCTGGGTGACCCAGTGGCTGCAGAACGCCCGCGACACGCCCTCATGGTGGGCGCCCACCACCTCCACGCCTTTGATCATCTGGCCGAGGCTGCGCTTGAGGACGGGATCGATCATGGTGGTCAGTCTGCCGCCGGTCCGGGGCGGAGGCTCGCTCCTGCGCCGCCGCGCCGTCGCGTGGCCGGTCCGGTCAGTTGAGGTGGCGCACCCAGCGGGCGTGCTCGTCGGCCTCGTGGGCGAGCTCGGAGAACGCCCCGCGCATCACCGACAGGGCGTACAGCGCCCGAGGGTCGTTGCGTCGCACGTACACCGAGCGGAGGTTGTTGAGCATCCGGATCAGGATCGAGCGCTCGCTCACGGGCGACAGGTGCAGCTCGTCGAACGGGTGGCCCTCCCCCACCAGCCGCCGCCACGTGCTCACCACACCCGCACGGTCGTGGAGGGCGCCGTCGTGGAAGGGGTCGCCGTACAGCTCGCGGCCGGCGTCGCGCACCACGAAGTGGCTGGGGAGACCGATCCCGACGATGGGGACGTCGATGCGCCGACCGACCTCGATCGCCACGACCGACAGGGTGATCGGCAGCCCGAGACCCCGCAGCAGCACCTGGTCGATGAAGGAGTTGCGCGGGTCCTGGTAGTCCTCGCGGTTGCCGGTGAGGCGTCCGCGCATCACCGCGAGCACGCCCGTGAGCGACCGGTCGACGCACAGATCCGCCAGTTCGTCGAGGCGTCGCAGCACGTCGGACTCGTGGTCATGACCGGTGAACGCGGCCGCCAGCAGCGAGCACGCGCGGTCGAGCGACAGCGCAGGCGGCGGTCCGGAGACCAGAGCTGCGAACTTCACCGCCGGGTCCATGTCGTCAACGTACCCTGGAGTACGGTGCCGGTTCATGTACCCAGGCGCGCATCTCACCACCACGCCCGACAAGCCGGCGATCGTCATGGGCGGCTCCGGCTTCACCCAGACCTTCGCCGAGCTCGACGCAGCGGCGAACCGCCTCAGCCGGCTGCTGCGGGCCTCCGGTGTGCAGCCCGGCGACCACGTCGCGCTGTGCATGGAGAACCACGACCGGTACTTCGAGGTGCTGTGGGGCTGCCACTACGCGGGTGCCGTCTACACCGCCTGCTCGAGCCGCCTCACCAGCGGTGAGCTGTCGTACATCCTGAACGACTGCGCGGCGAAGGTCTTCATCACCTCCAAGTACAAGGCCGACCAGGCCGCCGAGATCGTGGCCGACACCCCAGGCGTGCACCTCCGCCTCATGCTCGACGGCACGATCGACGGCCACGACAGCTACGAGACCGCGGTGGCGGCCCACGAGCCCACACCGCTGCCGGAGCGCCGCGTCGCCGGCATCGACATGCTCTACAGCTCGGGCACCACCGGCAAGCCCAAGGGCGTCACCAAGGAGTTCCCGAACCTGCCGCTGGAGGAGACCCCGGCCGGCGTGGCGAGCACGCTCGGCATGCTGTTCGGGTTCACGGCCGAGAGCACCTACCTCTCCCCCGCCCCGATGTACCACGCCGCACCGCTGCGGTTCTCGATGGGCGCACAGGCCGTCGGTGCCACCGTCGTCGCGATGGAGCACTTCGACGCCGAGCAGTACCTGCAGCTCGTCGAGCGCCACCGCATCACCCACAGCCAGGTGGTGCCGACGATGTTCGTCCGGATGCTGAAGCTGCCCGAGGACGTGCGCACCAAGTACGACGTCTCCTCGCTGCAGTGCGTGATCCACGCCGCGGCACCGTGCCCGATCCCGGTGAAGAAGCAGATGATCGAGTGGTTCGGCCCGATCATCCACGAATACTACGCGGGGACCGAGGGCAACGGCTTCGTGTACTGCAACAGCGACATGTGGCTCGCACACCCCGGCACCGTCGGTATGCCGATCGCCTGCGTCGTCCACATCGTCGGCGAGGACGGCGACGAGCTGCCCCGCTACGAGAGCGGCACGATCTACTTCGAGGGCGGCGCCTCGTTCGAGTACCACAACGACGCCGAGAAGACCGCGTCGTCGCGGCATCCGCAGGGATGGAGCACGCTCGGCGACGTCGGCTACCTCGACGACGACGGCTTCCTCTACCTCACCGACCGCAAGGCGTACATGATCATCTCCGGCGGTGTGAACATCTACCCGCAGGAGGCCGAGAACGTCCTCGTCACGCACCCCAAGGTGGTCGACGTCGCCGTGTTCGGAGTGCCCAACGACGAGTTCGGCGAGGAGGTCAAGGCGGTCGTCCAGCCCGTCACGATGCCGGCCGACGCCGACGAGGCCGCCGCGCTCGCGAAGGAGCTCATCGCGTTCTGCCGCAGCGAGCTCGCCGACGTGAAGTGCCCGCGCAGCGTGGACTTCCGCGAGGAGCTCCCCCGTCACCCCACGGGCAAGCTGTACAAGCGCCTCCTGAAGGACGAGTACTGGAAGGACGCCGGCCGCTCGATCTGAGCTGCCCCGTCCGAGCGAGCCGATCAGGCGCGGTCGTCCGCGTCCGGGTCGCCGAGCTCGGCGAGGCGGGTTCGTGCGTCGGCCAGGCGCGCGGCCACCTCGTCGCGTTCGGCGACGGCTGCCGCCAACGCCGCCTCCGCGTCGCGCAGTGCGTCCGTCGCCGCGTCCACTCGGCGCTGCAGCGCGCCCAGACGTGACTCGGCCGCGGCCGCCTCGCGACGCGCCTCACGCGCGGCGACCACGCGGGCGGCACGGGCGACTCGCGCCTCGCGTTCGGCACGCGCGTCCTCGGCGGTGCGCCGCGCCCGGCCTGCGAGGGGCACCACCTGCGCGGTCCGCTCCTCACGCGGACGCCGTTCCGGTCGGTCCGTCGAGGGCCGGAGCTCGATGCCGAACGAACCGAGCCCGAACACGTCCTCCTGCTCGGGATCGCCGTCGTCGAGGTCGCGCAGGGTGCCGTCGCGCCACGCATCGGCGAGGCCGGGGCGGCGTGAGAGGTGGTCGACGATGCCCCGGATCTCGGCACGCCGGGCCTCGGCGGAGCGCTCCCACGCACCGAGCGCATCGACGGCGGCCGACACCATCGCCTCGATCGCCGCACGGCGCTCACGGGTCGCCGACGTCGTGGCGGCCCGGTCGCCGGCGGCCTGCACCGCACCCAGCGTCGCGGTCAGGCCGACGAGCCGGTCGACGGCGTCACCGTCGGCACCGGCGGCGAGCACCGCCCACAGCGCGAGCGTCGGCTTGGTCAGCGCGCCGAGCGTGCGAGCGAGGTCGCGGTCGCCCGCCGAGCGCGCCTCGCGCACCAGACGCGTGCGGTGCTCGACGTACTCCTCGGGCGGCACCTCGAACAACGCTCGTGGCGAGATCGACGGCATCGCGTCCAGGGTGCCACACCGCGACACACGTCACGTCGCCTCCGGGAAACGGTGCCGGGCAGCGGCGACCCGCGCCGGTACTGTCGTCCCCCGTGCGCGCGACGGGAGGGACGGACAGCGGGCCCGCTCCCACGACGGGCATCTGGGACCGGCTCACCGTCACCTGCGCCCTGTCGTTCTGCGTGCTCGTCGCCGGGCTGAGCGTCGGCATCGTCCTCGGTGAGCTCCGTGACGAACTCGACATCTCCGGGGTGGTCGCCGCGGCGCACGGCTCGGCGTTCGGCATCGGCATGCTGCTGCTCGGCGCGTTCGGATCGGGCGCCGTCGCCCGCGTGGGCCGGCCCGCCGCGTTCTGGGGGTCGTGCGCCACGGTGATCGGCGGCATCACCCTGCTCTGCCTCGGACGGGTGTGGCCGGTCACGCTGCTCGGCGCCTCCCTCGCCGGCGTCGCCTGCTCGATGCTCGTGCTGCTGATGCCGGGCATCGTGGCCGACCATCACGGCGATCGACGCGCCGCCGCCTACGCCGCGGTGAACGGCATCCCGGGCCTCGCCGGCATCTCCTTCTCGCTGCTGATCGGCGCGGTGATCGCCTCCGGCGCCAGCTGGCGCTGGCCGTACGCGCTGCTCACCCTCGGCCTCGGGGCCGCCGTGCTCGTGGTCGGCCGCAGGGTGCGGATCCCGGCCTCACCCGCCACCGCCACGCGGATCCTGCCCCTGTTCCGCCGACGCGACGTGGCGCTCCAGTACATCCACATCGTCCACGCCGTGCTCGTCGAGTTCCCGATCGGCATCTGGGCCGTGGTGTACCTGAAGGAGGTCGGCGGTGCATCGAGCGGGCTCGCTGCGAGCCTCGGCGCGATCTGGGGCCTCTTCCTGTTCCTCGTCCGGATGTCGCTGCCGCGCATCGTCGCCGTGTTCGGACCGTGGACGCGCTCGGTGGGGTTCGGACTGGCGGCCTGCGGAGCGCTGCTGATGTGGACCGGCCCGGGCCTGTGGATGCGGGTGCTCGGCCTCACGATCGTCGCGATCGGTGCGGCCGGCCTCTACCCGCTCGCGGTGGAGGGGCTGTACGAGCGCGCCGGCGCCGACACCGTCTCACTCGGGTTCGTCACCGCGATCGCGTCCGGCACCGCCGTGACGGTGGGCCCGCTCCTCCTCGGGGTGCTCGCCGACGTGGTGAGCCTCCGCCACGGGCTGCTGTTCGTGCCGGCGCTCGCGCTGATCGGCGTGTACACGGCGCGACCACGAGCCGACCGGGCGAAGCCCGAGCTCGACCTGGTCACGACCGGCTGATCACCGGCTGGTGAGCAGCAGGCTCACCGCCGGATCAGGTCGAGGCGGCGTGGAGCGCGTCGATCCAGCGGGCCAGCAGACGGCTCTCGGTCGCTCCCCACACCGGTGTCGCGCCGTGGTGCACCACGTCGGCGAACTGGTCGAGCATCGCCCCGTAGGCGTTCACGCCCGGCACCGGGATCTGCTCGACCGACTCGTCGCGCCGGAGCACGTCGACCGTGCTCGGCTCCTCGGGGCCGGGCGCGAACCAGTCCGGGATCGTGATCCGGCCCTCGGTGCCGGTGAGCACGAACGAGCGGCCGTACACCGTCTCGAAGCTCACCTCGCACGTGGCGGCGAACCCCTGTCCCAGGTCGAGGAATCCGGACAGCGACACGTCGGCACCGTGCTCGTTGCGCACCGCGGCGGCCGCCACGCGCACCGGCTCGCGCGGTGCGAGCAACAGTGCCGGGCCGAGGCAGTAGATGCCGACGTCGAACAGCGCACCACCCCCGCGAGCGTCGAAACGGTGGTCGTTCGGGCGGCCGAGCGGGAAGGTGAACGCCCCGCGCGAGAACCGCAGGTCCCCGAGGGAGGTGCGCCCGACCTCGAGGATCATCTGGTTGCGCGGGTGGTGCGGCCACATGTACGCCTCCACCAGGGCCCGGCCCGCCGCCTCGGCGGCGGCGTACACCTCGTCGGTGTCGGCGGCCGACATGGTCAGCGGCTTCTCGCACAGCACGTGCTTGCCGGCCTCCAGCGCGGCGAGGATCCACCGCTTGTGGCCGTCGTTCGGCAGCGGCACGTACAACGCCTCCACGTCGTCGCGGCGCAGCAGCTCCGAGTACGGACGGTCGGAGCCGTCGGCGTCGCGGCTCGCCTCGGCCACCACCACGTGGCGTCCGCTCGCCTCCAGCGGTGGGACGATGCGGGTGCGGTAGATGCGTGACGACGCGCCGATCACGCCCCAGCGCAACCGGTCAGCCATGGAGCACCACCATCCGGATCTCGGTCATCTCCTTGATCGTGAACGCCGGTCCCTCACGGGTGTTGCCGCTGTCGCGGAGGCCGCCGTAGGGCTGCTGATCGGCGCGCCACGTCGGCACCTCGTTCACGAGCACGCCGCCGAAGTCGAGGCGGCGCACGGCCTGGAGGGCGGTGGTGATGTCGGCGGTGAAGATCGCCGCCTGCAGGCCGTACTCGGTGTGGTTCGCGAGCTCGATCGCCTCGTCGAGCGTGTCGTACGCGGTGATCGCCACCACCGGGCCGAACACCTCCTTCGCGCAGACCTTCATCTCGGGCGTGGCACCGGTGATCACGGTGGGCAGCAGCACGCCGTCGTCCTGCCGGCGGCCACCGGCGGCGATCGCCGCACCGGCGCCCGCCGCCTCCCCGATCCAGGCCTCCACGCGGTCGCGCTCGGAGGCGGAGATCAGCGCCGACACGTCGGTGGCCTCGTCCATCGGGTCGCCCACGACGAGCTGGTTCACGTGCTCCACCAGCGCAGCGGCGAACTCGTCGGCGATGGACCGGTGCACCAGGATGCGCTGGGTGCTGATGCAGCTCTGGCCGGCGTGGCTGAACCCGGCCACCTTGATCTTCGCGGCCGCGGTGCGCCAGTCGCCGTCGGGCTGGATGATCACCGGCGCGTTGTTGCCGAGCTCGAGGCCCACCCGCTTGCGGGGCGCCCGGGCGCGGATCGACCAGCCGACCTCCGGTGACCCGGTGAACGTGATGAGCGCGACGTCGGGGTGGTCCACGAGCGCGTTGCCGACCGTGGAGCCACCGCCGGTCACCACCTGGAGGTACTCGGCGGGCAGACCGCACTCACCCACCAGCATCTCCGCCAGGCGCAGCGAACTGAACGGCGTCTGGCTCGCAGGCTTGAGCACCACGGGGCACCCGGCCGCGATCGCCGGTCCCACCTTGTGCACCACGAGGTTCAGCGGGAAGTTGAACGGGGCGATCGCGCCGACCACACCGATCGGCACCCTGAGCGTGAAGCCGATCTTCCCCTCGCCGGCCGGGATCGCGTCGAGCGGGATCACCTCACCCGCGAGCTTGCGGGCCTCGGCGGCCGAGAACTGGAACGTGCCGACGGCACGGTCGACCTCCACACGGGCGGTCTTGATCGGCTTGGCCGCCTCGCGGGCCACGATCTCGGCGAACTCGTCACGCCGGGCGGCGAGCCGCACCGCAGCGGTGTCGAGGATCTGCGCCCGCTGCCAGAGCGGCATCGCGCCGGCGTCGAGCACGGCCCGCGCCGTGGTGACCGCCCGATCGACGTCGGCAGCGGTCTGCGCCGGGATGGTGCCGATCAGGGTCCCGTCGTAGGGCGAGCGGACCTCGATCACGGACTCGTCACGGGTGGGGGCGCTGCTGTCTGCCATGGCGGGCGAGGCTACTGCGCGCTACAACTCTGGCCATGGCCCCCGCCCGGCGTTCCCGCTCGCGCCCCGACGCACACCCGTTCCTCGACTGGCACGGCCCGATCCCGTTCGCGCACCGTGGCGGGGCGAGCGACGCGCCGGAGAACACGATGCCGGCGTTCGAGTACGCCGTCGGCCTCGGCTACCGCTACATCGAGACCGACGTGCAGGTCACCGCCGACGGCGTGCTCGTGGCGTTCCACGACGACGACCTGCAGCGCACCTGCGGCCACCCCGGCCGCATCTCGCAGCTCACCTGGCACGAGGTGCGCCGGTTCCGCGTCCGCGGCGAGGCGCCGGTGCCCCTGCTCGAGGACCTGCTCGGCACGTGGCCCGAACTGCGGGTCAACATCGACTGCAAGTCCGATGCAGCGGCTCCGGCGTTGGTCGCCGCGCTGCGTCGCACGGCGGCGGTCGACCGGGTGTGCATCGGTGCGTTCGACGATCGCCGGGTGGCCCGCCTCCGCGACGCCTTCGACGGTCGCCTCTGCACGGCGCTCGGCCCGCGCGGTGTGGCCGCGCTCAAGTTCGGCCGGCCGCGCGTCCCCCGGGCGCACACCGCCCAGGTGCCGGTGCGTCAGGGACGGCTCACCGTGACCGACGAGCGGTTCGTCGCCCGGGCCCACGAGCTCGGCATCCAGGTGCACGTGTGGACGGTGGACGACCCGGCCGAGATGGACCGGCTGCTCGACCTCGGCGTCGACGGGATCATGACGGATCGACCGGCGGTGCTGCGACAGGTGCTGGAACGGCGCGATCACTGGCGTGACTGAACGCCATCCACGCCGCCGTCACCAGGAACGTCACGCTCGCAGCGGCGCACAGCGACGGTCCCGGGCCGACGGTGATCGGCGTCCGCCCGGCCGCCACCACCAATGCGGTGCCGACGCCGCCGGTGTACAGCACACCGACGAAGGCCGTCGCGAACGACAGCACCCAGCGCCGCCACCACGCGAGCACGATCGCGAGCACCACCAGCAGCGGCACGAGCGGCCACCATCGCACGAGCACCGAGATCCAGCCGTCGGGGGCGATGTCGAGGCGGTCGAGCAGGCCGAGCAGCTCGTAGCTGCTGCGCGACGTCGAGCCCGAACGCAGCCACGGCAGGAACGTCGAGACCACCACCACCGCACCGGCCGCGGTGTACGCGCCGAGGGCCGACGGACGGTGGCCGAGCAACCAGCGGACGTGGCGGCGGACGTGGCGGCGGACGGGGCGGCGCACGGTCGGCACGGTAGCCCCGCAGGCGGGGTGTCCCACCTCGTGGCCGCGTAGGGTGCGGATCATGACGGTGCCGAACCCTCCCACGTCGACCGTGCGCTCGCCGGGCTCGTTGGTCGCGTCCGCGGACCAGCTCGCGACGCAGGCGGGCCTCGCCGCGCTGGCCCGCGGCGGCAACGCCGTCGACGCGGCGATCGCCACCAACGCCGCGATCGCCGTCACCGGACCCCACCTGTGCGGGATGGGCGGCGACCTGTTCGCACTCGTGCACCACGACGGGCAGGTGCACGCCCTGAACGCGAGCGGCCGGGCCGGATCGGGGGCCGATCCCGCCGCGCTGCGGGCCGAGGGCCACACCCAGATGCCGTTCCGCCACGACGTCCGCACCGTCACCGTGCCCGGCTGCGTCGACGGCTGGTGCACGCTGCACGAACGCTTCGGACGGCTGCCGCTGCAGCAGGTGCTCGAGCCGGCGATCCGGCTCGCCGAGCGCGGCTTCCCCGCATCGATGCTGCTGAGCGGCTCGCTGGCGATGCTCGACCAGCGCGGGCGTGCGGCGCTGCACGAGCTGGCGACGCAGGCCACGCGCCCGGGTGCGCTGGTGCGCCGCCCCGGCGTCGCCGCCGCGCTGCGCGCGGTCGTCGAGCACGGCCGCGACGGCTTCTACCGGGGCGACTTCGGCCGCGGCCTGCTCGCGCTCGGCGGCGGCTGGTTCGACGACGCCGACCTCGCGACCCCCACGCCCGACTGGGTGACGCCGCTGTCGTGGCCGGCGTTCGGTCATGTGCTGCACACGATCCCGCCGAACTCGCAGGGGTACCTGGCGCTCGGCGGTGCGGCGATCGCCGACCAGCTCGACCTGCCCGCCGACCCCGACGACCCGCGCTGGGCACACCTGCTGATCGAGGCGGCCACGGCCGCCGGGCACGACCGCCCCGCCGCGCTGCACGAGGGCGCCGACGGGGGCGAGCTGCTGCGGGCCATCGCCGCCCGGGCGAGCGCCGTCGACCCCGAGCGCGCCACCCCGGTCGCGGGCCATCACCGCCAGGGCGACACCACCTACCTGTGCACCGTCGACGACGACCGGATGGGCGTCTCGCTCATCCAGTCGAACGCGTCCGGGTTCGGGTCGTGGGTGGTGGAACCGACGACGGGCATCAACCTGCACAACCGCGGTCTCGGCTTCTCGCTCGAGGACGGCCACCCGGCCGAGCTCGGCCCGGGCCGCCGTCCACCGCACACGCTCTCGCCGCTGCTCGTCACCGGCACCGACGGGCGCCTGGTGTCGGTGCTCGGCACGATGGGCGGCGACGCCCAGCCCCAGATCCTGCTGCAGTTGCTCACCCGTCTGTTCCACCACCGACAGAGCCCTGCCGTCGCGATCAACGCCGGTCGCTGGATCCTCGACGGCCCGGTCACCGGCTTCGACACGTGGACCGGTGAGGGCGGTCCGCACGTGGTGCTGGAGGGCCACGTGCCGGACTCGTGGGCGGGCCGGCTGGCGGGCATGGGTCATCGCGTCGAGCGCACGCCGTCGTGGTCGAGCGACGTCGGCCATGCCCACGCGATCGTCGTCGGCGACGACGGCGTGCTCGCCGGCGCCGCCGATCCGCGCACCCGCGTCGGCTCTGTTGCCGGCACGTGAATTCACCCCCGCCACGCGTCCCACCCACCCGCACGTC
>Ga0315901_10007163_pt1 | contig 13223 bp, 8 predicted proteins | sample LakEriMetagenome_10_FD_203761 | JGI IMG/M metagenome (GOLD analysis project Ga0315901, IMG submission 203761) | Freshwater fungal communities from buoy surface, Lake Erie, Ohio, United States - Buoy 2 MA116 | ecosystem: Environmental > Aquatic > Freshwater > Lake | place: USA: Lake Erie, Ohio... | reverse complement strand
ATCAAACCCGGGGGCCCACCAGAGCAAGGCTGCAGTCAGCAGGACCGAAACGACCAGAATGAGGTAGCCGCTGAAGTCGGTGAGCCGCGTGGTCAGTTCGATTCCGCGGTGATTGAACAGGGCGTGCGAGGCGGAGATCAGGGTCACAGCCAGCAGTTGGGTTGCCAGTAAAGCACCACCTCCGGTCGATCCGAGCAGCCACGCCCGGACCGGGGCATCCCCCATCAGCACACCCAGCAACTCCCCCACCCAGGCGTCATCAAGCCCCAGCAGGGGGGCAAACGCGGCGAGTGTGAATTGCACGGTGGCAACATTGATCGCGGCAATCACGGTGATCAGCCCGATGAGGTTGAACCAGGCGGTGGCCCAGCCCCAGCCCCGTCCTCCCAGCATCGAGCTCCAGTGATACAGCCCTCCCGCCGTCGGAAAGGCCGAGGCCAGTTGAGCCATCGTGGCGGCAAATGCAAGCGCGACCAGACTCATGAGGGGCCAACCGAGTCCCACGCTGGCCCCGCCAACACTCCCCAGGCCAACAGGAAAGGAAGTGATCCCGCCCGCCAGGATACAGATGATCGACAAAGAGATGGCGTAGTTCGAAAACCCGCTCATCCGCCGCTTGAGTTCCTGGGCGTATCCCAGCCGATGCAGCAACTCGCGGTCCTGATCCACAGAAGCCGGGATGGGTTCCGGTGAGGTGGCCAAAAGTCGATCCTGAAAGAAATAGGCAAAAGGGTTGCTGCCGCGACGCGGACTGTAGTGTCTCGGTTCCCGATCGACTCCGCAATTGTGTGCCGGTATTCATCCCCGGTGAGTTTGACATCCCTGGGTCCGACAGAACACGTGCTGTCTCTGGCAAAGATCTCTGGCAAAGGGTGGACGCGTGGCCATTCAGGGGATTCGTTCGAAGGGGAGATTAGAGTCTCGGCCCGATGGCAAGACCTGTACGGATTGTACGATTCGGCAGGGATCGGAATTGACAGACCCCCTGGTCCGGGTACGATAGATCAAGGAGTGTCGATCGCTCTCTCCCCCCCCCAACTCACCCCTCCACCGACGGGTCCCGCCATGCTCACCATACTTGGTCCCCGGTCGTCTGGCTCCTCATCCCGGTTCTGCGATGGGGTCTCCCGGCGTTCATTCCTGAAGATCGGTGGCCTGGCGATGGGAGGCATGGCCCTTCCAGACGTCCTGAAGGCCGAGCAGGCAACCGGCAAGCAGGGGGGTCACAAAGGGGTCATCATGATCTTCCTCCCTGGTGGTCCTCCCCACCAGGACATGTGGGACGTGAAGATGGATGCCCCGTCGGAAATCCGGGGAGAATTCTCCGCCATTCCGACCAGTGTTCCCGGGATCGAGATCTGCGAGATGTTTCCGCAGATTGCCGCGAACATGCAGAAATTCGTTCCAATTCGATCCATGGTGGGGGCGGGGGGCGACCACTACGCCTACCAGTGCCTGACGGGTTGGAACAAGCGCGATCGCCAACCCGGGGGGGGCTTTCCCTCGATTGGTTCGGTGCTGTCGAAGGTCTATGGACCGGTTGATCCTGCCATGCCTCCGTTTGTGGGGTTGTCACCCCGCATGGGACACATGCCCTGGGCCGACAATGGGGTTCCGGGTTTCCTGGGGATCGCCCATGCTCCGTTCACCCCCAATGCCGAGGGGAAGGACGATCTGGTCCTGAACGGGATCACTCTCGATCGGCTGGGAGACCGTCGGGCGGTGCTGACGGCCCTCGACCGGTTCCGCAAGGACTGCGATTCGTCGGGACAACTTGCCGGAACTGACGCTTTCACCCAGCAGGCCTTCGGGGTCTTGACCTCGAGCAAGCTGGCTGAAGCATTGAACCTCGACCTGGAAGACCAGAAACTGCGCGATCGGTACGGTCGGGGAGTCAACCAATTGCGGGATGATGGTGGGCCGCGGCTGATCGATAATTTCCTGGTGGCCCGACGGCTGATCTCGGCTGGAGCCCGCTGTGTGACGCTCGCCTTCAGTCGGTGGGACTGGCACGGAGCCAATTTCCAACAGGGGCGCGAAGACATGCCCCTGCTCGATCAGGGTTTGGTCGCCCTTGTGCAGGATCTCGAAGAGCGCGGGATGCTGGACGACATCAGCGTGGTCTGCTGGGGTGAGTTCGGGAGAACCCCGAAGGTCAACAAGGATGCTGGTCGCGACCACTGGCCGCAGGTGTCATGTGCGCTGCTGGCCGGAGGCGGAATCAAGGCAGGTCAGGTGATTGGAGCGACCAATCGTCTGGGCGAATTCGCCACCGATCGGCCGGTCCACTTTCAGGAAGTGTTCGCCACGCTCTACCACAACCTTGGGATCAACGTCGATCACATGACACTGCGTGATCTCCAGGGTCGGCCTCAGTTCCTGATCGATCAGAACAAGTACAAGGCTCTCCCCGAACTGCTCTGAGCGCGATCCCCGACGCTTGATCCAACCGGTCCATTTCCGTTCGAGGGCATTCAGTCGAGTTCGGGTCGGAGATGACCCGTTTTCCGGGGTGCGACGAACCCTGGGAGTCACGGTATAAGGCAGTCACGATCAGCGGCAGTCACGATCTGAGTCAGGCGTGAGGTCGGGGTTGCCGTTTGTCCGGGCCGACTGCAGCAGTTCCCAGTGGGAGAATGTCGCCGCCTGGCCCACGGGCAGTCCCCCGGCATCCTGCAGGTTCCAAACCGTAGCCTGGCGGATCAGAAAACGCTGACCTGTCGTGGCAATGCGGATTCCCTGGTAGTCGTCGACGAACCCCTGACGTGTCGTCCGGTCCAGCAACCTGGCCCGTTCATCTCGGTGCAATGGCTCCGCAGTGAGTCGCGAGGGGGTCTGCCGCAACTGATCCATCGTGATGTGCCAGAGTTGGAGCGCGGTGCGATTGCCGTAGTTCAGGATCGGATCGGGCTGAGTACCGTGCGAGACCACAACAAACGGGGCTTCGAAAAGTGCCTCAGCCTGTTCTTCGGCACTTCGGTTCCGGGGGAGCAATTCATGGCCAACCCAGTGCCGATACGAATCGAGCAGGATCCGTGAGTGTTCGACCCAGCCATGCAGCAACCACGGTTGGGGGGGGATGATGAGGGGCGAAGTGGGGGTCATGGGGGGGCCGTGCCAGTGTGTCAGGAACAGACCGCAGATTGTGCCCAGTTGTGGTGTCCCGGGCAATTCGGCAGCGCTCCCTCCCGGCGTTGTCCGGTTGCCCGGTCTCAAGGGATGGCATAGCATCCCGAAGTGATCGGCCAGTGCGTCGCGGCAGATCTCAGTGCAGTCCCGAGCCGTGAGTGTTCACGATGTTTTCCCTCTTCTCGGATCCGGTACGGAACTGCCAGGGAGTGAGCCGTCGGGAATGGCTGCGCGTCGGCGGACTGGGTCTGGGGGGGATCAACCTGCCGCAACTCCTGGGGGGGCAGGCTTCGGCACAACCCACTGTGGAACGCCCCGCGATGTTCGGTCGGGCGAAGAATGTGCTGGTCGTGTGGCTCCAGGGGGGGCCGCCGCAGCATGAGACCTGGGATCCCAAGCCCGACGCTCCGGCGGAGATCCGCGGGGCGTTCGGCCCGATCCAGACGAATATTCCCGGGATCCAGATTGGGGAACTGTTGCCCCGAATTGCCACGCGGGCGGACAATCTGGCGATTGTCCGTTCCCTGTGCACGCACAACGACCTGCACGATGCGAGCGCGTATTGGGTCTTGACCGGCTACCCCTATCGGGGTCGACAATCGCGGGAGATCAGCCCGACCGACTGGCCCTGGCTGGGCTCGGTCATCAAGCAGCTCAAGCCGAGTGTGGAACTGCCCGCCTACAGTGCCGTCTGGCTTCCCGACTGGATGCGACTCAATGACAACGTCACCCCCGCGGGCCAGACGGCGGGATTCCTGGGGCACCAGTGGGAGCCCGAGCGATTGGTGTGTGATCCCTCGACGAAGGGATTCCAAGTGCAGGGGCTGACCGCTCCACGGGAAGTTCCCCCCCTGCGTCTTTCAGCCCGGCAAAGCCTGCTGTCACAGGTGGAGACCCACTTTGAGCTCCTCGACCGGGGGGTCAGGGCGCGGGATTTCGACCGCCAGACCCAGCAGGCGTTTGATGTCCTGTCCTCGGGGCGGGCCCGGCAGGCGTTTGACCTGGAGCGTGAGCCCGAAGCGGTACGCCATGCCTACGGCCCCACACAATGGGGGCAATCACTGCTGTTGGGGCGACGCCTGATTGAGGCGGGGGCCCGGCTGGTGCATGTCAACTGGTGTCGGGAACCGGGTGACGAGGCAGTCAACAATCCCATGTGGGACACCCACGCGCAAAATGCGGACCGGCTGCAGGATGTGCTCTGCCCCCTGTTCGATGTCACCTTCTCAACGCTGTTGGACGACCTGGAAGAACGGGGACTGCTTTCCGAAACGCTCGTTTTGGCCATTGGAGAATTTGGAAGGACCCCCAAGATCAACGGCCAGGGGGGACGCGATCACTGGGGGCATGTCTTCAGTTTCGCCCTCGCGGGAGCGGGGATTTCCGGGGGGCAGGTCTTTGGATCCAGCGACCGGCAGGGCGGTTACCCGCGGGACGGGAGGATCGAACCTCAGGATCTGACCGCCACGATCTTGCACCTCCTGGGGGTTGGGCATGAGGCGACCTTCCATGACGCGGTCCATCGCCCCCATGCCGCCACGTTGGGAACTCCAATTGCCGCCCTGCTGGGATCAGCCCCCGTCACCCCCGAGCGGGTCCCTGCCACAGGCAACCTGGCACTGGTACCCCCCTTCACCCAGGAACCGCTGTTCAACCCCGGCTTTGAGGACGACGTCGTCTTTTTGCCCCTGGGTCCGGCAGGCCGCGAGCGCGGTTGGAGAGCGGGCCCGCGCCGGGGTGACGAACCGGGTGGTATGGATCTGTCCGTGATGCGACTGACCGGAACCCGAGGCATCAGGTCGGGACGGGGATGCGCCGCCTTGGGGTTTGGGTTTGATCCGGCGGGGACCATGGGACGGATTCCACAGGGAACTCGACTGGTACTGACCCAGGAGGTTCGGAATCCCCGGCAGGGGCTGTACGAGATCAGCCTGCAGGCGGCAGCGGGGGGAGTTGAGCCGCACTTCCGTGAGCTGCTGGCAATGCATTTCAGTGCCCAGGCGGTGCTGTTTGGCTACAAGGAATTGACCAAGGACCTGCGGCAGGGAATGCGGGAGTTTGCCCGGCTACCGATTGACCTCGAGTTTGATGACGAACTGGATGTCTTTCGTGAGGTGCGACTGGCGGCCCGCTTGCGCAGCCAGGATGAAAGTGCCAACGAGATCGAGATGGGGGTGGGGCTGGCGATCTTCCTCGAAAAGACCTCGCCAGGCACATTGGAGATTCCCCCGGGATCACGGGCGTGGCTCGTGATCGATGATGTGGCGATCCGGTTTACTCCCCGGGCCCGGAACGAGAATGTGCGGGTGTGACCGGCCCCAGGGGGCCGGGCCCGCGGGTGACAGCGAGATTTCCACTTTTCAGAACCTGAAATGGCATGCAACTGGGATTGATCAATTCGGCGTGGGCGCAGGCGGGGCGTGAAACCGCCTGGGGGATTGCCAGGACACGCGAACTTGGATTTGACTCGATCGACATCTTCGCGGACCCATTCGACATCGACGTCCGGGAACGGAGACTGATCAAACGCGAGTGTGACCGGCAGGGATTGCCGATCGTATCGCTGGCGTGCGTGGCTGTCGGATTGGTTGATTTCAATCCCAGCGTCCAGCGGTTCAGCATCGACCGGGTCAAGGCGTACCTCGATCTGGCGTACGAATACGAAGCCCGGAATGTGCTGCTGGTGCTGGGGGAGTACATCTGGAATCGGGAGGTGATTCCCCCCGCCGAGCAGTGGCAGACGGCGGTCCGCAACTGCCGGATCCTGGCCGATTACGCCGCGAGTCTCCAGGTGCAGATCGCCCTTGAGCTGGAACCGTTTCCCCTGTCGCTGGTGAACGATGTCGAAACGATGGTGCGGTTCCTGGACGATGTGAATCACCCGGCAGTGCAGGCGAACATCGATATCTCACACCTCTGCCTCTCGAATGTGGCTCCGCAGGAACTCCGCCGCCTCCAGGGGCGGGCGATCCACGTGCATATTTCGGACTGCGACGGGAAACGGCACGGCGACCTGCCCCCCGGTCGGGGAGTTGTCGATTTCCTTCCCTATCTGCGGGAAATCAAGGACCTTGGAATCGACGGGGCCGTTTCGATCGAGCTGGAATACTCCCCCGAGCCCGACCAGATCGAGGCCTGGGTGGCGGAGGCCTACCGCGAGACGGACCGGCTCATGGCCGAGGTGGGGTTGCGAACGCCCCCGCGGAATCGATAATTGCACACATTCCCCGGCAGTCCATAGCCGGGGAAAACCGGGAACGGGACAGGATCGGGAGGGTGGCGCCCTCCCAGAGCCTGGTTCCGTTCCAACCGGGGAATGGGGTGGCCGGAGAACTTGAGTCCGGCCCGGGTGAACTGGTTCCCGGAATGGAACAACAGTCGGGGCGCGGCACTGCCAGTCTCCCTGCCATGCATTTCGCACAGCCCGGTGCTGAAGGCGGAGCAGACAGCAGAGGGTGAGGACGCCGGTCGGCTCATTCGTCATGCATCTTCTTCGTTCCCAGTTCATTTCAAGCCCATGAAACGATTCGATGTGACTGCCGTCGTGGCCGCAGTGCTGCTTTGCCTGGCGGGATCGACCCTGTCGGCGCAGGAGATCCCCACCGTATTTCGGGGGGGAGACATTCTCACAATGCGGGGGGATCAGCCCGAGTTTGTCGAAGAGCTCGTGATCCAACGCGGGAAGATCCTGCACGCCGGAACGACCGCTGAGGGGAAGAAGCATGCCGGAGCAAAACCACGCGTCGTTGACCTGGCGGGCAAGACGCTGCTGCCCGGGTTCATCGATACTCACGGTCACATGATTTACTTCGGCAAAAATCTGATCGATGGCGACCTGCGGGGTGCCAAATCGATTGCCGAGCTCATCACCCGAATGCGTGAGCAGGTGAAGAAGATGCCTCCCGGGGCATGGGTGGTTGGGTTTGGCTACCTGGCCCGCGATCTGGCCGAGAAGCGTCACCCCAGCATCGAGGAACTGAACCAGGTTTCGACCGATCGTCCGGTGATGGTGGTCGACAGTTCGGGGCACCTCGGGGCTGGAAATTCGGCAGTGTTCAAGGCGGCGGGTATCACTGCTGAGACGCCCAATCCCGAGGGGGGTTCGTTCACCCGCAAGCCGGGGAGTCAGGAACTGGCCGGTCCGATGGAAGAAACTGCGCTGAATGCCGTCCGCAGCCAGCGGCCGCCGTTCTCCGGCGAGTTGGCCGACCGGGTGGTCACCGGAGCGGCCGAGGTCTGGGCCAGCTATGGTCAGACCACTGCCATGGAAGCAGGCTTGGGGCTCGGAAATGACGACATCGACATCGTCAAGAACGCGGTCGACAAGAATCTGCTGACCATCGATCTGTACCTGGCGGCCAAGGATTCGGTCACCGACGATGCCATCAACGCCGCCTACTCGGTGTCGGCCGATTTCAACAAGAACCCGGGCGGGACCTCCAGGAAGCTGTTGGCCACCCGTCCCGATCTCGACAAGCGGTACATCAATCGGGTGCGGCTGGGTGGGATCAAGTTCTGGCTGGATGGCAGTCTCGACACGGCGTGGTTCACCGAGCCCTATACCAACCTCCCTGCGGGGAAGTCTGGAGACTACCGGGGTTTCCAGCAGATCCCGAACGAGGTGCTCGATGAGGCGTTCGACCGCTTCTGGACCTCGAACCTGCAATTGAACATGCACATGAATGGCGACGCCGCCGCCGATCAGGCGTTGGCTGCGATCGAAAAAGCGGTCAAGAAATATGGGATGCGTGACCATCGACCGGTTTTCATTCACGGGACCTACCTGCGTCCTGACCAGATTCAGAAGATGAAGACATACGGGGCGATTCCCAGCTTTCTGACCTCGTCGATCAAGTCGGGAGGTGACGCGGTGGTCCACCTGTGGGGTCCGGACCGGGCCGCGCATGCCCTGGCGTCGAAGACACTGTTGGAGAATGGGATGAAGTTCACCTATTCGCATGACGCGCCCGTCTCTCCGTCACCGGCGATCCTGCCGCTGGTCGAGTTGGCGGTGACCCGGCAGGCCGCCAGTGGTCGCATCGTTGGTCCGGATGAGCGGGTCTCCCCTTACCACGCCCTGCAGGCGGTGACGTCGATGGCGGCCTACCTGATCAAAGAAGAGGGATCGAAGGGAACCCTGGAGCCCGGCAAACTGGCTGACCTGGTCATCCTCGAAAAGAATCCCCTGAAGGTCGATCCTTCCACGATTGCCACCATTCCTGTCCTCGAAACGATCAAGGAAGGGAAAACGGTCTTCCGGAAAACAGCCCCATGAGGCGACAGCCCCGTCGATTCACACGGCTGCTGGGTCACATCCTGGGATTGCTGGCGGGTGGCCTCTTCGGGGTGTCCCCGGTTGATGCCTGCCCGGCCTGCGTGGGACCCGCCGGTGCACCGCTGACCTTGGTCCAACAGGTGGTCAACAGTGATTTGGCAGTGCAGGCGATGGCCACGGTCGAACGGCGTCGGTTTGTAGTCAGGGCGTGCTTCAAGGGCGAGCTTTCCGAGGGAACCGAGATTTTGCTTCCCGTCGGAGAACTTCCCCAGGGCCGTATTGACGAACGGGCCGAGGTCATCTTGGGACGGGATTCCCTGTCGCGGCGCTGGAGGTTTCTGGGGACGTTGACGGAAGGGCACTCCTGCTGGTTGCAGGTGGTGGGCCGGATGGAACGGACTGCCGACCTGGCACTGGCCAACTGGATCAACCGCACCCGATTCTTCCTCGACTCATTGGAGGATTCTGATCCACTGGTTGTCGAGACCTCGGTTCGGGAACTTTCGAGAACCCCGTACGCGGCGATGCGCGAGTGTCGCACCGAGCTGAAAGCTGCCGACCTGTTGCGGACTCTCGCACCCGATCGTCATCCCGAGCGCGAGTCCCTGACAGCGCTGCTGCTGGGGCTTGTTGGTGGTCCCACGGCCGACCGATGGCTCGCAGAGCGAACTGCCGAATCGGATCGCCAGCGCGAATCGGGCACCCGCGCCGCGCTGCTGGTGGCTCGACTGGAGCAGCAGGGCGAGTCGGGGCTTCCCGCGTTTCTTGCGGGAGAGATCCTTGCAATGAACCGGCGCGACGTGGAACGCCGGGCGGCCCTGCTGGCCCTGAGTGTGCAGGGGACTGTCGGGGAGCGAATCTCCAGGACACGTGTGCTTGATCTCTATGAGCTGTTGCTTGAGCAACGACCCGAACTGGCCGACATGGTGGCCGCTGACTGCCTGGCCTGGCAGGAACGCAGTTTGTTGCCCGCTTTGAAACGGATCACCGAGTCGGGAGCTCTTCCCGAGATGGCGAGGGAAAGCCTGATGCGCTCCCTGGAGATGCTCGAGAAGCGACCGTCCGAATCCCCATCCGGTCCACCCGGCAATTTCCCTGGCGAGAAATGAGCTCAGCTGTGACGGTGAGTGAGCTTGGCAGGCCCTGTCAACGGTCCCTTTTGTCGCGAATGGCGAATCGACGAACAGGGCCTGGGTCGGTCACCCACGGTGGAGCGCTGGGGAAGACCGGTTCAGCGAGCGCGCTTGCAGGGGACTTGGGAAATCGGTGATAGTCTCGATGTCCCGTGGGGCAACGGCTGTCCCCGGCAATGTCCTGCGGTCGGAACGGATGTTGTTTGGTTCGACTTTTTTGCAGCGGATGGAAACGATGACAACTCTGTGGCTGCTGGGGCTGGGGTTACTGGCTGGGATGATCCTGCTGGCGATCTACGACGTCACCCAGAGGAAACATGCGATCCTGCACAACTTCCCGATCATCGGCCACTTTCGGTATTGGCTCGAGATGATCGGTCCGGAGTTGCGGCAATACATCGTCACTTCGAACAACGAAGAGCGTCCCTTCAGCCGGGATCAGCGCTCCTGGATCTACGCCTCGTCCAAGAAAGAGAACAACTACTTTGGGTTTGGTTCCGACAATGACATGGAGTTGGCTCCGAACTACCTGATCATCAAGCACAGCACTTTTCCGCTCTCATCGCCTCACCCGGGAGAGCCTGGTTATGATCCCCACTTCCGTTCGCCATGTGCCAAGATCCTCGGGGGTTACCGACAGCGACGGAAGGCGTTTCGCCCCGAGTCGATCATCAATGTCTCCGGGATGAGTTATGGATCGTTGAGTGGGCCGGCCATCGAAGCCCTCAATCGGGGCTGCCAGATCGCGGGTTGCCTGCAGAGCACGGGTGAAGGGGGCATCTCTCCCTACCACCGCAAGGGGGGAGACCTGGTCTGGCAGATTGGTACGGGGTATTTCGGCTGCCGGGAGCTGGATGGACGGTTCAGTGAACAGAAACTGCTGGATACTCTTGCGGCCAATCCACAGGTGAAGGCGCTGGAGATCAAGCTGAGCCAGGGGGCCAAGCCGGGAGCGGGTGGAATTCTGCCCCGGGCGAAGATCACACCGGAGATTGCTGAGATCCGTGGGATCTCCAGCGATGCCGACTGCATCAGTCCGGCCAGCCACACGGCGTTCCGGGACACCGACAGCCTGCTGGACTTTGTCGAGCGACTCGCCGACCTGACTGGATTGCCTGTAGGCATCAAGTCGGCGGTGGGAGAATCGGGCTTCTGGCATGATCTCGCGAGGCAGATGTCCACGACAGGTCGGGGAGTCGACTTCATCACAATTGATGGTGGTGAGGGGGGGACCGGGGCCGGCCCCCTGGTCTTCAGCGATCATGTGTCGCTCCCCTTCAAGGTCGGCTTTGCCCGGGTCCAGAAGATCATTGCCGAGTACGGCATCGACAATCGGGTGGTGTTTGTCGGTTCGGGCAAGCTGGGGATGCCGGAAACGGCGCTGTTTGCCTTCGCCCTCGGTTGCGACATGGTCAACATTGCCCGGGAGGCCTTGCTGTCGATTGGCTGCATCCAGGCACAGAAATGTCACACGAATCACTGCCCCACCGGGATTGCCACCCAGAATCGCTGGTTGGTATCGGGGTTGGATCCAACCCTGAAGTCGGAACGGGCGGCGAATTACATCGTCACCCTACGGAAAGAACTGCTGTCGCTGAGCCGGGCGTGTGGTGTCGAGCACCCGGCACTGATCTCGGTCGATGATCTTGAGATCATCGATGACCGGTTTGGATCTGCCTCGATCCGCGAATTGTTTGGGTACGCCCCTGGCGTGGGGTTGCCATCGCAGGAAGATCAGCATTCGATCCGCGAGTGGATGTTGGCCGCACGGGTGACTTCCCGCGGCATGACATGACGACAGCAAAATCGTGCGCGGGTGTTCCTGAAAGCGGGAGTGTTCAGGAACCTGACCCGCAGACCGCCGCCAGGCGGGCGGCCAACTCGGCAGTAACCGCGCCGGGATCGGCGGCACTGCAAATGGCGGAGGAGACGGCGATGCGTCTGGCTCCGGTGGCGAGGACTTGGTCGAGATTCTGCAGTCCAATTCCACCGATACAAAAGCCCGGGAGGGCAATCTCACCGGTCGCCTGCGAGACATATTGCAGTCCGGCCAGTTCTTCCCGCGAGAACGACTTGGTGCTGGTGGGAAACACGGGACCAATTCCGATGTAGTCGGCTCCATCCAGAACCGCCTCACGAGCCTGTTCCAGGGAATGGGTCGACACCCCGATCAGTTTCTCGGGACCGACAATGCGACGGGCCTCCGCCGCGGGGAGTTCTTCCTGACCGACATGGACACCGTCGGCGTGGACGAGGGCGGCGATGTCGGGACGGTCGTTGATGATCAGCAGGCAATCAGCGGCCGCCGTCCATTCCCGAACCCGTCGGGCGTGCGCGAGCAGATCTCGATCCTTCATCTGCTTTTCCCGGATCTGGATCATGTCGACCCCGGACGACAACGCGGCCCGGACCACGGGACCGGATCCATGAGGACAAAGCGATTCGGTGAGCAGCAGGTACAGCCGGCGGTTCGCCAATCGGTCCAGCGCATGGGCCGTCTGGAGGACGGCCCGTTCGAGTGTATAGACGGCGTACCGGGTCTGGCCGGCCGCTTTCGAGAACTCGGCAGAGAGTGTCTTGCCGTATTCCTCCAGCGTGCGGCAGGCTTCCTGCACTCGCTTGAAATCCGCCAGGACGACTTCAACCAGTGACTGTCGCTGCATTTCGCGTCGGGTGTGCAGAGTGGTCCCGAGATCCCCGCGTGTGTCGCGGGCCGCGAGCCGCTGAGCTGCGGGAAGCCTCTGTTCGGTCTGTGCCAGGCGATGGCGACATTCCTTCAGCTGCTCGGTGAGATGCCGATCGTTGAGGGAGAAACGGACATAGTCCTCAATCACCCGCAGTCCTTCCCGGGCTCGGTTGGCGGCGGCATCGAGGATGCGCAACAGGTCGCTCTGGTCGGTTTGTGGTGCCGGGGAAGAGTTGAGCCGGATTCCTGCGTCGAGTGGTTCCTGCGACTCGCCGGTTCGGGAGACCACCTCCTGGAGAGCGGCCTCAGTTCCGAGTTGCAACTCCCCCAGCACGGGACTGGCACTGGAGGAGACCCGGGTCAGGGCCAACAGCAGGTGCTCGGTGCCAATCTCAGCATGCCGACCGAGGTTGCCGACATGCTCCCGGGCCGAAGCGAGAATTTCTCCCACAGTCACACCGTGGGGGAGGGAGGGAGATTCGGCAGAATTCCCTCGAAGCGTATTCAGTTCCTCAGGGGAGCAGGGGAGGGGAAGCCGCTGGCTGAGTGCCGCATGAGACAGGCCGCGGCTGGCCAGGATCTCAGCTCCCCGCGATTCATCCAGCCAGATGGCCCATAGCAGGTGTTCGGGCTGTAGTTCTCGGATGCCGGCGGCTTGGGCGATAGCTCCGGCCAATTGCAGCACCCGGCGACTGCCCTCGGTGAATGGTGGATTCATGGCTGGGGAACGGGAGGAAGACCGAGAGAACCGACGTTACACGGCCGTCATCATAGTCGGAACGCTGATGCCTGGCAGGAAACCCGGTCTGGGTCGCACTTGGACCCTGGAGTTCAGGTCAGGCCGAACGCCCGGTGAGAATCGCGGGAGTGACGAAACCGATACCCACCGGGATGTCAGGTTGAACGTGGGCCAGGTTTCCGGGGAGTTGGGCTGTCACCTGCCTGAACGGAGGGATAGAATCAAGACAGAGATTTGTGTTCTCCCGAACGTCACGCGGAA
>Ga0315901_10007160_pt1 | contig 13224 bp, 17 predicted proteins | sample LakEriMetagenome_10_FD_203761 | JGI IMG/M metagenome (GOLD analysis project Ga0315901, IMG submission 203761) | Freshwater fungal communities from buoy surface, Lake Erie, Ohio, United States - Buoy 2 MA116 | ecosystem: Environmental > Aquatic > Freshwater > Lake | place: USA: Lake Erie, Ohio... | reverse complement strand
ACGCCGCCAAATCTACCGTCATTACGAAGCTCAGTAGTACTTTTCGTCCGATCCCCGCGGACGCCGAGAATTCCTCAATTCCCAGCGTTCTGCCACGTTCCGCAGTTGAGTCATCCAGGCGCAGATATCTTCGCCGCGGAAGTTCCGTTGCCGCGTAGACGCCGACGTTTCGCCAGACATTCAATCATGACGGGTTGATCGCTCATCGATCATTTTCGGCCAATGTCATCGCTACATTGATTGAAGACCGAACTTCAATCCGACAAGAGACCTGTTGGCTGATATGCATACCATTTTACGAATGATGTCAGTGAAAAATTCGATCTCACTTCTCTTCCTCACATCGCCTCGCAATACTGAGCGCTCCGTTGCCTTGGGCTGCTTTCGGTAGGCTGAGCATCCCGCCAGAGTTCTCTGACTACCGTTGGCTCTTCTTGCCGGGGGTGGCTCAAGGCGCGGACCCTTCGGGGTTCTGCGCACCGCATCCCAGCAGGTCAGGCACACGCTGGTGTCTGCCACCCATCAAAGAATTCCATGATGTTGAGAACGTTTTTTACGCGACTCGCCGCAGGTCTTTCAATATTTACGGCGTCTACCGCAGGTGCGTATGACAACACGCGCTACCCCCCGTTCGAAGCAAGCTTGACAGGGCGAGGCTTTCAGAACATCAGCATTCATCCCAACGGTGAAGAATGGCTGATTTCGGAATACAGCGATGCATTCACTCCGTATGCAAATTGCTCTTTGTTTATCTATAGTCTGCGTGATCATTCCTATAAGCGCTTGGATCTTCCAACAAGTTACGATTACGTGGGGGCTAATTTCTCACCATCAGGGGAGCAGATCGTATTTGTTCGTCAGCCACCCTCGAAAAAAGGCGATCACGCTGACATCAAGAACAGCTACGCTAATGGTGAGATAGTAATCATGAATCGTGATGGCAGTGGCTATCGCGTATTGCCAATCCCGCGAAACCGAATTCTCTTTCCGATCTTATCGCCATCAGGCGAAAAACTTGCCTACCTCGTGGCAAGCTCCGACAAGCCGCTGGCACGGGGGATGAACATGGCATTTTATGAAATTTGGGAATTTGATTTCAAGTCGGGCGAGCACCAGCTTTTCGCTGGCCCAATCAATTTTTATCACGCGGCTGTGATTAGCTATTTGTCAGAATCCGAGATCATCGCCGGGGCCATATTTCCAGAACATACGGGCACCGTCGAACGCCCAGACTATCTCGGTCAATATCAGGCAAGTGAGATTTTCCGGATCAAGCGCGGTATGCGATTTGCTCCTGAGCCCGGCTATTATGACTTGCCGTATGCAAAACTTCCGACGACTGATCGTAAAAGGAATATTTTTTACCAAACTGCACCCGCTAACATAGGGTTTTCCCTCGTCAGAAGAGATGCCTCGGGCAACACAACGCTATGGCGAGAACCTAGGATGAATATGGCATCGGTATCACGATATTCGGCCGCCCCGTCGGGAGACTATGTGGCTTTCATTTATCGCGGACCACCTCTGAGAAGTAAGCACGGGACGAGCGCTCTTGGATATTTCGACCTGAAAACTGAAAAATGGATTCCAGTCATTCCACCCCCGGTGAGCGAATCTACTCTGATCCCATTAAAACTACATCACTAATCGCTTTCCGAGACCAGATGTCACATCAACTTCTCATCAAGGAAAGTGTCTATGACATCAGATTTCGGAAGAATCGCCATCCGGGAATTCAGTATTTTTTCACCCAGCTCTTGGATTCCGACGGCATTTTATAATTGCAGACCCGGGTACACCAACGGCACAAGAAATTCGCCCGCGGTCGGCCACTGGTTGCAGCACCGAGCGCGCCCGCCATGTTCAGCTAAAGCGATGCCGATGGATTGCGTCGCGTGTCTTGCGCGCGACGCGGCCTTGGGTGGTCGCTCTGGGTCGGGCAAACTGTGTCGATGATGTTGTGTACGTAGTTCGCCGCCTCAGCGGGCTGATTCAGTGATCGTGATGCTCATGCATGCCGTTGGCGGGTTTGGCTGGCGCGCCAGTCTCGACCACGTCGGCGGTGACCCGGATCTTGCCGGCGTCTCGAAAAATCAGGGTGACCGGAATCTTCTCGCCGGCCTTCAGCGACTTTTTCAGCCCCATCAGCATCAGGTGATAGCCGTGGCCAGACTGCATCGCGATTTTTTCACCGGCCTTGATCACCAGGCTGTCGACGGCACGCATCTTCATCACATCGCCTTCCCTGTTCATGGAATGAATCTCCACGCGCTCGGCAGCAGGGCTGGAGGCAGATAGCAGTGCGTCATCATTTTTGCCCCGGTTTTCTATCTGCAGGAAGGCGGCGCTATTGGGCATTTTGCCCACCGAAGCGCGGGCTTGTGCCTGGCTGATGACGATCGGGTTTTTCGCTGCAGCGAGCGCCTCTCCAGTGACTGTCGACAGCAAGATGAGGGTCAGAGCGATTCGTTTCAGCATGACGATGTCCTTTTCTATTGCTTTGAAAATGGGTTTCACTGCACGAGATTATAAAACTGCAGCTAACTCAAGATCCGCCCGCGAATCCATGTTGGCGCCACGCCTCGAAGACAGTAATCGCTACGGCATTCGACAGATTCAGGCTGCGATTGTCAGGGCGCATGGGTAATCTGATCCGCTGATTTTGCGGGAAAGATTCTCGGAGTGCCGTGTCCAGTCCTTTGGTTTCGGAGCCGAACACGAACACATCACCGGGCAAGAATTTCATGGTCGCGAACAGCGCCGAGCCGTGCGTGGTGAATGCAAACAGCCGCGCGGGATCCGGTTGGGTGCTGTGCAGGAAGCTGTCCCAGTTCTGGTGGACTTTCATCTCGGCGTATTCATGGTAGTCCAGACCGGCGCGACGCAGGCGCGCATCTTCGAGCGGGAATCCCAGTGGTTCGACAAGGTGCAGCTGAGCGCCAGTGTTCGCGCATAGCCTGATGACATTGCCGGTATTTGGCGGAATTTCTGGCTCCACCAGTACGACATGAAACATGAATTCTCCATCCAAAAATCGCTGATTGAATCATGCACCCCGCAAGATTCAGCGTGTCGGCGTTCGCGTCAGCACGAGATTGCTGATTCGTGCAGCGCCATGTCGCTTCAGGCAAGCGCCCAGTTCTTGCAAAGTATGCCCGGTGGTCATCACATCATCGACGATCACGACATGCTGATTTTCGATGACGCGGCGATCTCGTACCGCGAATGCGCCGCGCATGTTAACCCGCCTTTGCGTCAGAGGCAGTTCTGCTTGTGCGCGGGTGTTTCTGGTGCGCACGCAACTATCGAGGATCAGCGGCATGTTCCATGCGCGTGCAAGCGGCCGGGCTATTTCAAGCGCCTGATTGAAGCCGCGTTGTTCCAGTCGTTCGTGCGATAGTGGTACGGGTAGCAGAACATCCGCCGCTTGCAACGACGAGCCAGCAGCACGGATCAATAAGCCCCCAAACGCGCTCGCCAATGGCAGTTGCGCGCGGAATTTCAGGTCTTGCACCAGTGAGTCGATCGGCGGCGCGTAGTCTGCCACGACTATCGTCTGGTCAAATGCTGGCGGCTCGCTTCGACAGGCACCGCATAGGGTATCGGTGTGGACGCTGCTCATCATCTTCAGCCCGCACCTGATACAGCGCGATGTGTCGCTGCCCACAAGGTCACTCATACAGGCGTCGCATAGCGCTGCGGAGTGGCTCATGCCGCACATCAGGCAATCAGAAGGCAGAAGTCGTTGTGAGACTGCGCGAGCCAGTGTATTTACCCATGGGCGCCATCTCTGTGGCTTGATGCTGAAATGCTTTGGCATGTATGCGTTTGTGATGTGTCGAGAGGCACCCGGTCTGAGAGGTTGAGCGGCTGCGTTACACTGCGCAGCATTATTTCATTTGCGTTGACGGATTCATGTCTCCAGTACCCGACAAAGATGACAGCAGTCGGGCGAGTGCACCTATCTCGCTGCGCCGGGTGCGTCAGCTTTTTTCAATGCCCTCTCGCTGCGAACGCTCTCAGTTCCTGCGTCGCGAGATATCGGGCCGAATGTTCGAGCGACTGTCGCTGATCAAGACCCATCCTTCCCGCTTGCTGGATGCGGGATGTGGCGAGGGCGACGATCTGATGTCATTGAAGCAGGCTTTCCCGCAGGCCGAGCTGTTCGGCGTGGATGCGTCGATAGCCATGCTGGCGATGTCGCGGCACCGCAGCCAGCAGGCGGAATCGGGTATGAAAAAATTGCTTCGCCGCTGGCGCGCGGGCTCGGGCGTTGCAGAGGTGACGCATCAGGCGTGCGCCGATTTCGGCAGGCTGCCGCTCGCTGCGTCCAGTATGGACATGCTGTGGTCCAATCTCGCGCTGCACTGGCACCCTCAGCCGCATCGGGTCATGCGCGAATGGGCGCGGGTATTGCGCGCGGATGGCTTGCTGATGTTCAGCGCTTTTGGCCCCGATACGTTTGCCGAACTCAGGATGGCGTATGCCAAGGCTGGCCTCGGTCCCGCCGTGCTGCCCTTCGTCGATCTGCACGACTACGGCGACATGATGATTGAAGCGGGTTTTGCTGATCCGGTGATGGATATGGAGAAATTAAATATCACTTATTCATCAAGCGATGAATTGCTTGCCGACGTCAGGGCTTTTGGCGGAAACCCCCTCGTCGAGCGTAAACCAGGGTTGACAGGCCGCGCAGCATTCGCGGCGCTCAAGCGGGGGTTAGACGAGCAGAAGGCTGCAGATGGACGCATTTCGCTGTCTGTGGAGGTCGTTTATGGCCATGCTTTTCGTTCGCTGCCGAAAAAAAACCTTGCCGGGGAAAGCATCGTCCACCTTCATCGACGGTAGAAAGAGAATTTTTCGTGCGAAAAAAAACCGCTCGGTTTACATGGGAATAGCCGTTGGCTGTCGGTTTGCCCACCTTATTCTTTTCGCTTATACTCCCGAAGCTTTCTTTGGCTCAATTGCAGGCCCATTTTTGGGTCAGGATGTGGTGACATGGCGACACGCGAGTGGATTTTGAAAAAAAATTGCTCGATTTCGCCGAGACAGCTCGCTAAGGCCTACGCGGCGCTGTGCACGTCATCGTTTCTTGTCGCGGCGTATTTCGTGATGCAGGGTGCTTGGATGGTGATGGTGTTTGCGGTGCTGGAGATGTTCGCGGTAGCGGCGGCTTTCATATATTTTGGCCGTCATGCAATGGACAGGGAATGCATCTCGCTCAGCGAAGCAGAACTGAGGGTTGATCTGGTGCAGGCGGAGCAAAGCCTTTCTTTTCATCTTGATCCGCGTCGTACGCGGGTCGCGATACCAGAGCCCCGTCAGCGGCTGATCCGACTCGAAGCCAACGGTGAAAGGGTCGAGGTTGGCAGATACCTCACTGAACGCAAGCGACAGGAATTCGCACATGAGCTGAACCGTGAATTATCGGGCTTCCGGCTTGGTGCGCAGGCGGTTGTCCAAAACCAATGATCAGAGAACTGCATTTCAATCAGGCTTTTGAGGACTGAGGATTATATGAAACACGCGAAGCGCCTACTCTTTTCGCTGATGGCTGCGGCCGGGACATTGCTGTCCGGCTCAGTGCTGGCGGTCAATGACATGGTCGGCGGTCCAGCTGTTCACCAGCTGAACTTCCAGCAACCGGTGACCTCCATCGCGGCTGATGTATACGAACTGCACGTCTGGATGATCGTTATTTGCGTCGCCATCTTCATCGCCGTATTCGGCGTGATGTTCTACTCCATCCTCAAGCATCGCAAGTCGCTGGGTTACAAGGCGGCCAGCTTCCACGAGAGCACGTCGGTCGAGATCGCATGGACGGTAGTTCCCTTCGTGATCGTCGTCCTGATGGCGCTGCCCGCCACCAAGACCGTGGTCGCAATGAAAGACACGTCCAACGCCGATATCACCATCAAAGCCACGGGCATGCAGTGGAAGTGGGGCTACGATTATCTGAAGGGTGAAGGCGAGGGCATCGCTTTCTTGTCCGCATTGTCTACCCCACGGGATCAGATCCAGAACCTGGCGCCCAAAGGCGACAACTATCTGCTCGAAGTCGACCATCCGCTGGTCGTTCCAGTCAACAAGAAAATCCGTATCGTCACGACTGCAAATGACGTGATCCACGCATGGGGCGTGCCCGCCTTCAGTGTGAAGCAGGATGCGATCCCGGGTTTTGTCCGAGACACCTGGTTCAAGGCCGAAAAGATCGGCACCTACCGCGGCAACTGCTACGAGCTGTGCGGCAAGGAGCATGCTTTCATGCCCATCGTGGTGAACGTGGTCAGCGAGGAGGACTACGCGAAGTGGGTGGGAGAGCAAAAGAAGGCGATGGCAGCCAGCGCTGATGATCCAAACAAGACCTGGACCGTGGCTGATCTCGCAGCGCGAGGTGAGAAAGTGTACGCAGCCAACTGCGTGGCCTGCCACCAAGCCAATGGCAAAGGTGTTCCCGGCGCATTCCCTGCGCTGGACGGCTCGCAGATGGTCAACGGCCCCCAGGACGGCCAGATCGGCATTCTGCTCAACGGCAAGAACGGCATGCCGGGCTGGAAGGCTACGCTGTCCGACACCGAGATCGCAGCGGTGATCACCTACACTCGCAATACCTGGTCGAACAAGGCATCCGACAACATCGTTCAGCCCGCCGAAGTCCTGGCTGCGCGCAAGTAATCGAGAAATCAGGAGAATCCCATGAGCACAACCCTTGATCACGCACACGGTCACGCCAACGACCACGCCCACGACCACGACGATCATCATCCGCACGGCTGGCGTCGTTGGCTTTACGCGACCAATCACAAGGATATCGGTACGCTGTACCTGTGGTTCTCATTCGTGATGCTGCTGACCGGCGGTCTGCTGGCGCTGGGTATTCGCGCCGAACTGTTCAAGCCCGGTCTGCAACTGTTTCAGCCAGAGTTCTTCAACCAGCTGACCACCATGCACGGCCTGATCATGGTGTTCGGCGCGATCATGCCGGCTTTCGTTGGTTTCGCAAACTGGATGATACCGTTGCAGATTGGCGCCGCCGATATGGCTTTCGCGCGCATGAACAACTTCTCATTCTGGCTGCTGCCTCCGGCGGCGATCCTGCTGGTTGGCTCCTTCCTCGTTCCCGGCGGCGCAACCGCTGCGGGCTGGACACTGTATGCCCCGCTGTCCACGCAAATGGGTATCGGTATGGACATGGGCATTTTCGCGATGCACATCATGGGTGCGTCGTCGATCATGGGCTCGATCAACATCGTCACCACCATCTTGAACATGCGCGCTCCGGGCATGACGCTGATGAAGATGCCGATGTTCGTCTGGACCTGGTTGATCACGGCTTACCTGTTGATCGCCGTGATGCCGGTTCTGGCAGGCGCGATCACCATGACGCTGACTGATCGCCATTTTGGTACTTCGTTCTTCAATGCAGCAGGTGGTGGCGATCCGGTGATGTACCAGCACATCTTCTGGTTCTTCGGCCATCCCGAGGTATACATCATGATTCTGCCGGCATTCGGCATCGTGTCGCAGATCATCCCTGCCTTTTCCCGCAAGCCGCTGTTCGGCTACACCTCGATGGTGTATGCGACGTCGTCGATCGCCATCCTGTCGTTCATCGTCTGGGCGCATCACATGTTCAGCACCGGCATGCCGGTGACCAGCCAGCTGTTCTTCATGTACGCGACGATGTTGATCGCTGTTCCTACCGGCGTGAAAGTGTTCAACTGGATCGCGACGATGTGGAAGGGTTCGATGACGTTCGAGACACCGATGCTGTGGGCAATCGGTTTCATCTTTGTGTTCACGATGGGTGGCTTCACTGGTCTTATCTGTGCGATCACGCCGGTTGACATTCAGCTTCAGGATACCTACTACGTGGTTGCGCATTTCCACTACGTGCTGGTAGCGGGCTCGCTGTTTGCGCTGTTCGCAGGCTTTTACTACTGGGCGCCGAAGTGGACCGGTTTCATGTACAACGAGACCCGTGGCCAGATCCATTTCTGGGCTTCGCTGATCACGTTCAATGTCACGTTCTTCCCGATGCATTTCCTGGGTCTGGCGGGTATGCCGCGTCGCTATGCTGACTACGCGGCGCAGTTCACTGACTTCAACATGATCGCGTCGATCGGTGCGTTTGGTTTCGGTTTGTCGCAGGCGTACTTCCTGTTCTTCGTCGTGTTGCCCTCCATCCGCGGTGGCGAGAAGGCGGCGGCCAAGCCTTGGGATGGTGCCGAGGGTCTTGAATGGACCGTGCCGAGCCCGGCACCCTTCCATACCTTCGAGACTCCGCCGACGGTCAAGTAATATCCGGGGTAGGTAATCAATAGGCAGGCTGGCGTGAACCGCCAGCCTGCCTCGTAGCATGACGCGAAGCAAAGGTTCAGATGTCTGATCAGAACAAGCCTGGCAATTTGCGCACTGCGCTGATTCTGTTGTCGGTGGCTGTGGCGTTTTTTATTGGTGTGATCGTCAAGCACACGCTGCTGCGCTGAAGAACATGGATACGCAGGAGCAAACTGCCGGCCAGCGCAAGCAGAGGCGTAATGCCCGAATGCTGGGCAAACTGGTGATGGTCGCGGTGTTGATGTTCGGCTTTGGCTATTCGCTAGTACCGCTGTACAAGAAGATCTGCGAGATCACCGGCATCAATGTGCTCGCAGTGCAGGAAACAGTGGACGTAAAGCCGGCGAACACCCAAGTGGACACCAGCCGCACGATCACGGTGGAGTTTGATGCGAACACGACCGGCCCTTGGAGGTTCAAGCCCGTCGTGACTAGCCTGGAGGTGCATCCGGGAGAGATGGCGCAAGTGGTCTATGAGGTAGTCAATACGCAGGGCAGGGCGATGGAGGCTCAAGCAATACCGAGCTATGCGCCCATAGAAGCAGGACAGTTCTTCCGCAAGCTCGAGTGCTTTTGTTTCAAGCAGCAAACACTGGGTCCGCAAGAGTCGCGGCAGATGCCTGTGAGCTTTTACATTGATCCGTCGCTGCCAAAAAATGTAAAGACCATCACCCTGTCATACACTTTTTTCGAGGTGGGGCTGAAGGGTAAGTCGAGTTGATGGGAGCAGGTTGATGAATGAGCTGAAGGAAGCCGTGCAGCGCAAGATCTCGTTCGGCGCCACGGTCAGGGCGGTGCTCTGGTCTTTCTTCGGCGTGAGAAAGAAAAGCGACTACGATGAAGACGTGCAAAACCTCAATCCGGTGCATGTCATCGTCGCGGGCATCATTGCAGCCGTGCTGTTCGTGCTGGGGCTGCTGATGGTCGTAAAGTTAGTGGTGCCGGCATAAGTTTTAATAATCACGCCGTATTTTCATCGCGGGTAACACAATTTTGAACACTGTAATCAGGGGAAGTCGATGAGCACTCAACATGGTCAAGCGCCGTATTACTTTGTACCCAGTCCCTCCAAATGGCCGGTGCTGATGGGCGCCTCCTTGCTGGTGACGATGGCGGGTGCATCCGCATGGGTCAATGGCGTGGGCTGGGGCAAGCCGGTCAATATTCTTGGGATCATCTCGGCGCTGGTGATCCTTTATTACTGGTTCGGCGACGCGATCGCCGAATCCGAAGGCGGGCTGTACAACGCGCGTATCGATACCTCATATCGCTGGAGCATGAGCTGGTTTATCTTCTCCGAGGTCATGTTCTTTGGTGCGTTCTTTGGCGCGTTGTTCTACGCTCGTGCGATTTCCATGCCCTGGCTGGCGGATCTCGATCACAAGATTCTGTGGCCTGACTTCTCTGCAAACTGGGGTAATACGGGCCCGGCGGGTACGATCGAGAAGTTCCAGACCATGGGTCCGTTCTGGATCCCGACCATCAACACGGCGCTGCTGCTGACCTCGGGCGTGACACTGACCATCTCCCATCATGCGCTGCGCGCAGGCGACCGCAGCAAGACCGCGCTGTGGCTGTTCATCACCGTGGTGCTTGGCGCAATCTTCCTTGGATGCCAGGCCTACGAGTATGCGCATGCCTACCAAGAGCTGAACCTGAAGCTAACTTCCGGCATCTACGGTTCGACTTTCTTCATGCTGACCGGTTTCCATGGCTTTCATGTGACCATGGGTGCGATCATGTTGTCTGTCGTGCTGTATCGCGTGATGAAAGGTCACTTCACGCCGGATCATCATTTTGCGTTCGAAGGCGCGGCATGGTACTGGCACTTTGTTGACGTGGTCTGGTTGGGTCTCTACGTGATCGTGTACTGGATGTAAGCGGTCACGGAACAAACAAAAAAGCCGCACTGGTGTGCGGCTTTTTTACTGGATCGGATCTAAAGACATTCGGGTATGCTGAAAACCTGACTCAATAGGCGATGCCGGTCGGCTGTATCCAACCGAGGCGATTCGCCACGAGAATCAGCACAAACAGCAATACTGAAAATCCAACGCGAAACGCCAGGGCGTGCACGGTGCGGTTGCTGCGACCCTTGTCACGCATCAGGAAGACAAGCGCAGAGCCGAGGCTGGCAATGATCAGGATGAAGGCAATGCCGACGACAATTTTCATGATGGGCTGCGTGATACGCTGCACCAAGCGCAAGCAAAGCCTTCTCTGGCGCATGACTAGCGAGTAAAGACTCTATTCTAATGCGAATGCACTTTCGTCTGCGCTGGGTTCCTTTGGTGGCCACGGTTGTCGTGTGCGCCATCGGTATTTCGCTTGGTAACTGGCAGATGCGGCGTGCCGAAGAAAAGCGCGTGCTTCAGCAGCAGCTGATAGGTCGAGCAGGCTTTGATCCATTGAATGCCAGCGCGTTAAAGCCGGGTGAGCTGCCTGACGAGTTTCGTCGCGTGACAGCCGAGGGCGAGTTTGTCAGGGAATGGGGCGTCTACTTGGACAATCGTCCTCTGCGTGGCAAGAGCGGTTTTTACCTGCTCATGCCGGTGAAGCTCGTCGGCAGCACGCAGTCGGTTCTGGTCTTGCGCGGCTGGTTTCCGCGCGATGCGCGTGATCCGAATCGGCTGCCCGAGATACCATTTCCGCCATCACCGGTGCATCTCGAGGGCAAGGTGCGCCACTCCGCTGGCAAGCTGATGCAACTGGGTCAGCCGGGCGAACTCAGGCCGGGCGCCATCGTTCAGAATGCCGAGATCGCCGATTTTATTCGCGCCAGCAAGCTACCCCTGCATACTTTTATAATCGAACAAACGAGCGACACTGGCGACGGACTGGTGCGCGACTGGCCGTTGCCATCGACAGGTATTGATACCCACAAAGGCTATGCATTTCAGTGGTATGCACTGTCTGCGGCAGCGCTGATTTTTTTTCTTGTGACCGGATTCCGACGTGCAAGCAAGTGAAAGCCTTTCACCCACCGAGGTGAAAAAAAAGACTTACCGGGCCCTGTTTCTCGTGATCGCCGCCTGTGCGGCCCCTGTGGTCTTGTCCTATCTCACCTACTACGTGATCAAGCCGCAGGCTCGTAACAACTACGGTGACCTGATCGATCCGCGAGCGTACCCCCTACCGGATCTGGCCAGCGTGGATCTCGAGGGGCAGCCAGCTTCGCTGGCGCAGCTGCGTGGAAAGTGGATATTGCTGCAAGTTGATAGTGCGAGCTGCGAGGCGGCTTGCCAGCAAAAGCTGTACTACATGCGGCAGCTGCGGCTCACCCAGGGCAAGGAGATGGATCGTGTCGAACGCGTGTGGCTGGTGACCGATGATGCGCCACTGGACATCAGCTTGATGAAGCAATACGATGGTACGCACTTCATGCGTGTTGATCCGCAAAAGCTTGCGGCCTGGCTGCCCGTGCTTGAGGGCGCTGAAGCGACCAAAGCCAGCGATCATCTCTACATGATCGATCCCCTGGGTAACCTGATGATGCGGTTCCCGAAAGACCCTGACGCCAACAAGATCAAAAAAGACCTGACCCGCCTGCTAAGGGCGTCGGGCATCGGCTGATCATGTTGTTCGCACTGGCCTTGAAGGGCGTGCTGATGGCGTTGATACCGGCCACGCTCGTTTATCTGTCTCGTGGCGCCGATCGTTTTCGCAAGCTTGCGTGGGTGATGGTGTTTTTCACTTTTGATCTGATTGTCTTCGGTGCCTTTACACGGCTTACCGATTCTGGCCTGGGCTGCCCCGACTGGCCTGGCTGCTATGGCGAGGCGAATCCTTTCCTCGCCCATGAAGAGATACGCGCCGCCGAGACTCTGATGCCTACCGGCCCGGTGACTGTGGTCAAGGCATGGATAGAAATGATCCATCGCTATCTGGCGATGGGTGTCGGTGTGCTGATCATTGCCTCGCTGATCATCGCGTGGCGACTGTGGAAGCGCACAGGAGCACCGCGCTACTCGCCGCCCCTGCCCATGCTGTTGCTGGTATTTGTTTGCGTGCAGGGCGCATTCGGCGCATGGACCGTTACCCTGAAGCTGCAGCCTATCATCGTAACCATTCATCTGCTGCTGGGCATGTCTCTGCTGGGACTACTGACTTGGCACGCCATGCGGCAAAGCGCCCAGCCAGTGATCGCTCCTGAAGCAGCGTCACTGCGCTGGCCAGGCATGATCGCGGTGGTCGTGCTGCTCATGCAGATTGCGCTGGGCGGTTGGGTGAGCACCAATTACGCCGCACTGGCCTGTGGCGGCTTCCCCCTGTGTCAGGGGGCGCTGGTGCCTGACATGGATCTCGAACATGGCTTCACCCTCTGGCGCCATTTGGGTATGACTGCTGCCGGCGACTACCTGCCTTTCGACGCGTTGGTGGCAATTCACTGGGCGCACCGTGCATTCGCGCTGGTTGCGGTTGGCGTGATTGCCTGGGTCGCTCACAAGTCGCTCCGGCTGGAGGGAATGCGGACGCTGGCGCGCGCGTTGTCATGGGCGCTGCTGGCGCAGTTCTGCATCGGTATTGCCACCGTGATGCTCGACTGGCCGCTGACTCTGGCGGTACTGCATAACGCCGGTGCCGCGCTGCTGTTGCTGCTGCTCGCCATGCTAAACTATCGAGTCACTTTGTCAGCCGAGAGCGTCGCCATTGTTCCCCGTCCTGGCCTCTCGCCCGCCTGAAAACTCACCCCCATGACGACACTGACCGTCCAGCAAAATCGCATCGCTCAGTATTGGGCGCTGACCAAGCCGCGGGTCACACAGCTGGCGGTGTTCTGCGCAGTCATCGGTATGTTCCTCGCCACCCCCGGCCTGCCCGATTGGTCCGTGCTGATCTCAGCCACCATCGGCATCTGGCTTCTGGCGGGTGCAGCGTTCGCGG
>Ga0315901_10007159_pt1 | contig 13227 bp, 8 predicted proteins | sample LakEriMetagenome_10_FD_203761 | JGI IMG/M metagenome (GOLD analysis project Ga0315901, IMG submission 203761) | Freshwater fungal communities from buoy surface, Lake Erie, Ohio, United States - Buoy 2 MA116 | ecosystem: Environmental > Aquatic > Freshwater > Lake | place: USA: Lake Erie, Ohio... | reverse complement strand
GATCTCCAGCAATCGTCCAATCGCTCCCTCGGCCAACGCTTTGCGGACCGAGGTCAGGGCAGGGGAGTAGTGCGCGATATGGGCCACCGCTACTTTCAGATGCCGCATCTGACAAGCTCGCTCGATCCCATCCGCCTCCTCCAGCGTCCGGCAGAACGGCTTTTCCATGTAGAGATGGCAACCGAATTCCGCAGCCGTCATCGCCATGTCGGCATGCTGATCGATCCAGCGAGGTGCGATCACGCAGATCTCTGGTCGCTCCCGATCCAGCATCTGTCGGTAATCCCGATACGAACGCGCCGCACCCGATCTTTGCATGGCGGCAGCATGACTTGCCTCCACCGGATCGGCCACCGCCACCACCTCGCACGCCGGATGATTACGGAATGCCGTATCCATCCCGTGGCCATAGTCGCCTCGGCCCGTGTGTCCGATCACCGCTACCTTTTTTCGTTCGATCATGACAGCCCCTTGGGAACACCCCAATGCGTATCGGAATAGTCGCGCCCTAGCAGTCTAGTGGCCTCGTCGTCTCCCATGATCTTGCGCGCGGTCCGATCGAGCGCCATCCCCCGCTTCAATCGGGCGCTGATGTTGGCAAGATGAACCACGCCGGCACTCAGCAACCCTGCATCGATCGGCGCACTGGCCGCTTCCCTTCGGTCGATCGCTCGAAAGAAATTCCCGTGGTGGTCTGCGACTTCCGGCCTGCCGGTCAGCTCTTCCTTCAATTCGTTCCGAGGCCCATAAAGCTTCCAACCGACATTGTGTCCCATCAGCATCATTCCTTCGGTGCCATAGAAGGCAGCACCATTTTCGTATCCTTCCTGCAGATACGGGGACCAGATCCGCTGCTCGAAGATCAGTTGCCTTGGTCGCCCCGCTCCATTCTCGCTGCCAAACTCGCAGACCGCATACTGAGTATCTGGAAACTGCTGATCGTCATCAAAGAAATCTTTGGCGCCATAGCACCCAACCCAATCGGGCAACCGATCGACACCAAGTCCCCAGAGCGCGACGTCGACATCGTGGACCCCGTCGTTGCCGATATCGCCACATCCGAAGTCGTACCACCATCGCCAGACACCATGCAGCAGATTGCGGCGGTAGGGAACCGGTCTGGCTGGTCCAAGCCAATTGGGATAGTCCAATTCGGCAGGTGGATCCCCAGGTGACTCCTTGCCGATCGAACCGCGGCGCTGGCTGTTCCAGGCCTTGGCGACCAGCACCTGACCAATGGCTCCCTGTCTTAGCCGAGCGATACCGGCCGCTACCACGGGAGAGGACCGGCTTTGCGTCCCCACCTGCAGTACCTTTCCCGACTTGCGCACCGCCTCTTCCAGCAACCAGCCTTCGCGAAGATTGTGGCAGCAGGGCTTTTCCACATAGACATGCTTCCCTGCCTCCAGCGCCAGCAAGGCCGCTGGTGCATGCCAATGGTCTGGAGTCGCGATGAAGACGGCATCGATGTTGGGACTGCGAAAACAATCCCGCATGTCGGAAAAGGTCTCGGGAACGCCCCTTCCTGCTTCGGTCACTGATTGAGCAGCTTTCTCCAGACGCAGGCGATCGACGTCGCAGACCGCTACCAGATCGCAATCGGTTCTAGCTGCCAGCATCCGCACATGTCCGCCGCCCATCCCACCGGTTCCGATCACAGCAACCCGAAGCTTCGCTGGCGCATCCTCCGCCAAGCCACTGCGGGCTACCGAGCTAGCGGTCACCAAGGTGCTGGTCACCAGGGCCCTGGCGGCGACCCCGTGCATCACTAGATTCTTGGTCGCCTGCCGACGATCGATCCCAGAAGGCTCGCTCTCTCCCCGCATGGTCTGCTCCCCCTGTGACTAGTTGTTCCAATTTCCATGGTCGCCAGCGCACCTTGGGGTGAGAAAGCCAAGGGTTACAGCCGGTTGGCATCGCTCCAGCGGCTGCCCGTCAGCTGGCTGAGATCATCAAAAAAGTTCGGATAGGTTTTCTCGATGCAGATGGGATGGACGATCTGGATTCCTGGTACTCGCAGCCCCGCCAGCGCAAAGCTCATCGCCATCCGATGGTCGTTGTAGGTCTCCAAGGTAGCCGGCCGGAGGACTCCTGGCACGATCGTCATTCCATCGGAATGCTCGATCACCTCCGCACCCAATTTGCGAAGTTCGGTCGCCAGATCTCTGATGCGATCAGTTTCCTTATGCCGATTATGCGCCACTCCACGTACCCGCGTCGGCCCTTCGGCGAAAAGGGCCACCATCGCCAGGGTTTGCACCGTGTCGCTCATCGTATTCATGTCGATATCGACGCCGCGCAGCCTGCCTGTGCCTCGCACCCGCAAGCCATCGGGCAGCTGATCGACTTGGCATCCCATCGCCTGCAGCACATCGACAAAGCCCGCATCTCCCTGCAGCCCATCTCGCCGGACCCCCTCCACCAGGACATCCCCCTCGGTGATGGCCGCAACGGCAAAAAAATAGCTGGCGGCCGACGCATCCGGTTCGATCTCGTAGCGACACGCCCGGTAACGCTGCGGCGCTGGAACCAAAAAACTTCGCTCCGACCGCCGCTCCACCTGTACCCCGAATCGCTCCATCACCCGCCAAGTCATCTCAACATAACTTCTGGACACCAATTCCCCTTCGACGTCGATTTGCACTGGACCGCGCGCATTGGGCGCTGCCATCAGAAGGCCGCTGAGGAATTGGCTGGAGATGCTGCCTGCCACCTGGGTGGTTCCTCCCTCCATCCCGTTCCCCTCCAACTTGACTGGAGGACAATCTGGCCGTTCGAGATTACTGCTTCGCGCGTCGACCCCCAACTTCCGCAAGGCTTCCAGAAGATCACCTACGGGACGCTGATGCATTCGCGGCACACCCGACAGCAGGTAGTTTCCGGGAAACGTCGCCAGCGCTGCGGTCAAGAATCGCAAGGTGGTTCCGCTGTTGGCCACATAGATGGAATGCGTCTGGCCATCTGCCGCCCGGGCAGTCCCTGGTGGTAACGTTCCTCCCCCTCCCTCGATCGTCATCCGATGGACACGACGATCCCAGTCGATGCGCCATCCCAATTGCCTCCAGGCTTCCACCATGACAAGCGTGTCTTCGCTTTCCAAAACCCCATCTAGAACCGATGTTCCTTCGGCCAGCGCAGCGCACGTCACGGCCCGATTCGTCAAACTCTTCGACCCAGGAGGACGAATGCGACCAACGACTTTTCCCACCGTCTCCAATGACAAAACGCTTGGCAGTATCCCGTTCAAGAATCGACTCCCAACTGGTTCCGACCGCTCTTCGAACGGTGCAACTGGCAAATCACCGATGCCTCATAACTTCGAAACAACCGCTTTCCGCTCCCAGCCATGGTAGACAGTGCGCAGGGGATCTCGGAACCCCACACCCTTCGATTCCCCCCAATCCCGCGACAACAGATTCCTGCAAACCGACTGTTTTCCCCTCTTGCTGCCGACGCTCGCCTAGTTGCCGGGGCGATCTCCCTTCCACCACGGAAAGAAATCTCTTCCAATGGGAGCTCACCTCAGCCAGCTCCAGGGGGCTTTCCCGCCCTGCGGGTGCGCTGAGCCATCCAGACCCTGATGCCCTCCACCCTTGGATCCAAGATGCCCCTTCTCTCGCAGCGCTACCGCGACCTGATCGACGAACTTTTGCGGGAGCAGCATCGGCTGGAAGCGATGCTTCGAAGACTGGAGTGGATTCGACCAGCCCTCTTTGTGCCGGCGCTGCTACTTTTGGGAGGAGGCTACCTGCGGAACGATGCACCCGGCTGGGCGATTCCACTCGGCTGGATTCTGCTGCTAGGCTTTCTTGGCGTCCTCTCGTGGCACGAGTTCCATCGCGAGAAACACGAAGCGGTGATGCGCCGCATGCAATGGCTTCACCGGTTGCTGGCCAGAACCGAGAGAAAATGGAGCGACATCCATCCGATCCCGCTACCCGAAGGATCGACGCAATTTGCCGATCTGCCGACCAGCCGCGACCTCGATCTTTTTGGCCCCAAGAGCCTCTACCAATTGGCATGCCTGGCATCCACTCAGCAAGGACGAAATACCGTAGCCCGCTGGTTGGTCGAATGGGCCCCTCCAGAGTCATTGCAGCGACGCCAGGAGACAGTCCGCGAATGGCAACCGATCACCCAACAGCGCGAGGAAGTACTGGAACTCTGTTACCAGTTGAGCGCCAGCAGCTCCAACCCCGATCGCTTCACTCACTGGGCTCAATCCCCTTCGTGGCTGGCCAACCACCCATGGGTACATCAAGCCAGTCGGCTCGGTCCGCTCCTGATCCTCCTGGGCCTTGCAGGGATGCTAGCCAGCAAGTCGATGGCCGCCGGGTCCTTTACCCTACCGGCCACTGTTTGCCTGCTGATCGGGCTTGGCATCAATACGGTGGTCATGCTTGGCTGGGTCGGTTCCATTCACGATATCTTCCAACAGGTTTTCGCAAGCTCCGCTAGCGTCCAAGAGCATCACTTGCTCTTTGAAAGCCTTGCACGACTGCCTGCGACCAGTCCACTGGCCAACCAGCTTCGCGATCAATATGCAACCGGCCCTGACTCGGCCACCGCGGGACTCCGGCATCTGCGATTCTGGGCTCGACTGGCGCACCTCCAAAAAAACCCCTCCCTCTTCCTGATCTACCTTCCGCTCCAGTGGCTCTTGGCCTGGGATCTCCGCGTCATGGAGGGTCTGGAACGATGGAAGGAACGTTTTGGCCATCGTGCGGCGGGCTGGCTAGATGCCTTGGGCAGTACGGAAGCTTTGCTCAGCGCTGCGACCATTGCCGATGAGAATCCGTCCTGGTGCTTTCCCCGTTTCCTGACGCCATCCAACCATCCGCCCGCGGCATCCCCCTGGGTGGTCCATGCCCTGGGCCATCCCCTTTTGGCCGACACTCAGAGAGTCACCAACGATTACTCTTGGGATCCCTCCCGACCAATCCATCTGGTCACCGGATCGAATATGGCAGGAAAAAGCACCTGGCTTCGCTGCCTGGGGCTCAATCAGGTCCTCGCTCGACTGGGAAGCCCCATCTGCGCCGCCGACTCGGTCGGTGTCCCTCTGGATCTGGCCACCAGCATGCGAGTCCAGGACAATCTCCACGACGGGGTGTCGTTCTTCATGGCGGAACTGAAACGTCTGCGAGAGATCGTCGAGCACTGCCGATCCAACCAGGCTTTGCAGCGCCCCACACTTTGCCTGCTCGACGAAATCCTGCAAGGCACGAACAGTCGCGAACGGCAGATTGCCGTTCTTCGCGTGGTCGAAAAACTGATGGCACTTCAAGCCTGGATCGCCATCAGCACTCATGACCTGGAACTTGCCGATCAGGATCAGCTGAAACAACGATCCACGGTAGTGCATTTCCGGGAACGATTTGAGACGCGGTCCGGAGAGCGGACGATGGTTTTCGATTATCGCATGCACCCCGGTGCCACCCCCACCACCAACGCGCTGGCGCTGTTGGAGTGGGTGGGCCTGGATGCTGACTAAACCACCAAAGAACACCCTTGGCGTCGGTGTCCCCACACAATTTATTTGGGGGCGATGACCAGCTGCTTGGCTTAAAAAAAAGTGCCATCCCACCCCCTGGGTGAACTCTTGGCGCCCCGCTAGACTCCTTCATGTTTAGTCGATCCGCTTGCGAAATCTAATCGCTCGGCAGAGGACTTCCTGCCACATCCACTCGGCTCACCATCCCGAAAAGACCTCTACCTCCAACCGACCCTTCAGCAGCTCCACCTCCAGCCTTGTCACCTGATCTTCGGGCAACAGCATCAGTTCGCCATCGGTGTGCACGGTCAGCGGACGATCGGATTCCAGAAGGACGCGTGTCGCCTGGGACCGATGGATCTTGGGATGCTGACGTGGGGCTCCCCAGATGGCCACTCTTGGCAGGAGATGCATTGCACCCCAGCGATTCAAGCCCCTAGCATGAACCAGATCGAACAGGCCGTCATCATTTCGCGCGTCCGGACTCATGAGAAAACCTCCCTCACGACGCCCCAGCATGATGCTCATCAGAAGCGTCGACTCTTCGTCTCCCGAGCCATTGCAGGCGATGCGATATCCACGATGGCATAGGATAGCCAGCGCTGCAGCGACCGAATAAAGCAAGGTGCCTTGCAACCATGGGATCCTTCGCGACCAGCGAGTCACCTCGCCGGACAGCCCGGTCCCGAGGTTTTCGACAAAGTAGCGAGTGCGGCCCTCGCCTGCATGAACACGCGCAACATCCACCTTCCCGAGAACGCCTCCATGGCTAGACGATCGAGCCAACTGCTGGAGAAGGGACCAAGCGAAATCATTGGCCGATCCAATGGGAAGGATCCCCAACCGGCAGTTCGCCTGGGATTCCAGCAGGCCACCAGCCACCTCGTGCACCGTCCCATCCCCTCCGGCCGCCACCACCATGGCGCACTGAGAAGCCAACTCCCTGGCCAGTTCTCTGGCATGGCCGGGCCGCTGGCTGGCAATTACCTCCCATCCGTCGGTCCAGCCGGTAGGAACCTTCGCAAGTCTCCTCGCCGCTCGACCGCGCCCCGACTTGGGATTCCAAATCATCACAACCCGCTCTGCAGCCATCACAAGAAAGCTCTCCCAGCCAGTTTCGGATCGACTAGTTTCGGATCGACTTAGTCACGCGACCACTTCGCCTGCATATCTACCGCCAACGACCTATCTTTGTGAGGTGCGACTGCCTTCCTCCAACCGGCTGAAAACGGCTACGGTAGCCCACCGGACGGCTTTCGCTGCACCATTAGCGATCTTCCGGTCTACCCGACAATTCTGTGGGTCCCTTGGAATGAAAATCAACCCAGCCATCGAAGGCTACCACAAGACCAGTGCAGCCTGATTCTAGCGTCTCAAAACCCACCATCCGGTAATCTGCAAATGGCAGCGCAATCGGGATACCATGAATTCCATCGCCATGCAGAAAGATCCCACATGAACGAAATCTTTCGCCACATGACTGCTTGCGACATCTTGCAACTCACATTCGTGGCTCACGCCAAGCCGCGAAAGTAAGCGGCCGTGGAGCCCCAGTCCCACATGCGAACCCTGCCTGGGTATCCGGTCGGCTTTTTCACTAGTCTGAAAACTTTCGCTGCCAATCGAATCGGCAGGTCGAATCGCTTAGGGAACCGGTCGTCGTGCACTGACGAACGATCGGTGTCTTGTCTTTCTTCGCGTCTTGGAGTCTTGGTGTCTTCGCGTGATACCAGCCGACTCCCATTGCCGATCGAAGGGGCCATCCTGAGGAAAAAAGTTCCCCGATTGGCAACCAAGGAACACGTTTCTCCTTGGCTGGCGGCCAAACGCAGAAGCCTACTCTTTGGCCATCTTGGTTTACCGCACACAGAAATCCCAGATGGTGCGCAAAAAAAGCCGAACCTTGCGGTTCGGCTTTCTTGGATCGTCTTTTGGCATCAGCAGATCATCAGGCCTTGCCCATTTCCTTCTGCTGCTTCTTCCGTTCGGCGATGACATCTTCCTGAATATTGCGAGGCATCTGTCGATAGCACGACAGTTCCATCGCAAAGGTTCCTTGGCCCTTGGTCATGCTTCGAAGATCGGTGGCGTAACCGAACGTCTGATTGAGCGGAACTTCGGCCGAGATGTAGGAAATGCCATCACGAACGTCGGTGGAAGTGATCAAACCACGTCGCGAGGTGACGTCACCCACCACATCCCCCTGATATAGTTCCGGGCATTCGATATCGCACTTCATGATCGGTTCCAGCAACACGGGATTCGACTCCCGCATCGTCTGACGGAAACAATCGCAGGCGCAGATGTAGAACGCGCGTTCGCTGGAGTCGACGTCGTGGTAGCTACCGTCGTTCAGGTCGATCTGAACACCGACGACCGGAAAGTCGGCCAAGGGCCCCTTGGTCAGCGAGTCTCGGAAGCCCTTTTCCACAGGTGGCACGAACTGCTTGGGAATACGACCACCGACGATATGCTCTTCGAAGATGAAGGTCTGCTCTCCTTCAGGCGGAATAGGCGTCAAGGCACCGACGATGTGGGCATACTGACCGGAACCACCCGTCTGCTTCTTGTGCTTGTAGTTGAATTCGACCTTTTGACCAGGCGTCTCGCGGTAGCTGACCTTGGGGGCTCCCACTTGCACGTCGACCTTGTACTCTCGCCGCATCCGTTCGACGTAAATATCGAGGTGCAGTTCGCCCATACCGCAGATGATCGTCTCGCTGGTTTCCTCGTCGTTGTAGACCTGGAACGTCGGATCTTCCTTGCGGAATCGCTGCAGTGCCTTAACCATCTTGTCCGAATCGGCGCGGCTGGCAGGAGTCACCGCCACTTTGATGACCGGTTCAGGAACAAACATCGTCTCCAACGTGCAGTAATTTCGTTCCTCGGAGTAGGTATCGCCGCTGGCGCAGTCGATCCCCATGATCGCAACGATATCTCCTGCTTCGGCAGAATCGACCTCTTCTCGCTTGTCGGCATGCATGCGGACGATCCGGCTGAAGCGATCTTTCCGACCGGTTCGCTGGTTGGTGTACATTTCCCCCTTGGTGATCGATCCCTGATAGATCCGCATGAAGGTCAACTGACCGAACGTATCCTCTACGATCTTGAAGGCCATGCCAACAAACGGCAGCTTGGGATCTGGCTTGAGTTCAAACTTCTGGGTTTCGTCTCCAACCACCCGCGCCTTGATCTCGCGTTCGGTCGGGTTTGGCAAGTAGCGAACCACAGCGTCCAGCAACAACTGGACTCCCTTGTTCTTGTAGGCCGATCCGACGAAAACGGGCGTAATCCTCTGCGACTGGCAGGCCGCACGCGTCACGGAGTAGATGAGGTCGTCGGGAACGGCTTCTTCGCTGAGCAGCTTTTCCATCAGCTCATCGGAGTACATCGCGAGGCCTTCCAACATCTGGTGCCGCATCCCTTCGGCCTCTTCCTGCATGTTGCCAGGAATCGGCTCCTCGCGGACCGTCTCGCCGTCACGGCCGTCGAAGTGGTAGGCCTTCATGGTGACCAGATCGATCACCCCTTCGAAGGTTTCGCCCGCACCGATCGGGATCTGCATCATGATGGCGTCGGTCGCCAACTTCTCACGCACCATCTTGGTGACGCGGTAGGCATCAGCGCCGGTGCGGTCCATCTTGTTGATGAACGCCAGTCGCGGAACGCCGTAGCGCCGCATCTGTCGGTCGACCGTCAGCGACTGGCTCTGCACGCCACCCACCGAACAGAGAACCAGGACTGCACCATCCAACACACGCAGCGATCGCTCCACTTCAATCGTGAAGTCGACGTGGCCTGGGGTGTCGATCAGATTGATCGTGTGGTCGTGCCACTGGACCTGGGTGGCGGCGCTGGTGATCGTGATCCCGCGCTCCTTCTCCAACTCCATGTAGTCCATCGTCGCGCCGTCGCCACCACCTTTGACCTCTTCGATCTTGTGGATGCGACCTGCATAAAAAAGGATTCGTTCGCTGAGGGTGGTCTTCCCCGAGTCGATGTGCGCGCTGATTCCGATATTTCGATACTTGGAAAGGTCCATCACTCCACCCGAATAATACGGTTCCCTGGAAATAGCACACCGCCAGCGGCCGCCCCAATGGTCAGGCCCCCGCGCTGGCCACAACACCGATAGAAACAACGACATCCCCAGTGGCTGGATGGTCACCGCAGCGCGTTCCATCACCCAAGCCCCATCTAGGGCTCGCCAGTCGATCGAATCTATTGGTTCAAGCTGGCTAATCTTACCGATTGGAGGGGATACGGGAAGAGCAAATTCACCCCCCCTGGGGGTTGGATGACGAGGCGAAGACTGACTTTGGATCTGCCTGGGGAGCCGTTTTTTCGTCTGCTCGGCATCCCCGGATCAGAATCGTACTAGCCACTGATGGTAGAGAACCACCGCATCGTTGTCGGCGAAGGCGACCAAATCGGTCTGGCGGTAGTCGACCTGAAAACTGGTCTGCACCGATCGATGCAAATCCCAGAAGAGCGAGACGAAATAGGCGGAGTTGCGAGCAATTCCCTGGTCGTTGGCCAGGTCTCGCCGAATCGCTCCCTCCACCCCGTACCCTCCATGCACATGGATCTGGTCGTTCAAATAATAAAACGCCTCCAGAAATCCGCCTCGTCCACGAATCGCCTGGAAGTTGTGTGGATGAAAGGTCTGAAAAATGGTGGCGGCGTAGTTGCCGATCCCCTGCCCGAAATAACCCTCGGCCACCACCCCCAGCCGGTCGGTGACATTCCAGCGACCATCGACCGACATCCCCCCCACGTCGATGATCGAACGAATGGGAATGTTGGGATCGATTTCATCGAGATCAAAAAAGTTCTGGGAGTTGCGCAACTGGCCCACCAACCCAGCCACCCCCAGTTCCAACATCCGCTCGCTACGCCCACCTGCCCGCGCCAACTTCTCGCCAAGCCCAAGGGCCAGTCGCGTCTCGATGTTGGGCCATCCATTCGCCTCGGTCGTCCTGCGCGTGGCATCGATCAATACCGTAGAAATCGGATCGCTGATGGCCCCCTGCCAGGTCCACTGGAGCTCCTCCGAGAAAACAAAATAACGCTCGACTCGCAATTGCCCGCGAAACGTCCCTGCATTCCCCGCCCCTCCCAACAAAGTGATCGGAATGACCGCTGGATCGCGGGGAGCAAACAGGTCGGGCTGCAATCCAACTGAAAACCGCCACCGTTCGTTCCTCAACTCCCCAAAGGCAAGCACCGGCATCAGTCCGTAGGTGTCCGAGCTGAGGCTGCTGTTGGTGAAGTAAAACCTTGCTAACCCTCCCAGTTGCATGGAACCGACATTGGGGCCTTCGTAGAGGAACTGAAGATTCGATTGCCGACCATGCAGCTCAAAGGTGTTGGTATCCAGCCCAAAAGCCGACGGAGGCAGGACGAAGAAAGGGTTCCACGGAACAAAAGTCCGCTCGTCCGATGCTACAGCCAACAAAGAGATGGCACCCGAGAATTTCAGCTGCCCCATCCCCGACATGAGAGACATCTGTCCCGTGGGACTCGCCTGTTTGGCGTCAGTACCTGAGGCATCGACTGGCGGGTACATCCCCGGCGGATCGATTTGCCAAGACGCACCCGGCTTCCCCCAGTCTCCTGGATTTCCCTCTTGGGGAAGGATCTCCTGCGGATTGGGCTGTGGTTGGATCCAATCGCTGCCGCTGGGAGGGGAAAATGCTTGGGCCGTGGCGGACTGAGTTGCAGGGGAAAAAGGTGGGGAAAGGACCAGTTCCGCGGCGCTAGGAGAAACGGGCAATGCCTGCTGCCCCATCAACCCAACGGGTGTCAGCAGCACCAGGGAAGCCCCGAGAAAAACAATTGGGATCGAGGATGGGAATGCCTGCGAAGTAAATCGTGACATCAACGGTCATCCTTTTTACAGCATCGAACAGAAATCTCGCTTCATCCATTTGCCCAAGACACGATCAACGACTTGCCTTCAGACCGCTCCCCACTGCAGGCGACTCGGTCGCATTGGCTCTCCGCACCGTAGGCTCTTCCCCTACCATGGCCGACAGCGCCATCGGATCCATCGGCTGCAGATAGGCGCGTCCCTTCCCGTACAGGGCCCCGCGTTGCCTCAGTTCCCCCTGAAGTTCCTCGGGGGCTAACTCCAAACCTCGCGCCAGATACTCCACCGCCTTGGCTGAGTCCCCTGCGCTGGCATGCACGGCGGCCAGAGTATCCCAATAACGGTAATCCTGCTGGATTGCATCCTGGGTCATCGATTCGGCTACCTGCAGTGCCATCTGGGGTCTGCGGATCGCAGGCTCCGGGCATGTCGCCAACAGCCATGCAGCATTCAGCTTCGCGCGAATCTCCTTGGGATCCAACTGGATCGCGCGCACATACGCCTCACTGGCCGCCTTCCACTTCCCCAAACTTTGACAAGCATCGGCGTAATCGACCAAGTAACCCGCCCTTGAAGGTTCCAGCTCCGTCGCCTTGCGGTAATCTTCCAGCGATAGTTCGTACCGCTGCAGCATCAACCGAGCATGCGCTCTTCCATTCCAGAGGGCCGCATCCTTGGGTGCGATTTCGATTGCATCGGTGTAATCCCGTTCGGCTGCATCCCAAGACTGAACCTGGAAATGCAATTCTGCACGATTGGCCAGCGCGGGTAGATGTTTGGGGGAGGCTTTCAAAACTTCAGAAAACTGCAGAATCGCCTCTTCGTACTTTCGATGCAACGCCAATCCGACGGCTAGGTTGTGACGTGCCTTCAGCATCTGGGGATCGTGCTGAAGCGCCAGGTGAAAGTCGGCGACTGCCTTGCGATCAAGTGCTGCGGCCGCCTCCAGTTCCCCCTCTTCCACCAGCCTGCCTGCTTCATCGCTGGCCATCTGCCCGCGCTGATTGGCAGCCCATGCCAAAAGCTGCTGGGCATACCGACGATCCGCCTTGGTCCGCTGCGCCTCGGCCAGCACATCACTGCACTGTGCAACAATCTTGTCGAGCGATGCTGCATCCAGTTTGCCCTCGGTGGTCCGGTACAGCGACACCAAGTCGGGAGAGACTGTCGCTGTTCCCTGCGCCAAGGCGGAGGGGCTGGAAAAAATCAGCAGCCACAGCACGATCACGCTGGCGAGTGAACTGAACACCCTGGGGATGGAACCGGAGAACACTTTTCGCATGGCAAACCCATCGCTTGTCTATTGGCCTTCCAGCTACCATCACACGCCCGCATGCGATGGCCTCTTGGGGCGGACAATAAACAAAGAGCCGTGGCAATTGAAGAGCGATCGAACGGCAGCAAGGGGCGAACTGTTTGGTGGTCAAATAGCCGTCGACTCCAGGGGAAAGATTGCTAGCACGGATCCATCGGCCTAATGCCAGCAGTACGATTCGAACCGTCCGGCGGCCACCCAAAGTCGACTTCAGCCTTCACCTTGATGCCATACATTCGATCTCCACCCCATAAAATCCCGGAGGGACGATTGGATTTTTAGACCATGAAGTCTGCGTGTCTATTAGCTCCTGACGTCTGTGCTCACACGATGGTACGAAGCCGCGAAGCCAAGTGCAGCCCCGCAATCACTGCACTTCCTGCCTGGGTATCAAGCCGGCTTGAAGTCGGTCGAGTCCTCTTTGCTGGCACTCCATCGGCCTGATCGAATCGATCGACTCGCAACGGCGAGCCGGTGCGAGATGCGTTGATTTCAAAACCAGCCAGACCGCCAGCTCCGTGGAAATGCGATGGTTCGTCAGGATGC
>Ga0315901_10007158_pt1 | contig 13228 bp, 15 predicted proteins | sample LakEriMetagenome_10_FD_203761 | JGI IMG/M metagenome (GOLD analysis project Ga0315901, IMG submission 203761) | Freshwater fungal communities from buoy surface, Lake Erie, Ohio, United States - Buoy 2 MA116 | ecosystem: Environmental > Aquatic > Freshwater > Lake | place: USA: Lake Erie, Ohio... | reverse complement strand
CGGGATGTCGGCGCTGAGGTGCTGACCGGTCTTGGTGATCAGGCCGTCGCGCAGCTCCAGCGTGGCCACCGGGTCGTGGCCGACGAAGCTGTAGCGGCTCCACCGTTCGCCGTGCTCCACCGACTCCAGCAGGAAGCCGTCGCCGTCGCCGACGAGCTTGAGGAACGCCGCGACCGGGGTCTCGAGGTCGGCGAGCAGCTCGGTCCACACCGGCACGACGGTGTGCGTGGCGGCGAGCGCGTGGAACTCGTCGCGCGAGGGGCGCATGGTGAGCGAGGTCACGACGGCACCCCTGCGGTCGTGTCGGTGTCGGTCGTGTCGCCATCCGTCGTGTCGTCGCCGGTCGTGTCGGCGCCGAAGCGGCGGAAGAAGCACGAGCGGGCACCGGTGTGGCAGGCACCGCCACCGTCCTGCACCACCTTGAACAGCAGCACGTCCGCGTCGCAGTCGTAGCGCGCCTCCTGCACCCACTGCACCTCGCCGCTCGTGTCGCCCTTGCGCCACACCTCCCGGCGGCTCCGGCTCCAGTAGACGGTGCGCCCCTCTTCGAACGTGAGCCGCAGGGTCTCGGCGTTCATCCAGGCCACCATGAGCACGGTGCCGTCGTGCACGTCCTGCGCGATGGCGGGCACGAGCCCGTTGGCGTCGTACTTCACGGCAGCGAGCTGCTCGGGGGTGGCTTCGATCCGGATGCCCGCAGACATGGGCGACAGCCTAGGAGGGGTCCGGCGAGGCGCCCCAGCCGGTTCCCGGGGTCAGAGGTACAGGCCGGTGTTGGTCTCGATGCGCTCGGCGGCCACGGCGTGGATGTCGCGCTCGCGCAGCATGATGTAGTCGGTGCCGCCGACCTCGACCTCGTAGCGGTCCTCGGGGCTGAACAGCACCCGGTCGCCGATCTCGGCGCTGCGCACGTTCTGGCCGAGCGCGACCACCTCGGCCCACACGAGCCGCTTGGAGATCTGGGCCGTGGCCGGGATGAGGATGCCGCCGCTGGAGCGCCGCTCGCCGTCCTTCTCGGGGATGCGGACGAGCACGCGGTCGTTGAGCATCTTGATCGGCAGCTTGTCGTCCACGGCCATCCGGGCAGGGTACCGTCGCCCCCGTGGGGATCGAAACACACCAGGTGGGACTGCACACGGCCGACGGCCTGCGCCTCGAGGGCGACCTGTGCGCACCCCACGGCGCGTCGACCGGCGTGGTGATCTGCCACCCCCATCCGAGCTACGGCGGCGACCGCTACAACTCGGTGGTGGACGCGATGTTCCGGGCCTTGGCGGCCGCCGACGTGGCCGTCCTGCGCTTCGACTTCCGGGGCGTGAACGACTCCGAGGGCCAGCACGGCGGCGGTGGGCCCGAGCGGCTCGACGCCGCCGCGGCGCTCGACACGCTCGGATCGGTGATCGACTCGCCGCTGTGGCTGGCCGGTTACTCCTTCGGCGCGGCGGTGGCGCTCGACGTGGTGCACCCCGACCTGGCCGGCTGGCTGGCGGTGGCCCCGCCGCTCGCGATGATGCCCGGCGAGCGGGCCGCAGCGACCGATCCGCGACCCAAGCACGTCCTCGTCGCCGGCCACGACCAGTTCAGCCCGCCCGAGCCGACCGCCGCGGCGATGGAGGGCTGGGTGCACACCGACACGACGGTGATCGCCCGTGCCGACCACTTCTTCGCCGCCGACCTCACCACCGTGGCCGAGTGGGCCGTCCGTTCGATCGGAGCCACCGATCCGCGATGAGGTCGCGAGCAGTGCACCGACGCGGTCGTGGATGCCCCTGCCGAACGCCACGTGCTGCTGCACAGTGCGGGAACGGGCACTGCTGCACCTCGTCGAGGCGCGGGTCGAACCCCCAAAGGGGGGGTCACACCCCACCCACCTTCGTGTCGACGCTCAGCCGTCGATCCACTGGTCGAGCAACCCGTGGAAGTGGCGGAGTTTGGTCTCCTGGTAGTTGGCGAAGGTGACGGTGTCGATCGCACCGGTCTCCAGACCGGCCTGCACCTTCGGCAGGTTGAACACGTCCTGGTTGAAGACCCGGGCGAGCATCCCGAGCTCCCACGCCTCGGTCCAGTCGTCGTCCGGCCCCAGGTGGTGCACCGGCACCGCCGGCGGGCGACCCTCGGCCTCGTCGTACGGGGCGAGGAACATGCACTCCATGATCGACATGTCGTGACGGTTGCCGTACGGGCGGAAGCGGTAGACGATCCGGTTGTAGGCGCCCCACGGATGGAAGTTCGGGAACACCGTGTAATAGAAGCTGTCGCACATCTCGGCGTCGCTCAGCAGCGACGCCTCGGCGTCGCCGAGCACCGCGGCCATCGCCTCGCGGCGCAGTGCACCGGCGGTCTCGCGGGCCGTGTGCCCGTCGGGCACTTCCATGATCCGCGGCTCGTCGAGGCTGCGGTCGAACATCGCGTCGAGCATGTCCTGCTCGGTGGGCGTCCACTTGAGGTGCGGGCTCGGCGTGCCGTTGGGGGTGATGGCACGGCAGAACGTGCCGAACACGTCGTACTGGCTGTTGGCGTCGCCGATGCCGGCGAGCAGCTGCGGGTGCGTCGCCACCACGTGGTAGGCCTCCATGAAGGCCTCCTGCGCGAGCTTCCAGTTGCAGCGCAGCACCTTCGCGACGTGCGCCTGCTTGTAGCGCTTCTCGAGCGGCCAGCGCTCGAAGTGGTGCGTGAGGTCACCGAGGTGGTCCTCCAGCGGCGCGCAGTCGCGGTCGAAGTTCACGAACACGAACCCGCCCCACCGGCCCACCTGCACCTCGGGCAGCGTCCAGTCGTCGGTGACCTGTGGGAAGTCCCAGCGGCAGGGCACGTGCTTCAGCGAGCCGTCGAGGTTCCAGGCGAAGCCGTGGAACGCACAGCGCAACTCGGTGTCGCGGCCGGGCTTCTCCTTCAGCAACCGACCACGGTGCAGGCAGATGTTCTGGAAGGCCGTGATGACGTCGGGGGCCGTGCGGACGACGAGGACGGACAGGTTGGCGATGTCGTAGGTGACGTGGTCGCCGACCTCGGGCACGTCCTCCTCGCGGCAGGCCATCTGCCAGACCTTCTTCCAGAGCTTCTCGACCTCGAGGTCGTGGAACGCCTTCGAGGTGTAGCGCTCGACCGGCACGAACGTGGGGCCGGGCTCGATCGGGTTCTGCAGCCGCAGCACCACCGGCACGTCCTTGGTGTCGGCGTCGAGCAGGTCCTGGTACGACGCACCGCGCGACCGCACGGGCGAGATCGGTTCGTCGACGGCGGTCATCGTGCCGCTCCGCTCGACGCCTTCTGCCGGGCGATGCTCGGCAGGTCCTTCGGGTTGCGCGCCACGTGCGCCGGCACCTGCGGCCCGGCGAGCCACAGGCAGAGGTGCGGGTCCGCGTGGTGCACCTCACCCGACACGTGGTCGCCCTCGTGCGTGAACAACCCGACCTTGCCGTCGAGGTGCACCTCGACCAGCCCGTCCTCGCGGACGTCGTAGACGGCTCCGCTGAGCGGATGCTTGCGACGACGCATGGATTCCCTCCCCGGGTTCGATTCCCCGGGGCGACCGTACGGAATTGATCGCTGAGTGAGATAGAGCCCTTGGTCCCGACGCCGTGTCCGGCGAGCGGCCTGGCAGTGGCTACGTTCCGTGCATGGCCACGCCCGATCCCGATGCCGCTCCCCTGCTCGCCGAGTACCGACGCGTGGTCGACGAGGCCGCGGTCCGCGACCTCGCGGCCCGCTACTGCTGGGCGATCGACACCCTCGACCGAGAAGCGTTCGGACGGGTGTTCACCCCCGACGCGACGGCACTGCTGGGGAACTCGAACCACGACGGGATCGACGACATCTGGTCGAAGGTGGACACCACGCTGTCGCCGCTGACGTGCAGCCAGCACCTCATCGGCTCGCAGGTGGTGGACCTCGGCCCCGACGGCGACACGGCGAGGCACCGCTGCCAGTTCCACGCGCAGCACGTGCGCGAGGGCACCGAGGGCGGCAGCCAGTTCGTGGTCGCCGGCACGTACACCGACGACGTCGTCCGCACGGCGGACGGCTGGCGGATCCGCCACCGCGTGCTGACGGTGCTGTGGACGAGCGGCAACCCGAGGGTCACCCGCCCCTGATCAGCCGCTCAGCCGGTCGAGGTGGGCCTCGCTCGCTGGCGCTCGCTCAGCCGGTCGAGGTGGGCCTCGCTCGCTGGCGCTCGCTCAGCGGATGACGGCCTCGATGCGCCCCATCACCTCGGGCGTGAGCTGCGGCAGCACGTCGATCGCTCCGAAGTTCTCGACCACCTGGCTCGCCCGGCTCGCGCCGGTGATCACGGTCGACACCCGCGGGTTGGCCGCGCACCACGCGATCGCGAGCTGCGCGAGCGAGCAGTCGAGCTCCGCGGCGATCGGCCGAAGGCTCTCCACCTTCGCGATCTGCCCAGGATCGGTGAGACGGTCCGCGAGCCATCCGTGGCCGGGCAGTGCGCCACGCGAGTCCTCGGGGATCCCGTTCGCGTACTTGCCCGTGAGCAGACCCGACGCGAGCGGACTCCAGATCGTGGTCCCCAGGCCGATGTCCTCGTACAGACGTGCGTACTCCTGCTCGACGCGGCGGCGCGAGAACATGTTGTACTGCGGCTGCTCGACGATCGGCTTGTGCAGGTGGTGCTTCTCGGCGATGTCCCAGGCGGCACGGATCTCGTCGGCGGTCCACTCGCTGGTGCCCCAGTAGAGCGCCTTGCCCTGGGTGATCATGTCGCTCATCGCCCACACCGTCTCCTCCAGCGGCGTGTTCGGATCCGCACGGTGGCAGTAGGCGATGTCGAGGAAGTCGAGCCGCAACCGCTCGAGCGAACCGTCGATGGCCTGCATCAGATACTTGCGGTTCAGGGTGTTCTGCATGTTCGGCATGCGGCCGTGCAGCCCCCAGTAGAACTTGGTGGACAGCACGTACGAGTGACGCGGCCAGCCGAGCTGCTCGATCACGCGGCCCATGATCGCCTCGCTCTCGCCACCCGCGTACGCCTCCGCGTTGTCGAAGAAGTTGCACCCGGCGTCGTGTGCCGCCTGCATGCACTCCAGCGCGGTGTCGTCCTTCAGCTGGTTGTCGAAGGTGACCCACGACCCGAACGAGAGCACGGACACCTGGAGCCCGCTGCGACCGAGTCGGCGGTACTGCATCTTCTTCTTCGCGTCTGACGTCATGGCGGCGAACCTAGTGCCGCACCGACGGGACGGCGATCCGGACGTGCACGCCTGGCTCGGCGCGACCGCTCGTCGGACAGCACACTGACCGCATGACCACGTCGCAACGCCTGGTGTTCGTCCTCCGCCGACGGCCGGAGCTGACGCGGGACGAGTTCCAGTCGTACTGGCTCGGAACGCACGCGCCGCTCGTCGCCGGGGTGGCCGACACGCTCGGCATCACGCGCTACCAGCAGGTGCACACCGTGAGCGAGGACACCACGCGCGCCGCTCCCCCGTTCGACGGCGTGGCCGAGCTGTGGTTCGACGCGGCGCGCAGCACCGGCACGCGCGACGAGCAGGTGGCCGCCGCGGCGATGCTGCTGGAGGACGAGCGCCGATTCATCGACCTGTCCGCGTCGCCGATCTGGCTCGCCACCGAGCACGTGATGGCCGACGGGCCGGCGGACGGGCTGCGATCCACCACGGCGGTGCGCCGCCGGGCCGGGCTGTCCCGGGAGGACTTCCAGCGCCACTGGGTCGAGGTGCACGGGCCGCTCGCGGTGGCGCGACCCGACGTGTTCGGCATCACCCGGTACGTGCAGCTGCACACGCCGCCGGACGCCGACACCTACCCACCGGCGGTCGTGCGGGGAGCGCCGGAGCCGTACGACGGGTTGGCCGAGGTCCACGTGACCGAGGTCGAGGGTGTCGCTCCCGACGCCGCCGAGGTGCGTGCCGCGCTCGTGGCGGACACCGAGTCGATCATCGATCGCGACGCGAGCCCGCGCTGCGCGGGTCGCGTGCACGTGATCGTCGATCGCTGACGGACGGGGCCCGACTCGACTCCTGACGTCACCTCGACGTCACGCTGCCATCGGCCGCGTCAGCGAGCGAGGTGCGCCTCGATCGCGGCGAGCCAGTCGTCCGGGTGCGTGAGCTGCGGCGAGTGGTACGCGCCGGCGATCACGACGTGCGTGCCGTGGGGCACGGACGCGGCGAGCTCGGCGGCCTGCCCGACGAAGGGGTGGTCGTGCTCGCCGACCACCACGGTCACGGGACACGCGATCGCCGCGAGGCGGGCACGGTCGGCCTGGGCCGCGAACAGCTCGATGCCGAGCGCCTTCATCGCCCACGGGTCGAACGCCGCGCTGCGCTGCTCCTTGAGCTGCTGCCACTCGGCCGGTGTGCGCTCGGCGATCAGCGCGTCCTCCGGATCCTCCATCGCGCTGAGGTCCGGCAGTCCTCCGGCGGGGTCGTAGCCGGCGAAGAACCCCTCGAACATCGCCGCCCTCGCCGGGTCGTCCGGCCGGAACGACCAACCGCTCGTGTCCATCAGGATCAGCGAGCGAACGAGATCCGGTCGGGCCAGCGTGACGGCGATGCTCATCGCCCCGCCCATCGAGTGGCCGAGCAGGTCGACCGGGCCGCCGATCTCCTCGGCGATCAGCGCCGTGAGGTCGGCGGCGAGCCGGTCGATCGAGTAGCCGTCGAGCCGGCCGAGCTTCGTGGAGGCACCGTGGCCCCGGTGGTCGACCACCACCACCTCCCGCGATCGCGCGAGGTGCTCGACGTGCAGCGCGAAGTCGTGCGACGAGCCCGAGAACCCATGGCACAGCACCAGCGGCACCCCGTCCGCACTCGTGCCGACGCGATCCCACGCCAGCTCCACCCCGTCGACCGCGAAGGTCCTCCCCAACGACGTCAGCATCACCACACCGTAGGCGAGCCGATCGAGCGAGGTGCTCTGCTGGGGATGCGCCCGGGTCTCGTCGAGCCGTCCGCCGCCGCCACGAGAGTCCTGGGTGCCACGCTCCGACGAACTCCCTGGAGATCCGAGATCACCGGCACCCAAGACATTCGCTCCCAGTTCCTGGGCGCCAGTGAGTCCTCACCGACGCAGGTCAGCCGCACGTCGTGGCACCCAGAACACTCGGCAGTGGGACGAGCGGAGCTGCCGATCGGGACGCGATCGCGACGGGGTCGAACGACGCGCCCCTGATCCCGCCGGTGTCCCTCTCGGTGTCCATGCGGCGTCCCTTTGTGTCCATGATCGGTGAGACACCCCTCGTGCATGCTGGGGGTGCGAACTCACCGGCTGTGTCGGGGCCATTCCCCGCTCCTCCCGGGAGGGCCGAAGTCGCCCGCCACCACGAGGGGCGCATTCGGGCACCGGCGGGCGCCCGACGGGCCGCATCACCAACCCATGTCGTGATGCCCCCACCGGCGGGTGGGGCGGGAAGGAGTGTGCGCGTGTCCACGATGGTCGACCCCCAGGCGGGATCCCCGCCCGACGGCGGGCCCGAGGTGCTCACCGACGACGAGGTGCTGGCGCGCTGTCGCCACATCGAGGAGCGTCGTCGGGCCGATCTCGCCGAGCACGTCCGTCTGCTGCGCGAGCTCGAACGACGCAAGCTGTACTACGGGGACGGTCACCGCGACCTCGCCGGGTTCGGCCGTGCCGAGCACCGGTGGGCCGATCGCGACGCGAAGGCGCACCGCGACCTCGAACGACTCTGTCGCGAGTGCCCGCAGATCCTCGACCAGCTCACCATCGGACGCGTGGGCGCGGCACAGGTGTTCCTGCTCGCCCGACTCGCCCGGGCGCCGCGCGTCGGCCTGTACGTCGCCGAGCAGATCGACGACTTCCTCGACCACGCCGCCAACCTGCCGTACCTCGCCTTCGAGCAGTACGTGCTCGCGTGGAAGTGCCTCATGGACGCCGACGGCCCCGATCCCGAGCGAGCGCATCGCAACCGCAGCGCCTCCCTCCGCCAGACCGGCCTGCTCGGCCGGTTCGAGGCGGAGGGTCCGGCGATCGACCACGCCAGGCTCAAGGCGCTGATGGCGCGCTTCGAGGAGATCGAGTTCCAGCGCGACTGGACGGCGGCGAAGGAGCGGTGGGGCGACGACGTGAGCACCGACCGGCTCGCCCGCACGGCGGCGCAGCGGCGCTACGACGCCTTCCAGAACCTGCTCGACCACGTGACCCTGCCCAAGCTGCCGACCTTCCGGGACGCCGACCTCCAGGACGCCGACCTCCAGGACGGCGACACCGAGGCCGCGACGGGCGGCGACGCCGCCGCCGATGGCGATGCGTCCGTCCCCACCGACGAGACCCACCGCACCGCCGAGCGGCACGGCTGCACCGGCGAGGACTGCTGCGCCGGCGATCCCGACGAGCACCGGGTGGAGCACACCGGCCGCCCCACGCCGTCGTCGCCGGTCGAGACCGTCGTCAACCTCGTCATCGACGGCGACACCTTCCTCCACGGCCTCGAGCTGCTGCTCGGCATCTCGCTCACCACGCCGGTCCGCAGCCCCTTCGGGCCCGACCGGGCGTTCTGCCAGACCTTCGACGGCGACCCCATCGGCGTACGCGACGCCGTCCTCGCCGCGCTCGTCGGCAAGGTGCGGCTGGTGCTGCGCGGCCCCGACGGCGTGCCGGTCGGGATGACGTCCAGCACCCGGCTCTTCACCGGCGCGCTGCGCGACGCCGTCCTCCTCACGGCCACCCACTGCACCCACCCGGGATGCACGGTGCCCGCCTCGAAGTGCGAGATCGACCACCTGCGCCCCGTCCACCAGGGAGGTGTCACCGAGGCGTGCAACGGCTGCGTGGCCTGCGGTCACCACAACCGTTGGCGGTACCTCGCCGGCGCCACGGTCGTTCGGCTCGCCGACGGCACCATCGCCACCTACCGGGCCGACGGCACCCGCATCGCGGCACCCGTCTGACAGCACCGCACCGGTTCGATCCGTCCTGGGTGCCGCTCGCGACTCACCGCCGCAGGTCAGCGGCGATCGCTGGCACCCAGGGACGACGGCACCGGCTGCCTCAGACGCCGTGGTCGATCAGCGCCGCACGCACCTCGGCGATCGCGCGCACCCCATCGGCGCCGACGCCGCAGCACCCGCCGATCAGTCGCGCCCCGAGCGCGACCCACTCCTGCGCGCGCTCGGCGAGGTCGGCGTCGCCGTCACCGATCCAGCACTTGGCGACGGCGTCCCAGGCGCGCCCGTGGTTCGGGTACACCACGAACGGCAGGTCGGTCACCTCGCGCGCCGCCGCGAGCAGCGGCGTCACGTGCCGCGGGTCGGTGCAGTTCACCCCGACGGCCAGCAAGGACCCGGCCGACCCGGCCGACCCGGCCGACGACACCGCGGCCACCACGTCCGCGAACGGCTCGCCGCCGCAGGTGTGCACCGCGTCGGCGCACGTGAACGTGAGCCACGCCGGCGGCGAGCCGAGCCGCGCCAGCTCGTCGAGCACGATCTCCGCCTCGGCACGCGTGGGGATCGTCTCCACCGCGACCACGTCGGCTCCCGTGGCTGCGAGGACCTCCAGCTTGCCCCGGTGGTACGCGCGCACCTCGTCCCACGACGCCGAGTACGTGCCCCGGTACTCGCTGCCATCGGCGAGGTACGCCCCGTACGGTCCGACCGACGCGGCGACGAACCGAGCACCCGCCCGCCGGGCGAGGTCGGTGGTCGACGCCAGCGCCACCCGGGCGGCCGGCTCGTCGAGGCCCGCACGCACGAAGCCGTCGACGCTCGCCTGGTAGCTCGACGTGATCACCACGTCGGCACCGGCGTCGACGAAACGACGGTGGGCGGCCACGATCAGCTCGGGACGATCGATCACGGCCTGCGCCGTCCACAGCGCGCCGTCGGGACGGTGGCCGAGTTCCTCGAGCGCCGTCGACAGGCCGCCGTCCAGCACGGTGAACGGCGGCTCGAGCAGCCCCGGCACGACCGCGTGCGTGGTCACAGGTGCACGGGCCGCACGGTGATGCCGGCGGCGGCCATCGCCGCCTTCGCCTCGCCGATGCGGTACTCCCCGAAGTGGAAGATGCTCGCCGCGAGCACGCCGGTGGCACCGCCCTCGAGCACGCCCTCGGCGAGGTGGGCGAGCGTGCCCACACCACCGCTCGCGATCACCGGCACGCCGACGGCGTCGGTGACCGCACGCGTGAGCCCGAGGTCGAAGCCCTCCTTCGTACCGTCGCGGTCCATCGACGTGAGCAGGATCTCGCCGGCGCCGAGCGCCGTGGCCTGCTCGGCCCACGCAATCGCGTCGATGCCGGTGGGGGTGCGACCGCCGTGCAGGAACACCTCGAAACCCGAACTCGAACCAGGGCCGAGATCCGAGCCGGGGGCACGGCGCTTGGCGTCGATCGCGCACACCACGCACTGCGATCCGAACTCGGCCGCGATCTCGCGGATCAGCTCGGGCCGCTGCACGGCGGCGGTGTTCACGCTCACCTTGTCGGCGCCCGCGCGCAGCATGGTGCGGGCGTCGGCGACCGAGCGGATGCCACCGCCCACGGTGAACGGGATGAACACCTGCTCAGCGGTGCGCGACACGACGTCCACCATCGTGCGTCGGTTGTCGCTCGACGCCGTGATGTCGAGGAACACCAGCTCGTCTGCGCCCTCGCGGTCGTAGAACTCGGCCATCTCCACCGGGTCGCCGGCATCGCGGAGGTCGACGAAGTTGACCCCCTTGACCACACGACCGTCCGTCACGTCGAGGCACGGGATCACACGCGACACCCTCATGCGTCCGCGCTCCCCCGCAGTGCGGCCACACCGTCGGCGACGGTGAAGCGACCCTCGTAGATCGCCTTGCCGGTGATCACGCCGGCGATGCCCGGCACCCGGCCGAGCGCCACGACGTCGTCGAGCGTGGCCACGCCACCGCTCGCGATCACGGGCACCGCCGTCGCCGCCGCTGCGGCACGGAGCCCCTCGACGTCGGGACCCTGCAGCATCCCGTCGCGCCCGATGTCGGTGATCACGAACGCGGCCGCGGTCGGGAACCACCCGAGCGCGTCGAACAGCTCCACCCCGCTCCCCTCGGTCCAGCCGTGCACGCTGAGCTCACCCCCACGGTGGTCGAGGCCGACGGCCACCGGCACGCACCGCGACGCCTCCTCCACCAGCGCGGGCTCGCGCACCGCTGCCGAGCCCATCACCACACGCGCCACGCCGGCCTCGGCGAGCACCTCCGCGTCGGCCACCGTGCGCACGCCACCGCCGGTCTGCACCCACGCGGCACCCGACACGGCCCGGGCGATCGCGGCGACGACGTGACGGTTCTCCGGCGACCCCGAGCGTGCCGCGTCCAGGTCCACCACGTGCACCCACCGGGCGCCCTGCTCGACGAACGACGCCGCCACCGCGACGGGATCGTCGCCGTAGTGCGTCTCGCGGTCGTAGTCGCCCTGCAGCAACCGCACCACACGACCACCGCGGAGGTCGATCGCCGGGTACAGCAGCGCGCTCATGCCGGCACCCGTCCGGCGAGACGCACGAACGCGGCGAGCAGCGCGAGCCCCGACTCGCCCGACTTCTCCGGGTGGAACTGGGTGGCGAACACGTTGCCGAGCCGGAACGCAGCGTTCACGACACCGCCGTAGTCGCACGTGGCGGCCACGACCGAGGGGTCGGCGGGCACGCCGTGCAGCGAGTGCACGAAGTACATCCACGGCGATTCGCCGAGACCGGCGAGCAGCGGGTCGTCGCGGTGCGCGTCGGTGGCGGCGAGCTGGTTCCACTGCATCTGCGGACGGGGCAGCTCGTCGCCCAGCCACCGCACGGTGCCGGGGATCACGCCGAGCCCCACCGCGTGCGGGTCCTCCTCGCTCGCGTCGAACAGCATCTGCATGCCCACACAGATGCCGAGGAACGGACGGCCCGACGCCACCGCGGCGCGCACCTCGTCCTCGAGACCCGCCGCGCGCAACGCGTCCATGCACGCCCCGAACGCACCGACGCCCGGCAGCACGACGGCGTCGGCCGCGGCGATCTCGGTGTGGTCGGCGGTCAGCACCGCGTCGGCACCCACGTGCTCGAGCGCCTTCTGCGCCGAGCGGAGGTTGCCGATGCCGTAGTCGAGCACGGCGATCCGCGGTGCCCGCTCGCCGTTCACAGCTCGAGGGCTCACGGCTCCAGCGCTCACAGCACGCCCTTGGTGCTCGGCAACGACGAGCCCTCCACGCGCACGGCGTCGCGCAGGCACCGGCCGAGGCCCTTGAACGTGGCCTCGATGATGTGGTGCACGTTGCGGCCGCGCACGAGCTCGACGTGCAGCGTGATGCCCGCGGCGGTGGCGAACGACGACACCGCGTGCTCGGCCAGCTGCGGGTCGAACGGCGGGGTGCCGAGCGGCAGGCACTCGGGCATCTGCACCTCCCACACCACGAACGGCCGGCCCGAGAGGTCGAGCGCGACGTCGACGAGTGCCTCGTCGAGCGGGTAGCGACCGCTGGCGAAACGACGCACGCCCACCTTGTCGCCGACGGCCTCGCGGAACGCGTCGCCGAGCGCGATCGCGACGTCCTCGACGGTGTGGTGCGTGTCGATGTGCAGGTCGCCGGTGGCGGCGATGCGGAGGTCGAAGCCGCCGTGCTTGCCCACCTGCTCGAGCATGTGGTCGTAGAACGGGATGCCGGTGGAGGCGTGCGCGTCGCCCGTGCCGTCGAGGTCGAGGTGCAGCTCGATCGACGTCTCCTTCGTCACGCGGGTGCGGCTGGCCGTGCGGGCCGGACGCGCCGTGCGGTCCGGTCGGGGGGCGGCATCGCTCACGGGAGGACCTCCTGGAGGGCGGCGAGAAAGGCGTCGTTCTCGTCGGGCGTACCGACGGTGACGCGCAGGCAGTCGTCGAGGCGCGGCCAGCTGCTGCAGTCGCGCACGAGCACGCTGCGATCGAGCAGGCCCTGCCACACCTTCCGGCCCGGCACACCCCGGGGCCGGAACAGCACGAAGTTCGCGCCGCTCGGCACCTGGTCGACCGGCAGCGCGTCGAGCGCACGCACGATCCGCTCGCGCTCGGCGACGATCATCTGTACGCGCTCCTCCATCTCGCCCACGAAGCGCAACGCGAGCCGGCCGGCGATCTGCTTCGCCGCGTCGAGGTGGTACGGCAGGATCACCTTGTCGAGCTCGGACACGAACCACCGCGGTCCGATCACGTAGCCGAGGCGAGTACCGGCCATCGACCAGGTCTTGGAGAACGTACGGCTCACCACCACCGGCGTGTCCTCGTCGAGCAGCTCGAGCGCGCTCCAGCCGGCGAACTG
>Ga0315901_10007156_pt1 | contig 13235 bp, 16 predicted proteins | sample LakEriMetagenome_10_FD_203761 | JGI IMG/M metagenome (GOLD analysis project Ga0315901, IMG submission 203761) | Freshwater fungal communities from buoy surface, Lake Erie, Ohio, United States - Buoy 2 MA116 | ecosystem: Environmental > Aquatic > Freshwater > Lake | place: USA: Lake Erie, Ohio... | reverse complement strand
GAAAACCCCACGACACGAGCAGCCATGGTACTCATGCCGGCTCGAAAACAACAAGAAGCCCGAACCACTCACCGAAGAAGAGAAGACCATCATGAGCGGCGTGAACCGCAAACTCATCGAAGACGCCCCGCGCCTCATCGCCTACGGAATCAAGCAAGGATGGATCTCCTACCCCAAGAAACCCCGAACCCAACACACATGGATCACCAAGGACAGCCCACCGCTCCAACAGGACGATTCGTCAACATTCACAACGGATCCGTAATCGTCGAAGTCATAGGCCAAGGACAATACCGTATCGGAGAGACCCGCCGCACTGTAACCATCTACAGTCGAGACGGGTCTCTTTTCGTCCGCAATTCCCAAGAGTTCCATCGAGTCTTCAAAGAACTCAAGTAGTCCGAACACAGCAACGCAACGACATGACAACGCTCCTCGAACGAGCGGCGCTTTGGCTCGCCAAGGTACCGCCAGCCATCTCCGGATCCGGAGGGCACTCTCAAACCTACACCGCCGCCGTGGGCCTAGTCCACGGCTTCGGCCTATCAGACACCGACGCCTTCGCGCTCCTATCGGACTGGAACCGTTCATGCCAACCTCCATGGCAGGACCGCGAACTCCTCCACAAGATCAGGCAGGCCAATGAGAAGTCGCACTCCAAGCCCCGCGGCCACCTCGCCAATTCCTCAAGCACAGTGTCCATTGAGCCATTGGATCTGACACGGGTCCGCTTCAGCCGGCCAAAGCCCGTGGAGGCATCACAGAAGTCCGATGGGTCCGTGGAGCCGTCCGCGCCATCAAACCCGCCCGCAGCCCCCATCCCGGCCTCGCACGATGCCTCGGAGTTCAAGCGGTTCCTCACATCCGCCTTCGCGCCCACCGAGGTGGTCTGCATCTGCGAGCAGGTCGAAGACGGTACCCCCATGACCAGCGGATCATTCCTGCCCGTCGAGGATTGGATCGCTCGCTTCGATGACCCCGAGTCCATCCTCTTCCGACCCGATCGGAATCAGGGCGTCTTCGTCCGCATCAACCCGTTCAAGCCCAACTTCTACAGCGGCTCCGACAATGATGTCATGGCCTACCGCCATGTCCTGGTGGAGTTCGATCAGAAGCCCAAGGCCGAGCAGGAACAGCTCCTCCGCTCATCCGGTCTCCCGATCAGCGTCCTCATCGACTCCGGTGGTAAATCCATCCACGCCTGGGTCCGTGTCGATGCCCCCAATCGCAAGGAATGGGACGCCCGCAGGGATCTGATCTACTCGTCCATCCCCGGCGTCGATCCCAAGAACAAGAACCCTTCGCGGTTCTCCCGGCTACCTGGCGCGTGGCGGGGTCAGGAGAGGCAGAAGCTGTTGGCAAACTCCATAGGCGCTCGCTCGTGGGAGGAGTGGCTCACCGACCGCGAATCCATCGACGACAGCGCCACGATCGTGTCCATCAAAGACCTGATGAACTTTGATTCGGACAACGATCCGGACAACCTCATCGGCAAACGGTGGCTTACCCGCGGCTCCTCCATGATCCTCAGCGGCGGCACCGGCATCGGGAAATCATCCCTCATGATGCAGATCGTCATCCGGTGGTGCCTCGGCAAGGACTTCTTCGGAATCGCGCCGGTGAGGCCATTGAAGATCGGGGTCATCCAAGCCGAGAACGACAAGGGCGACCTCGCCGAAGCATTCCAAGGAGTAGGCCATGGACTCGACCTCAAGCCCGATGAAATGAAATCGCTCCAGCACCAACTCGAGTTCCGCACCGAGGCCGTCCGCACCGGTGACGCATTCTTGGCTTACGCCCGGAGGTTCATCCTTCGATCCAAGCTCGATGTCATCGTGGCCGATCCCCTGTTCAGCTACTTCGGTGGCGATCTCAGCGACCAAGGCGAGGTCAGCGTATTCCTGAGGAATAGGCTCCAACCCATCCTCCATCAGACCAAGGTCGCTTGGATCTGGATGCATCACATCTCCAAGGCGCAACGGAAAGACGGAGAGCCCATGACCACCATGGAACTCGCCCACGCAGGGTTCGGATCCAGCGAACTCGCCAACTGGGCGAGAGAGATCGCCGTCCTGGCAGAAGTAGGCCAACATCAACCTAGGCGCTTCCAGTTGGCCTTCTGCAAGCGCGGATCGAGGCTGGATGCTAACTCACTTCATCTTCAGCATTCTCCCAAGGGGATTGTGTGGGAGCAGTGGAATCCGATGGTGATGACTGGGGCGCAACTGAAGGAGCCGAAGCCTCCTGATCGGCGGCCAAGGCGGCGCGGATAGGGCCCCAATAATCATTGTAAGCCTTTCGGTTAGCCGCCTCTTTCTCTTCCCGTTTCTTACGCTCCAGCTCCTCGGAATCCACATCCGGGGAGCTTTTCTCTTCCTGAACCTCAACCTCGGATTCAGGCTCCTCCTCCTCGCGCTTGCGCGATCGCTTACGCTTCAGTTGGCCAAACAACCTCTCGTGCTTCTTCACAGAAGTCTTCAGATACGCAACATCACGCTTCAGCTCATTGATGGTTCTCAAGAGCAGCGAAACCTTGTCCTCATCCTCCGGAGGAACCCAGTCGCACCCACGCCATTGCCTATGAACCATGTCATATACAATCACCTGGGACTTCTTGTTCCTCATAGAGTTGAACGCACGGATCGCACGGCCAAGCTCACATCTCAGGTTCTCACGAATGTAGGCCAGAACCTCGGATCGATCCGGGTCGGCATCGTGGCGTTGCGGGGGCATCAGTCGGAACATCGACCGAAGGGTTGAACCATTGTCTAGGTAACTCATAGCAAGACCAGAATGCGTCATGTACGGCAACATGTCAATGTAAAGGAATGTTCATTTTGCAGAGCACCCCAAGAAGTTCCCATAGCCACTGCTACCTCCCTAGAGGGAGTCTTGTCACTCCCTCTTCTAGGGAGTTAAAAACCGCTTACGCCGCAACGCTTTCGGGGGCTCGTGCCGGCCCCCGCGCTGCGGCTGCGGTTTTTCAATGACCCTCCACTGATTGCGAAGTATCGGGTCCGATGGATGGATATGGATGCCTCGCAATCGATCAGAAAGGGGTCGCCAGTGCGTCGGAGGGGTACTTCCGCATCAAATTGCGAAAGCGGGGTCCGAGGGGCTGGAAACGGAAAGCCCCCGGATGGGTGGTCCGAGGGCTCCGCGGGGTGGTGAGCAGGATGTTTGGCCTACTGGGCAACGAAGAAGTCCTCCTCCTCGCCGTTCATCGTCACGCCATTGGTCCATGTCAGACCGATGCAGTCATCGTTGTAGTCGAACCGGATCAGGAAGTCATTGAGCTTGGGAGCGTATATCACTCGGTACCCATGGTTCTTCCAATGCACAGTCTTGCCATCTCTCACAGCAGACTTGATCTCGCTTAGTGTCATATCGCTAGACAGTTGATCGTTGGATCACAGCGGGCCAACACCGCCACGGTTGAACTCCGTTCCGTCGGCGCGGAACCCTTCCACGTACCCAGCATGGCCAGTGCGGGTCACAACCTCGCGGGCCTCCACCATCGCAGTAGCCTTCGCCACAGCCTCGTTCCAAACACTGCCACCGCGGTGGTAGCTGCGGCAGTAACCGCCCGAACGGACGGCGAAGATGCGGGAGGCCTTGGTTGCGCGGGCGGCGATACGGATGATTTCGTTGCTCATTGTTGTTCGTTGGTAACTCACCGCACCATGCGGTGATGCACCCACCATACCGCTCCATGCCGAGTCGTCAACAGAAAAAGTGCGGGAGATGGAAAGAATATTATGGACCGCTCCATGCTCGGGGCTCGGGGGTTCCGGGTTCTAGGTTTCCGAATTCCGAATTCCGTATGGGGTATGGACCGGCGCATAACTTATGGGCGCGGTTCATAAGGGTCGGACACGGCGTGTCTCACCTGGTTGGACATTGGGTGTCCTAGGGGGGCGGGCGACGGGCAAGGAAGGAAGGAAGGGGACCGAGTGGACACCGGATCCGGGCAAAGAAAAGCCCCGCAGGGCGAACCATACGGGGGCGAGCGTGAATGAGTGGCCAACTTCTCAGCCGTTCCCGGCGAGGGCGCTTAGAGCCATCAGGACGACGAAGAGGGCAGCAAGGAGGAGGTATCCCAAGGCGCGAAAGAGGTCGGTCATTCCAAAGCCTCGATTAAAAGCGAAAACTCCCGGAGGGTGTCGCGTGACGTATACTCCGGGCGAAGGGTGACAACCCTTCCTTCCCGGAAAGATATCGTCGCCCCGTTGTTTCGCTTCGCACCCCATGCATTGAACATACGGGAAAACTCCCGGGCGTGCTCTTCGAGTAGGAAAGTGTGGGTTGTTTTCATGATCAGATCATGCCCAAAGCGATCAGAAGTGAAGGGCACCCATGGGAGCAGCGCCCGTCGGGTTCGACAATGCAACCCTCAGTGCAACAAGCGGGCGAGGTGCCATCGAACATTGCATGGCGGGCGTACGCCAAAGCGCCGTCTTCGGAGGGTTCCCAACCCTCGTTTTCCAGCGCTTCCATGGCGCTGATTCGGTACGGGTTGCGGGTTGCGGTAGGGACTTGTGTGGTTTTCATGTTTTCTTGTAAGGGCGTCAATTGCCCGTGGAACCCACGCTTGCGCATGGGCTCACCGGGAAATTCACGCTTGGGCTTCGATGAAATACCGGGCTCCGGTCCCGTGCACGGGGATGTGGATTGAGCGCTGGCCAGTCCTAGCGCCCGCGCAGGCGAGACAATCGGCGCAGGGGGTACCGACTCGGTCACTGGCGCAAAGGGTCTCGATCGTGTGGTGATCGAGGTCGGGCGTCACCCGGAAGGTTGACCAACCCATGGAACGGGCAATGAGGAGCTCCGCGGCGGTGTCCACACTGGCCATTAGCAATTGACGCCAACCTTGGAGGCTAGGCTTGCGCCATTGGTGCGTGTAGCCTGTCCACCCGGAGGAAGCGCCAGCAATGGCCAAGGCGAGGCTCAAAGGGAGATGAGTCGGATCACCGTAGGCGCCGAAACGGACCCGCCGACCGGAGAATACGGAAATCGAAGGAAGGGGAAGGTACGCTCCCGCTTTCCATGCGCGGTAAATCCCCAACGGGGCTTGGCCAGCGTTGACGTAGCATGAACGCCCGGATCCGTCGCCGTTGCCTCGATGGACGCATGATCCGCAAATCAATCGATCGAGGCCTTCCTTGATTGCGCGGACGGGATCGCAGGCTTTGACCAAAATCCACACTTGGATCATGTCGCCGGTTTTACGGTTGTCCGAAGGAGAAGAGAAGCCGGTCGCGATGATCACGCGCAAGGCATCCTCGTGGAGAATGAAGCCGTTCACGCGACACCCCCTTCGGAAATGGGGGCGATCGATCGAAGCAATGCGCTAGGAACGGGCCGATCGGTATCTTGAAAGCGGGCATGGGCTTTGTACTTGTGACCTCCGGACTGCAATGAGCGCCCGTAGCCTGTCCAAGTCAGGCGGACCCGTCGCCCGTTGACCTCTGCAATGACACCCTCAAAGGAGAACATCGATTGGCGGACGCAAGCGTGAACGTAACAGTGCCCGTATCGGCGCGTACACTGCACGTAGGCGATGAGGTTCGGGATGTAGTGCTCCGGAGGGTTCAAAGGGAACCTCCAATCCACAAGGCCTGCTCCCGGAGCCCGTTGGCGATGACGATTGAGATGATCGCGAGCCAGAAGAGGGCCGCGAGAATGCGTTTTACGCGTGGTTTCATGGTGTTTGAAATGCTCCCGTGATGGAGAGCGTGAATGGATTAAGCCAAAGGAAGCGCACCTTGTCAACACCGGGCAACAAAAAGATTGCGGGCTCTCAGGTTGGCATTCAAAGCGGTGGCATGGCCAGGAAGGGGAACAAGGAAGAGAACCAGGTGGAAAGGGTGGAAGTCGAAAAGCCGAAGGCAAAGATTGGGAGACCCCGTAAAGTTGTTCCGATAGAAGATAGAAAAAAAGCCCTTCGTGCCGCTGAGATTGGGATCCCATTGGAGCGAGTGGCGATTCTCTGCGGGTTTCCGTCGGGCAATGCGGGCCCTTGGCATGCGTACCTGAAAGCTAATCCCGACTTCGCCCAGGAACTCGAGCGTGCCCGCTTGGAAGGAGAACTCGACATGTCGTGTGTCGTGAGAACCGCTGGTCCCGGATGGCAGGGTTCCGCTTGGCTCCTCGAGAGAACCCGCGGTTACGTAGCAAGAGCCCAATTGGAACACACGGGCAAGGGAGGCAAAGAGTTATCGGTATCCGGTGCCCTACTCGGAGCATTCGGAGGGAGCAAATAACACCACGGGGGGAGGACCACCCCCAAGAGGGGGGTGGGTGTTACCTGTATACCCCCTCCCCCTACCGCACTCAATTTTATGCCCGTCAAGCAAATTAAGCGCAAGAAATCCCCTTCACTCGGAATGGGTTCTCACATCCCTGCGTGGAAGCAGCGCAAGCTCCTGGAGGAGGCTCAGCAGCTGAAGAACTTCCCGAAGATGATGCTTGGCCTACGCGATACGTATCCCTGGCAGGAGGCGGTGCTCGGGGCGTTGAATGAGAAGCACTCGAAGGTAGCGCTCAAAGCGGCTAACGGCTCTGGCAAGACGAGCATGGTGGCGGCGTCAGCTGTCATCTGGCACATGCTCCGCTGGCCGGGGAGCTTGGTCGTCTGCACCGCTGGCGTGTACCGACAGGTGGCCGACGCTCTGTGGCCTCATCTGAGGAAGATGATCAATGGCTTGGGTGGAGAGGAGAACGGATTCTCGATCAAGGATGGCGAGATTCGCTACGTGTACCCGAAGAAAGTGGATGGCCAGGAGCTGATCAGCCGGTGCATCGGGTTCAGCGCGAGCAACCCGGAGAAGGCGGAGGGCTGGCACGTGCAGGGTCCGAGTAACGACCTGATGTATATCGTCGATGAGGCGAAGGCGGTACCGGACGGGATCTTTCAGTCGATGGAGCGGTGCCAGCCGACGCGGACCCTGCTGATGAGCAGCCCGGGGGGCTCATCCGGGTACTTCTACGATGTATTCCGTAGGAATGACGGCAAGTGGCAGACCTTCACGGTGACCGCTTACGACTGTCCGCATATCCGGAAGGAGTGGATTGATGAGCAGATAGCCCGCTGGGGCGAGGGTCACCCGCTGGTGCGCTCGATGATCTACGCGGAGTTCATGGAGGATGACGGGAGCCTCACGGCCGTCAGGACGGCCGACTGGCAGAAGGTTGTCAGTGGCCCACCCAAGGAGGAGACGGACGGCCACCGCCTGACCGCGGGGTGCGACTTCTCAGCCGGCGGCGACGAGAGCGTGATGGTCGTGCGGCAGGGGAACACGGTGAAGGCCCTGATCCGCTGGCGGGACAAGGACACGATGGCCAGCGTGGGCCGGTTCATAGCGGAGTTCAGGAAGTGGAAGCTGAAGGCTGAGGATATCTACGCCGACGTAGGAGGCATGGGAGTTGTCATGTGCGACGCCCTGAGAGCCGAAGGCTGGGATGTGCGCCGGGTGAACTTCGGGGAGCGGGCCATTCGGGATGATCAGTTCGTGAACCGGGCGGCTGAGATGTGGATCGAGTTCGGGCGAATGGTGGAGGAGGGGAAGGTGAATCTGGGACCGGTTGGGACGGACGAGGTGCTGCTCCAACAGTTTGTGAGCAGGAAGGTGCGGACGAACGGGAAGGGCAAGCTCACGCTGGAGGGTAAGGATGAGCTACGCGCCAGAGGGGTAAACAGCCCGGACCGAGCGGATGCGATGGTGTTGGCCTTCTGCGGTGGTGGCGGGAAGCGGATGGATGAGTACATGAAGGCATTGGGCGAGGACGGGCGGAGCCTACTGGAACGCATGGAGGATGAGCTAGGCCCGCTTGAACCCGAGGGGGTTGCGCTTGCTGGTTGCGAGGTGGGGGGATAAGAGGAGGGGAGGACATTTATGATGACCGATAAACAGCGGAGTGCGTTGCAGGGGCAGATTGTCGAGGCTGTGGGCCAGCGCAGCCCGTGGGAGCTGCGGCAGACGAGGTGGTACGAGCTGCGGCACCATGGATTGCGCCGTACGAACAAGCCCTGGCCGAAGGCCGCGGACCTGCACTGGCCGCTGATCGATACGGCGATCGAGAAGCTGAAGCCGTTATTCCTCCAGCAGGCGCTGGGCATGGATGTGGTGGCCAGCTTCGTGCCGATGCGCCAGCAGTTGAACGCGTACACGAAGGTCGCGGAGGACTGGTTCAATTATAAGATCCGGGAGAAGACCAATTTCGTGGATGAGGTCCTGAGCTGGGTGGACTACACGCTGATGAGCGGGCGCGGGGTGATGAAGTGCTTCTGGAATCCGGGGGATAAGCGGGTGGGATTCGAGGCTGTGGACCCGATGTATTTCGTGGTGCCGGCGTACACGGTGGATCTTCAGGATGCGGACTGGGCGGTGCATGTGATGCCGATGAGTGTCCCGGCGTACAAGCGGATGGCTGGCCAGTTCGGGTGGAAGGCGGACTCGAAAACGATCGAGAAGATCCGGGGGAACCCGCAGGAGGACGACAACATCCCGGGAGCGGCGACCGAGGACGACGCGAAGCAGTTGCGCGAGGGCATCACGTACACCAACAACACCGACGGTGTTATAGTCTGGGAGGTGTACCGGAAGCGGGATGACGGGGTGTGGGAGGTGTATCTGTACAGCCCCGCGGCGGTGGATCTCGACCTGCGCGACCCCATGGAGCTGCCCTATGACCATGGCCAACTTCCGTTCGTTGATTTCCCCTACGAGATCAAGGACAAGGGCTGGTTCAGCCCGCGGGGCGTGTGCGAGATCCTGGCTCCGTTCGAGCTGAGCATGACCTCGATGTGGAACCACAAGCATGACGCGATGACGCTGTACAACCGGCCCCTGTTCCGGGCGGAGCGGGAGCTGCCGAACAGCATCAATTTGCGGTTCCAGCCGGGGCAGATTCTGCCCTACGGGGTAGCCCCGGTGCAGATGCCGCAGCCTCCGGTGAGCTTCGATCAGGAGCTGAACCAGACCCGTGCGGTGGCTGAGAACCGGATCGGGAGCCCCGATTACGGCATGTCCACGGTGATGAGCGGTGGCAGCGATCGGAGGACCGCGACCGAGATCCAGAGCATCAACGCTCAGGCGATGCAGAGCGGCGATCTCCGGGCGCGGCTGTTCCGTATGGCGCTGGGCAAGCTCTATCGTCAGGCGTGGGGCTTGTACATCCAGTACGATGCCAAGAGCTTGCGGTATCGGTTCGCGGAGGACTCGCTGGAGGCGGACCCGATCGCGTTGCACGATCAGTACGAGCTGGAGCCGAAGGGCGGCATGGACATGGTGAGCCGGCAGATGATGATCCAGCAGGCCATCAACCGGAAGCAGTTGTTCATGAACTCGCCTTGGGTGGATCAGGTGGAGCTGGACAAGAGCATCATGGAGCTGGACGACCCGAGCCTTGTGAAGCGGCTGCTCCGGGATCCGGGCCAGAAGGCGGCGGACGAGCTGGAGGACGAGACCAAGACAATCCCGACGCTCTTGGTGGGTATCCCGGTCCCAGCGAAAGCTGGGCAGAACTACGCTGGTCGGATCGGGGTGCTGATGCAGTACCTGAATGGGGCGATGCAGCAGGGCCAGCAGTTGAGCCCGGTGAGCAAGAACGCGTTCATGATGCGGATCGATAGCCTGCTCCAGGGCTACGAGCAGGTGGCGACGAACGAGGCGCGGAAGCTGCGGAAGGAGATCCAGAAGTTCTTCGAGAGCACGGGCATGCTAGCCGCCCCAGAGGCTCAGCCCCCCGCTCCGGTTCCCGCTGAGGTAGCGGCTCCCGTGATGTAACAAGGATGATCACCGTGACATGTAAGGATTGCCGGTTCTATTGTGTGGACGGGACTTGCCGCAGGTTCCCGCCCGCTGGGAGGCCTAGTTGTTGGCCTACTCTCAATGCCAACGACTGGTGCGGCGAGTTCGAGGCCAAGAAGATCATGATACCACTCACCGAGGGAACTGTCGTCCAATGCAACGTGGCACCAGCCACCCCCCGGGAGATCGAGCCGGGAGGCTTGCAGGCGCTTGAGGAGGGAGTTCCTCCGAAGGTCCGGTTCCAGCGGAAGAAGCCGGTGTCCGACCTCAAGGAGATTCAGGAATCACCAATCTTTGGAGGGGGCTAATATGGCTGAATACCAAGGCAAGAAGGTTACACTCAACAAGCCATTCTACACTCCGGGCGAGAAGAAGAAGAAGGCGGTGTATGTTCGCAATCCCAAGGGTACCGTGATCAAGGTGCGCTTTGGTGATCCGAATATGGAGATCAAGCGGGACGATCCGGAGCGTCGAAAGAACTTCCGTGCGCGGCATAACTGCGATACGGCTACGGACAAGACCACGCCTAGGCATTGGTCGTGCAAAGCCTGGTGACCCATTTCCAACATGAAGAAGAAATCCAAGTTCAGTAAGCTCGCCACCCAGCTCAAGAAAGAGGGGGCCGATGATCCCAAGGCTCTCGCCGCGTGGATCGGTCGCAAGAAGCTCGGTGCCGCTGAGTTCATGCGCCGCGCCGCCGCGGGTCGGAAGAAGGCCGCAAAGTAACCATGATCTCCATCATCGCACGAGTCCGCGCTGCTTGGACCTTTGGCCGACATCAGTGCTGGGTGAATCCGCTTCCTTGGCGCAAGGAGGATGCCAACGCACTGAGCAACTTCTTCAAGAGCGATAGCGGGAAACGCTTCAAAGACGCTTTGCTGAATACCGTTCTCATGCAGAACGCTTCAGCCATAACTGACCGAAACCATTTGCAATACTCATCAGGCTTTGCAATGGGTCAGGCCAGTCTTGTGAAGGTCATCGAGATGATGGCCGACCAAGAATCAATTACGGGGCAGGAAGATGATCCGGATTCTGCCACGAACACATAGGATCAAAGTTGCGGTTGTTGGTCTGTGCGGACCAGCAAACGAGTAAAAGCACAATATGGCAGATGATACACTGAGTGCCGATGCGATGCTCGCCTTGGCCAATGACTACGATGCCGGTGTCGATATCGACAGCCAGCCCAAGGAGTCGTCTCCTAATACCAATGAGACGGCTCCGGTTGAGCAGGATTCCTCCGATGCGGGGAACGCCAGCAAAGAGGTCGATGGTGGCGAGCGGGAGGTAGGCACCAAATCAGAGCCCGAGGCGAAGGCCGAGAAGAAGACGGAGCCGAAGGACAAGAGCAGCAAATTCGCTCAGGAACAGAACCGAAAGGCGAAGACCTGGGAGCAAATCAACGCTGAGAAGGAGGCCCTCAAGGCCGAGCGCGAGGCGGTGAGGCGGGAAAGGGAGGAGTGGAGCAAGCAGCGGGAGCAATCCAAGGCTGCTGAGACCAGTTCCTTCCGGGATGAGAAGGGCTACACGGCGGAAGACTACGAGGCTGCGGCCAAGGAGTTCGATGCCGATGGCGATTCTCAGTTGGCCAAGGCAGCGCGAGCCAAGGCTGATGGAGTCCGAAAAGCTGCTACGGAGCGACAGCAGAAGGCGCAGCAGGAGAAGTTCGCAAAGGCATGGTCTGATTCGTATGCACGGTTGTCCGAGAAGGAGACTTGGCTGAAGGATCAGAACAGCCCCGAGTACAAACGTACTGTCGAACTGCTCCAGAAGGTGCCGATGCTGACATCAATGCCCGATGGACTTGTCCATGCGGTGGAGTTGATGAAGCTCCAGGACACTGCGTCCAAGGCTCAGTCGATCGAGGCCGAGAACAAGGCTCTGAAGGAACAACTCAATAAGCTCCAGCAGAAGACCGCTATTGGCAAAAGCGTACCGGCAGGACAACTCAAGGCTGAGGAGAAAGATTTCTCGAAGCTGTCTCTCAAGGAGCAGAGGGAGGCGCTGTTGAAAGCGTCGAGAGCGTTCGACCGGGACGAAAACTGATAGCACAACCACAACTCAAATATGCCAGTTACTAATTCATCCCAACTCAGTCTCCAGTTCCAGAACTACTTCAGCAAGGAGCTGCTCTCGATCGTCCAGCAGGAGACGATCCTCGATCAGTTCTCGATGAAGGCTCCGATTCCCAAGAACAATGGTAATCAGGCCATCTCGATGTTCCGTTTCGGACCGCCGAGCGTTGGCAATGTTCAGAACCTGACCACCGGTGGCGAAGGCACCGCGATCAGCCCGTCGAACTATCGCCAGCTCCAGCTTTTGCGCTTGAGCAAGAACCTCGCTCAGTACGGTCAGGTGATCGGTTTGACCGACATCCTCCGCGCCACCGACCTGTTCAACAGCCTCCAGCAGGCCACCAAGACCTCCGGTCTGGACATGGCCCTCTGGGTTGACTCCGTGATCCGCAACGTGCTGGTTGGCTCCAACCTCAGCGGTTCCGGTTCTTCGATTGGTAGCGGCCCCGAAAGCGGCACCATCGGCGCTCCTACGTTCGATAACTCGGACGCTTGTAACATTGCTGCCGGTTCCGGTGGTATCTGCGTGTACGGCAACCCCGCCACGCTGACCGCTCAGACCTTCTCTGGTCTGAACACTGATCTGACCGCTGCCAACACCACGATGACCTCTTCGGCGGTCCTCGATTCCATGACCCGCCTGAAGCGCAACCGCGCCCCGATGATCAACGGCGGCTACGTCCTGGCCACCGATCCTCGTGTTGCCCGCGACCTCATGCGCGACAGCGACTGGTTGAACGCCTCGAACTACGGCAACAAGGGCCAGCCGTTCTACAAGGGCGAGGTTGGCTCCATCTACGGTTGCCGCGTGGTCCAGCAGACCAACTCGTTCGTCAGCCAGGGCTCTGGCACTCAGGGCGATCAGTTCGTGTACTCCACGGCTGGCGGCGGCGGTCTCACCACCGGCAAGGACATCATCGCCTCGTTCTTCTTCGGCAACGAGTCGTTTGGTATCCCCGCTCTGACCGGTGATGATCCGTTGTCCCCGAAGATCGTGATCACCGACACCCCCGACAAGTCGGATCCGTTGAACCAGCTCGTCACCGTCGGTGTGAAGCTGTACTTCGCCGCCCTGCGTCTGGCCGCTGGTAACACTAGCGGTGCCGCCCCGGCGAGCCTGAATCCGAGCTGGTACCTCGTGCATCGGACGAAGACCTCGACCACGCTGTAATATGCGACCCAAGACGGCCACCATCATGGTGATCGCCGTCAGCCCGAAGGGGCATCATCGTAATGGTGGTGCCCCTTCTTCTCATTCCGCTTGCGGATGCGAAGAGGCTGACAACAATGCGCCCATGATTTCGATTCCAGTCGAGGCCCTTTCCACCGATATGGAGGATGGCCA
>Ga0315901_10007155_pt1 | contig 13235 bp, 8 predicted proteins | sample LakEriMetagenome_10_FD_203761 | JGI IMG/M metagenome (GOLD analysis project Ga0315901, IMG submission 203761) | Freshwater fungal communities from buoy surface, Lake Erie, Ohio, United States - Buoy 2 MA116 | ecosystem: Environmental > Aquatic > Freshwater > Lake | place: USA: Lake Erie, Ohio... | reverse complement strand
CGCGATGCGCCGATACAGCACAGCCAGCAGGCAGCGTGCGCCGCGGGCCTCAAACCCCGCCCGCAGGGTCGGCCGGTTGGACTCGCCTTCCACAATCAGCAGCGTCTGTCGGGCCCAATCGCTTGATTCTTGCGCGATACAACGATCCATCGCGCTGAGCAGGCCCTCGGCGTTAGCCCGCTCCTCCTGATCGGCAGCGATAATCGGGCCGGCCTCGGGATAGTGTCGCAGCAGCTGATCACGGGTTCCGCTTCCAATAACCGCGAGCCGAGCGACCTTCAAAAAACCCGTGTCGACTCCGTGTTGCTTTCGCCAGAAAAAAAATGATGAGACAGCCGCCGGACTCGTCCAGACGATCCAAGGGCAGGACGCATCGCGTAAGGCCTCGAGCGTTGCGGTGTCGGGGTTGAGCATCTCCAATCGCTGCAGCGGCATTGCTCTAAGCCGTGCATCACCGTGATGCTCGTCCTGGGCGGGCATGAACGCAGGCTCAGACCACTCTGGCCGGGTCATCCAGACTTGCCGCATGCGCAATTCGCCCATCTGCAGGCGCTTAAGAGGCGTTTAATGCTTGCAGAATCTGCTGGGCGCCCTGCTCTTTCAAAAGCCCGGCAGCCTGAAGCCCAATGGCCTCGGGGTCTTCGCCACGACACTCGGCACGCAGCACCTTGGAGCCATCGGTCATGGCGACCAGGGCCCGCAAATACAAGGTTTTGCCATCTGGCTCGGTGATGCAATAGGCTGCAAGCGGCACCTGACAACTGCCCCCCAAGGCCCGCGAGACTGCTCGCTCCGCCCGAACTTCATAAAAGGTACGTGCATCAGCAAGCGGCGATAAGGCCGAACGGATGGCGTGGCCATCACTACGAATCTCGATGCCAAGTGCCCCCTGGCCCGCAGCAGGCAGCAAGACTTCAGGCGGGAGAATCTCGCGAATGCGTTGGGCTAGGCCCAGCCGTTTTAATCCGGCGGCCGCAAGGATGATGGCCTGCATCTCACCGCGATCCAGCTTGGCAAGCCGCGTATCCAGATTGCCGCGCAGGGGCACAATCTTTAGGCCCGGATAGCGGGCTCTCAGCTGGGCCTCGCGTCGCAGGCTGGATGTGCCCACCACAGCGCCCTGGGGCAAGGCATCCAGGCCTGAAAAATCGTTGGAAACAACGGCATCACGGGGATCTTCCCGGCGCATGACACAGGCCAGCTCAAAGCCTTGCGGCAGCTCCATCGGGACATCTTTTAGCGAATGGACCGCCAGATGGGCCCGGCCGTCTTCCAGGGCGGTCTCCAGCTCCTTTACAAACAGGCCCTTGCCCCCAACTTTCGATAAGGTGCGATCAAGAATCTGGTCGCCACGGGTGGTCATGCCGAGAATCTGGACTGGGCCTGCGGAGGCCTTTTCCAGCAGAGACTGCACATGTTCGGCCTGCCACATCGCCAGACGGCTTTCGCGCGATGCAATAATCCACATATTGCGAAGTGTATCAATCTCATGGCCGAACAATTTTCAAAGAAAAACGAAGGCTGGTCCGGCCGGTTCAGTGAGCCGGTGTCGGCACTCGTGCAGCGCTACACCGGATCGGTCGGCTTTGATCAGCGGCTGGCGCTGTGCGATATCGAGGGCTCGCTGGCCCATGCAGAGATGCTGGCCCATGTGGGACTGATCTCAAAAGAAGACCTCCGTGCTATCCAAGAGGGCATGGCCCAGATTCGGGAGGAGATCACCGAGAAATCGTTTCAGTGGTCGCTTGCGCTTGAAGATGTACACCTCAATATTGAAAAACGCCTCACCGATTTAATCGGAGATGCCGGCAAGCGGCTGCATACGGCAAGAAGCCGAAACGACCAGGTGGCCACCGACATGCGGCTCTGGGTACGGACAACGATTGATGAACTTCAGCAGGCCTTGGCTGAACTGAAATCTGCGCTTCTGCAGCAGGCTGAGCAGCATGCCGCGACCATCATGCCGGGCTTTACCCATCTGCAGGTGGCCCAGCCCATCACTTTTGGCCATCACTTGATGGCCTATGTGGAGATGTTTTCGCGAGATCGCGAGCGGCTTCACGATTGCAGGTCTCGCGTCAACCAGCTGCCGCTTGGCGCTGCCGCATTGGCTGGCACCTCTTATCCAATTGATCGCGCGCGTGTTGCGAAGCGGCTGGGCTTTGATGGCCTATGCCAGAACTCACTGGATGCAGTCAGCGATCGGGATTTTGTCATTGAGTTCACATCCTGCTGCGCGTTGATCATGATGCATATCTCGCGGCTATCAGAAGAGCTGATTCTGTGGATGACACCACGCATTGGCTTTATTGATCTTGCCGATCGCTTCTGCACGGGCTCATCGATCATGCCGCAGAAGAAAAACCCCGATGTGCCCGAGCTGGCCCGTGGAAAATCGGGCCGGGTCTATGGGCACTTAATTGGCCTACTGACCCTGATGAAGGGCCAGCCGCTGGCCTACAACAAAGACAACCAAGAAGACAAAGAACCGGTCTTTGATGCTGCCGATACCGTGCTCGATACCCTGCGGGTCTTCGCTGAAATGGTGGCGGGTATTCAGGTCAATGCAGACAACATGCGGGCGGCGGCCTTTGAGGGCTACTCCACCGCTACTGACTTGGCCGACTATTTGGTCAAGCGCGGCCTGGCGTTTCGCGATGCCCACGAGGCCGTGGCCCTGGCCGTCAAGGCAGGTGTCCAGGCCGGCAAGGACCTGTCGGAATTCAGCCTTACGGAATTACAGGTCTTTTCCCCACTGATTGAGCAGGATGTCTTCAAGGTCCTTCAGGTCGAGGGCTCGGCTGCGGCCAGGAGCCACCCCGGCGGGACCGCCCCCGACCAGGTCCGGGCCCAGATTCAGCGCCATCGGCAGCAGAGTTAGCGACAGCCCTAAGAGCCAAACGGGTCGTTTTAGGTTAAAACCGTGGGCGTTGTCGGCGGATTCATTCCGCAAAACAACCCAAAACAGCAATTTAATAAAGGAGCGAGTTATGAGTCGTCGTGATTTTCTGGCAAAAACCGGTGCGGCTGCGGTTGCCACGGGTGCAGCAGCAGTTGCAGCACCTGCGATTGCCCAGTCCGATGTGGTCCGTTGGCGTTGTGCGTCAAGCTTTCCAAAAGGCTTTGACACCCTGTTCGGCACGCTGGAGCTGATCGCCCGCCGTGTCAATCAGATGACTGGCGGAAGATTCCAAATCTCCACCCATGCTGCGGGCGAAATTGTGCCGCCCTTCGCGGTCCTGGATGCGGTAGAGAAAGGCACCATCGAGGCGAATCACACCGCGCCTTACTACTTTATTGGTAAGGATCCCGCCTGGGCGTTTGGTACAGCAATCCCGTTTGGCCTGAATGCGCGCCAAATGAATGCCTGGTGGTATCACGGCGATGGCGAAAAAGTTTTCAACGAGTTCTCACGTAAATCCGGCGTGGTCAATCTGCTGGCAGGTAACACCGGATCACAGATGGCCGGCTGGTTCAAAAAAGAACTCAAGTCAGTGCAGGACCTGAAAGGCCTGAAGTTTCGGGTGGGTGGCATGGGTGGGCAGGCCCTCTCTAAACTGGGTGTTGTGGCCACGCAGATCCCGGCTGGCGAGATCTACTCGGCACTGGAGAAAGGCACCATCGATGCGGCCGAATTCACCGTTCCGTACGATGACGAGCGTCTCGGCCTGAATAAGATCGCCAAGTTTTACTACTACCCGGGCTGGTGGGAGGGCGGCGCCGCACTTGGATTCCAAGTCAACGCCAAGGCCTACGATGCGCTGCCCGATGCTTATAAAGCTGCCCTTCAGGCGGCATGCGCCGAGGGCAACACCTGGATGCAGGCCAAGTACGACACCGTGAACCCCCAGGCACTCAAGCGCCTGATCGCGGGTGGTGCTGTGCTGCGTCGCTTCCCCAAGTCGGTGATGGATGCCTCGTTTAAAGCCAACGAAGAACTGATGGCTGAAAACAGTGCCAAGAGCCCGGAGTTCAAAAAGATCTTCGATCATATGCGTGCCTTCCACCGTGACCAGCAGGCCTGGTTCCGTGTGGCCGAGGGCAGCTATGATGACTTCATGGCAACTCAGAAGCTCTAAACGCGTTTCGCCCGGTCTAATCGCCGGGCGCATGCCAAAGAAAAACCGCCCCTCGGGGCGGTTTTTTTATGCCAAGAATGCCTTACTTCTTTTTGAAGTAATCCATCGGATCATTTTTCGGCTTGTCGTCTTTTTCGTCGTCCCAGCCATCACTCTCGTTTTCCACCGAGTCATCGACTTTAATTTCAATATTCTGGAGATCTCCAGTCACCGGCTTATCCAGCATGCCGGTCACGATCTCCGGAAAGAAAATCAAAATGGCAACAAGCAGCAGTTGTAGGCCCACCCAGGGAATCGCCCCCAGGTAGATCTCACTGCTCTTGATGGACTTGGGCGCGATCCCCCGCAGATAAAACAGCGCAAAGCCAAAGGGCGGATGCATAAACGAGGTCTGCATATTCACGCAGATCAGCACCCCAAACCAGATCAGATCAATGCCCAGCTTATCGGCCACCGGGGCCAGCAGCGGAATCACAATAAAGGCGATTTCAAAAAAATCAAGGAAAAACGCCAAGATGAAAATCATGATGTTGACCACGAACAGGAAGGTGACCGGATCATCTGCACCGACACTTAAAAACAAATGCTCCACCCAGATGCCACCATCCACGCCCTGAAAAACCAGGGTAAAGACTGTGGCACCGATCAGAATGAAGATCACCATGACCGTGATGTTCATGGTCGACTCCATGCCCTCACGGATCATTTTCCAATTCAGCCGCCGATGGACTGCCGCCAGCCCAATGGCGCCCACGACACCCATGGCGCCCGCCTCAGTCGGTGTGGCAAGGCCGAGAAAAATCGTGCCCAGCACAATGAAAATCAACGCCAGAGAAGGCACCACCCCCGCGGCCACCTTCTTTAAAAGCGCCAGCCCCCGCAGGGTCCGGGCCTCGGGCGGAAGCGGTGGCATGCTCTTGGGCTTGATGAGCGACATCACAAAAATAAACAGCATGAAAATCGCAACCTGGGCCAGCGACGGGCCAAGGGCACCGAGATACATATCGCCCACCGATCGGCCGAGTTGATCGGCCAGCACAATCAACACCAACGATGGCGGAATCACCTGGGTGATGGTTCCCGAGGCCGCGATCACGCCGGTTGAGAGTCGGGCTTCGTAGCCATAACGCATCATGATGGGCAGTGCGATTACGCCCATCGCAATCACCGAGGCCGCGACAGTGCCAGTGATAGCGCCTAAGATCGCGCCCACCACAATCACCGCATACGCCAGGCCCCCCGGCAGGCCGCCGAATAGCTGGGCAAAGCCTTCGAGCAGATCCTCGGCCAGACCACTACGCTCAAGGATCGCACCCATCAGTGTGAAAAACGGGATCGACAGCAAGAGCTCGTTGGCCACAATGCCAAATACCCGCAGCGGCAGATTGGCCATGAACTGGGGCGGGAATAAGCCCATCTCAATGGCCACTAAGCCTGAAGCCAGGCCCAGTGCAGCCAAGGAAAACGCAACCGGCAGGCCCAGCAGCAAAAACACCACCAGGGCCGCAAACATTGCCGGAGCCATGAAGTCGATCGGATTCATGGCTATTGCAGCGGCCTTTCGTAATGGGTATTCAACGCAATCACGCCCTTGAGTGCGGCAACGCGTTTGATGATTTCAGAGCAGCCCTGCAGCACCAAAAGCCCAAAGCCGATGGGGAACAGCAGCTTCACGGGCCAGCGTACGAGGCCGCCAGCGTTACTGGAGATCTCGTTAATGGTCCAGGACTCAAGAAACCATGGCCAGCAGACCAACACCATGTAAATGCAAAAAGGCTGCAGGAAAAATATCAGGCCCGCCAGATCCAGCCAGGCCCGTTGGCGGTCATTGAGCCGGGAATAAAATAGATCAACCCGGATATGGCCATTGATGGTGAGCAAATGCGGTGCACCCAAGAGCACCATGCCGCCGAACATATACCACTGCATTTCCAGCCAGGCGTTTGAGCTCAAATCAAACGCATAACGCATGCCCGCATTCCCCGCTGAAATCAGGGCGCAGATCAGGGTCAGCCAAATCGCAATCACGGCGACGGCTTTGCTTAAACGATCGATGCGGTAGGCGAGTCTGACGGGAGCATTCACGGCGTCTAAGTTTACCCGGGATAGCCCGCAACGGGCTTGCGGACCGGCCAGCGGCCAGGGAAAATGCAGTCTCCGAATAAACCCCAACCATGCATCGCGACCCCATCCCTGATCTGCTGTACACCGCCCTGCGCGACCGCTTTGGTGAGCGCTTCTCGCAGGGTGAGTCCGTGCGGCTGCAGCACGGCCGTGATGAGTCAGTCCACCTCCCAGAGCCGCCCGATGCGGTGGTGTTTGCACAAAGCACCGAAGATGTCGCCGCAGTGGTCAGACTCTGCCGCCAGCATCATGTGCCTGTGATTGCCTACGGAGCAGGCAGTTCGGTCGAAGGCCATCTTCTTGCCGTAGAAGGCGGCATCAGTATCGATCTTTCAGCAATGAATCAGGTGCTGGCCATACATGCCGATGACCTGGATGCAACGGTTCAGGCTGGGGTAACACGCAAGCAACTCAACGAAGCACTAAAGGGCACCGGGCTTTTCTTTCCGATTGATCCCGGTGCAGATGCATCTCTGGGCGGCATGGCTGCCACCCGCGCCTCGGGCACCAATGCAGTCCGCTACGGCACCATGCGTGAAAATGTGATGGCCATGACCGCAGTCTTGGCCGATGGAAAAATTATCCGCACAGGCAGCCGCGCAAAGAAGTCTTCCGCTGGCTATGACCTGACTCGGCTGCTGGTGGGTTCCGAGGGCACGCTGGGCATCATCACCGAATTAACCGTCAGGCTTTATCCGCTGCCCGAGGCGATCTCGGCGGCCGTCTGCCCGTTTCAGACCGTTGATGATGCAGTCAACACCGTCATCCGCACCATTCAAATGGGCATACCGGTAGCCCGAATTGAATTACTGGATGCGCTCACCCTGACTGCCATTAATCGCTTTAGTAAGACCCGGCTGCCAGAGCGGCCGACATTGTTTTTTGAATTTCATGGCACCGACGCCTCGGCACAAGAGCAGGCCGAGCGGGTCCAAGAGATCGCCCGTGAATTCGGCGGTGAGCAGTTCGAATGGGCGACCCGATCAGAAGATCGGACCCGCCTCTGGCAGGCCCGGCACGATGCTTATTTCGCATGCCTGCAGATGAAACCCGGCAGCCGGGCCTTTCCCACCGATGTCTGCGTGCCGATTTCTCGGCTCTCTGAATGCATCCATGCAACCAATGCCGATTTGGCGCAGGTCTCCATCCCAGTGATGCTGTTTGGCCATGTGGGTGACGGTAACTTCCACCTTGTGGTGCTGATTGATCCCAATAATGTGCAAGAAATTGAGCAGGCCGAGTGGATCAACGAACGGGTTGTCGAGCGGGCCTTGGCCATGGAGGGCACCTGCACTGGAGAACACGGCATTGGCCTGGGCAAACGCAAGTTCATGGTGAAAGAACATGGCGAAGATGCTGTTGCCGTGATGCGAACGATCAAGCAGGCCTTAGATCCTCAGGGGCTACTGAATCCCGGGAAGATTCTTCCCGAATAAAACGGGCTAACGCTTCGGCAGGCGGTCCCACTGCTGCATGAGGTCCATCCACTGGCCACGCGCTGCCTGAAGGTGACGCTCCTTGACGTGTCCATAGCCGCGAATACTGTCTGCAATCGCAGCGATTTTTATGGCGAGCTCTAGATTTTCGGCAGTTAGCGCAGGCAGCAGCGAAGCGATGCAGTCACGATACTGGCCAATCAGCGCCCGCTCGGTTCGACGCTCTTCGGTGTAGCCAAACACATCGAAGAGCGAGCCGCGTAAAAACCGGCAGGATGCCAGCAGGCCCATCAGGGGCCTGACCCATGGCCCAAAGCGTCGCTTGATCAGTTCGCCGCGTTGATTACGCCGCGATAAAAGTGGGGGCGCCAAATAATGCGCGATCCGATAGCCCGGCTCAAAATCACGGGCAATCTGATCAAGGAATGTGCGATCGGTATGCAGACGGGCCACTTCGTATTCATCTTTATACGCCATCAGCTTAAATAGGCCTCGCATTACCGTTTCGGTAAGCCGCAGTCCTTGGCCCAGGGCCTGCTCTGCTGACTGCACACGCGCTACGAAGTCGGCATAGGTCTGGGCATACCGGGCATTTTGATAGGCTGCAAGAAACGCTTTGCGTTTTTCGATTCGGCTCTCCAGGCTGGGCCTGGGCACAAATGCGATTGGCTGCACATCAGGAGTGCGGCGCAGTAGCTCGGGGTCGCGCGCTGCCCGCCGGCCCCAGTCAAAGGCCTGCTTGTTTTTTTCTACCGCTACGGCATTGAGCTCCATCGCCAGAAAAATCGACTGGCGCGACAGCGGAATTAAGCCGCGCTGCCAGGCAAAGCCCAGCAGTAATGGATTGGCAAATATCGCATCCCCCAAAAGCTGCTGGGCCAAACTCTGGGCATCAACAATCGCGCATCGCTCTTGGCCCACTGCCCGCTGAATTGAGGACTGGCACTGCTGTGCTGGGAACTCCCAGTCGGGCTTACTGATTAAGGCGGCCGTAGGGGCATGGTGGCTATTCATGACCACCTGGGTCTGGCCCTCAAGCATGAGCGCCAACGTAGACTGGCCCGCGGCCACAATGCCATCACAGGCCAGAATTAAATCGGCCTTGGCGAGATCTACCTTAGAGGTATGAATGGCACCGGCCTGCTGCGCGATCTGCACATGACTCCAAGTCGAGCCCCCTTTTTGGGCAAGGCCTGCGGCATCCTGTGTCACAACCGACTTACCTTCAATATGGGCAGCCACCCCCAGTAACTGCCCAATCGTAATGACGCCTGTGCCGCCAATACCGGCAATCACGATGCGATACGGCTGGCTGCAATCAGGAATTTCAGGTGTGGGGTCGGCCTCGAAATTCGCACCGCTGCCTGCAGCCGATGCGAGCGGCCCGATGGCTTTGGGTTTTTTAGGCCGCACACCCTCGACGGTGACAAAGCTTGGGCAAAACCCTTTCAGGCAGGACTCGTCTTTATTGCAACTGCTGTGATTGATCTGGCGTTTTCGGCCAAACTCGGTCTCAAGCGGCTCCACCGATAAGCAGTTGCTCTGCGCAGAGCAGTCTCCACAGCCCTCGCAGACCAGATCATTGATCACCACATAACGTTCGGGATCTTGCAGGCGACCACGCTTGCGACGGCGACGCTTTTCGGTGGCGCAGGTCTGATCGTAAACAATAACCGTCGTGCCTTTGGTCTCCCGGAATTCCCGCTGAAGTCGATCTAAATCATCGCGGTGCTCGACCGTGACACCCGCCTCCAGGACAACGCCGTTGTACTCCTCAAGCCGGTCGGTCACCACCACGACCCGGGCTGCGCCCTCGGCCACACAGCTTTTTACAATCTGCGGCACCGACAGGCCCTCGGGCCGCTCGCCCACCTGCTGACCGCCTGTCATGGCGACCGCATCGTTGTAAAGAATCTTGAAGGTGATGTTGACGCCCGCTGCGATGCATTGGCGAATCGCAAGAATCCCACTATGAAACCAGGTGCCATCTCCGAGATTGGCAAAGACATGTTCTTCATGCGTAAACGGTGCCTGGCCGACCCAGGGCACGCCCTCGCCACCCATCTGGGTAAAGGTGCTGGTGGATCGGTCCATCCAGATCGCCATGTAGTGGCAGCCGATACCCGCTAAGGCCCGGCTGCCTTCGGGCACACGGGTGCTGGTGTTATGCGGGCAGCCGCTGCAAAACCAGGGCGGCCGCTCTGCCGACTGGCCCGAGGCCACCTTCAGCGATTGCTCTTTGGCTTCAATCACCGCAAGCCGTTGCTGCATGCGGGCATCAATGTCATCGGGTACACCCATTTTGCGCAGACGACGGGCGATCGCCTTTGCGATCAGCGCCGGAGTGAGATCGGCCTTGGCGCGCAGCAGCCAGTTCTCTGCGGGGTTGGGCCGTGCCCACTCGCCACCGGAATGATCATCATCCGATTCATCGAATTTGCCCACCACATCAGGCCGAACATCGGGCCGCCAGTTGTAGAGCTCTTCCTTGAGCTGATATTCAATAATCTGGCGCTTTTCTTCGACCACCAGAATCTCTCTGAGTCCAGCTGCAAACTCCCGCGTGATGGTGGCTTCTAATGGCCAGACCACGTTGACCTGGTGCAGCCGAATGCCAAGCCGCCTGCAGTACTGATCGGTTAGGCCTAGGTCCGAAAGGGCCTGACGGGTGTCGTTAAAGGCCTTACCGCTTGCGATGATGCCGAAGCGATCGTCGGGGCCCGCAATCACATTGTGGTTTAAGCGGTTAGCCCGCACATAGGCCAAGGCCGCATACCACTTGGTCTCCATGAGTCGGGCCTCTTGATCCAGCGCCGCATCCGGCCAGCGGATGTGAACACCGGAGGCCGGCATCGGAAAGTCCTGCGGCAACACCAGATTGATGCGATCGTGATCAACCAGAACCGTTGCTGATGACTCCACGACCTCTTGAATGGTCTTCATGCCACACCACAGGCCGGAGAATCTGCTCATTGCAAATGCATGCAGGCCCATATCCAAAATGCCTTGCACATCCGATGGGAAAAACACCGGAAAACCGCAGGCCTTGAAAATATGATCGCTCTGATGGGCGGCCGTTGAGCTCTTCGCAACATGGTCATCGCCCGCAACCGCAATCACGCCGCCCAGCCGCGATGTGCCCGCCATGTTGGCGTGCTTAAACACATCTGAGCAGCGATCAACGCCCGGGCCCTTGCCGTACCAGATGCCGAATACGCCATCGACCTTGCGCTTCTCGGGAAAAAGATCGAGCTGCTGCGTACCCCAGATCGCAGTGGCGGCGAGCTCCTCATTCACGCCAGGCTGAAAGACCACCTGATGGGCCGCCAGATGCTTGCGTGCGGCCCACAGGGCCTGGTCATATCCGCCAAGCGGACTGCCACGATAGCCGCTGACAAATCCGCCGGTATTTAAGCCCGCCTGCTGATCCCGCTGTCGCTGCATCATGGGCAGCCGCACCAACGCCTGGATGCCGCTCATAAAGGCCCAGCCGCGCTCCAGCGTGTATTTATCGTCCAGCGATACCTGTCGCTCTGGTGGCGGGGGCGTTTCCTGCTTCATGAAGCAAGATGGTCAGGCACGACGGGAAGGGGCGTCAACCCATTCCCGCGGCCTGTGCTGGAAACCCCCAAGCGACGGGGAGAGACCTACTTCTTTTTCTGCGGCGGCAGATCGGTACAGCTGCCCGAGAAGACCTCGGCCACCATGCCAATTGACTCGCCCAGGGTCGGATGGGGATGGATCGTCTTGCCGATATCGTGCGGATCTGCGCCCATTTCGATGGCCAATGCGAATTCACCAATCATGTCGCCGGCGTGGGTGCCAACAATCGCGCCGCCAATGACGCGATGGCTTTCCGGATCCACAATAATTTTCGTAAAGCCCTCGTCCCGGCCGTTGGCAATCGCACGGCCTGAAGCCGCCCAGGGGAATACGGCTTTCTCGATCTTCATGCCCTTGGCCTTGGCCTCATCCTCGGTCACGCCAACCCAGGCAACTTCAGGATCGGTGTAAGCCACAGACGGAATCACGCGGGCATCGAAAAATGATTTCTGCCCTGCCGCCGCCTCGGCCGCGACATGGCCTTCGTGCACCGCCTTGTGTGCCAGCATTGGATTGCCAACGATATCGCCGATGGCAAAGATATGGGACTGGTTGGTCCGCATCTGCGCATCGACACCAATAAAGCCACGCTCGCTCACCGCAACACCTGCGCTCTCGGCCGCAATCGATGCGCCGTTGGGCCTTCTGCCCACCGCCTGAAGCACGAGGTCATAGACCTGGGGGCCCGCGGGCGCACCCTCGCCTTCAAACTTCACATGAATGCCGTCGGCCTTTGCCTCAGCGCCCACGGTCTTGCATTTCAGCATGACATTATCGAACCGGTGGGCGTTGTGCTTCTGCCAAACCTTCACGAGATCACGATCGGCACCCTGCATCAGGCCATCGAGCATCTCCACCACATCAATGCGTGCGCCGAGGGTGGAATACACGGTCGCCATTTCCAAACCAATGATTCCGCCACCAATCACCAGCATGCGCTTGGGCTTAAATTTCAGCTCCAACGCTCCGGTAGAGGTTACGACGCGATCATCCTGCGGCATAAAAGGCAGCTTCACGGCCTCGGAGCCGGCGGCGATGATGGCCTTTTGAAAGCCGATGACTTTTTTGCTGCCATCTTGGGCAGTGACTTCAATGTGAAAGCTGTCAATGAACTTGCCCACGCCCTGCACGACTTGCACCTTGCGCGCCTTGGCCATGCCAGCCAAGCCACCGGTAAGTTTGCCGATGACTTTCGATTTGTGATCGCGAAGCTTATCCAGGTCGACAGCCGGCTCACCGAAGCTCACGCCGAGTGCGCCCATGTGTTTGACTTCATCCATGACCGCCGCCACGTGCAGCAGTGCTTTTGACGGAATGCAGCCAACGTTTAGGCAGACTCCACCGAGGGTCGGAAAGCGCTCAATCAGCACGGTATTCAACCCGAGGTCGGCCGCACGGAATGCGGCAGAGTAGCCGCCTGGGCCGGCGCCTAATACCGCCATGTCGCAGGAGATGTCGGGTGTGCCGGTGAAGCGTTTGATCGCATGGGCTGCAGTGCTCGGCGCTGTTTGCTGGCTGGCAGCGCCGCCTGAGCTCGGAGTTCCCTGTGGGTTCACAGCGCCGCCTGGGCTCGGCGCTGATCCGACACTCGCCGATGCCGGCTCTCTGGTCGATGCGCCACCCGATAGGGCGGCGCGGAGCGAGTCAGAAACGGTTTCGAGCGGAGCGCCGAGCCCAGCGGGGGGCGCGCTTGACGCTACAGGCGCGCCCGCACCTGCGGCCTCGATCAGCGCGACCACGGAGCCTTCGGAGACTTTGTCGCCGAGTTTGACTTTCAGCTCGACGATCTTTCCGGCAATTGAGGCCGGGATCTCCATTGAGGCTTTATCACTTTCGACAGTAATTAAGCTTTGCTCAACGCTAATACTGTCTCCGGGCTTTACCAATACTTCAATGATTTCGACTTCTTTGAAGTCCCCAATATCCGGAACCTTTAACTCAACAGTTGCCATGCGTGGTCTCCCGTTCCGAATCAGAGGACTGCGCGACGGAA
>Ga0315901_10007154_pt1 | contig 13237 bp, 5 predicted proteins | sample LakEriMetagenome_10_FD_203761 | JGI IMG/M metagenome (GOLD analysis project Ga0315901, IMG submission 203761) | Freshwater fungal communities from buoy surface, Lake Erie, Ohio, United States - Buoy 2 MA116 | ecosystem: Environmental > Aquatic > Freshwater > Lake | place: USA: Lake Erie, Ohio... | reverse complement strand
GCACCTGCGCCCAGCCAAAGCGGACTGATTTGGGCTCGGCGACTTTGGCGGAGGTGACGACGATGGTCTCGCCTTCGATCACGGCTTCGGCAGGGAAGTATTTTGCGTTCGCACCCGCGATGGTGAAGCCTTTCAGCGCTCCATCTTTCGCCACGAGGCCGCCGCCGAGGTGGGTGAAGGAGATCACGGCGCGGTTTCCGTCGATGCGCAGGCTTTTGAAGACGGGGCCGGAGGTTTCCAATGTCTCGCCATAGACGAGCGCACGAGCAGCGAGGGCAAGCCGCTCGCCCACGGGGCGTTTGAAGGTGGGATGGATGTTCGTGGCATTGCCGACATCGGTGGTGACGACCATCGCGGTGCGCGGGGTGCTTTGCCAGATGCGGGCCTGCGACTCGCGAAAGGAAGGATGGATGCTCTTGTGCGGAGCGATCTGCACAAAGAGAAACGGCAGCTCAGCGCCCCATACCTGCCGCCAATCGGCGAGCATGGCAGGAAGGAGTTTTTCATACGCCTTGCCCTGACCGGCGTTTGACTCGCCTTGATACCAAACGGCTCCGCGGATGGCAAAAGGCTCCAGCGGGGCGATCATGCCGTTGTGCAGCGAACTGGGGCTGTCGTGGCAGCGGAGCTTTGGCATCTTAGGCTCCGGCGGTGGAGGCTCGCCCTTGGCTTTGGCAGCTTTCACGGCCTGCGGATGCACCTCATCACGCTGGCGCTGAAACTCACGGTAAGTCGTGCCGATGCTCGCAAACTCCTCCGCCGAGATGTTTTTCCATTTCTCGATGAGTGCGGTGCCTTCACCCGTGGCAGCGAGGGTTTGCGGACGCATCCAGGTCTCAATGCGAGTGCCGCCGACCGAACTCACGATCAAACCGACCGGCACACCGATTTTCGGCTGAAGCGCCATGCCGAAGTAACAAGCCACCGCGGAGCAATCGGCGGCTGTTTCCGGCGAAACGGGCTTCCAGGCTCCCTGCACGTCGGTGGCGGCTTTTTGGAGAAACTGATGCTCCACCGTGAAAAAGCGCAGCGCAGGCTGATGAGCCGCAGCGATCTCTTTCTCGGCATCCGCGACGGATTTCATCTGGAAGTGCATGTTTGACTGCCCGGAGCAGAGCCACACATCGCCGACGAGAACATCGCAGCATTTATGACTTATGATTTGTGACTTATGATTTGAGGTGATGAGCAGATCTTGCGGCTGCGTGCTCGCAGGCATCGGATCGAGCTGGATGCGCCAGGTGCCGTCGTCGGAGGCTTGGGTGGTCTTGGTTTGAGCGGCGAAGGTCACGCTGATGTCAGCGTCAGGCGCTGCGGTGCCCCAGACGGAGACGGGCTGCTCACGCTGGAGCACCATGTGATCGGTGAAGAGGCCTGCGAGCTTGAAATCGGCAGCGTGGCAAACGTGGGACAGGGTGAGCAGCGCGATGGTGATGAGGACTCTCATGGAAAGGTGTGGGTGAATACGGCGCGACACCTTCAATTCAAGGTCACTCACAGCTCAGATAACAGCGATCTCGCAGGTTCAAGCCATCTGCAGCCGACGTGAACGAAGCGTGTCACCAGCGAGCATGCCTTTCGATTCGATGAAGCGCCAGAAGGTGACGTAGGTCACGCGGATGCCGAGGGTGTTCCAGGCCCAGCCATAGGCCTCACGAACGGTGTTCCAATCGTTTTCCGCGAGGGCTGCTAGGATGGCCGTTTTATGCTCGGCGGTGAGGCGCGGGCAAGACCTGGGCGGTGGCTTGGGCAGGAAGTCGAGAGGGGACATGAGGCACTGTGGAGGAAGGGTTTTAACGGCGACGACGGCCCCACACGCCGAGCAGGCCGAGCATCAAGAGCACCGCGCGGGAAGGCTCGGGAATGATTGCTACCGTGGCGATGGTGCCGTTGGTGATGAAGCTGCCAATGTCCCACGCGAAACCGGAGGAGGAGATGTCTGGAAGATCGAAGCCCAGGTTGTCATCTCCATTGCCGAGCAGGTAACCGCTGTAGCTGCCAGCGCTGTATCGGCTGTCAAAATTCACGGTGGAGAGATTGATCCAGTCCAAGAGATTGAAGACCTCAATCGAGCTCGGAATGTAACCTGGAGCGAGCACGGTGAGATTGCCGTTGAAGCTCAAGGTGCCAGCGCTGAGGCCGTCGAAGCTCAGCAGATCTCCTGCGCCGCCCGGATTGAGGCCTAGGATGGTGCTGCTACCGCTCTGGAAATCAAAGGTGCCACTGCCGGAGGCGGGTGTGAAGCTGAGTGTGCCGAAGCTGCCTGCGCCGGTGCTGTCACCCGCATGGATGGTGGAGCCGCTGGCGGCAGTGAAGCTCGCACCGCGCACGATGCCGGTGCCGAGCATGGTGCCGCCTGTGATGACGCTGACGGCACCGGTGCCCGTGGTGCCTGTGCCGGCATTTCCGACCTGGAGAGAGCCTGCGCTGACAGTGGTGGTGCCCGTGTAGGTGTTCGTGCCGGTGAGCACCTGCGTTCCCACGCCGGTTTTCGCCACGTTCATGCCTGCGGCACCATCGGCAATGACACCGCTGTAGGTGCTGGTGGAGCCGATGCCTGGATTCAGCGTGATCTGCGTGACGCTGCTGTAGCCGCTGGTGATGACGGTGCTGAGGTCTCTCTCGCCACGAAGTCCGCCGAAGGTGGGAGTGGTGATGCCCGTGTCCAGGCTGATGGTGCCGGTGGAGGCGGTTTCGAGGTTCACCGGGCTGTTTTGCAGCGCGAGGTTGTTTTGCAGCATCAAAATGCCGGTGCCGGGGCGCGTGACACCTGTGAAGGTATTCGCGGCGGAGAGGGCAAGGGTTCCAGCACCTGCTTTGTTGAATCCATTAGCTCCAACGATGCTGCCAGAGATCAAAAGATCGACGGTGGCAGCACTGGCGTGGGTGCTGTCTCCCACCGTGAGATTGCGAGACGAGGTGCCTGTGTTCAGATCCGCAGAGATCACGGCTTGGGCGTTCTGATTTGTGGTGCCTGTATTGTAAGCAAAGCTGCCGTTGAGTGTGAGCACCGCACCCGCAGTGCCTGTGTTGACGATGGAATGCACGAGGCCTGCGGCACTCGGATTGTTGGTGCCGCCCGCACCACCGATCGCGAGGTTTCCGACCGTCTCGGAGAAGCCATTGAGATCGATGGTGGTTCCTGTGGTGGAGGCATTCACGCCCATTTGGATGGCGTTCGCATCAGGGAGCACCCCACTGGCACCGAGCTTGACGGTCCCCTGCTGGATGCTGAGCTGGCCGGTGTGGGTATTGGCACCAGAGAGGACAAGGGTGCCCGCTCCCTGCTTGGTGATGGTGCCGCTGCCAGAGAGGGCTCCTGAGATGACGAGATCGTCTGTGGCAGCGCCATTGCCGACGGAGAAGTTACGCGCGGCATTCCCCGTGGCGAGATTGGCGGAAATGGTGGTCTGGCCGTTTTCAAAACCTGCCGAGCCTGCCCGGTAGGTAATGCCGGCACCAAGCGTGAGGGTTCCAGCCCCGGCAGAAGTGATGATGGAAGCGGTTTGCCCGGCGGTGGTTGCATCCGTCGTGCTTCGCCCCAGGTCCAATGAAGTGATCGTTTCGTTGAAGCCGGCAAGATCGAATGTGCCGGCATTCAGGATGAGATTGGTGGTGATGATTTCCGAGGCGCCCAACTTCAGCGTGCCTGCATCGATGGTGGTTGCTCCCGTGTAGGTGTTGGCACCTGAAAGAGTCCATGTGCCACTTCCGGATTTGGTCACCCGTGTGGTGCCGCCTGCAGCGACGCTGCCGCCCACGGCATCTGAGATGATCCCATTGATGCGATTGTCCGTACTGGTGCCGCCGAGCACTAGCGTATTGAAGTTTGACGCGGTGAAGCCGCTCATCGGGTTGGTGACATTCCCGGTGATGACGATGCTCGCGGTCGTGGGGTTGAGCGTGGTGGTTTGTCCGGTGCCAGGATTCAGCCCGAGGCTGGCCAGCGTGAGCTTGTAGCCGTTGTCACCCGTGACATTGAGAGTGCGTATGCTGGCTGTCGCCTGAGTCAGTGCGCCGAGTTGGATGGTATTGCCCGTGTTGGCCGTCAGGTTGGATACGTTGATCGTGGAGGTGGCGGATAGCTGGAGGTTGTAGCCTGCTGCATTGCTGGTGCTGCCGTAGATGATGGTGCCATCGTTGCCAGTGCCGTCATTGCGCAGGCTGAGCGTGCCGCCGTTGAGATTGATCGTATTGGCGGCGGTCGAGTCACCGAGGCCGTTGGTGGCGCGATTCACCTGGAGGGTGCCCGCCGTCACGGTGTTGATGCCCGTGTAGCTGTTGTTCCCGGAGAGAATCCAAGTGCCTGCATTCGCCTTGGTGACGGCCAGGGTGCCGCCGGAGCCGTTCACGATGTTGCTCTGGAACTCGTTGGCACCTGTGTTCGTGCCGCCGAGCGTGAAGGTCTTCGCGCCGGATGTTTGCGAGTTGGCAAAGGTTCCATTGAAGACGAGCGGCCCGGCACCATCATTGTTGATGGTGGCCGCGCCTGTGGTGGTGGCAGCGAGAGTGATGCCGCGATCGACTGTCGTGCTCCCTGTGGCGGTTCCATTGTAGGTGAGCGTTCCTGCCGTCGTTGTGCCGCTGCCGATGGTGATCAGGCTGCCCGAACCAATGGAGCTGTTGACACCTGAAGCGGCAAGCGATCTAGCGGTGACGGTGCCTGCTGTGATGGCGAGCGTTCCTGAAAAGGAGCTGGCGGCATTGGTGAGGGTCAAGACCTGAGGGCCAGCTTTGGTGAGACTGAAGGCACCGCTGATCTCCCCATTGATCGCCAGGGCGTGGAAGCTGTTTGTGGTGATCGTCCGGTTGGCATCGAGGATGAGGTTCAGATTGATCGTATCCGTGATGATCGTGGTCGTGGACGCTGTGGTGGTGATATTGCCGCCGAGCGTGATGGCATTGCCATTCAGTGTGAAAACCGGAGCCCCTGCGGCGCTGTTGGTGAAATTGATCGCGCCGGAGACGAGCCCCACGATGTCATTGTTGGTCGGCTGATTGACCGGTGTCCCGCTGAATTGCAGGACCGTGCCCGCTCCAGGGATGCCGCCAGTCCAGTTTCCCACGTCGTTCCAATTGCTGCCGTTCGCCCCGGTCCAGACGGACTGCGCCAAAACAGAGCCGGGTGCCAAAAGGGCGAGTGAGGCGGCGACGGCGAAGAAATGGCGAAAGAGAGGTCGGGACATAAGGAAGGCAGAAAAAGCCTTCGGCACATAGAAAGTCGGCCTCCCTCCCGCTATCCCCAGGAATGGGGGTTTTGCTCCCACGCGGCCTTTCACGGCCCCGCGTCGCTTTGAGCCCTCACCCCTGCCTACATCGGCACCGCAGACGACCCACCATCCACACGCAGCAGGCCGGTTTCGTAGCCGATGGACACGGCTTCCGTGCGGTTCGCTGCGCTCATTTTGGTCAAAAGGGCCTTCACATGCGAGATGGCGGTTTCGGGGCTGATGTTCAGTGCCTTGCCGATGTCGTTGTTCGATAGGCCGCGGCGCAGGCACTCCAGAACCTCCAGCTCGCGGGCGGAGAGGCGGGTGGGCGCACCCTTCTGCATCCGGCGTGATTCCGGGGTGAAAGGCTGGCACCAGCCGTGCTCGTGCGCATGACGCAGCTCGCGGGCGAAGTGCGCATGAGGGCTCGTCTTCACCAGATAGCCCGCCGCCCCGGCGTCCTGAGCACGCGAAACATCCGCCTGGAGCGCATCCGAGCTCATCATGACCACGCAGGCATCCGGCTGTGCCTCACGGATGGCCTGCAAGGCCTGGATGCCATCCACCCCCGGGAGCCGCACATCCATCAGCGTGAGATCAGGCTGGTGCTGCGCATGCAGCCGCACTGCCTCCGCGCCATCTCCCGCCTGTGCGATGATCGTGAAGTCAGGATAAAGATTCAGCATCGCGACCACGCCGGCACGGACCATCGGATGGTCGTCAACGAGCAGGAGTCGGAGGGGCACGGGCATGGCGGGAGAGGACTTCTTTAAAGAGGTGACTTCGCAGCAGACACGGGCGCTGCCTTCTCATCAAGCACGGGTATCCGCAGCCGTGCCGTCACCCGTGCGCCGTGGCCCCGCTGGCTGATGATGCTCAGGCTGCCGCCGAGGCGCTGGATGCGCTCCCGCATGTTGATGAGGCCGTAGTGGCCGGACTCCACGGCCAGATTTTCCGGATCAAAGCCCGCTCCATCATCCTCCACCTCCACGGTGACCTCCTCCGGCATGAAATGGCAGCGCAGCACCATCTTCCGCGCCTTTCCATGCCGCACCGCATTGCTCGCCGCTTCCTGCGCGATGAGCATCAGATTCGCCACCGCCTTCCCCGGCAGGCTCACCGGTTCACCTTTCACCTCCACCGTGATCTCCACCGGATGACAGGCTCGGATGATGGCCGAGGTGCGCTCCAGGATCGCCGGGAGGTGCATCTCCGCCTCGGCATCGCTCAGCGCATTCACGCAGTGGCGGAAGTCCTCGCTCATGGACAGCAGCAGCTTTTTCGCCGCCAGCAGGGAGGGCATCGCATCCCGGCCCATCTCCACCGAGCCCTGCGCCGCCTCCAACTGCATCGAAAGCCCCGCCAGGAATTGCTGCAAGCCATCGTGCATGTCTGCGCCCAGGCGGTTACGCTCCTTCAGCGTGGCCTGAAAGCGGATCTCCGCCTCATTTTGCTGCGCGATCCGCGCCGCCTGCCTGCGCACACGCCGGGAGAGATCCCACGCGAGAAAAGAAATCACCGCGATGAGTCCCAGCGCCGCCCACGCCGCGTTCATGAGCCGCCCGCGAGTCCACCACGAGGCCGCTGCGAGCAGCTCGATGTCTTGTTCAGACCGCAGCAGCAGAGACACATCCCCCACACCGCTCGGCTCGAAACGATCAATCGCACCACTGACAGGTTGCATGATAAAAACACCGCTCACCGCCAGCTCACTGCCCGGCGGCCACTCCGCTCCGAAAGTCGCCGGAGCCTCCTCCCAATGCACCGGCAGCAGCAGGTCATCACACCGCATCAGCAGCGTCTGTCCCGCACGGCCCTGATCATCGTAGCTCTCCACCAGCGTGCCTTTCAGCCGCACCAGCCGGAAGTGGTAGTCAAACGTGCCACGCTGCCAGTCACCCACATGCCGGCGTCCGCTCGCCTCCAGCATTTCCTTCAGCGTCACATCCAGAGGTGTCAGCTCCGCCTGCGTGCGCAACACACGCAGCACCGCCTGCTCCATGCGGCAGAGGGCGTTCTTGCCGCCGCTGATGAAGCCCGCCGCCTCCACCACGCTGCCCAGCGGGATCGCCTGCTTGCTGCTCGTCGTCACCTCCACCGCCGCGTTGCCCTCCTGGAGAATGATCCGTCTTCCAGGCTGCCAAAGCGTCACCGTGCCCACGATGCGACGCCGGAAATTGGAGAAACCACCCGGCTCAAAAGGCCGCAGCGTCGAAAGCGAAAGACGCGGCGCCTTTTCCACAGGCAGGCTCGCTCGCAGCACCTCCACATCCTCCGCTGAGTCTGTCACCACCACCGCGCCTGTCATCTCCGCACGGCTGTTGTGCAGGGAGATCATCGTGCCAGTCACCATGATCTGTGTGTCGAGCAGCTCGGCCTCCGGCGGCAGGCCCTCACGCGGCACACGCACAAAAATCTCGCCGCTGGAGTTCACCAGCTTCAGCACCAGATGCCGGGCGGTGCTCTGCCCGCCTGCGGACACATCCTGCACCACACCTTTCAATCTCAGCCGCAGGGTGTCATGCCTGCCGGAGAGCATCGAAGGCACCGTCACATCCAAAGGCTCCGGCAGCGCGCAGCCCGACTCCAGGATCATCATGCTACGCGGCAGGATCACCGGCGCGAAGCCACCCCGCTCCGTCACACCCTCCAGCCGCACCCGATCACCGATCCTCACTCGTTTGAGCACTTCTTTGAAATCAGGTGCCCACAGTCCGCGAGCCCGCGCCTTGCCCAGCTCCACCCAGATCCCGGCTGTGGCATCCTGCACGATCAGTCCCGAATGCACCGGTCCAGGCACCACCGTGACAATGCCCTCCAATCGAGCCTCCAGCCCCTGATCCGCTGCAGCAGGCTTCAGCGCCCGGATCTCTCCACACGTCATCATCACACGATCGCCCGTCTGCGCCAGCAGAGGCATGGCGAGCAAACGGAAGGCAAAAAGGATGAGGGACGGCTTCATGGCGTGTGCAGCACGCTTTTCACTGGGGCCTTTTCGGCAGGTGTAAAGCACAGCCTGTCCTCCTCACGGCACAGGCACCACCTGCACGGCGTCCAGGTGGACATTGCCCTCGGCATCGGTGGTGCGGAAGAGGACGGCGGCTTCTTCGCCCGCGTTGAAGGTGAAGGTGCCGAGCGTGTGCGCTCCTTTGTCACCCTTGGGCTTCTCGGTCTGGTTCAAGCGGAAGGTTTTCTCGCCATCGGCACTCAGCACGCTCACCGGCGCTGCTTTGGCACGATTGGCATGCGGCTGCCAGTAAACACGCACCTCATACTTGCCCGTTTCCTTCACAGCGAAGGCGAATCGAGCACTCGCCGCCGGGTCTTTCGAGTAGCGGGTTTGTTCGCCGACGTAGGGTCGCAGTGACGTGCTGGAGGTCCACTTGCCGGTGAGTTCCGCCTCGGCGTCATCAATGACCACACCTTCAAGCGTGGCGGGATCAATGCTGTCGCTAAAGACGGGCGGCAGCTCCTTGGCATGCGCAGGACGGTAAAGATTCGCTTCCAGAGAATCACGCCGCATCACGCCTGGCTGCCTCATGAGGTCCTTCAAAATATCCAGATACTGCTCATACACGCCACGCGGCGTGGTTTGATGGCGGACGCAGATCCAGGCGGCCTTTCCCACCACCTCGCCCATCATCCCGCACGTGCGCATCACGCGAGTGCTGCCGAGTGCGTAACGATCCACGCTGATCGTGCGGCCGGCCATGAAGAGATTGCCGATGTCCTTGCTGTAAAAGCAGCGATACGGCACCGGAAACCCCTCTTTGCGCCCCGGATGATCGCCGTGCTTCGCGATGCTGATGAAGGGATTGTCCGGGAAGTTCTTCGCATACTGCTGCTTCGGGTAATGCAGATCCTGCGACCAGGTGGTGGGCACGCAACCATCCGGCTGCACGATGCCTTTGATCATGTCCTCGCCATTGAAAACGAAATCACCCACGATGCGGCGGCTCTCACGCGGCCCGCCGATGTAGGCCAGCCACACCAGATCATGTTGGGCATACTTTTCCGCCTTCAGCGTCTTCATCGCCGTCACGGCACCATACACCGCGCGGAAGTTGTGATCGCGGATCAGCTCCAGGTCCTTGATCGGATGTTTATCAAAGCCGCTTTCCCAGAACCACTCACCATTCAGATACTTCTCGGGATCAGGCACCGGCGTGTAGCCCAGGTCGTAGCCAGTCGTGTTGCGGATGTTTCCCTCACCCGCACGATGCAGCGGATGCGGCTCAGGAAAATCCTCCATCGTCAGCGGCAGCGCCCACGGTGTGGCAGGCCATGTCACGGGCTTCCCGAGGTCTTTCAGCACCCACATGTTGCTCATGCCCATGCGGCCCTTCTCCTCCATCATGATCTCCGCACCCGCCAAGGCACCCAGGGTGCCATGCCCGGTGCAGTCCACGAACAATTTGCCGCGATAGCGTGTCTCCGTGCCTTTCTTCGTATCCAGTCCGGTCACGCTGCGGATCGTCCTGCCATCCGCGGTCATCTCCACGCCATAAACGAAGGTGTTGAGAAACAAATCCAGATTCGCCTCCGCCCGCACCACCTTCTCCTTCAGCCCATCATTGTATTCCGCCGGATCAGCCGCCGGACTGTTCGTCGCACGATCCGCGAACTCCTCCACGATCTCGCCCAGATGCGGATAAAGCCCGCGCCGCGTGCCACCCTGCGCCCACACCTGCACCTCGCTGGAGCCGTTGCCGCCCAAAACGGGCCGATCCTGAATCAGCGCCACCTTCAATCCCTGCCGCGCCCCTGAAATCGCCGCTCCCAGCCCCGAGTAACCACCGCCCACGACCACCAGATCATACTCCTTCGTCTCTGGTGCCACCCCCGGCAGACCGCAGCACGCACGGCGCAGTTCCTTTGTCTTCGCGAAATCATCCGGCGGCGTGAAAGCCAGGTCCTGCGACAGCAAAATCGCATCCACGCGACCATCGAACCCCGTCAGGTCCTTCAAAGCGATCTCCGCCTGCGTGCCCGTGATCTCCACCTCACCACCGCTTTCCCACTGCCAATCGGAGCCCGTCGCCCCAAACTCATGCTTCAGCATGTTCCCACCGATCTGAACCTGAAAGCGCCCCGGAGCCCCCGGCGCCTTCCACGGCCCGACCCAGTTCTTCGTCCGCACCCAGACACGGTAAGTGCCCGCCGCTGGCACCGTCACCATCGTGCTCGCATCCGCCACCGGCTTCCCCATCCCATGCGCCAGCAGGTAAGGCGACCCCATGATGTCGATGAACTGCGTGTCGATCACCCAACCACCGTTTTTTTCAAAAGACTCTGCCTCGATCCAGACCGGCTGAGCAGCGGAGAGAGACGTGGTAACAGCAAGAGCAGCGAAAAGAGCGAGTCGTGGAAAGTGCATGAGCGTTATCAAAAGGGTGCGGTTGGGAGGTTTGACGGTTCGAACGCCGTCTTACGGCCCCACCACCTTCAGGCGGACGAACTTCCGCGTATCTCCAGCGGGGAAGGTGTATTTCACTTGGTTGCCGGTGATGGTGATGTTTACGCCGAGGGTTTCGGTTACCCAGGTGCCGGTGAGGGTGTCGGAGGTTTCGACGGTGAAGTGGGTGCCGTAGGTGCCGGGGTAGGTGGCCGATTTGGTCCAGGTGATGCTGAGGGTGCCTGCGGTGTCGGTGATGCCCGGGAGTGTGGTCTGGCCGGTGGTGTTCGATGAGCCACCGAGGAAGAACTCGATGCCGTTGGGCACGCCGTCGTCGTCGTGATCGGCGGTGAAGGTGCCGCTGACGCCGTTGGTGGTCTGCCAGTTGGCGTAGGTGGGGGCGGTGTTGCCGATGAGGTAGCCGTTGGCGTCGAGTGTGAAGCTGCTGAACCCGACGGCGCTGATTTTGCCGAGCTGCGTGGCGGTGAGCGCGGTGGAGGTGGTGCCAAAGCGCAAGCTGCTGCCGGAGACGAAGGTGCCGGTGATCGTGAGGGTGCCGGACCAGGCCATGGCGCTGCTGTCGTCAAAGCTGAGCGCGGCTCCGCTGCCGAGGTTGATGGTGGCGGCGGCGCTGAGGTCGAGGGTGCCGAGGGTGTCGGTGTAGGTGTCGGCGTTCAGGGTGGCGGCGGCGATGGTGAGAGGGGTGGCGGGCAGGGCGTTGCTGGCTGCGAGGGCGAGGGTGCCTGCGCTGATGGTGGTGGGGCCGGTGTAGGTGTTGCTGCCTGCCACGGTGAGGGTGCCTGCGGTGGTTTTGGTGAGGCCTCCGGTGCCGTTGATGCTGGCGATGTTTTGCAGGGTGCCGGATTCGACGGTGAAGGTGAGTGCTCCGCTGCCTGCGGCTCCGATGTCGTGACCGTTCATGTTGAGCGTGCCGCCGCTGAGTTTGACGGTGGCATTGCTGGTGCCGGTGCTGGCTCCGCGGGCGATGTCTCCCTGCAGGCTGAGGGTGCCGCCGGTGAGATTCAGCGTGCCGGTGGCGGTGCCTCCGGCGGTGGTGGCGTTGGCGATGCGGATGGAGACTCCAGTATTGGCGAGCACATTGACCGTGCCTCCGGAGATGTTCAGCGTGCCGGTGCCATTGCCTGCGGCGATGGTGTTGACGCCGAGCTGGACGGGGTTGTTGACGCTGTTGAGGGTGACGCTGCCGCCGCCGAGGGTGACGATGCCGGTGCCGGTGGCGGCATTGGCCGAGGTGCCACTGCGAGAGCCGATGATGAGGTCGTTGGCATCGAGCGTGCCGGTGTCGAAGCGGAACTCGGCAGCCACGCTGCCTGTCAGGCTGCCGCTGGTGCTGCGGGAGCCGATGGTCATGGTGCCCAGCATGAGGTCGGCATCGTGACCCGTGGTATCAAAGAGGTGGAGGACCGCGGCAACACCCGTCTCCATGGCGCGAACGCCGATGTTGAGGGTGGCACGGCCATTGATGGGATCGGCCTGGCTGCGGATTTTCAGCGTGCCGGTGACGTCGTTGAAGGTGATGCTGCCGTTGCTGCGACCATCGCCTGTTCCGAGTCCGCCGAGGTTGAGGGTGTCCACGTTGAGGATGTTGGTGCCGCTGCCGAGCTTGAGCGATTGCACGGCGGTGGCCCCTGCGTTGACGGCTCCATCCGGGCCGCCGAGGAGCATGGTGGCGGCCTGGATGGTGCTGTTGGCGGCGAGGATGACGGAGGACGCTCCACCATTGGAGCTGCCGCTGTTGGTGGGGCTGCCGACTCGGAAGAGTCCGGTGCCGAGATTGGCGTAGAAGGTGGTGAGGCCGCTCATGTCGAGGATGCCTGCGTTGCCGACGTTGGTGGTCGCTCCATTGCCGATCTGGATGTTGGCATTGGTCGGTGTGACGCTGGTGCCGATGGCAAGGGTGCCTGCGCCGCTGACATTCAGCCTCGTGGTGCTGTGCGGCAGGGCGGTGGTATTGTAGCCCACGGTGAAGGCGGCACCGAGCTGAAGGGTGCTGCCAGCGCCGATGGTGATAGCGTTGCCGGTGGTGGAGTTCGTGCGCACCAGGACGGCTCCGCCGAAGGTGGCGCTGGCGGTGGAGAGTTCCAAGGTGCTCACGGCAGTGCTGCCTGCGGCCGAGCCGAAGGTGAGTCCGCCAGCGAGGGAGGAGCTGCTGGTGGTGAGGCGTAGCGTGCCTGCGCTGAGGATCGTTGCACCGCTGTAGGTATTGGCTCCGGCAAGGGTGAGCGTGCCGAGGCCGGTCTTGATGACGGACAGGGTGCCGGTGGTGTTGATGATGCTGCCGGTGAAGGTGCTGGTGCTGTCATTGGCGCCGAGGGTGAGTGTGGATGTGGTGCCAGCGATGGTGTCCACGGTGCCGCTGCCGGAGAGGCCGTTGAGGGTCTCGGAGAAGGCGTTGAGGTTCAGCGTGCCGTTGAGCGTGACGTTGCCATTGCCTGCGCCGTCGGGGATGACGTTGCTGGCACCGAGCCGCAGGGTGCCGCTGCTGATGATCGTATTGCCGCTGTAGGCATTGGCTCCACTGAGGCTCAGGACACCGCTCCCGGCCTTGGTGAGGCTGGAATTCGCGCCGGTCAGCGCGGACGAGATGGTGATGGGTGTGGATGGATGATTG
>Ga0315901_10007152_pt1 | contig 13241 bp, 13 predicted proteins | sample LakEriMetagenome_10_FD_203761 | JGI IMG/M metagenome (GOLD analysis project Ga0315901, IMG submission 203761) | Freshwater fungal communities from buoy surface, Lake Erie, Ohio, United States - Buoy 2 MA116 | ecosystem: Environmental > Aquatic > Freshwater > Lake | place: USA: Lake Erie, Ohio... | reverse complement strand
CGAGTTTTCTAAAATATATGTTTTTACAACCAAGGGAACCCTCGCAGGTGTCCTAGAATTTCAACAAATTGTTGGTCTTTCCAGTCAACATTTTAAATCAATACTTTTTTGTAGTAGCAAAAGATTTGAAGTGAGCTCGCTTGATAAATTCTCTCAAGACGAGGCTGATCCGATTTGTACACAAAGCTTTTAAAATTATTTGTAGCGCAGATGATTTTGAAGTACATTTGTGTGAGTTCGTTGGTTGTCAAATAAAACTAAAGTAGTTTTTGATTTTGGGTTACAAAATGTGAATAGCTGGCCTAGAAATTCTTTTGAAAAAGCTTGCAAAGTCCCAGCATATGTTTTTGAAGTAGCCAGATATCCAATCAAAAACTTCCTAGTTTTTGGAACATGAACAGGTTTTTTCCTGCTGCGACCTTGAAGTACTTCCATGATTAGAGGCCGACTTTTGGGTATAGAGATGCTTGCCCAAGAAAGTAATTTTCAAACAACGCACCCTAAATTTTGCACGGGATGGTTAGATCAGTTTGGTGATGAATCTATGGGAAAAGGGATCTGTCTCGAAGCGCCGGAGAACCTATTCCCATGGGACGTAAAAGACGTGCTTTCCCTCCCACTCTTCAAGGCGAGTAACCAAGCAACATAAATGTTCTATACAGGTCTGGAGGAATATGTAAAGAGTCCCACTAGACTAACGATGTGACGTCACTAAACGAGGTTGTAAAATTCTTAGAACAATGCACAGAGATCGACTTTCGTGCGAACATCGATGAATAATTTCATTTACTCCATCCTAGGTATCAGTCGTTTTCGACTATGTCAGGATCCGTTTTGGATGTAGGTGCTGGCAGTGGAGGCATAGGGCAGTACTTGTCCTGGCCTAAAGAATTATCCGGAGTAAAGATCTATGGTTCTGATATTCTGAGTCCAGAGTTTTTGCCACAGGGCTATACAGACTATTTCTCTGAGGGCTGGCAAAGTATTCCAAACTTCGAATTTAACGGAGCCTTATTCATCCATGTGATTGAGCACATAGAAAATTGGCAAGAAATGTTGCATTCGGTCGTTGCCAAGTTAAATGGTGAATCACCCATATACATTGAGTGGCCTAGTCAGAAGTCAATTCATTTCCCAAGAGCCTCCGATGTTTGGGATGAATTTGTCTTGCGCGGAAACAATTTCTCTACGCAGTTGTTAACTACCTTTAATTTCTTTGATGATCATACCCATGTTGATGAGCCTCCGAGCATGAACGAAGTTGTTAAGGTTTTACAGCCTTTGAGGGTAAGACAAAGTGGTGAGATCCAACTTGAATCACTTGGAGCAGAGTTGGTCGCGAAAGGTCTAAGGGAAAATGATGTTACTAGGGTCACATTAGGGGTTTGGGCTAGATTTGGATTTGCTCAGTATGTACTAGTTTAACCTAGTTTTGAAAACAATATGTTGTGCTCTTTCAAGAAATCCAATTGAAATAGTTAAATGCTCGGTACTTGTAATAATGGATTCCGAATGAATCAAACTTCAGATGCAGTAAAACACAAATGTAAGCTAATGTAGAAATTTTGACAAGACAATGCATTAAAGCAATTGTTTACAACCATCCATATCAATCTTTGGCTGAAAAGTTTTGTACCCGACCAAATTGTGCCGGAGATTGTTCAGCTCATCTGGCTCTCCTAACACCAGAATGAACCCAGAGCCACCCGCACCACAAAGCTTAAAGGATTGAATTCCACTCTTCACAACAATCTTTATAACTTCATTAACGCTTTCAACTTGTTTGGTAGTAAAACTCTGCTTTAAATCCCAACTAGATTTTACAGCGGCAGAGAGCAATTTAAAAATCTCAGAAGAATTTCCTACTGAATTCGCAAGAGCAGCCCTCGTACTTAGAAATATTTCATGAGTTTCTTGGAGTAAAACACGCTTCGACTTTATTGATTGAACAGTAGCCATCGAGTGTAATGAAGAATTCCTAGTTTCACCGACCCAAATCAACATCTGTCTTTCTTCAAGATAAAGTGCGTTGCCTTCATTTAAGAGACAACTAGACACAATAGGTTCTGCGTCTCCGAAAAAATCATATGAGCGCAGTCCACCAAATGCTGATGCGTATTGGTCTTGGTAGCCACCTGGTTCTTTCAAAACTTCTCTTTCTATATGAATTGCCAGTTCGGCGAAATGCGAATTTGAAACAATTGTATTTTCTAATTCCAAGAGTTTACACATTGCAACAGAAAAAGCCGAAGATCCGCCTAAGCCAATTCCCGAAGGTAAATCCGCGAATGTCCCCATGTTCATTCGGGATGACCAGTTTAGGTACTTTAACATTTCTCTCACCACGGGATGCTTGAACTCCGAATAGTCCTTCACGCTTTCTGATTCCCTGTATGTAAATCTATAGTTTTCTTCAGCAATATCAGATAGCGGGTTAGAGTATACATATACGTATTTATCAATAGCCGAAGAGATAACGCCACCGGGAGAGTCTTTGAAATACTCAGGATAATCTGTTCCACCTCCGATATAACTTATCCTCATTGGTGCTCTGACTAAACGCACTTTTCACCTAACCAATCTTTGATTCGCCTAGCAAGATTTGTGCCGTCCGTATGTATGAAATCAACCTTAAAATTCACTGCAGCCATTCGGTCACTTTCAGAATTACCGACAAAAAGTTTAATTCTCCCTAGACCACTGTCTTCAATTGCTTGTAGAAGCCCTATTCGTGGTTTTCTACAATTACAGTTTGTGGAGGCTAAATGTGGGCACACGGCAAAGAGGTCTACTTCGACTCCAATTTGTTCCTTAAGATGCACTCTGAGGGCATTATTAAACTCGTTAAGTTTATCGAGACTAAAAATTCCAGACTCCAAGCCTGCCTGATTAGTAGCAACTGCTAATCCATAATCAAGATCTGAAAGGATTTTGATTGCATCCACTACGCCTGGAAGAAATTTTATACAGTCTATTTCATTGTGTTGTCCAGCATCTTCTATCAACGTGTCATCACGATCAAAAACAACAACACCTTTTGGGAAGTATTCTACACAAGAGGAATCTCGATCCAATAAAGGATAAACTGGATATTTTTGTAACATTTTATAATCTAGTTTTTGAGAGAGGATTCGATTAACTCGCAAATCACATGACCAATTGCTATATGCGCATGTTGGATTTGTTCAGTTTTTGTCGATCCAACCTTAAGGACAAAATCCCCTTCATTAAGGGTGTATTTAACTGAAGTAAAAAGTACCGTCGTGACCTTTAGTTCTTTGGCTTTTTGTACTGCGTTCAAAATGCTCTTGCTATTTCCTGATGTTGTTAGGGCAATTAGTACGTCACCCTCACGCGCTAATCCTTCTATTTGTCGTGAAAAGACATGCTCAAAGCCAAAATCATTTGATATTGCAGTTAAAATAGAAGTATCAGTAGTTAATGCAATTGATGAAATTGCTTTTCTTTCAAGTTTATAACGACCTATAAGTTCTGCCGCAAGATGTTGAGAATCAGCAGCTGAACCACCGTTTCCACACCAAAAAATTGTCCCACCAGACTTTAAACTACTTATCGCAACCTCAGCGGCTTCTGCAATTTGCCTTGAAAGCTCAACAGTTGAGAGCAATACCTTCCCAGCTTCGGTTAAATGGCTTTCGATACGTTCAATGTTGTTATTCATCACTAGCCAATTCTACTGAGATTAATCTGGAAATCTCGTTCCGCATTGCCAATGAACTTAGGTTTGATACACAGTATTCCTTGCCCAATTCTGAAGCCCGTTTCCATAGGTCGTAGTTCTCATGCAAGCCATAAATAGACTTTGCTAATTCTGTAGGGGCGTCTGCGACGACTACCCCTGAACTCATAATGTCGCCAAAGCCCTCTATTCCAACCGAAGTTGAAACTATTGGAATGCCAAATGAGAGTGCTTCCCCAACTTTTCCCTTTCGCCCAGAGCCATTCAACAATGGGACAAGCGCAATCCTCGACTGCTTATAAATAGCTGCGAGGTCCTCGACTCCACCCAACATTTGCAAACCCTTACCTTCCAATTCAGCAATTTTCTGAGCATCCAGGCCAGAGCCGACAACACGTATAGGAGCACGAAGTCCTAACTGATTCAAGAGAGGAAGTACCTGGTCTGCAAACCACTCAATACCTTCGAGGTTGGGTAAATGCCTGAACCCTCCTACAAAAACTAGACCCCTCGAGTCTTCCCAGTTCGACTCACTCTTTTGTGGCTCATATTCCGCCCAAACGACAGACGTCTTATTCGTTTTTGACTGTCTGTTAAATTCTTGTGCCTCAACTTCAGATACTAAAATTACGTGATCGACTCGATTTGCAATCTTAAGCTGGAAATGAGCTATTCCGGAGTTGGGGTTGTATTCCTCGCGGTACTTTAAGTCCATTAAATCTGCGATAAAAATTGCCGTTGGCGCTAATTGTTTGAGTCTTTCTCCAAAGAAGTCATAAACCTCCTGACGAATAGTCCATATAGCTCTCACACGTTCGCTACGTAAAGAAATTGAGTTATGAAAGTCATCAAAGTCTTGATGTACTTCAACACCAGTTGATCGTAGAGAATCCAAATCGACTTGCGTTGTTGAGTTGTCCATACACACAAGAACCGCGTGATATCCAAGTGCTTGAATGTGTCTGATTATTTGAACAGTTCTAATTGAGCCTGCATCGCGGGTTAGAGATGGAAGTTGCCGATCACAGACAACCACGATTCCCTTGGAACTCCTTGTCGCCTCAAATCTTGGAACTCCAACGTCTTCCCAATGATTCCGAAGATCGACTTCCCACTTCGCGAATAATTTACGGTTATTCGCAATTTGATGTTTCTTTAACCCCGAATCTGTGCTTTTACCGTGGCTTAAACCTTCATGATGTATCACCCAACTTTTGGGTTCGTACATCACTTTATAACCCAGAGACCACGCAGTTAATGCTAGGTCTGAATCCTCGCAATAAGCTGGAATATAACGCGAATCAAAGCCACCAACCTCTACCCAAAAAGTCTTACGAACAATTACAGATGCAGCACTGCAATAGTCAACTTCGCGCGCGAAAGTGAATTGGGCGCTCAGTGGATTCGCTCCACGTCCCAAATTCCAAGCATTGCCACCTGCGAAAATTTGTCCACCAGCTTCTTGCAAAACACCGTTTGGGTAGATTAATGCAGAGCCAACAATTCCCACGGTTTCATCTTTATTGATTGCTTGGTAGAGATTATCAAGCCAACCATCCACTGGTTCTGTGTCATTGTTTAGGAGGATTAAGTATTTTGATGATTTCGAAGATTGATCTGCACCTCTATTAGTAGATGTTAAGTAACCAGCATTGGTTAAGTTTCTGACAACTGTAATTCCTCGAATACTCTGCAAAGCATCCATCGTTTGATCCGACGAAGCGTCATCAACTACAACAACCTCATATGGCGTTGAGTCAGAATTTGATTGTAGAGCTCGCAAACAGCGATAAGTGACCCACCAATTATTGTAGATGGGAATCACAATCGTGACAAGAGGGTCACTAGAAGTCGGTAAGCCGAACCCTTGGTCCATTGAATAATTAACATTTTGTAGAGATTGCGCGTTACCGGTGAAAGTTGGAGCCAGAGCAGAAATAATTTGATTTCTGAAATGCCGTGGCAGCGTAGTTACTAGGGTTCGTGCCATGCGTCTTTGCGTTGACCCATGGGTAAACTTTGGAGATAACCAGCGAGTCAAACTCTTCAGTAATCTCGAGATAATCGCCAATTTTTTAATTTTGTCGGTCAATAAGGGGTCAGTAAATCTTGGAAGTGCGCCAGCGCGTTTTCGCACACCTGACACCAGATCAAATTCAACAAAGTCAGAAGGATTTAATGGGCGCTTAGGTAGTACTAGAAAATCAGATGACATACACACCCCCAGATTATAATTAGCGCTATTCTACAAAAGTGAACCGTGAAATACCTAAAGTGACAGTCTTACTGACAACGTTCAACGGGGTGAGATTTCTAGAAGAGCAGTTGACCAGTCTATTTGGTCAGCAAGGTGTTGAAATCGAAATTATGGTCAATGATGATGGGTCAACTGACGGAACCATGGAAATTCTATTTAGATGGAAAGCAAAAGGCTTCAATATTTCAATATCTCAAAGCCGAGGTTTGGGTCCCACTCGTGCTTTTCTCACATTGCTTCAGTCATGTGACGAGAAGCAGTTTGTTGCTTTTTGCGATCAAGATGACGTTTGGGTTGAAGATAAATTAACTCGACAGTTACGTTCTTTAGTTGATCCCACTCCGATGATGTCGACCTGCTTACGACTATACATAGATGAAACCGGCAATGTCATTGGTAAATCTAAGAATTTGAGAAATCCTCCCTCCTTTCTGAATGCCACCTTTGAAAACATTGCACCTGGAAATACGATACTTCTAAATAATGCAGCGATTAAAGTGATTAATGAATTGCAAAACCCAGCGATATTTCACTACGACTCGTGGATTTATTTGTTGATTTCTGCTTTTGGGAAGGTTGTCTTCGTTCCTTCACATTTTGTAAAGTATCGAATACATTCAAATAACTCTGTAGGCTTGAGAAAAAATTCTATCGAGGCATCGACAGGTGCACTCAAAAATTACTTGAACCAACAAAAATATCTCGTTGAGATGAAATCTGAATTCCTATCCCCAGATCAGTTGGACCACGTGACTTCTATCTCATCATTTGTGAGCGAGGTAAGTTTCAGAAAGAAGCTTTCAATGCTTTCAAAAATAAAGATTGGAAGACAGTCAAAATTGGATGAGTTACTTGTTAAGTTCCTTTTGTTGTTTGCGAGATAACTTAATTTGCTGGTCTCTGTGCAACCCAAACTCTTGACCATGGCTCCCAAAAGCAACCTATCAAACGCAAATCACTTTGAGCTTGGATGTTTTTGAATCCTGATTGTTCCAGGTTATCCCTTAATGATGTCTCTGAGAACACCCTATATTCTAAAGTTGCACCAGCCCCACCATGAAAAACTAATTCTAAAAATTCTCTCTTATTCCCTTCTAGGTCTATCCCCTTAAGCATGGGAATGGGCTCAGTGATAAGTTCTGAATTAGTCATGATCGGGAAGTGTTCCTCGTGAGGAGAATCAGTGCCTCGATGTGGAACAGAGAGAATAAGCCACCCACCAGGCTTTAATAACTTGAACAAACCCGTAAAAGCAAGCTCAATCGGAGGTTGAACATGCTCTAAAACTTCAGAGCAAGTCACGATATCTGTGGTTGATTCCAGAGCTTCATCTACTTTGGTTATGTCAAGAAAAGGCTCAGTGTGAAATTCAAAGTTCCTATAGATGCTTCCAAAGCGATCCTTAAAGGCCCTCTCAATTGGCGCGCCATCAGAAACGCCAACAATCCTAAGATTTTTCTTTCGAAAAAACCTTTGCCTGGAAGTCCTTTGAGCAGCAAAAAGTATGGCTCTTTGCCGGGAATTTAATCCACAAGATGGACAAATCAGGCCTTCCCTAAGATCAAAAGTTATTGTTGTTCGCCTAACAGCGAGACAGCAATTGCACAAAAACCAAAGGTAGCGTTCCTTGTCTAAGATGTTAAATTTCATTTACAAGTGATCTCAGATAAATCCCATATGGGTTTGAGGCGTAGTCCTCTGAAATTCTTAACAAGTGATCAGTAGAAATCCATTCATTTCGCCAAGCTATTTCCTCTAAGCACGAGATCTTACTCCCTTGACGTTCTTCAATAACTTGTACATAAGCAGATGCAGCGTGGAGTGTTTGAATTGTTCCAGTATCCAACCAAGTAGTGCCGCGTTCTAGAATTTTGGTTGTTAGTTTGCCTTCTTTAAGATAGTGATGGTTTATTGCGGTGATTTCTAATTCGCCACGGGAGCTTGGCTTTATTCCCTTCGCAATTTCAACAACAGATTTATCATAAAAATAAAGTCCTGGTACGGCGTATTGTGATTTAGGTTTACTTGGTTTCTCTTCTATGGAAAGCACTTTTCCTTCAGGGGAAAAGTTGACTACTCCATATCGTTCAGGGTCTGAAACTTTATAGGCGAAAATGGTAGCCCCATCGCTTGATTCGATAGTTTCCAGTTGCTGACCAAGACCGACGCCGTGGAAAATGTTGTCACCTAAAATCAAGGCAACATTTTGGTCATCAATAAATTCTTCACCAATAATGAACGCTTCTGCCAATCCATTTGGCTTTTCTTGTGTCGCGAACTCAAATGAAACACCGTATTGCGATCCGTCTCCCAGAAGACGCTTAAAGGCAGGAAGATCTTCAGGAGTTGTTATAATTAAGATTTCTCTAATCCCTGCTAGAAAAAGAGTTCCCAAGGGGTAGTGAATCAAGGGTTTGTCGTAAACAGGTAGCAATTGCTTGCTAACACCTTTTGTTATTGGCCAAAGTCGCGACCCGGTGCCTCCCGCGAGAACAATTCCTTTCATAAGGAAAGGGTAGCGGGTAAAGTGCCGCTATTACATTGAGTTCATTGGGGTGGTTATGCGCGTATTGGTTACAGGTGGCGCTGGCTTCATTGGTTCAAATTTTGTGCGTATGGTCGCCACTGGTGATTTCAAAGAAATTTCAAGCGTGCAGGTATTGGATAAGTTGACCTATGCAGGGGTTATAGAAAACCTCGAAGATGTATCGACAAACCCAAGTTATGCCTTTATTAAAGGTGATATTTGCGATCCCTTTGTAGTTACTGAGCTTCTGCAAGAAGTTGATGCAATCATCAATTTTGCTGCCGAATCCCATGTAGATCGCTCTATTTCAGGTGCTGCTGATTTTGTAAAAACCAACATCGTGGGCGTTCAAGTGTTACTTGATGCAATTAAGGCATCAGGCAGGAAAATACGTTTTCTTCAAGTTTCAACTGACGAGGTCTACGGTTCAATAGAGGAAGGTTCCTGGACAGAAGATTTCCGTCTACAACCGAACTCCCCATATTCTGCAAGTAAAGCAAGCGGTGAATTATTAGCCCGTTCTTACAATCGAACTCATGGCATAGATGTCGTTATTACTCGTTGTAGTAATAACTATGGAACTCATCATTACCCCGAGAAATTGATTCCACTATTTATTACAAATTTATTAGAAGGAAAGAAAGTTCCTGTCTATGGAAATGGCGAGAATGTCCGAGATTGGCTACACGTGGATGACCATTGTCGAGGCATTTATCAAGTCTTGATGAATGGGCGCTCTGGTGAGGTATACAACATCGGTGGTGGACGAGAGTTAACCAATAATGAAATTACCACCTTGATTCTTGAAGCTATGGCAGCGGATGAATCCTCAATCGAATATGTTGAAGATCGCAAAGGTCATGATCTTCGTTACAGTGTTGATTGGACCAAGATAAATCGGGAACTTGGATATGAGCCACAAGTTAAGTTTGAAGATGGCTTAAGAGAAACTATTCAGTGGTATCGCGAAAATGAAGCGTGGTGGAAGCCACTTAAGAATCGTTGATACGGAAATGACTTGGCTAATTATCGGTGGCACGGGCCAATTGGGTATTGCCTTGTCCCATGCGTTGAAAAAAGCCGGGATAGTTTTTTCAGCATGGGGCTCTTCTGATTTGGATATCGAAGACGAACAAAAAGTCAAAGAGGCGATCGCCTATTTCAATCCGTCAGTAATTGTTAATTGTGCCGCATGGACAGATGTAGATGCGGCTGAAGAGAATGAAGATCGAGCCTTTCGAATTAATGCGGTAGGGGCGGAAAATGTTGCAATTGCAGCAAAGACATGTGCTGCAAAATTAATCCACATTTCAACTGATTACGTCTTTTCTGGAGAATCGGAAACACCCTGGAAAATCGATGACAAATGTAGTCCAAACTCTGCTTATGGGCGTACTAAATTGGCTGGGGAAGAAAAAGTATTTAGTGCCTACCCAGAGAGGTCTTTGCTGATTAGAACGGCGTGGCTCTATAGCCCATGGGAAAAGAACTTTTTGAGAACCGTTTTGCGGCTCGCCTCAGTAAATTCTGAACAAATACCTATGGTGAATGATCAAATTGGCCAGCCAACTTCTGCAATGGATCTTGCTATTCGAATTATTGAGCTCGCGGAAAGCTCTATAGAATCTGGAATTTTTCATGGAACAAATTCCGGTGCTGCTACGTGGTTTGATTTCGCCAGTGAGATTATGAGACTCAATGGCGACGATCAATTGCGATTGAAACCAGTCTCATCATCGGATTTCGTACGATTGGCCCCTCGCCCTAAATTCTCCGTGCTTGATCATTCAGCTTGGGAAAAATATGGATTTCTTCCTATGCAAGATTGGAAATTAGCTTTACACCATACAATGGCGACCTTAGAATCCGAAGATGAAACAGGTATGAAACATGCATAAGTCCGCATATGAAATCGGTGCGAAATTCCTAGATCGATATATGGCCCCTGGGATGAAGAGCGTTCTTGAAGTTGGTGCAATTGATGTCAACGGATCATTAAAGGACTTTAAACGTGATGGTTGTGAGTGGCTAGGTGTTGATTTAGAACCTGGCAAAGGTGTTGACATAGTCATCGAAAGAGCGAGCAAGCTTCCATTTGAAGACAATTCATTTGATCTTATAGTTGCAACTTCGGTGTTCGAGCACGACCCCACTTTCTGGCTGACATTTAGTGAAATGTTGAGAGTAGTTAAACCAGAGGGATTCGTTTATATCTGTGCCCCTTCAAACGGATGGGTTCATCGATACCCTATGGATGTTTACCGTTTTTATCCAGATGCAGGCATTGGTTTAGTAGAGTGGGGTCGGCGAGAATTTCCAGAATTGGAATTAGTTGAGAGTTTCATTTCAGAACGTGACGGCGATATTTGGAATGACTTTTGTGCTGTCTTTTCAAAGACAAAGACGCAAAATCCTAAGAAGATTTATGTTGATACAAAGTGTTCCAACATATGGTGCGACGGTGTATTCCTTGAAGAGTCATTACAAGAAGCAACCGAGGACATGCGAATTATTGAGAATTTTAGTAAGGAGTCTGGGTCGGATGAAATTTCAATTGAGATGATTCTGAAGCTAAACGATTTAGAGAACTCCAGATATAAACTTGAAGTCAGAAATCTCGAACTAGAGAAATCATTGGAGTCAATGAGTGCTGAACTTACGAGTTTAATTCAAAAAGAGATTTCAATAAGTGCACAAATACTTTTGATGCAGCAATCAACTTCATGGAAAATCACGCGCCCGTTACGCGGGCTAAAGACATGGATATGCAAATGAGATTAATACCCCTTGGGATTGAAGGTGCGTGGCTTGCAGAGTCGCCCATTTGGAGCGATGAGCGCGGATATTTTCGAGAGTGGTTTAAGATAGGAGATATCGAAGCAGCAACAGGGATTAATTTCTCAATTCAGCAGGCGAATATTTCACAAAGTGATCGTGGAGTAATTCGCGGCATTCATTACAGTCTCGCACCGGAGGGCCAGTCGAAGTGGATTACTTGTGTTCAAGGCTCAATTCTGGATGTGGTGGTAGATATTCGACCTGATTCAGCAACCTTCGGGAAGTATAAGTCTGTTGTACTAAGTGGAAGCGAGGGCCGAGCAGTTTTAATTGGTCCAGGTTTGGGACACGCCTTTCTTTCATTGGAGAATAAAACAACAATTGCTTATCTCCTTAGTTCGGAGTATTCGCCAACACAGGAGTTCGAAATTCGACCAACTGATTCAGAATTAGCCATCGACTGGGAATCTCATTTTGATGGAGGCTCCACCCCTACTCTCTCATCTAAGGATGCGACTGCGCCAACAATGCGGGAGCGATTGTCTCAAGGCCACTTACCAAAATATTGAGAAAGCTGTCTGGTACTTCAATAGGTCAGTTTCGACACAAAAAAATCGCTTAGATATACACAACTCAATTCAAACCTTAATCAATGGTGAATTTCTTATAGAAGTCTATTTCGGTTCGTAAGATAGTACGAATCTTTAGGCGATCCATGATTTTAAAGTCACCGAAAGTGGGCCTGCCTTCGGCCGCATAGTTGCTAGTGTGCTCGTGATATTCCCGCAGATTAATTGAAAATTTACTCGAGATAGTACCTAGATCCCTAGAATAGTTTTCATGTGTACCAACAAATGAGAAATCGGATCGTTCAATACCGGCAAAGTAGGTTTTTGTGTATATATGTTTTATTGGTGCAAGTTCCAGCATATCGAAAAACCCTAGATTCTCTTTGCAAAAAATCGTAAACACTTCGTGTCCTTGAAACTTTTCAGATCGAAGCTTGTCCCAAAAAGCGTAGAGACTAAAGGCCCAAGGAATTGGATGCCGCAATATTGTAAAAATGTCCTCATAGTTGGTGTGCGTGAATGTTCGCGGTGCGAAGTGCCCGTAAATCAAATAATCTGATTGGGAAGTGATCGTAGTTGCGACCTCGCGAGCACCCCTTTCATTTTGATTTGTGAGTGAAGTTGGATCTACCGGATCGTCGCCATAATGCAGTATCAAACTTTTTCCAATACTGGAATCATTCAAGCTTTTGAGCAGTGAGGCGCCTCCAGCTTTAGGAAAATGAACAAATAAAGCTTTCATGTATTTAGACCCAGCGTCATCCTCAAGCCCCATACCAATCTGAGAACAATTAAATGAAGGAATGTTTTGATGCTCAATCTTACACCACGCCCATTCTGGTGAGGTTCTCAGACTATAGATTCTTCGATTCGGATTTAGATAAGAGATCATCAAATCAGGCGTGAGTAAGTAATCACAGCTATGAAATGCAAATCGATGCAACAACCCGAAGGGTGTGCCATATCATTTGATTTGCCTTGGCATTCTGGGAGCTATCAATTTTGTTCATACTGAATTAGCCGAGAATAGCGCGGCTTCATTGTCCTTACTTCGCGGCGTGATAGAAATCTACTTGGTGCAGATGAATGAAATTCCTGCGGGATAGTTTTCTGTAACAATCCGAATATCCGCAAAACCCGATTCAGCAAGGAATTTCCAAAAGTCAGAACCATATTCATATGTCACAAGCATCCCCTCATCCATAACTTCAGATGATCCATGATAGCTTTTTGGTAAACCGGTTCGACTTCGCGATAAACGGTCAACAATTATGGGTGTAGTGAATATGGTTTTACCTCCCCTTTTCAGAACTCGATGAATTTCGCTCAGTGCCACTAAAGGCCGATCAACATGTTCCAAGGTGTCTGAATGAATTACAAAGTCAAAATACTCATCCTCGTAAGGAAGAT
>Ga0315901_10007150_pt1 | contig 13241 bp, 6 predicted proteins | sample LakEriMetagenome_10_FD_203761 | JGI IMG/M metagenome (GOLD analysis project Ga0315901, IMG submission 203761) | Freshwater fungal communities from buoy surface, Lake Erie, Ohio, United States - Buoy 2 MA116 | ecosystem: Environmental > Aquatic > Freshwater > Lake | place: USA: Lake Erie, Ohio... | reverse complement strand
AACGCACATTTACGGTGTGTGCAGCTACGGGCAGTTGCGGTGCCTCGACGCGTCGGACGGCAAGCGGTTGTGGGAGACCTTCGAGGCGACGGGGGAGGGCCGCTGGTGGAACGCCTTTTTGGTTCAGCAGGAAGACCGGTTCTGGCTGCACAATGAGCAGGGAGAACTGATCTTGGCCCGCCTGACGCCCGAGGGTTTCGAATCACTTGGGCGAACTCAACTGATCGACCCGACTCGCGAAGTTCAATCGCGGCTGACGATTTGGTCGCAGCCGGCGTTTGCGATGAAGAGCGTGTTTGCACGGAACGATCGCGAGCTGATCCGGGTGAACCTGGCGAAATGAGCAATGTGCAGGCGGACCGCTCGAAAGTGACACGCCTCGTTTCGATTGTCCAAGGGGGCGGCATGGCGGAATTTCGCAGACAGAAGTGCGGCAGCGGTGAGACGCGGCGGATGTCGCCAGTCTCGGAAGCGAATTCTCAGGCGGTCTGTCTGTGGAATCTGATTTCAGCCGGTGCAGCACTTGCCAGCGACCATGGACCCGACTCCATGGTCAGGGTGACGGAAGGATCTGGAGGCCGTGGGGGAACCTACGCTGCCCGTCGTTCACCCCCACCCCCACCCCCACCCCCACCCCCGGCCGTCAGCGGAAACTTGCTTGCAGACAACGGGTGGGGAATAATCTCCGATCCTCTTGCGGAGTGGACTGCACTCGTATCGACAGCGGAATCCTGAACCGTGCTGATTCGCAAAGTGCCGTGACGCTGCGTAGATCGTGCGAGCGGGCAGGATTTTTGAGGCGCTCAGATTCGGATGTGGAAGGCGCGGCGACTGTTACTGCTGTGCGGTGAGGATCGACGGCATGTGATCAGTCGGTGGCGGACGAAGGAGGAGTTAAGGGACGCGGACGGAAATCCGCGATCTGGAAACCTGCCGTGAGCCTTTTTACAGTGGGCAGCGTTTTCATTAGTTGTTGGTCTGATGCGGCGGGAGTTCGTTGCGACAGAACTTGCCATGCGATGAAAGGGTGTCAGGACGCGAGGGGCGTCGCAGATTCCCGAGGAGGAGTTACGCGTGGCAGTTGGTCCCCAGGTTCCCGATCGCAGGTTGCAGTTGTTCCTCTGACCGATTCCTCATTCGCGCAGGCGTCCACTCGCCCAGACTCTTGTGTGGAATCGTTCGTGTCAGCCGTCAGTTTCCGATGTGAACCGCTTTAAGGAGCGAGCCGTGTTACGACAAGTGGCGTGGGTGATGTGCCTGTTGGGGTGCGTGGCTGGATCGGCGCGGGCACAGTCGGTGAAATTGACACGGGGCGAGGCGGGAGTGACCGTCACGATTCAGGGAATGGAATTCACCAGCCTACGGACTGCGGCAAGCCAACCCAAGCCATTCTTTCATCCGGTACGGGCCGCGGATGGGATCAGCGTGGTGAGGCCGCTGGAGAATCCGGAAGACCACCCTCATCACAAGGGAGTGTGGTGCTCGATTGACGAAGTGAATGGCATCAAGTTCTGGGCCGAGAAGGGGAAGATCGTCAACAAATCGGTTGACTTGATGAAGCCCGAAGGGAACCCGGCACGACTTAAGATGGTGAATCATTGGCTGGGGAACGAGGGGCAGCCTCTGCTGGAGGAATCGGTCGATGTCTGGTTCTTTGCAAATCGCCTGATGATCTACGATGCGTCATTTCGGGCAGTGGGCGGCGAGGTGACTTTTGACGACACCAAGGAGGGGATGTTCGGTATTAGGGTGGCGGACACCTTGCGGGGCAAGCAGGGGGGCAAGATTTTGAATGCCGAGGGTAAAGTGGGGGAAAAGGAATGTTGGGGCCAGACGTCCAAGTGGGTTGACTACAGCGGGCAGGTTGAAGGCCAGACTAAGGGGGTCTCGCTGTTCGATCATCCCGGGAACTTTCGAGCCTCTCGATTTCATGTCCGAGACTACGGGCTGTTTACACTGAGCCCATTTGGACAAAAGGCATACACCAATGGAGGACTGCCAGCAGATCCTTACAAGCTGGCGACCGGTGAGAGTGCCCGTTTGCGATACGGGCTGTTTGTGCATGATGGTATGGTGAGTGCTGCGGAGATCAACCAGGTCTATGGGCAGTTTTTGGACGCCTCGAAATGATCCGTGAGGCAAACGTGACTTCGGGGGCTGATCTGGATGGCTTCATGGAGACGCAGTGTGGGGTGCGAGTTTGCGGGTTTTGGCGACTGGGGGGGGACTGAATCGCCGGTTCTGTGCGAAATAAGCACAGTTGGCGTCGCGGACTGGCGCAGCGATTGACGGGGGTTGGTAAAGGTCCCTAGCCTGCTGCTTGGAGGACTTTGGTGTGCGGGAGTCGGGCTGCGCGCGTAGCGTCCAGCTGGGTCTCGGTGTACGTTCCCGAGGCGGGTGGCAGACTAGAATCGCGACAGGAGAGAACCGACAGAGATGTTTCCCCGGCTTGGACAGCTGGTAACAACCCATTGGCGGTGGGTTTTGGCCTTCTGGGCAGCACTCTTCGCGGCCAGTGTGGGTCTGCACGTCCGGGGATACGATCGCTGGCTTGGCTCGGGGGTGGTGAAGAACTGGCGGGATGTGGCTCAGGATGGGGAATTCACCTTCCTGCCCGCAGACATGCAAAGTCTGTCCGGGGAGAAGCTTCTGGGAGAAGCATTTCCCGACGATCTGCTGCGGAGCAGCGTGGTCGTTGTGGTGCGTCGGTATCAGCAACCCCTGGAGGAGGATGACTATACCTTTCTGCGCGAGGTGCTGATCCCGGGTTTGAAAGACATTCAGAACCTGGAAACCGGGGATTCGTCACTTGAGATAAAAAGCCCAGAAGACCGGCTGATGGGGCCCCTGCTCAGGAATGAGTCGGGAAATGCCTGCCTCGTGATTGTGCCACTCAAGGATGAATTCCTGGCGTGGGCCAACGTGCCGGTGATTGGCAAGATCGAAACGTGGCTGAGCCAGGAGTTGCCTCAGCGGGTGACTGCCGGGGGCAAGCCGCTGATTCCCGCGGGGCTGGATCTGGCATTGAGTGGTTCGGCGACCGTCGGGCGCGACATGCTGCTGGCGGCACAAGAGAGTGCAGCGGCGACCGAGCGGTGGACGGTGGTGCTGGTGGTTCTGATGCTGGCGGCAATCTATCGTGCGCCACTGCTGGCCCTGATCCCCCTGCTGACTGTCATGGTGTCGGTAGAGGTAGCGCTCGCGCTCCTGGTGCTGCTGACACAGGTTCCAGCCCCGTGGCTTCTGGGTTGGAAATACACCGTGTTTGTCGGCATGGAGGTCTACATCACTGTGGTGGTCTACGGTACGGGAGTGGACTACTGCCTGTTTTTGATCGCTCGGTACAAGGAGGAACTGGACAAAGGATACAGTGTCCCGAGGGCACTGGCTGAGTCTCTGGGTATGGTGGGGGCGGCGTTGACCGCAAGCGCCTTCACGGTGATCTGCGGGATCGGGATGATGGTCTTCGCACAGTTCGGGAAGTTCCGGGAAGCCGGTGTTGGGATTGGGCTGGCACTGGTCGTGGGCTTCGTCGCGTCGTTGACGCTCACGCCCGCCCTGTTGCGGTTGATGGGCCGAGTGGCATTCTGGCCCCATGGTCGCTCGGAGCGGATTGAAACCCCAGGCTGGGGAACGCGGATGGTCAACCGCTTAATCCCCTACAACCGATTTCAGATCTTTTGGGATTATGTGGGGGATCTGGTCATGCGCCGGCCCGGGGCCGTCCTCCTCACAAGCTTCCTGCTGATGTTGCCACTGGCGGGGTTGGGACTGGGGCTCTACGACTACCTGAGTTACGGCCTGTTGAGCGAACTCCCCCCGGGCAGCCGCAGCGTGGTGGGGGCGAAGGCCGTGCAAGAGCACTTTCCGGCCGGTTATGCCGGGCCACTCACGATTCTGATTCAGAATTCCGAGGTCGATTTCAATTCCTCCCTGGGGCGAGCAGGTCTTGCGCACCTCTGCGCAGGCTTGAAAGAGCGGGCCGATGAACTGGCGATCGCTGACCTGCGATCGCTGCTCGAGCCGCTTGGTCAGGGCGCCACCTTGACCCCGTTTCAGAAAGGCGTTGGCCGCAAGAAATCTGAGAAGTACTACGTCAGTTCGGTGGATCCGCATGCGGGGCACGTCACTCGGATCGATGTGGTGTTTCGAACAGATCCCTTCGACCGGGAAAGCATACGCCTGCTCAACGAAGTCGAGCGGCAATTGCGCAAGTCACTCACGGCACCTCATGACGCGGAAGAGGGAGAACTGCTTCAGACTCTCAGAAATAGCGGACTCTACTTCGTGGGGCCGACCGGAAGCATTCGTGATCTCAAGATTGTGACCGACGGCGATCAGTTAAAGATCGACCTGTTGGTTCTGGGGGCGGTCTTTCTGATTCTGGTCGTGCTGCTGCGACGACCAGGTATCTCAATTTATCTGATTGCCAGCGTGTTCTTCAGTTATTTTGCTGCGTTGGGGGCGACCTTCGCGGTCTTCTGGCTGATGGATCCCTCGGGCTTCGCGGGACTGGACTGGAAGGTCCCCATGTTTCTCTTCACGATTCTGATCGCGATTGGCGAGGACTATAACATCTTCCTCATGACCCGGATCGACGAGGAGCAGCGGGTCCATGGCGAGATCGAGGGGGTGCGGGTCGCGATGCGGAGGACGGGAACCATCATTTCCAGCTGCGGGATCATCATGGCGGGAACTTTCCTGTCACTGTTCGCCGGCACTCTGGTCGGACTGAAGCAACTGGGATTCGCCCTCGCGTTCGGTGTCCTGCTGGACACGTTCGTTGTGCGTCCTCTCCTCGTTCCGGCGTTCTTGGTGTTGCTGTATCGCAGCGGCTTTGGATGCCGCACCACGGGAAACACCACTGCCGTCGGTCGTTCAGATTGACCAGGGCAAGATCGGCTCCGGTTACAGTGGCTCGGGCGATAAAGTCGACCAGATCATCAAGCGATGCGATGATCCCGACCAGTGCCGGGCAACCGGTCAGTGCTCCACCGGCTGCATTGACATGCCGGAATCGACCGCTCCAGTCCTTCCGATGAACGGGACCAGCGGCAAAGTCGCCCTGCCGCACTCCAAAGATCGGCTGACTGAACGCAATCGCAGGCGGAAATACGCTGCGTCCCTGTTACCCGGTGCAGAATGGGATCTGGAGAGGGGGCTCGTGGTGGATCGTTTGGGGCACGATGATGGACACTGAGATCGCTCAACCAACGAGTCGCAATACGTCACAAAAGATGGTCGTCAGGGTCCGTCAATCGAACTGCCATCAGGTTAAGGGCGATCGACAATCTTGAAACGGACCTCATCCGAGTTGCCACGCAGTTCCGGAGCGTACATCGCGCTCGCTTGGGTGGGCAGAGCCGAGAAACGCCCCGGAATCTCAGCCCGCATCCGGTAAGAGACGCTGTGTTTTCCCCGTGGCAGCTGCCGGATGTAGAACTGCACCTCCTGGTCGCGGAACTCGGTGTAAGCCCCCAGCGGATTGCCCAGGTACCCCGACCGCAGTTCCACTGGCTCGAATCCCGCCCCCTTGGGATCGGAGAACAGCAGATATTCGTAGTCGTTCTTGCTGTCGATCTCGAGTTCGACCTCCACTAGATCACCCGAAACCAGTTCGTCAAGATCCTGCAGCTTGGTCCGCTCGTAGTTGACCACCCGCTGCTCAACCACCTGGCCACGATCGCCCGCGACAGCAGTCTTCGCCGCCGGGTCAGTCAACTTGTAATACTGGCGGCTGACCCGCAGTTCCAGGCCCGCCTTCCCGATCTGGTCTTCGAGTGTGAAAGTTGAGAGATAGGCATTGAAGTAGACCGGCCCCCCTCCCCGGCGCTTGATCTCAACCGTGTGGTCACCCGCCTCGACCGCATCGCCCTGAAGCCCCCAGCTGTTGTCGATGTCGAACAGGTTCTCGGGGGTGACCTCAATCGACTTGACGGGCTGGCCGTCAAACCAGATTTCAATGGTCTGGCTTGGCCGGTTTTCCCCGCTGGCTCGCAGGTAGTCCGAGAGGGCCTCAATAGCGTACGCGGTGTCGCGGGTACTGTTCCAGTAGGCACCGTGCCTGCGGTTGTTCAGCAGGTACTTGACCAGCCCCGCTGTTTTGTCTGACTGCGGGTCCGTCCGCGACAACAGCTTGAGATACCACGCGTTCGCCTCCAGTTCACTGCCGTGCCAGTACCACCACGCGGTTCCCTCTGGCAACTGCAGCCAGGCGGTCTGGTTCTCGGCGTCTTCCACGAGGAACTGTTCAATGTTCTTGAGGACCTCGGCGAGCTCGGCATTCTGTCGCTGGGCATGCAGGGCTAGGCCCAACAGAGCCTTGGCGTACACCGACAGCTGAACCCGGTCGCGCAGCAGGTATTCACGCATCTTCGGATTCACCCGATCGGCATCCGACAGCACCAGGAAGACCAGGGCGTCGAGATCATCGGCCGAGCGCTTGTTGGGCTTCTTCGTCTGCTCGTTCTCGCCTTCGACCAGCAGTTCGATCTGCCGGCGTTGATGGCGATTCAACCAGTCCACACCCCGATCTAGGATCCTTGGGACCAGGGCCACGTCGTGTCGCGCCGCCTGTTGCAGTCCATGAACCACCACTGCGGTGGTGTGTGGGGAACTCACTTCGCCGAAGCCACTGAACCAGCCCCAACCCCCGTCGGACAATTGCATGTCGGTCAGCGCCTGCACGCCCGACTCAACCATTCCAGAGACCTCGGCGGCATCATAGACCGGGTTCCGCAGCGAGCGCTGCCAGTCGAGGGCCCGGATTTTCGGGTCCCCTAGTTCCTGCGGGTTCAGGTTGGCTCGCTTGCGGCCAATCTGTTCGAGGTCCATGCCCATTTCCCGCAGGATGTTGCGGGTCACAACCGTGGGCAGAAAGCGGTTGAGCGTCTGCTCAGTGCAGCCATGGGGATAAGAAGAGAGAAATGGCAGGGCATCCACCATCGCGCCGGCCAAGGTTGGCGAGACCCGAACTTCAAGCCGGGAGTCGTTCACACGCCGCTCGGCCGGGACCCGCAGTCGCACCTGCGCCACTTCGGCCTGCGGACGCAGCACGCCACTAGCGGCCTGCTGCTGCGGCGCACCATGGATCAGCACGGGAAACGTCTGCTCCATACCGTCCGAATCGATATCCGCTTGGGCCAGCATCCTCACGGTGGCCTGTCCCTCGCGCAGCACGGCGACTCGCCAGTCGACCCGCTGCTCTCCCCCGGCGGGAATTATGACCTGGCGGACCGGCTCGACGGCCTTGTCGAGCGTCTCGCCCACGGTTTCCAGCGACACCTGGACCTGCTTCGCTTCCGACAGGTCGTTGCGGATGATCGCCGACAACACCACTTCATCCTTCTCCACAAAGAATCGGGGGGCCTGCAGGCGCAACATCAGCTGCTTCCGCGTGACCAGTTCCGTCGCCCCCTCGCCAACCCGGGTCCCCCGCCCAAGTCCCCACACGCGGACCTTCCACCCGGTCAGGTTCTCTGGCATCGGAAACTCGACCCGGGCCGTCCCGTCGGCGTCGGTCGTGAGCGCTGCGGTCCAGTAGGCGAGGTCGGCAAACTGCTTCCGGACCACGGGAGCCGCCAGCGCGGCGGCATTGGGGGCAGCTGCCACTGCCATCGCCGGAGCTGCCATACCCCGGGCCATCGGCGCGCCGTCGGCCATCATCGGGGCGGCTGCGACCCCACCCATTCCTCCCGCCGCGCCAGCCGTCATTTCCACCACGCCATGCAGAGAGATTAATCCCTCCTCGGAAAGCCCCAGGCGTCGCATCTCCTCCTCCCCGGGCCTCAGCAGATTCCCGAATCGCCCTGAAAGGCTCGACTCCAGTTGGGGCTGGTGCGAGCGGCGGTGATTCCAGAAGAAGCTTCGGATGTCGGGAATCGCCTGGTCACCGGAAATCAGGTCCAGAGCCCGGTCGTAGACACTTATCACGGTCGAGCCGACAAACGGACGCCCGGCCAGATCGGTCAGCCTGACATGCAGATTGGCCCGCTCTCCGGGACGCAATTCGGTCGCCTCGGCTTTCACCTCGACATTCAACACCCGCTTTTCGGGCGGAACAAACACCTCCCGCACCACCGTGTGAACCTGCCCCTGCGAGATCGTCAGTGCCTCGACAAAAAAGTTCGGCATGTCTCCCGGTACGATCTCAATCTCCTCCACGGTGCTCTTCCCCTGCACCCTGATCAGCCGGGGTGGGGGACAGATGCCATTCGCAGCCCGAACAAACAGCAGGACCGACGCGTTCACGCGATTGGTGTTGATCATCAGCCGGACTTTCTGGCCGACCGAGTACTCCCGCTGGTCGGTCAGTAGCTCCAGGTCGTTGAACCGAAACTCACGCGCATCGAATTTCTCCCCGCGCACGACAAACAGCACCGCCCCCTCACGTGATGTTCCCGTTGTGTCAGTCAGGCGAAACCGCAGTCGATACTGTCCCGGCTCCGATGCAGCGATTCGCTGCTCCGCCATTCCATTCTCTCTGGTTTCGAGTTCCCAACTACGCACCGGCTCTTCCCGGGGTAGGGGCTCAGTCGCAACGTAAGTCACCCGCAGCAGGGTCAGCTCACCGCGTCCCTCGACCGGCACTCCCGCCGGAGTCCGCGCCATCACCCTGGCGTTGATGGTGTCGCCCGTGTCGTAGAACCCGCGATCCAGCCAGGCATGCACATCAAATGGGTTCCGCGCCGCCAGCACCGAACCCTCACCCACGATTGTGCGACGGGACCCATCGGTCACTTCGGCCGTGATCTGGTAGCGATGATCGCTCTTTCCATGCTGCTCCTTGGCGTCGCTGGTCTCAATCGGCACGACCAATTCACCCTGGCCATCCAGCACAGCCTCGCCGTCGAGCACCACTTCCGGGATGGGAACCGGTCGGGGCCACCACGGCGGCGCCGGGCGCGACGCTCCCCATTCCCGATATCCGGGGTACCACGTCGCCTCACTCGACAGGCAGCCATAACCCGGACCATAAAGCCAGTCCCACGGTCCCGGCGGATAGAACGCCTGCTCGCTCGCGGTTCGAATAACCTTGTAACGCACATGGGCCCCCGCCACGCCCCCACCCACCAGGTACCGTGCGCGGATCTTGGCCTCAATCGGTTCCCCCAGCCGCACCGGCTTGGTCGGCGCGTCGATTGCCACCTCGTACTCGGGCTTCTTGTATTCCTCGACTCGGAAAAACCCATCTCCCACCGGTTGGCCAGTCTCCGCCAGGATCTGCAGGTGCCAGAGCCCCAGTGGCGCTCCCCCCGGCAGTTCATGCTCGCCCGCCACCCCGCCAAATTCATCGGCGGTCAAATTCTGCCTCAGTGCCTCGTTGCCCCGCGGATCTCGCAACACCACTTCGAACGGACGCTTCGCGAACTCGGCGATGTCCGGCTGATCGTAACGGGCCCGTTGAACCCAGAACTTGAAGTGCACTCTCTGTGCCGGGCGATAGACCGGGCGATCGGTCAGCGACAGGGCCCGGACCTGGTCAAACGTCGGGTCCTGGCTGGGGGCGAACCACAGCCCTGAAAATCCTAGGTAAGCCAGCCGCCCCTTGGGGGTCGTGGCAATCGCCAGCCATTGGAGCTGTGCCGGCAGGTCTTTCTCGCCGAGGGCCACATCTCCCCGGGTTGACGCGAAGAACGCCTTGTTCTGCGTCACCACCTGGAACCCGGGCTGGTTGGGTGCCGCCTGCACCGCCTGCCAGCCAAAGAATTCCACTGTGACCTTCTCGTCCTCGACCGGTGCTCCGGTCCGTGCGTCGGCCACATAGTACCATTGCCGATTCTCCAGGGGCTTCTTTACCAGCGCCAAGTCGGCCAGCCAGACCACGATCCGGCTGACATTCCCATCGGCCAGTCGACCCGTCACCAGGTAGGCCCCTGCTTTCTGCAGGGGCGTGGCGACCGTCACCTCCTGGTCCACATGCCCATCGGTAGGGGCCAGGTCGAGGCTCCAGTTGGCCACGGGAGCCCCCAGCAGCTCGGTCCCTTCCTGCGTCACCACTCGGTAGCCCAAGTCCTGCAGGCTCAGCTGCTGCCAGTCGAGGTCTTTGGGGCGCCCCTTCAGGTACAACTTGACCTGCTGCAGCATTCGGGCAACGTCAATGGGACGGGCCTCAAAATCGACCCGTCGCCCATTTCGAAAGCGATATCGCAGGGTCGTCCCCGGCCCAGCCGCCTGCACCTTCCCTGCCTCAAACTGTCCCCAGTTCCCCGTGATCTGAGCCAGGCTCTTCTGGCGATGGTCATTGACACCCGGACCATACTCGGCAATTGCGAGCTTCCATTGCTCCGCCGCGCGGGGGAACTGACGTCTGAACTCGTACTCGCGACACAGGTTCTCCCGCGCCCGTTGGGTGAACGCGTCCCGCGCCGTCGGCTCCCGCTCCGCTAGTCGCTTCAACAGCCGTACATAGTTGTAATCGTCCGGAAGTTCCCACCGCCGAACACCATTCGCCAACCGCGCCAGTGTCTCCTGATCGCCCAGGGAGGCCAGGGCGAAGGGCCCCGAAGTGAAGGGCTCTTCCGCTGGTGGATCCTCCCCCTGGTCTGGCACGACCGGCAGGGGGCGGAAGCCTCCGCTCGCGAGTGTCTGAACGCCAAACTGCTCCTGAAGGAACATCGCCCAAGTCAGCTCCACCTCGGTTTGCGCCGTCGGATCCAACCGGGCCGCCTCGGTCAGCAACCATCGCCACCGCTCACCATCCGAGACTGCCGCCCCCCAGTTGGCTGGCAGCGCGTGGTAGACCGGTTTCCCATCCCGGGTGACCGGGGCGCCTCCCAGGGTGTTCGCCTGAGACATCCACCCCCTGTGAAAGCCTACCGCGACCTCGTAGTCGGGGAGAGACACGAGATCGGTCAGCAGCTGGAGTTTCCATGCCGCGGTGCCACCAGCCCGGGCCACCAGCGTCTGCGCGTAGCTCAGCAGCATCCGCCCCACCCCCGCCCGATCGGGATCACCTTTGGAGAGTTCCCGTGCACGGTCAAACAACTGCAGTGCCCGCCCCCGGTCGCGCCCCTCGGCACTGCGAAACTCGCCTCCCCCGCGATGGTGGCCCCGCTGAAATTCCCCCGCAATCACGAACCCAGAGTGTGGAATACTCCCCCACGACTCTGCGATCACCGCGAGCAATCGCCACTGCCCCTCATGCCGCTGGGCGGCACACTCCAGCAGCGCATCTAGTTCCTTCAGGTCACCCAGCTGGGTCGCCGCCTGAATGGCCCCCTGCAGATCTCCCCGCAGCTCGGTCGGGGCGGTTTCCGGATCGGTCACCAGGGCCTGAAACACCCGGTAGGCGTCTCGGAAATTTCCCTGTTGCAAGTCTTCCCGCGCCTTCTGACGACGGTCAGCGGGCACGGGGGGTTGTCCAAACAGGGACGAAAACCCGAGGCCCCAGCCCCAGCAGATGGCGACGGGGAGTAACCAGATGGAGCAATAGCGCATGAGGTCTCAAGCCTTGCCGTCAAGATTCCTGCCAGCCCTTTCAGAATCGGAGGGCCGGTCCAACAGATCAGTGTTCACAGGGGTGACTCGCGGGGTAGCAAAGAGACGGGGACGCCTAGGAGAAAGTTCCTTCTCTGCAAAGGCCCCAGCCAAATTTATCGTTTCAACGTCACCCGCCGACGTCAATTCAGGCACCCCGATCCCGATGATGTCAGAAGTCTCTAGAGCTCACTGGAATCGAGCTTTGGACCGCCTACGACCTCGACCGCAGCATCAACGTAAGCAAGGAGATTCCACTGAAGATCTGCTGCGCGATCGGCCTGCCGAACGGCCCGCCCGACCCTGCGGAGGCGATCGCACCCATTCGCTGCCAACCGTCCGACAACAGCCTCCCAACTGCCCGTTAGCAGACCGAACCACCGGCCAGCCCGCTCCATCGCCGTCAGCGGGCACGGCACGTGCGGGTTGCGGTCGGTTATGGACATCCCGTTCAGGGTCTGTGCCCCAATCAGAGATCCGTCGGCCGTGGAGGCAGTGTCCTGGGAGGACGTGGCGGGACCCGCGTGGGAGGAGGGGGTGCCTTGGGAATCGACGGCTTCAATGGAGTGGGCGAAGGGGGGGCTTCCCGAGCCGACTCGGGCAGGGTCTTTCGCTGGCGCTTAATCCGCGCGATTTCATCAGGGGCAAACATCAGTTGCCCTCGTCGCATGACGCCGCGCACTTTATGCAGCTGCATCATGGTCCGGATTTCGGCTTCGGGAATTCCCAGCTCCGCCGAGACCTCCTTCAGCGTTTTCATTGGGAGTGGCATCGATTTCCTCCTTAGGCACAGAATGGAGCTGCATGGGGGCCGCACTTACCGCGTCATCGGGACAACAGGCCAAGCCTCAGGTACAGTCTGCAATTGAGCTCTGCGGCAGGTGTCCGCGCGACCATCCGATGGGAGGACGATCAACGCCAATCAATTGCTACCTTGACGACCGCTTTGCGGAGTGCGGTCTCCGGGGATGCCGCCATCGGGGAGTGGACATCCTCGGGAAAGAATATCGCAAAGACACCCGGCGGAACCGGGCACCAGACTTTAGGATGGTCAGAGAACAGCGAGAAGTCCTTGTCAGCGTCATAAGGAGCGAGGATTTCTCTGCATTCCGCGAGAGGACTCCAGCCGATCACCTCAGCCCCCGCAATCGTCAGCTGGATATCGATGTAGCTCTTGTGGGCCTCCGCTTTCGCCCCGTCGCGGCCAAGCCCCTGCCCGACATTCAGCATAACGAACAGCCGCTGTCCGTCGATCTCGTGACGCCCGGCCGCCATTGAGGCGAGCGGGGCTCGACTCAGGAATTCGAAGGCGGCTGCAAAGCCTGGGTGGAGGGAGTGGTAGCGGGCGCGGTTAGAAAGTGCGTCAAGCAGCATGATCAAGACTTGAGGGCAGGAGAGAATGAGGAGGACGCCGGACGGAGTGGCTCAGACTGACCGCACCGATACGAGGAGATTGTCTCGCCACCGAACGCGATTCTCAAGTTGCTGGACAAACCGTAGACTCCGCTAGCAGCCAGTTGAAGAATCGCCGTTCTGGAGATTTCCCGTTTACGCAGCGGCCAGCTCACCACGCCGAGCCGCCGGAAAGCCAAACCAGCCTCGCTTCGACTCCGGAGCGGTCAGGGCGGACCATATTGCCCAGCCACCAATTTGGGCAATCTGGAGGGCCTGAAAGAGGCGCAAAAACGCCTCCGCCGCCCTTCCGAGGCCTCGGGGAGTTCCCATTCCGAACAGTTCACGCATCATCCGCCCGATGTTGTGTG
>Ga0315901_10007147_pt1 | contig 13242 bp, 14 predicted proteins | sample LakEriMetagenome_10_FD_203761 | JGI IMG/M metagenome (GOLD analysis project Ga0315901, IMG submission 203761) | Freshwater fungal communities from buoy surface, Lake Erie, Ohio, United States - Buoy 2 MA116 | ecosystem: Environmental > Aquatic > Freshwater > Lake | place: USA: Lake Erie, Ohio... | reverse complement strand
AATCATGGTGTGGGAATGCCTTGTTGATGTGAAGGTTGAGTATTATGAGTTGCGTAATTAGAGATGCGCACTTAGAGATGTGATTGTACACAAGCGTGCGCCGATCTCCATGAAAGGGATACACTCAAAAAAAAACCGCATCCTCGTGAGATGCGGCTTTCTGTGCTACGGGATAGTAGTCTCCTCCATCCCTCTTCTTGCCTTACTTACCTTGCTTGCTTAGGCGACTTTCTTGTCGAAGAATTGTTCATCTTCGGTTGAACCATGCAATGCGGTGGTAGATGATTGACCTTGCTGAATCGCTTGGGTCACTGCATCAAAATAACCGGTACCAACTTCACGTTGATGTTTAACTGCGGTAAAGCCTTTTTCTGCTGCAGCGAATTCTGCTTCTTGCAATTCAACGAAAGCAGACATCTGATTACGTGCATAACCATGTGCCAGATTAAACATGGAGTAGTTCAATGCATGGAAACCAGCCAAGGTGATGAATTGGAATTTATAACCCATTGCGCCCAATTCTTTTTGGAATTTAGCGATGGTGGCATCGTCCAGATTCTTTTTCCAGTTGAATGAAGGTGAGCAGTTGTAGGACAACATTTTGCCTGGGAATTTAGCGTGAATCGCTTCTGCAAATTTCTTAGCAAATGCGAGATCTGGCTTACCAGTTTCACACCATACTAAATCAGCATAAGGTGCGTAAGCTAAACCACGTGAGATCGCTTGTTCAATACCTGGCTTGGTACGGAAGAAGCCTTCTGGAGTACGTTCGCCAGTCAAGAATGGTTTGTCGTTTTCATCCACATCTGAGGTCAGCAAATCAGCTGCTTCTGCATCAGTACGTGCAACTAAGATAGTTGGGGTGCCGGATACGTCTGCAGCTAAACGAGCTGCATTCAACTTCTCAACAGCTTCACGGCTAGGGACTAAAACCTTACCACCCATGTGACCGCATTTTTTTACTGAAGCTAATTGATCTTCAAAGTGCACACCTGCTGCGCCTGCTTCAATCATGGACTTCATGAGTTCAAATGCGTTCAATACACCACCAAAACCTGCTTCAGCATCGGCGACGATAGGAGCGAAGAAGTCAATCTCGTTTTTACCTTCAGACCATTGAATTTGATCAGCACGCTGGAAAGTATTGTTGATACGCTTTACAACCATCGGTACTGAATTTGCTGGGTACAAAGATTGGTCAGGATACATTTCACCGGCTAAGTTTGCGTCACCTGCAACTTGCCAGCCAGAGAGATAAATCGCTTTCAGACCTGCTTTAACTTGTTGCATAGCCTGATTACCAGTCAACGCGCCCAGTGCATTAACGAATGGCTCGGTATGCAGCAGATTCCAGAGTTTTTCTGAGCCGCGCTTAGCCAATGTGTGATCGATTTGCACCGAACCACGCAGACGTACGACTTCTTCTGCGCTGAAATTGCGCTTTACACTTTTCCAACGTGGGTTCTCTGCCCAGTCCTTCGTTAGAGCCTGAATTTGTTGTTCGCGAGTTGACATAGTGATCTCTCCTAGGGGTTAAACGATGTATTCAAACGATAAAACCAATGGAGAAATGTTAGACCTTTTTTTGCGAGGCAACAAGGTCTTATATAAGACATATAAGATAAATTATCTTGTTTTAAAACAATATGTTATAAGTTGTATTTCGCGATACGAAATAGAGTTTCTTAAAATGAAAATTATTGTGCTGCTCTGCAGTTATGAAATAGGCAATTCTTGCTGTGAAACCAAGACCCCATCTGCGTCAGCGTAAATCCAATCTTCGGGACGAATTGACACGCCAGAAATACTCACTTTTATATCTACATCACCCACACCTTTGCGGATACTGCGTTGAGGATGCGCAGCTAAAGCGCGAACGCCAATGTCACAGGCATTGATTTCACTTGTGTCACGAACGCAGCCATTAACAATGATGCCAGCCCAGCCATTTTTTTCTGCTAGCACTGCAAGATTTCCACCTACCAGTGCGCAACGCAAACTGCCACCGCCATCAATAACCAGTACACGACCATTACCAGATGTTTCTAATGCCTTACGCACTAACACGTTATCTTCGAAAACTTTGAGCGTTGCAGCCTTCCCTGCAAAGACAACACGCTTGCCGTAGTGATGAAACAAAGGCGGAAGTACAGCAAGACTGCCATCATGTATTTGATCTTCATGCGCATCACATAAATCACATGTGCTGAATTTCATACTGCCTCCTTCGGATAATTATCTGTAATTATTTTACCGAAAACTTAAGCTCATAAAAAACTGCCTACAATTAAATATGCAGGCAGTTTTAAATTCTTACATTCTTACGAAGAGGTTCAAATAAATTTCTTAAAGCTTAGCTCCGATCCATTCACATCAATTGCAATTACATCCTTGGGACCATAATCCCCTTGCAAAATCGCTTTCGATAATGGATTTTCAATTTGCTGTTGTATCGCGCGCTTCAATGGTCGTGCTCCATACACAGGATCAAACCCAGCATCTGCAATTTTCTTCAAAGCGGCATCGGTAATCATGAGGCCTATATCCATCTTACCTAATCGATCTTCTAACACTTGCAGTTGTATACGAGCGATCGCACCTATGTCTTTGTCATCCAATGAATGAAAAACAACTAATTCATCAATACGGTTAATAAACTCTGGACGGAAATGACTACGTACTTCAGCGAGTACCGATAATTTCACTAAACCAGGATCACTATCTTCCATGGATTGAATTTTATGTGAACCTAAATTCGATGTCATAACGATGACGGTATTTTTAAAATCTACTGTACGACCCTGACCATCAGTCATACGACCATCATCCAACACTTGTAGCAGCACATTAAATACATCTGGATGCGCTTTTTCTATTTCATCCAGCAAAATCACGCTGTAAGGTTTACGACGTACAGCTTCAGTTAAATAGCCACCCTCTTCATAGCCCACATAACCAGGAGGCGCACCTAACAAACGTGCAACAGAATGCTTTTCCATGAATTCACTCATATCTAAACGTATGAGCATGTCTTCTGAGTCAAACAAAAACGAAGCAAGAGCTTTGGTTAGTTCTGTCTTACCCACACCTGTGGGTCCTAGGAACATGAATGATCCATACGGACGATTAGGATCTGACAATCCTGCTCTGGATCTTCGAATAGCATCGGATACCGCCTTGATCGCTTCATGTTGACCAACCACGCGCTTATGTAATTCATCTTCCATATGCAACAGTTTTTCGCGCTCACCTTGCATCATCTTAGATACAGGAATACCTGTTGCACGTGACACCACTTCTGCAATTTCTTCCGCACCAACTTGAGTGCGTAATAAGCGAGGTTTACCACCTGCTGCTTCACCTTTATCAGCCTGCTTTAACTGCGCTTCTAGTTCAGGCATGCGGCCGTACTGTAGCTCAGACATTTTTTGCCAGTCACCTTTGCGACGTGCATCTTCCATCTGTAAGCGTATTTTTTCGATTTCTTCTTTGATGTGCTGACTACCTTGCACAGCCGCTTTCTCAGACTTCCACACCTCTTCTAGATCACCATATTCACGTTCAAGTCGGGTAATTTCTTCTTCAATCAAGCCCATGCGCTTTTGTGAAGCTTCATCTTTTTCTTTACGAATAGCTTCGCGTTCAATTTTTAATTGAATTAAACGACGATCGAGTTTATCCATGACCTCTGGCTTGGAATCGATTTCAATTTTTATTTTGGAAGCAGCCTCATCGATTAAATCAATCGCTTTATCAGGCAAGAAACGATCTGTGATGTAGCGATGTGAAAGCTCAGCTGCTGCAACAATGGCAGGATCAGTAATGTCTACCCCATGATGTACTTCATATTTCTCTTGTAGACCACGTAGTATGGCAATCGTTGCTTCTACACTAGGTTCATCAACAATAATTTTTTGGAAGCGACGTTCAAGCGCTGCATCTTTTTCTATATATTTGCGATATTCATCAAGCGTAGTCGCACCGACACAATGTAATTCACCGCGGGCTAATGCAGGTTTTAACATATTTCCTGCATCCATAGCACCATCAGCCTTACCTGCACCTACCATGGTATGCATTTCATCGATGAAGACGATGTTCTGCCCTGCATCTTGCGATAACTCTTTAAGCACTGCTTTTAAACGTTCTTCAAACTCACCGCGATATTTCGCACCTGCGACTAAGGCAGCCATATCTAAAGACAAGACACGTTTATTTTTTAATGAATCCGGTACTTCGCCATTGATGATACGTTGCGCTAATCCTTCCACAATCGCTGTCTTACCCACACCAGGCTCACCAATTAAAACAGGATTATTTTTTGTACGACGCTGTAACACTTGAATTGCACGACGGATTTCATCATCACGACCAATCACAGGATCAAGCTTGCCTAGACGAGCACGTTCAGTTAAATCGATAGTGTATTTTTTTAATGATTCACGTTGACCTTCTGCTTCTTGTGAATCGACCTGCGCTCCACCTCGCACTGCTTGTATAGCGGCTTCAATAGACTTACGCGTTAATGCGTTTTCACGTGCTAATTTACCTGCTTCAGATTTATCATCTGCTAAGGCTAATAAAATCATTTCACTAGCGATAAATTGATCACCGCGTTTTTGCGCTTCTTTATCAGCCAGATTTAAAACAGCAACGAGCTCACGACCAACCTGCACTTCACCACCATTGCCACTCACTTTAGGCAATCTTTCCATTGCACTTTTCATTGCGGTAGTAAGACCATTTACATTCACACCTGCACGCTGCAACAAAGAGCGAGAACCGCCATCGTCTTGATTTAACAAAGCGGTCAGTAAATGTATTGGTTCTATGTATTGATTATCGTGACCAACAGCATGGCTTTGCGCATCTGCCAAAGCTTCTTGTAGTTTGGTGGTGAGTTTGTCGAGACGCATGATGGAGTGCTCCGTAAAATTCAGTCTATATCCATTATTGGGGCAACTAGACGAATTTCAAGCTATCACTAGCATTAAAAAACTGGCAAGACTTTTAACCTGCAACCATGCGCCAAGTCGCTAAGCCTGCGATACAAAATACAATAGAGCCTAGTAAATGTAGACCTGTATGCGTGATAGCCCACACATATTCACTACGTTGTAGCAGCAGCATTGCCTCTGCAGAGAAGGTAGAAAAAGTAGTCAGTCCACCGAGAAAACCAGTAACGACTAGCAAACGTAATTCAGGTGTGAGGTTAGGAAAGTCTTGAAAAAATCCCACTGCCATACCGATTAGATAGCCACCACCTAAGTTAGCAACTAAGGTTCCTAGTGGGAGATTAATGACATAATTATTTAAACCAACAGAGAGTCCCCAACGCAGCCATGCACCTAGCGTAGCACCTACACCAACTGCTAGAAAACTTAGTGGGCCCATTTCTTCATTGCCTCATCATCGGTAACACGCGCATCAACCCAACGACTACCTTGTGGTGTTTGTTCTTTTTTCCAAAATGGTGCTTGTGTTTTTAGGTAATCAATAATGAATTCACAGGCAGCGAATGCTTCGCCTCTGTGTGCTGAAGTGACCGCAACTAATACAATTTGATCTAGGGGTTTAAGAGGACCAACGCGATGAATCACGAGTGCATCAAACAAGTCCCATCGACTACGCGCTTCTGCAATGATGTCTTCTAATGCTTTTTCTGTCATGCCAGGATAGTGTTCTAACTCCATCTCAGCAATTTGTTCACCTTCATTTAAATCACGTACTACGCCAACAAAATTAACGATAGCACCGACCTTAGGCGTGTTGGCACGCAATTGTGCAATCTCAGTCGTTAAATCAAAATCTTCTGTCTGAACTTTTACAGCCATTGAATTCTCCGTATGAATCAACCGCCTGTCACTGGCGGGAAAAAAGCAAGCTCACATCCTTCGGATAACAGTGTGCTTTCCTCTGCCATGGTCTGATTACATGCCATACGTACAGCACGTCCTTGCGCTAATGCTTCAGCCCATACACCACCGCGCTGCAGCAGTAATTCTCTCACTTGACCAACTGTCTGAATATCAGAAGTCAGAATCAAATTTTCTTGAGATGTGCCAACTGATTCACGTAAGCTAGCGAAAAATTTTAATTGTATTTGCATCTTAATAAAGCAATTCATTAAAAGGAATAAAGCGCACTACATCACCTGGCTGAATGACCTGATTTGGTGGATTATCAACCAAACCATCACCCCATACGGTTGATGTCAACACACCTGAACTTTGATTACTAAACAAATCAAGTCCATGCGCATCATTAATACGCACACGTAAAAATTCATTGCGTCTATCCGCTTTTGGCCATGAAAAATCTGCACGCATGGAATAGGATTTAGGCGTACTAATTTGTGCACCTTGCAAAGCATGAATAAAAGGACGCACAAATAGTAAAAAAGTCACAAAGCTAGATACGGGATTACCTGGCAAACCCACAAAAAAAGTAGACTGCTGTGACTCGCGATGCACTTCACCAAATGCAAGTGGCTTTCCCGGCTTCATCGCAATCTGCCACATATTGAGACTTCCTTCAGCCTCAACCGCTGTCTTAATATGATCTTCTTCTCCAACTGATACACCACCTGAAGTAATAATTAAATCATTGCCCTGCGCAGCGCTACGCAATGCAGACCGAGTCGCATCTAAGGTATCAGGCACATTGCCTAAATCAGTAATATCACAATCTAATTGCTGTAGTAAGCCACGCAACATGAAACGATTCGAGTTATAAATCGCACCCGGCTTTAATGGCTCACCTGGCATAGTGAGTTCATCACCAGTAAAGAATACGGCTACTTTCAACCGTCTAAAGACAGGCAATTGCGCTAAGCCCACTGATGCGGCTAAGCCTTGTTCTTGTGCACGCAGTCGGGCACCTGCTTGTAAAATCACACTCCCTGTTTGTATATCTTCACCTGCACGACGTATCCATTCTCCAGATTTGGGAGCATGTTCTATAGTGACTTGCTCGCCCGTTACATCCGTTTTGCATTGCTCCTGCATGACAACAGCATCCGCACCTTCAGGAATAAAAGCACCAGTAAAAATTCTGGCAGCAGTTCCGGTTTCTAAAGACTTTCCAATATGACCAGCTGGAATACGTTGAGAAATTCTTAACACAGCATTTCTAGATACACAGTCAGCTGCTCTCACAACATAGCCATCCATTTGCGTGTTATCCATAGGTGGGACATTGATCTGAGATATTTGATCTTCTGCGAGCACTCGTCCGTTGGCATCTAAGGTTGATACCAACTCACGTTCTTTTACACTACGAGCTGACTGTAAAAGAAAATCCAGCGCTTCTAGCACGCTTAACATGGGCTTTTTCATATTCATATTATTCTCAGCACATGGCGTAATAAATTAAAACATGAATTGATTGCATGAATACATTCATTAATCAACATGACTTGCAATGTATTTTTTGACCGCTGACACATCCACATCCATCACATCGAAGCGCTGCGGTAGATCTTCAATGTTATGCATTCCTACCGGACGATCTGCATCTTTATCTAACGCCTCTCGTATGGTCTCGTTGAATTTAGCTGGCAATGCCGTCTCAAGCACAATCATAGGAACACCAGGCTGCATATTTTCGCGCGCTACTTTAATACCATCAGCAGTATGGGGATCAATCATGATTCCATAATTTTCATGAGCGTAGCGGATAGTATTAAGACGATCTTGATGCGTCGATCTACCTGCTAAAAATCCATATTGATTTACAAACTTAAATTCATCGCCATCACTTCCCGCTTTACCTGATAAATCAAAGCCACTCTGCGATTCCACTTTAGCGAATAAAGCTTTAACTCGTGCAGCATCACGTCCTAACAAATCAAAAATAAAGCGCTCGAAATTTGAAGCTTTACTAATATCCATACTAGGACTGCTCGTGTGATATGTTTCAGCAGACTTACGCACGCGATAGATGCCGGTACTGAAAAATTCATTCAATACATCATTCTCATTCGTAGCAACTATGAGTTTGTCTATGGGTAGGCCCATCATGCGTGCGATATGACCAGCACAGATGTTGCCAAAATTACCGGATGGGACAGTAAAGGAAACCTTCTCACTATTGTTCTTGGTAGCGCTAAGATAACCACGGAAGTAATACACCACTTGCGCAACAACACGCGCCCAATTAATTGAATTTACTGTGCCAATTTTGTATTGTGATTTGAATCCTAAATCATTCGATACGGCTTTCACCATATCCTGACAATCATCGAATACACCCTTGACTGCAATGTTGAATATATTCGGATCTTGCAGACTAAACATTTGCGCAGTTTGAAATGCACTCATTTTCAAATGAGGCGATAGCATAAAAACGCGTATACCTTTTTTTCCACGCATAGCATATTCAGCAGCACTACCAGTATCACCGGAAGTCGCACCGAAGATATTCAACTCAGACCCATCACGCGCAAGAGCATATTCAAATAAATTACCGAGCAACTGCATGGCCATATCTTTAAAGGCAAGCGTTGGACCATTCGACAAAGCTTGCAGCAATAAAGTACTACCTTGCTCACTCTGGAGTTTGCGTAAGGGAGTAATCTCTTTTGCTGATTCGCTCTCTCTCGTGTTGCAATAAACCGCTTCGGTATAGGTTTTATCAGTCAACAGACGTAAATCGTTTTCAAGTATGTCCGTTGCAAATTTTTTCAAAATTTCAAACGCTAGATTTGCATACGAAAGATTACGCCATGTATCAAGCTCTGAGGTACTCACCTGTGGATACTGGGCAGGTAAATACAGACCACCATCCGGAGCCAGACCGCCAAGCAAAATTTCAGAGAAAAGAGGCGTTGCCGCAAAGCCGCGCGTAGATAAATAATGCATATAAGAAATATCCGACAAGGAACAAATGCAATTATAAGGCCAGCAGGCTAAACAAAGACTGAGCTAAATAAGGACTTTCTGGCTACTCATACCGATTTCGAATGTTTAAAGCCTATTTCGGAATGCCTATGTCTTTACATAAAGACAACCATTAATCTCCGCTTGTCAATCCCATGAATTAGGTAGTTTTCGAGATTTTTTGGGGCTAAAAATGACTTTTTTTCGAAAATCATACTTAAAAAAGTCAAATAGTTCTCCAAAAAAATGAAGAGCGTCACTTTAGATTAACCAGCTGCAATTTTCTTAACCATCTAAAGAGATTCACCACTTCAAATCAAGGTAAGAGCGCATCGCTCAAAACCAAACTACTCAAAAATGCGGTTGAAAAAACTCAAACCCGAATACCTACTTACTCATAAAGTATTTGGATTTGTCACCTAATCTACTGCAGACGGGGGCAATATGGTCGAACAGCAAGCAGAAATCCTTGAAGAACTAGGATTAATTGATTCTGAAGAATTTAATTCTGATGGATTCATCTTAGATAGTGAATTAGAGACCGCACTAGAAGAACCTACGGAGCCAGTCAAAGAAAAACCCCCAGCAAAAGTTTATACACCTCCGAAAACGACTTACGAAAATATCCCACCGGCAGAACGGAATCAAGAAGAACTATTCCGTGAGCTCATTTCATCCCATCAAAAGCGACTATATCGCTTTGTAATCAAATATATAGATCACCCCGATGATGCTGCTGACATTACCCAGCAAGCCTTTGTGGAAGCCGCCAGAACCATTGCTAATTTTCGAGGCGACTCAAAACTCTCTACTTGGTTGTTCGGTATTGCCATGAACATGGTTAGAAACTACTTTCTTATCATATTGCTGTTGTGCTGAAAAAATATGCAGGTGAATTTATAGGTATACAAGAAACACGTTCGATTTTGACTGAGACTGAGAGTCGTTTCCCAGAACTGGCGAAAGAAGTACAAAGAGTTTTACCTATTTATAAAATTGCTGAAATTCTGCAACGCTTAGTGAATGAAGAAATTTCTATTCGCAATATACGCGCTGTGATGGAAGCTTTAATTGAATGGGGGCAGAAAGAAAAAGATTCAGTGATGTTAGCTGAATATGTCAGAGTCGCTTTGAAGCGGCATATTAGCCATCGCTACTCTTCAGGTCAAAATATTTTACCCGCCTATTTACTTGCACCAAATGTTGAGGATGCAGTACGTAGTGCTGTGCGACAGACTTCGGGAGGTTCGTATCTCGCTTTAGAACCTAGCGTTTCACGTAAGTTACTGGAAAATCTTAAATCGACTGTGGGAGATTTATCGCGATCTATGCAAAGACCAGTTTTATTAACATCGATGGATATCAGACGTTATATGAGAAAAATGATAGAACAAGAAATTTATGAATTACCCGTTTTATCTTATCAAGAGCTAACTCCTGAAATTAATATTCAACCACTGGCAAGGGTAGAGTTATGAAAAATTATTTAAATACTGCCTTCTTTCATAATCACTTTGAAGGTTTAGTGAAAAGAGCTAAACGCATCTTCGATATCAGTAAATTCATTAATCAATTCCATAAATCCACCTACTTCAAACAAGCTACGAACAGCTGGCTTCATGCCTACAATCGCTACTGGGTAGTCTTTGGACGGGAGTTTTTTAATCGCATCAAGGATTATGCGCAAGCCATCGCTCGATATATAAGTCAAATCCGTGAAATCAAAAATAATATTTTGCATCCCTTCTTCCAACGCTGTTTGAAGCAAGGCATCCAATTCAAGCAAAGATGGCTTACTCATATCGCCAGAAGGCTGAATCACAAAAGTGTTATCCCTGCCAAAAGTATGAATGCTCATTCTGAGAAGGTGAAAAGTTAATAATTCTAATTCTATCCCGATATTGTAAAAATAAAAAATTATTTAATTATGAAGCGTGAACCTAATCTCGATGAGCTACAAACAGCCCCGCTAGAACTGAGAGTACTCTATGGTCCTCAGTCAGGGAGTCGTCTAACTCTTTTCCCAGGAGATTATCAGCTTGGTACTTCAGATGATTGCACCATCATCTTAACCGGCCCTCGTATTGAAGCTACGCACGCAAAACTAACAGTAGAAGATGGGCAAACTAGCATTAGTCCCATAGATGGGAAAATTAATGACACTGAAGGCAATCCTATTGAGGAAAAATATAACCTTGCGTTAGGCATGCCGATAGAAATTGGAGGGGTATGGATTGCAATTGATCATCTCGATGCTGAGTGGCCGGATCCAGTAGAAGTCGCTCCTATCTCACCGGCTTCGCCAATTTCTCATCCGCCTATTCACGAGCCGATTGTTGAAGTCACTGAAGTTCAGTCAATCATTGCGAAATTTATACCCCCTCATTTACGCGCAAAATTAGGTTTATTTATTTCTTTTTCTGTATTGTTCATTATTCTTGTTTCAGGCGTTTCTATCATTTTTAGTTTACAGAAAAATGAGCCTGATATTTCAAACATAGCTACAGCTCAAAACAGCTCGGTAGAGCCTCAATATTTGAATGACATCAGAGCTAAAATTTCTCTTATCACTGAAAAGAATTCAATCAAAGTATCAAGAAACAAACAAGGTGAGACAGTTGTTAAAGGCTATGTCAGCAATACTGAAACAAAAAATAAAATTACTGACATTGTTCATCAGCATGCACCTAATTCTCTGATTCAAATTTATTCAGAGCCTGAAATACTCGAGGCAGCTAAAAAGTTAATTGGTCAAAATGAAGATAAAAATCGTACAAAAATTACTGTCGATGGAATAAATAATGGTGTGCTGAAAATCAGTGGTTCAGTCAGCAGTGCTAGCGCCAGAGATGAAGTGATTGATCTCTTCAAAACAACTATCCCAGGTGTGCTTGAGGTGGAAAGTAGTTTACTAGGACCTGAAGAAATCGCCTTTAGATTTGAAACAGAATTAAATGATCTTGGTCTGGGCAAGCGTTTTCAGATCCTCTCGCGTCAGCCTGATTTTATTTTACGTGGAAAGCTGACAGAAAATGAAATCCGTACTTGGGAAAACTTAGTGCAAGGCTTTAATAATAATTATGGGAATTTATTACCCATACGCGCAACTATTTCACAAATTCAAAGTAAACCACCGGTGAATGTAGAAACTATTGTCGGTGGTAATACTCCCTTTGTTGTGACTACAAGCGGTCAACGAATTGGCAGAGGTGGAAATATCAACGGCAATGTACTTAGCATAGTCAGAGACAATGAAATTATATTTGATGGGAATGAGCGTTTTAGGATAGGAAGATAACAATGAACACTACTGAAGAAAAATTTAATGTAAGAAACGCACTGTTTGAAAAAGAAGATAAAACTGATGAAGAATTAGAAATGGAAATGGAGAAAAAAATTAAAGGTATTTCCGAAAGAATTGAAGTTGAATCGAAAAAATTACAATCAAAACCTGTGCGGGAAAAGATAGAAGCAGTACAAAAAGTTGTACAAGCAGCACTATTAATTTTTGAAGTTAAAAAACTCAAAAATTAATAGATTTTTTACTTAAACAAAAGGAGAAATATTATGGGCCAACCAACACCCACCCCTACAACCACACTTGCAGGAACAACACTTAATAATATTCAAGAGTTTACTACTGGCGTTCTAGGGGCTGCTGAAAATGCATTTAAATTAGTTACTAATGCAATATCTACAGGAGGCGCATTAAGCATGGCAGAAATGATTAAGTATCAATCTGAATCAGCAAAATTTACTTTAACTGCAACAATCATGAGTGCCATTATTAAAGAAGTAATTGATACGATGAAAGGTATTGCAAATAAGATTTAATGCAGTCCTTAGTCCTCAACCTAATTGCTCAAGCCGTAGACGTGTCACTTTACCGTCTACGGTATTGAGCGCTTCAATCGCTACGATCGCAGCATTAATGTTTTTTTCTTGAGTTTGATGCGTTAACAAGATAATGTCGGTTTGTGTTTCGCCTTCATCCGGTTCTTTTTGCAGCATGGCGTCAATCGAGATGGAAGCATCTGCCAAGATGCGGGTGATATCAGCTAACACACCAGGTTGGTCGGACACTCTGAGTCGTAAATAATAACTCGTAATAATTTCTGACATCGGCAAGATAGGTGAATCCGCCAATGATCGTGTCTGATACGCCAATGATGGTACGCGATACACAGGATCTGCGTCAGCCAATCTAGCAATGTCGACTAAATCTGCAATCACTGCAGAAGCGGTTGGTTCAGCACCCGCACCTTTGCCGTAGTAAAGAGTCGCACCTACTGCATCACCCTGAACTAATACTGCATTCATGGCGCCTTCCACATTTGCGATTAAGCGATTTTTAGGAATCAGT
>Ga0315901_10007144_pt1 | contig 13244 bp, 11 predicted proteins | sample LakEriMetagenome_10_FD_203761 | JGI IMG/M metagenome (GOLD analysis project Ga0315901, IMG submission 203761) | Freshwater fungal communities from buoy surface, Lake Erie, Ohio, United States - Buoy 2 MA116 | ecosystem: Environmental > Aquatic > Freshwater > Lake | place: USA: Lake Erie, Ohio... | reverse complement strand
TCAAACTCACTATCCATGAGCTTTTGGCAAGAGGGTTCAGCCCTTGAAAGAAGAGAATTGGCTTGAAACAGAGGACGGCAATGTAACTCTTGCATTAAGCTTTTTTCCGAATAGACCCAAAAACAGATCTGGCTCAAATGATTTACACAAAGTGTTGTATTTTTTTGTTATATTCAATTATAAACAAAAAATAAAGAGAATAAATGGTATCACCTAAATAATTTTTTAATTATTAATGAGAATTAACCTTTTTTAGCACTAGTGCTAGAATAGAAACAGCTTTCTAAAAGACAAAATTTATAAAGTAAATACATTATGCCCACTATGACAACTAATACAAAAGATACTAAAACCAATAAATCTGAATATTCAGCAAAAAATATAGAAGTTCTAGAGGGGCTAGAAGCCGTTCGTAAAAGACCGGGTATGTATATCGGCGGTACGGATAGAAAAGCTCTGCATCATTGCGTGGTTGAGATTGTAAATAACTCTGTCGATGAGGCTTTGGCAGGTTATTGTGATGAAATTTTAGTTACTGTTCATAAGGATGGAAGTTTAAGTGTAGAAGATAATGGTAGAGGTATTCCTACTGATATCGTTAAAAAAACTGGTCTTTCCGGTGTTGAGACTGTATTTATGACCTTGCACGCTGGCGGTAAGTTTGGCGGTGATGATTCAAGTTATAAAGTTTCTGGTGGATTGCATGGGGTTGGAGCAAGTTGCGTTAATGCGGTCTCTGAAAAAATGCATGTAGAAGTTTTTCGTGATGGATATATTCATTTCGTTGAGTTTAGAGGGCGCGCCCCGAAAGGCTCTCCAGTAGGCGCTTCCGCTGAGCCACTTAAAAAAACCGGCAAAACTGACAAGCGCGGAACCAAGGTAAGATTTTGGCCTGATAATCAAATTTTTAAGGAAGTAGATGCTGAGGGTGTCGAACACTTCCCAATCTTTAATAGAGAAACTTTGGCGCATATTTTTTTGGAGATGACTTTTTTAAATAAAGGTCTAAAAATTACTTTTACTGATGAGCGTCTAAAATCTGACGACCAACACTATACAGAGACTTACTATAATCCAGATGGTTTGCTTGCGTATGTTAGATATTTAAACGAGCCAAGAGTTCCTATCCATAAAGAAATTTTTCACTGTGAAGGTAAAAACCAGGAAGTAGCTGTAGAAATTGCTCTTCAATACACAGAAAATTTTAACGAACACGTTTTAACTTTTGCAAATAATATTATTAACCCAGATGGCGGTACGCATATGCAAGGTTTTAGAGTCGCTATAACCCGCATTATTAACGATTACGCGCGCACCAGCAAGCTTATAAAAGAAAAAGAAGAAAACCTAAGCGGAGATGATGTGCGTGAAGGTATCACAGCGATTATTTCTGTTAAAGTGCCAGATCCGCAATTCGAGTCTCAAACCAAAGTTAAACTTCTCAATAATGAGGTAAGTTCAGCTGTCCAGCAGGTTTTGAGCGATAGCTTTAGTGATTGGATGGATAAGCATCCAAAAGAAGCTAAGCTGATTATTAATAAAGCTCTTTTATCTAAGCGCGCGCGCGAAGCCGCTAAAAAAGCTCGTAATGCAGTGCGCAGGCAATCTGCTCTTGAGAGCGGGAGCGGTATCCCTGGCAAGCTTGCTGATTGTTCTAATACTGATCCTGATCTTTGTGAACTTTACCTTGTAGAGGGTGATTCAGCGGGTGGTTCAGCTAAGCAAGGTCGCGATCGTAATTACCAAGCGATTTTGCCGCTAAGAGGTAAAATCCTAAACGTTGAAAAAGCTACTGTCGATAAACTTTATGACAATAACGAAATTCAAGCAATGATTCAAGGAATTGGACTTGTCCCGATGGAAGATGAAGACTCCAAAAACAAAAACGAAGCTGTTCTCAAAATGGATGCTTCTAACCTTGATCTAAAAAAACTTCGCTACAAGCGAATCGTTATCATGACCGATGCTGACGTCGATGGAGCTCACATTAGAACATTGATTCTCACTTTTTTCTTCAGATACGCTAGGCAATTAATTGAGGAAGGGCACGTATACATTGCTCAACCACCGCTTTATAAAGTGGAGTTTAAGAAAAAAGTTCGTTACGTTTACTCAAATACTCAGCTCGAGCTTGCTCTTGCCGAAATCGGTGAAAAAGCTTCTATCCAAAGATTCAAAGGTTTAGGAGAGATGATGCCAGAACAGCTTTGGGAGACCACTATGAATCCTGAGACCCGCACTCTAAAAATAGTCAGAATCGAAGATGCTCAAGAAGCAAATAGAATTTTTGATATGCTTATGGGTGATGTTGTGGCTCCGCGTAAGGCTTTCATCGAAGAGTATGCTGGTATTGCGTCTCTGGATGTTTAATATATTTTTTAGCGAATCCTTAACCACTTTTTAATCTAAACACTGCATAATCTACTTATGTCATTAGGTGGTGTTTCAGGTTTAGGTCCCAATTCCGGCAATAGTCAAGGTCAAGGCGCTAACGCCAGCGGCCAATCAGCCGGTAAAGAATTCTCGCTAGAAAAGCAACAAGCCAATCAGGCAGGGGCTCTTGGCTCAGCTGATCAGCTCAAAAAAGCAAAAGCAAAAACCACCCAAATCGTCGATCGTACTAAGCGTAATCGCAAAGGCGCTCCTAGAACCATTATCGTAGATGGTGAAATTTACGAAGTATTTTTATTAGCGATAGCTTAATTCCCTAGGCTCTCTAATTCAGCAGAAAGCCAGTTCATATAAGCGACGGTGGCCACTTTCATCTTAGAATCTTTTGGAAGAAAATTCGTTAGGATTTTTAATTGAAAAATTTGACTATTGATAAAATCTTTTCTGCGATTGTTATTAGCCTCGCTCATTTTTTCATAATCGTTTTTGATTTTCTCTAGATATTGGTTTAGTGACTCAGGATTAGTGAGTATTTCCATCATAACTTCTTGTTTAATGATTTTGATATCATCTAAGTTCAAGAATTTTTCTTTTTCCTGATCATTTTTAAACATATGGCTGTATTTATTTTTATAAAATTCTAGTTCCAGATTATGTTTTATATGAGGATCAACCTCATTGAAATCAGGGTTTCCAACCAAGTTCTCATTAAAAACTTCTTCGGTGATAATCGCGGTTTTTGTACTATCTTTTAATTGATCCAAAAAAGTTGATTCAATAAGAGTCATTTTCAAAGGCTCGTTAAAACTTGATTGTTGCTTAATTAAAATATCTATTTCTTGAAAATCAGGCATAAATAATTGTAAGCAAAAAGATTTATGAATTGATTAAGAAACACCTAGTATCACCACTCCACCGGCAAATAAATTCTTAAATTGCATCGCGGACAAACATAAACTGGATCATTTCTGCCAGGTAAAATTTTACGAGTAAAAATCTCATAACAATTATTATTGCCGCAGGTGATGGTGGTATAACGTCCTTGTATTTGAAATCTATAAGGTAAAATTGCGTTTCTGCGTTGGGCGTTAGCCGCCCATTCCATGAGCTCTTCAGGGCTTGGATCAACGAATGACATTTGTAGCTTCTGGGGTCTTAGAGCCTGCAGAAAAATCTTCTACAAACCACACATAATTTCCGCGCTCGTCAATATTAAGCTCATTTGCTTTTTTGATAAGGGTTTTAGAGCTTTTGGTATTAGTAATTATAATTGTAGAATCTGAATCAATAACGATAGGCTCTGCTAGCAAATTTAAAAACTGAGGGACATAGACATCATTAGCAACCGTCCAGCTGTCTCCGTAAACCTCACCGCTAGGCTTTTTGATGATGACATGAATGTCACTATCACTAATATTAGCGATCTTGATTTTTTTAGGCTTAGTATCCACCGGGGTTTGGGCTAGATTTGACTTTGGATCTGTCAGGGCATTTGGATTAGTTATTTCAGCTACTGGGGTTCTGATGATAGGTTCAGGATTACCGTTACTGTTTTTGGTTTCGGTTATGAGGGTGGTGACAGAAACAGGGTTACTCTTAGGGATAATTAGACCTACTCCATCTTTGATTTCATCTTTTAGAACTGCCTTATCTACTGCTTTTTGGACTTCTTTAATAGTAGAAACTAGTTTTTTGTTTTTTTGGTCAAATTCAGCCGGCACGAGTAAAAATGGGCTGACCTTAATATTAGGGTCTTTTTTTTCGTATTGGATGTAACCTAGATACTGATCATAAAGATTAAATACTTTTACTTTGATTTTGGCTTTTGCAGAAATTGGAATGTCTTTTATGCTCTCATAGGCATTAAGGTAAAATTCGTTTTGCTCAGTTTTTGGAGTATCGGTAAAACTCTCTTCAAGAATGACTTTTATGCTTTCATAGTATTCGTTTTTTAGATTGTAAAAAGAAGTATCAGGGCTTGGTGCTTGTTCTTGAGGTAAAGAACTAATTACATAACCAAAATCTTTTTCACTCTCGATAACAGCGTTATCTGTTTGGATGGTTTGAAACTCTTGTTCTTGTAGACTTTCTTCTGCTTTTATTTCCGGTGTAAAAACCAAAAGCAAAAATAAAACTGCTAAAGTTTTACCAAAAATTTTTTTATTAATTTGCTTTTTTTTCATTTCGTTAATTAATAAGCTTTTGCCACAAGTATCTCAATATTATTATCACTCAATTGTCCAGAAATGACACAAGGGGTTTTTTGCTTATCAAGTTTTTTATCGTCAGGAATACAGCGAATCGTAGCTTTAAATCTTTCTTTTAATATTTCTTCAAGCTTAGTATCACCGTTCCACATACATCTAACAAAACCTCCAGGGCTATCAAGTTTTGAACCCAAATCGTCGATATTATCTGCTGTGGAGCTGTGATCTTCACGAAAATCGCAAGCTCTTTTGAATAGATTATTTTGAATTTCCTCAAGCAGGAGTTTGAGCCTCGCGGCGATGCCTTCACGAGGAATTTCTTTTTCTTTTGAGCGAATATCTCGGCGATGAATCTCCACAAATCCTTGCTCTAAATCTTTTGGTCCGATTACAAGGCGCACTGGGACTCCTTTTTGTTCATATTCGTTAAACTTAATTCCTTGGGTAATATTTTCTCTATCATCAAGCTTGCTTCTGATGCCTAATACATCAAGTTCTTCTTTGATTTTTTTACTAGCTTCAATAACAGCAGAATTATCCTTATTGCGAATAAAAATTGGCACTATCACTACTTGATAAGGTGCAATTGCTGGCGGCAGTATTAAACCGACTTCATCATGATGCCCCATAACCACAGCTCCAACCAGGCGAGTGCTAACTCCCCAGCTGGTTTGGTAGGTAAACTCCAGCTCATTTTTTTCGTTAGTGAATTTGGTCTCGAATGCTTTTGCAAAATTCTGACCAAGATTATGAGAGGTCCCAGCTTGCAGAGCTTTACCATCGCGCATCAGAGCTTCAATGGTGTAAGTACTTTCAGCGCCAGCAAATTTCTCAGAATCAGTTTTTTTGCCGGTGAAAACTGGAATCGCTAGATACTGCTCCAGGAGAGTCTTATAGGCGTTAAGCATTAATAAAGTTTCGTCTTGAGCTTCTTGCCAAGTAGCGTGACAAGTGTGACCTTCTTGCCATAAAAATTCTGTAGTTCTCAAAAACAATCTGGTTCGCATTTCCCAGCGCACTACGTTTGCCCATTGATTTATTTTTAGCGGCAGATCTCGATAAGAGCTTATCCACTTAGCAAACATATGATTAATAATGGTTTCTGAAGTAGGTCTGAGTACATACTTCTCGGCGAGCTCCTTGCCGCCAGCGTGAGTTACTACCGCGCACTCTGGAGCAAAACCTTCTACGTGCTCCGCTTCTTTTTGTAAGAAGCTCTCAGGGACGAGCATTGGGAAGTAAGCATTCTCGTGTCCAGTATCTTTTATCATTTTATCGAGGATATTTTTGATATTATCCCAAATAGCGTAACCGTAGGGTCTAATCACCATGCACCCTTTAACAGGACTGTAATCTGCTAGCTGAGCGTTTATAGCAATATCAGCCAAGATACTTTCTGCGTTACTTAAAGTTTGTTCTTCTTTTGATGTAGTATTCATGATTAAAGATTGTTATCAAGCTGAGCTTGTTGGAGTTTGGCTCCCAGACTGGATCTGGAGATTTTTTTAGGATTAGGTTTTGAGCTTCTGCTCCCACCAAATAATAATGATCCTCCGTTTTGAAGATTAGCTACCATTAACTCTTGAAGCGCGGCTGTTGCTTTTTTGAGTCTACGAGAGACTTGCATCTGTGAGATACCTAATTGATCAGCTACTTCTGCTTGCGGGATGTCTTGAAAATAAATTAAATCGATAATCTGAGCTAAGGAAGGCTTGAGGTTTTTTAATAACTCTTGCACGGTGAAATACTCTTCGCGAGTGTCGTTGCGCTTATGTTCTTTTATATCCATTAAAGTATCAATTAGATAAGTATCGTTATCGAGAGATGAAGAGCCAGTGTTTATGGTTTGATCCAATGACACAAGTGTGCGTCTACGATCTACTTCGTATGCTTCTTGAATTTTGCTTTGTTTGACATCTTGCAAGACTTCAGCGATCTCAAGATCAGTAGGATCACGCCCAAATTCAGTACGAAGTTTATTTACAATTTTATTAATTCTAAAACTTAACTCTTGTAACTCTCTTGGCGCGCGGATCATAGAGGTCTTATCTCTTAGATAGTGTCTGATTTCCCCTGTAATTAAGTGAGTTGCATAAGTAGTAAACTTCGCACCAGCTTCAGGATTAAAATAATCAATAGCTTTAATCAAGCCAATAGACCCGATTTGGATCAAATCATCCACAGGGTCAGTGCTTCTTCTAGCAAGACCATGAGCTATTTTTTTAACAAGAGAAAAATTCATCTCGACAATCTGATCTCTCACTTTTTTATCTTGAGTTTTTTTGTATTTTGCGAGTAATTTATGAAGCTTTTGAGCTTGTTCGGTTTTGTTTAAATTATCTTCTTCTTGTTTGTTAAGCATTGTGAGATTCATATTTTTAGTTCAAGAGATTAGCGCAATCTCTTAACCTTAATTATGAGTATAACATCAAATTTGAGAGCTAATTGCTCATAGCTGTGTTTCGCTGCTAGCGCGACTTGGGGGTAGCGCGCTGGAGATTTTTTATTATTTTAATTTTTTTGATATTTCTGACATTGATGTCAGAAATGTGGTATAATCTAACTTATAGATGCAATTCGGCGCAAAAATCATAGGCTGGGGGCGTGCTCTCCCTGAAAAAGTGGTCACTAACTTCGATCTTGAGAAGCTTTTTGATACCACTGACGATTGGATAGTTCAAAGAACGGGCATAAAAGAACGTAGGGTCGTTGATCCTACCAAGCCTGAGGAAACTGCTGTTTCACTTGGCTGTCGTTCTGCGCTTATGGCCATTGAAAGCGCAAAAAAATATCAAGGTATCGAAGTTAAGCCTGAGGATATTGATTTAATTATTTGTTCTACTGCGACTGGCGATTTTTTATTTCCAAGCACTGCTTGCTTGATTCAATCTAAACTTGGTGCTACTAAAGCAGCGGCTTTTGATATTTCAGCGGCGTGCACAGGTTTTATTTATGGACTTAATACTGCTTATAATTTTATTCAATCTGGGCAGTGTAAAAACGTCTTGGTGATTGCTGTTGATCTGATGAGTAAGTTTGTCGATTGGTCAGATAGAAAAACGGCAATAATTTTTGGAGACGGTGCTGGTGCGGCTTTGATAACTGCAACCTCTCAAGAAAAAAACTGCATGCATCCTTTTTATATACGTTCGGCTGGTGATGAGCAATCTTCACTATTCCTAAAAAATCAAGGCTCGCACTACCCCGTCGCTCAAAAAGATATCACCGAGACTCGTGAAATGGTGTTTATGGATGGACCTGCTGTTTATGAGTTTGCTGTAAAAGCCGTTCCTGACGCACTTGACAAGGCTTGCGAACTTTCGGGAATTAAGCCAGAGCAAATCGATTACTTAGTCCCTCATCAAGCAAATGTCAGAATTATAAATAGTGCCGCTCGCAGATTGGGTTTGGCCAGCGATAAGGTTATAGTCAATATCGATAGATACGGTAATACCAGCGCGGCGAGTATACCAATCGCTCTAGATGAGGCTTTGGAGCAAGGAAGAATTAAATATCGCGAAGATGGTAATACTCTAAAAATTGCCCTTGTCGGTTTTGGTGCGGGTTTGACCTGGGGCGCTACGATAATCGAAATCTAACCTGATGAAACAAAAACAAGAAGTGGACTATAAACAAGTTCTTGCGCCTTATAAAGAGTGCGTGGATAAAGAGCTTGCCCGCTGGATTCTAGAGAGTGATTTTGGTTTAAGTGGAGTTCTTAAAGAGGCTGTTTCTTATAGTATTCTCAATGGTGGTAAGCGTTTAAGAGCGATCTTGAGTTTGCTAAGTGCTGAAGCCGTGCTTAAACAGCGTGAGCCTATGAGCTTTAGTGCTAATCCTGGAGCGGGTTTGGCGCTGGCTGTCGAGCTGGTGCACTGCGGATCTTTAATTCATGATGATTTGCCTTGTATGGATGATGATGATCTCCGTCGCGGTAAAGCCACTAACCATAAGGTTTTTGGAGAAGCGAATGCTTTGCTCGCGGGAGATTTCTTGATGGTTTATCCTCTTAAAGTACTGGCTGATTTTACTCCGCCAGCCTACCATAATAAGCTAGCCCCTGTTCAAATAGAGTTTTTGCAAGCGATATGTGCCATGATCCAAGGGCAGGCTATGGACTTAGAGTTATCGCAGTCACAAGACTTAGACATCTATGAAGTAAAAAAAATGGACGCTCTTAAAACGGGTGCTCTTCTAAAGGCTTCTATCACTCTGCCCGCTAAGCTTGCTGGTGTGAGCCAAGAAAAACTTGAGGCACTGGATCTTTTTGCGACTAATCTGGGGCTGGCTTTTCAAATTACCGATGATGTGTTGGATTGCTCAGCGAGCACCGATCAGCTTGGTAAAACCAGTCAAAAAGACATCAAGCAAAACAAGCATACCTACGTAAAAGAGTACGGAATCGACAAATCTAAGCAAATTGCTTGGGATCTTATTGATCAAGCCAAGCAAAAGATACTAGACAGCCTGATTTATGCTGATAAACTTAATCTAGTAGCTGATTATGTCATTTCTCGAAACAATTGATTCTACTGGATATGAAGTTATTACTTCTTTAGTCGCGGCTAATGTAATAGCCCAAGTCTTAAAGACTATTATTTATGCAATTAGATTTAAGAAGCTCGATCCTCGCATGCTGGTAACCACGGGGGGGATGCCTTCTAGTCACAGCTCATCAATAGTAGCAATGGCTTGCTCAGTGGGTTTGATTGAAGGTTTTAGTTCTATGTATTTTGCACTTGCTTTTGCAGTATCAGCAGTGGTGCTCTATGATTCAGCGGGAGTGCGACGCGCAGCGGGAAGACAAGCGACTGTGCTTAATAAAATTATTCAAGAATTATTCTCAGAAGAGCATAAGCTTAGCGGCGCTAAACTAAAAGAATTACTAGGTCATAGCCCCAAAGAAGTCTTGGTGGGCTCTTTTCTCGGGATTTTGGTTAGCATGGGTATAAGATGGTTAGTGGTGAATTCACTTTATGCCTAGTAAACAAATTATTTTAGCGGTTCATGGTCTTGGCGGGCATAGTGGCTGGTTTGATAATTTAAAAACAGAGCTTCAAAAATATAATATAGATTTTTATGCTTATGATCTACCTGGTTTTGGCCAGAATCACGCTCTAGGACGGATTTCTAGCCATTTTACTAGAGGACATATCGATAGTTTTCAAGAGTGGCTTGATTTTGTAAGTAAAAAATACCAAGCTTTAGTCGCCCAAAATCCTGACGCTAAGATATCGATACTGGGACACAGTCTGGGAGCGGTTTTGGTCTCTAATATTCAGCTTAGACCTGGCGATAGTTTGATTCTTTCTGTCCCTGGATATAAAGGCTCAGCAAAAACTTTTAATGCCTTTTTTGTAATCTCTACTCTATTTAAATATCTGATTGATAAATGTTTATTTGCTAGAGATGTTTATGTCGAGATGCCAGTTTCAGAAAAAATGCAAGAGACTCCAGCGATGAAAGATCCTCTTAGAGTGAGCTCTGTGACTCAAACTTTATTATTTGAAATTTTGCAGCTAGGGAATTTTACTAAATTAAATCTAAAAAATATCAAAGCCCCCGTTCTACTCATACAAATGAAAGATGATCAAGTGGTAGATAATGAAACTCAAAATAATTATTTTGAAAAGATAGCATCTACCAATAAATCCATCAAGATTTTTTCTGGTGCTGATCATGATTGGATTTGGTATCCTATTAGAGAAGAAATAGCTTTTGGAATTGCTATTTGGTTAAAAAGTTTATGAAAAAAATTATCCTTTTTTTGGTTTTAAGTTTTTTTTGCACGTCTTGTTTTTTGCAAAATTCATCTGCTGATAATGAACTAAAAGTTCATGGTTTGTTCTCTGATAATATGGTGCTCCAAAGAGATGTGCCGATTAACATTTGGGGTTGGGCTAAACCTGGAGCTAAAGTATCAATTAAGTTTGATCGAAAAAAATATAGCGCTAAAGCTAATGACAAAGGCGCCTGGAAAGCTGAGATGAAACCTCATGGTGCTGGTGGTCCTTTTGAAATTTATTTAAATTCTGGGGCTAATAGAATTATTATTCATAATGTTTTGGTTGGCGATGTGTTTTTTGCCGTGGGGCAATCCAATATGGAATCTCCTGTTTCTGCTTGCGATCATTACGAAGAGAATTTGGCTAGCGCTGATAATTATCAACAAATAAGATTTGTAACAATAAAAAACAAACCTCTAGATAAAATTGGCAAAGATATTGATGGTAAATGGCTAGTTAATAGCCGCACCACAGTTGGGTTTCAATCAGCTGTAGCTTATGCTTTTGCAAAAAGAATTTATGATAATGTAAACGTACCTATCGGTATTATTCACAGTTCGTGGGGCAATACTAAAATTGAGTATTGGATGAGCAAAAAATCTCTTGCTCAATTCCCTGAGTATAAAGAAGTTTTTGAGAATTTCTCTGTACCGCTTCAGTATTGGCTTGTAGGCTCTTTTGAATTGCCAGATATTTTATATTCCAAAGATCTAAAAATAAAGCTTGGTGAAGGAAGCATTCCTAAGACTGTTTGGTTTAATGGTGTAAAAGTCGGCACTGATAATCCAAGTTCGAATATTTGTTCACTCAACAAAAATCTTTTGCAAGGAACTAATCAAATCAATATTCGCTTGCGACCATCAGATAGTTCTACTGAAAAAATTCAAGCTTACGCTGAATCGATGTCCAACTCTGAAATTGGTGTGAGTATCCCTAGCTCCTTTAAGATTTCTCAATGGCAGGCTATGACTCAAACTGAGCAAGAATATCCTACTGTACTTTTTAATTCACACATAGCGACTGTGATTCCATATGATATAAAAGCGGTTCTTTGGTATCAAGGTGAAGCTAATGTAGATAAACCGGAGCTTTATGATGATTTATTTAAGGCTCTTGTTTCTGACTGGCGCGCGCGCTTCGCTAATGAAAAATTACCTTTCTTTTCCGTTCAATTAGCGGCTTATAAAGAAACTACTTTAAAAGACAATTTAGCTAAGTTTCGTTTAGTTCAGCATCAACTTACAAAAGAAATCCTTCTACATTATATGGCGACTGCGTTTGATCTTGGGGATGCTGATGGTGATGTTCATCCAAAAGAAAAAGAAGAAGTTGGCGCAAGGCTCTCTAATCTTGCTTTGAAATATTTATACGGCAAAAAAAATGATGCTGATAATTTGGAGTTTAAATCTTTTAAAAAAGGTAAAACTGCAGTGGATATATTTTTTGCGGGCTCCACAAATGGGCTTTATCAAAAAAACACTGAAGGTCCTAATGGTTTTGAATGGGTAAGTAAATCTGGTTCTATAGTGCCAGCTAAAATAAAAGTTGAAAATAACTCGATAAAAGTTTTTCATGATGGCCTTTTGGATTCTTATAAATATTTACGCTATGCTTGGTCTGATATGCCGGTAACTAGTATTTACAACTCCAATGCTGTGCCACTTTTGCCTTTTAAAATTAATCTTGAAGATAAGATGGGCAAGGATAATAAAAAGCCAAAAAACCCCGCCTAGAGCCATAAATCCAAGGTGTCATATAATAAAGTTATAAACCCTAAAAAAACGGGAAAGTAATAATTATGAACCTTGATACGGCTGTCACTACTAAAACTGCGCAATTAAATCTTGATGGAAAAGTTTACGACTTACCGATTATTGAGGGCACAGAAAAAGAGCGTGCGTTAGATATTTCTAACTTGCGAGCTGATACTGGTTTGATTACTATGGACTATGGTTTTGTGAACACCGGTTCTTGTCAGAGTTCCATATGTTTTATAGATGGAGAGGAAGGTATCCTTAGATATCGCGGAATTGATATCGAGGAGCTCGCTGATAAATCTACCTTCGTAGAAACCGCTTATCTATTGATTTACGGCAAATTACCAAACAAAGAAGAGCTGGAAAATTTTTCAAAAGGTCTAACGCGCCACTCTCTTCTTCATGAAGATATGATTCATCTTTTTGCAGGTTTTCCTAGTAGCGCACATCCAATGGCAATTTTAAGTTCGATGACTTGTTCGCTTTCTACTTACTATCCGCAATCTATAGAAGATAGAGACGAGCAGGTGCAAGTAGATATTATTAGATTGCTTTCTAAGCTAAGAACAATAGCAGCTTTTTCTTACAAAAAGTCTATTGGACAGCCTTTGATCTATCCTGATAACTCACTTAGTTATTGCGCAAACTTCCTAAATATGATGTTTGCTATGCCAACTGAGCCGTATCATATTGATCCTGATATCGTTAAAGTCGTCAATCAGCTTTTGATTTTACATGCTGATCATGAGCAAAACTGCTCTACATCTACTGTTCGTACAGTACAGAGTTCTGGAGCTAGTATTTATGCTTGTATGTCTGCTGGAATCGCGGCTCTCTGGGGTCCTCTGCACGGAGGTGCTAACCAAGCGGTTTTGGAGATGCTTGAAAATATTCACCAGAGCGGAGATGATTATAAAACTTACCTAGCAAAAGTGAAAGATAAAAAATCAAAAATTCGTCTAATGGGTTTTGGTCACAGAGTTTATAAGAATTTTGATCCACGCGCTAAGATCCTGAGAAGGTCTTGTGAAACGGTTCTTAATAAGCTTGGTATTAATGATCCTTTGCTGGATATCGCTAAAGGCCTTGAAGAAGAAGCTCTC
>Ga0315901_10007140_pt1 | contig 13247 bp, 6 predicted proteins | sample LakEriMetagenome_10_FD_203761 | JGI IMG/M metagenome (GOLD analysis project Ga0315901, IMG submission 203761) | Freshwater fungal communities from buoy surface, Lake Erie, Ohio, United States - Buoy 2 MA116 | ecosystem: Environmental > Aquatic > Freshwater > Lake | place: USA: Lake Erie, Ohio... | reverse complement strand
CGCGATAGATAATCTGGTAAAAGGCGCTGGGGGACAGGGCTTGCAAAATCTTGATTTGATAGCGAATGCTGGATAGGGAAGGCTTAAGCAAGCTAAGAATCTGAGAAAATTATCTCAACAAGTTCAAAATTATTTTTTAGATTCTTTTTGAGCTTGCTTATCTTTTTTCTTTTCTTCTTTTTTATCTTGGTTAGCTTTTTTTTCTGAATATTTTTTATCAAGTTCTGTAATTTTGCTTATAACTTCTTCAGGAATTGGAGTAGCAGAATTACCAATTTTTTGTTTTAGAACTTCGACAGCTTTCATGAGTTGCTTATCCTGAGCGTCTTCTGGGGTTCTGACACCAAACTTAACATTAGGATCAAAAAACCACGGACCTCTACTTAAATCATAATCAACCTTGTCAAGATCTACTTTATAGTCAGGTTCAATACCTTTTTTATTAATATCAGTTTTATTCGGAGTGAGATATTTAGCGATAGTGACATTGACTCCGCTTCCATCACCAAGCTTGTTAATCGCCTGCACGAGCCCTTTACCAAAAGTTTTAGAGCCGACTATATCCGCTCTACCATTGTCTCTGAGCGCGCCAGCAAAAATCTCACTAGCACTAGCACTATTACTATTAACCAAAAGCACCACAGGCTTATCTGTGGAGTCAATCAAGCGTGAACCAAAAGAAGTCACATAGCCGTTTTTATTAACGGTACTGACAATAATTCCTCCATCTAAAAACATATCAGAAATAACCATGGCATTATTTAAAAGCCCTCCAGGATTATTTCTCAGGTCGATGATAAATCCTTTTGCTGAGGTATCAAGTTTTTCTAGTGCGTCCAAAAGCTCTTGAACAGTGTCTTTTGAGATAAAAGTGCTTAATCGAATATAGCCAATATCTCCAAAAATAGTAAGAACTTGACCATCAGGAATAGCTCTAATCGGAATCACAGCGCGGGTTATAGTTTTTTTGAATTTTTCTTTGTCGCGCTCAACCGTTAGCGTAACATCAGTGCCAACAGGACCGCGAATCATCTTAGCGGCTTGCTCTATAGATAAACCAGATGTGTTCTTGCCATCAATTTCAAGAATCAAATCATTCGGTCGAAGGTCAGCATTAGCTCCAGGAGTGCCTTCTATCGGAGCAATAATTACGACTCTACCTTCTTGATCAAGACCGATTTGGATCCCAACACCAGTTAGCTCTGCTTCTATAGATTCTTTTTCTTCTTCAAAAGCCTTACGGTCCAAGAATCTAGTGTAACGATCTCCCAGAGAGGCAATCATCGTCTCTACAGCTTTATAAGAATCTTCTCTAGTCTTGAGGTAATCATCATAGCGATGTCTCCAAATTTCCCAATTTTGGTAGTTATAAGTCTTATCGACATAGTCGTTTTGGATAATGGTCCAGACGCGGTCGTATAGTTTTTTAGGCGGTACGTCAGGATATTTTTCTTCCTCGGGTTTATTGCCGACCAAGATTGCACTAGCAGAAATGCTAGTAAATAAAAATAAAATCAGAACTAAACGTAAGTTGCGCACTAGTAAGAATTATAAAACTAATAAGGATATAAGTCTATAACAGAGGCTATTCAATAATAAGAGCCCCGTTTTCAACAGCGCGCAAAAATTTATACGTAGCTTTAACCCCGCTTTGGATCCAAGCTGTTTGCATAACCTGCGCGACGGTTTCAGCGGTCTTCATATTATCGACAACAGCGATCAGCGTAGAACCAGCACCCGAAAGCATAGTGCCGATCGCGCCGGCTTCTATCCCGACATCAAGAACATATTGCATTCCGGGAACCAGCTTAGCTCTGTAATGCTGATGAAGCCTGTCTTTGAAGCATTTCTTTAGAGTCTCAGTGTCACGATTAGCAAGAGCGGCAACTAGAAGCGAGCTATAACCGACATTAAAAACAGCATCTTGAAAAGCAATCTGCATGGGCAAAACCGCGCGCGCATCAGCAGTCGGCACCTTAAAATCCGGAGTTACAGCCACAAAAAATAAATTTTGATCCCAAGGAAGTTTTACGTAATTAAGCTCGCTATCAGCATAAACGCAGACAATCAGCCCGCCCAAAATAGCTGGTGAAATATTATCAGGATGCCCGTCTAACTGAGTGCCAAGCTTTAGAATTTTTGATTGATCATAAGGATTGCCGAGGATTTTATTAGCCGCCATCAAACCCGCTAGAATAGCAGTACTGCTCGAACCAAAGCCACCAGTGGTGGGGATATTTGCTTGAAAAAAAATTTTTATAGCTGGGGTTTTTTGATTTTCTTTTTTGAAGACATAATCAAAAGCACGATAAACCAAATTATCCTTAGAATATGGCACTTCGCTTTCTGGCAGATTAGAACTATATTCTAAGCTTCCTTCCGCCCCGCCCTTAATCAACTCAAAACTATATTCATTATATAGATCCAAAGCCAGGCCAATAGTATCGAATCCAGGACCTAGATTAGAAGTGCTTGCCGGGACTTTTACTGTGAATTTACTCATCAATAATTATTATATCGGTATAAAATTAACTTATGCCCGACATCAATCTTCTAAGATCCGCCATAAAAGCCAAGGATGGCTGGTGGGCTAGTAAATTTTCTGGTCCTCTTGCTAATCGCTTGCTTGAACCGATAGCTGATATCCAAGCCATAACTCCTAACCATATAACGGTTTTTTCTTTATTTATTGGTCTTGGAGCGGGCTGGTATTTTTTAAGAGGAGATGAGCTGAGTCTTTTTATTGGAGCGGTCTTAGTGCAGTTGTCTTTTACTGTCGATTGCATGGACGGCCAGCTGGCTCGGTACCGCAAACAATACTCCAAGTTTGGAGCATGGCTAGATCGAATCAGTGACAGGATTAAAGACTTTGTATATTTTTTTACTTTGGCTTGGGGCTTTTTTCATCAGCATCCTGAGCATTTCCAAATCGGCTTAAACGGGCTTGGTGATTTGATTTGTATCCTAATGGGTAAAAAGTTTTTTTTATTACCAGTAGATTTACAAGTGTTTTTTATGCACTCGATCGAGCTTCCTTCCTGGATCATATGGCCTCTTGCCATGATAGCGAGTTTTACTGTGTTTTTAATTGATTACTATGTCAATCAAGACATGAAACTAGAACCCAATCTCCCAGTGAATCCTAGCCCTGGCGTGACCAGCAAAAAACCCAACGCTTTTTTACATTTTGCTCTTTTGGTCTACAAAAAAATCCCTATTTTAAGATTTAATATCGGTGAGCAAACGCTTTTGATTAGCTTGTTTTGTGCTTTTTCTTCTGTGTTTTTTTTAAATCTTGTTTTTGCCTGCTTGGGAGTTTTTTATGCTTTTATTTGGCCGATCCTCAAGCTTAAAGGTTTGAATCCTGAGAAATAAACTTTTTTAAAAACCCACAAAATACTTTTATACCCATTTTTTTGAAAAAATAACGGTCAACAGCGCCAAGGATGCTGACTTGGCGATTTTTTAGAGAAAACCCACCCACCCTCGGAAAAAAGCTTCATAAATATTTCACAAAAAACAGCGCAAAATCTGTGCAAAATCTTCTGTACTTTGCTAATATAGAAATTCCTGGTTCGGATAGCGAATCGGTTGTAAACTGAAAACTGAATAATAATTAGGTTTTATACGATGACTAATTTTTTTAGTTATCACAATCTTGTTAGTACATAAATTGAGCAGGCTACCTGATAAACCTTAATCAGATCAAACGAAATAGATTAAGAGTGAACTCGGGGGCAAAAGTAAGGATTTAACTGATCTGTGATTATTCACATATCTTTTGTTTGTTATGGAGAGTTTGATCCTAGCTCAGGACTAACGCTGGCGGTATGCCTTATACATGCAAGTCGAACGGTAAGGCCCTTCGGGGTACACGAGTGGCGGACGGGTGAGTAACACGTAGGAATCTACCCTTTAGTGGGGGACAACCAAGAGAAATCTTGGCTAATACCCCATACGCCGAAAGGTGAAAGTAGCAATACGCTAGAGGAGGAGCCTGCGCTTGATTAGCTAGTTGGTGGGGTAAAAGCCTACCAAGGCGACGATCAATAACTGGTCTGAGAGGATGACCAGTCACAATGGGACTGAGATACGGCCCATACTCCTACGGGAGGCAGCAGTAGGGAATTTTGCGCAATGGACGAAAGTCTGACGCAGCAATACCGCGTGTGGGAAGAAGCTCCGTGGAGTGTAAACCACTGTCGGATGGGAAGAATTAATGACGGTACCATCAAAGGAAGCACCGGCTAACTCTGTGCCAGCAGCCGCGGTAATACAGAGGGTGCAAGCGTTGTCCGGATTTATTGGGCGTAAAGCGTCTGTAGGCTGCTTAACAAGTCTGGAGTGAAAGAATGGAGCTCAACTCCATACCCGCTTCGGAAACTGTTAAGCTAGAGACAGCTAGGGGTTCGTGGAATTTCCAGTGTAGCGGTGAAATGCGTAGATATTGGAAGGAACACCAGAGGCGAAGGCGGCGAACTGGAGCTGTTCTGACGCTGAGAGACGAAAGCCAGGGGAGCGAAAGGGATTAGATACCCCTGTAGTCCTGGCCGTAAACGATGAGTACTAGCCGTCACGGGAATCGACCCCTGTGGTGGCGCAGCTAACGCGTTAAGTACTCCGCCTGAGTAGTATGTACGCAAGTATGAAACTCAAAGGAATTGACGGGGACCCGCACAAGCGGTGGAACATGTGGTTTAATTCGATGCAACGCGAAGAACCTTACCTGGTCTTGACATTTACAGAAGGAGTTGGAGACGACTCTGTGCCTTCGGGAGCTGTAAAACAGGTGCTGCATGGCTGTCGTCAGCTCGTGTCGTGAGATGTTGGGTTAAGTCCCGCAACGAGCGCAACCCACGTTGTTAGTTGCCAGCATTTAGTTGGGCACTCTAGCAAGACTGCCGGTGTTAAACCGGAGGAAGGTGTGGATGACGTCAAGTCCTCATGGCCCTTATGACCAGGGCTACACACGTGTTACAATGGCCGGTACAATGGGTTGCCACTTAGTGATAAGAAGCTAATCCCTCAAAACCGGTCTCAGTTCGGATTGTAGTCTGCAACTCGACTACATGAAGTCGGAATCGCTAGTAAACGCAGATCAGCTACGCTGCGTTGAATGTGTTCCCGGGTCTTGTACACACCGCCCGTCACACCATGGGAGATAGTAACGCCCGAAGCCGATGATCCAACCTTTTAGGAGGAAGTCGTCTAAGGCAGTGCCATTGACTGGGGTGAAGTCGTAACAAGGTAGCCGTACCGGAAGGTGTGGCTGGATCACCTCCTTTTATGGAGTATGAGATTAGATTCTAATCTTTGTTTTAGGTCGAACCTGTTTCAGGTTCAAAAATCAATCTCAACGGTCGTTCACAGTGAAGCTCACAGGCCAAAATTACTAGGTCAGCTCAAAGCAAGTGAGTGGAGTGGTTTCTAACAAGATATCCTTTTTATTATTCAGTTTTCAGTTTATTTTTAATATGAGTTTTAACAGATTTTTTAACGAAATCGTTTGGAGGTCTTATGCCTCTAACGTTTATTGTTCTATCAATTTAATTGGTTCAGATATTTCCGGTATAGAAATCGATTGGTTTGCTTCTAGTTTATACCAGATACTCTTTTGTAATTTTTTTTGCTCTAAGTGAGTACCATTCAGAGATAAATCTCTAATAAAGAGTTTTCCATCCTGGTACAAAAGCTCAATATGATCACTACTAATGTGACCTGATTCTCCTCTTGAGTAACTTCTAAAAAAATCTCTACCAAAAGACTTTGGGACGCCAGGAATTAGTACAATATCGGAACTAAGTTTATCCCCTACTTGAAATTTAAAAGAAATTTTTTCCGTATCCGACGACGGTGTACTTGATAAATTTGAAGCCTGGGCAATTAAAGCTTCAAATTTTGTTTTTTCAGCTTCCGATAAATTATCAGAAGGCATTAACTCAATAGATTGTTGATATAAAGTTTTTTTATCATTACCTTGATAAATTCCAAACACCTCACTATTATTAGTTTTTTGGATATCAATGAATCCGATTGCATAAGATTCTTCATTATCTAAGCCTGATGAATAGAACCCATCACGAACTTTAATAGGGTCTAAATCTTCTTTTTGACACATTTTCATAGATATTGTTTCTAATCTTGGATTAGGGGTCAATGAAACCACCTTATCAAACCATTCATTAAATTTTACAGTCGGATAGAATTTTGGCTTAGCTAAATCTGTTCCTGCCGTTTCAAAAACGGAAGCTGAATTTCCCTGAGTAGTCTTAACTACAACAGGAACTATCATTTTATCGCCAATAAAACGGGATTGAAATTTAAAAGCTTTAAACTCAGGAACACTTTCCATAAGATAATATTAGCCTACTTGGGGACAAAAGTCAAGATAAAATTAAGAGTTAGCCCCCCGATCGAGGTAAAGTATTTATTTTAGCTTTTAAGTCATTGAAGAATATTACTGACAAAAGATTTTCTTTATTGGGCGGCAATATCCTAGCTAGTTCGTTGTAACTATCTAATAAATCATCCATCTTGGAATAATAAGAGGAATTATTAGAAGAGTTTGCTGTCTTAACAGCTTCAGCTTGGTCAATTACCCTTTGCATAAGAGTTTTAGTGGTAGCTGAAATTTGAAGACTTGCATAAGCTGACTCTGAAGCGGTGCGAGCAGCGTTTTGGGCCTGAGTAACAGCGGCTTGAGCAGCAGCAAGCTGAGCTTGAGTTGCTTGAATAGCGGCGTTAATTCGATTAACTTCAACTGTATTAACCACCATCTTATCCTTACCTTTGTTATCCTTGACCTTCATGGTGACCTTAGCAGAATCATTTAAATCGGCCCTCAATCTGGTAAGCTCAGCTTGTTTAGCATTGGCTTCTTGAGTTTTTGAAGCTTCAGTTGCACGATTGGAAGTAATTGTATTGTATAACTGCTCCTCGCTTGAGTTATTGCCAGTATCAACTACCGTAGCACCTTGATTAATCTTAGTTAGTAAATCAGAAACTTTTTGCTTATAAACATTAGGACGCTGAGTTACCCATTGATCTAGGCGTGATGACATTGCTGTAATCAAAAGAGTAGTTTCAGGACTATTTGAAGTGCTTGAACGTGTTTCTACTAAAGAGTTCATCATTTCATGCAAATCGCCTTGATAAGTGGTAGCAAGGGCATTCCATTGATTTTGCAGGGTTTGATAATGAGAGTTAGAGCTTAAAAGACCCTCTAAGATTTGCATATCTGTAGCACTTAAACTACCCTGAGTTTGGAATGCGGCTTCTAGATTATCATCTTTATATTTTATTAGAGACTCAATCACTTCAGCGTCACTTACAGTCCCATCACCATTAGCATCCACAGAATTATATAAATTTTGCAACTCAGTAAACCTTGGATTTGATGAGAAAATCTGATTGAGCCATTGATCTTGCACGCCAGGGAATTCCCCTTTTTTATTGGCTTTTAGAGCATTTACTAACTCTTGATCGGTCAGTACACCATTCTTGTTAATATCAATCTTATCCATCAAAGCGACAATAGCAGCCGAATTGGTATTATTAGCAACAACAAGATCGACTAATGCAGGACTGTAACTAATATTATCAGTGGTATTTCTCTGAACCATTAACATATCAATTAATTCAGTATCGGAGATAAGTCCGTTAGAATTTTTATCAACGGCTACAGCAAAATTACGAACTTCAGTCATCGTACTTGCTTGATATGGATTACCGTTAGCATCTACCACTGAATTAAGAATCTCGGCTGGTGGCTCTGGCATTTGACGAGAGTTGATTTTGAGAAAACCATTCATAAGCTCGGCAAGATTAGTCTTACCATCGTTATTAGTATCAAAATTATTTAACACCCCTTCAATACCAGCAGCATTAGGGTTCTTAGACTTCAGTAATGTCACAACTGTATTATCTACAAAACCATTATAGGAATTGGATCTGAGCTTAATAAGAGCATCAAAAAGTTCAAGATCTCCGACTGTTCCGTCTTGATTACGATCAAACAAAGTAACCAAATTTTGAATATCATTATATTTATCATTAGAATTTAATATCGCTTGAACAAAACCTAAGTCTTGAGTAGGAAACTCATTCTTTCTGATTTTTAAAAAGTTATTAGCAAGCTCAGAATTAGAAATTCTACCGTCATTATCAGAATCAATCTGCCCTATAAGAGAAATTATTTTTTGAGCATCAAGGTTAGTAGAAGTAACTGCATTAACAATATCAGCACCAGGATTAGCAATCTCACCTCTCTTGATTTTCAATAACCCGTTTATGAGTTCTTGATTAGTCAGCTGGTTGTCTTTATCCACATCTATAGCATCCTTAAAAGTTTTTAAGCGAGTGGCTCCTGGATAAAATATATCTATCACGTCAGAGACAAGTGATAAACGCTCAAAATTAGCCTGACCATCAATAGAAATAGCTTTATTAAAATTATCAACGAACTCCTGAGCCGAGACTTGATTATCATTATTCGGATCTAAGGTATTAAAAGCATTCTGAATAATTTGAAAATTTGGATTTAAGGATTTAATATGATTAAAGATTTGAGGAGATAAGTATATTTCTCCTTTCTCCATCTTTAATAATCCACGAGCAAAGTCTCTATTATCAATAACTCCATCTGCACCTTGATCAAATCCAAGAAGAGCATTTCTAATATTTGAATCTTCATCAAATTCAACAAGAGCCTTCAAGAAAATTTCTCGAGTTTGTGTCTTGTCGATACCTGAAGTACCAGCCTCAAACTTCATAGCTTTAGTAAACAACTCTATATCTTCTACAGAGCCATTTGCATCAGGATCTAGATAGTTTAAAACTTTATCTACTTTTTCTTTATCTGGGCAAGAATCAAAAACCACATTTAAAGATGATGGAACCGAATTAGTCAAAAGTCCTTGACGCATTTTAATTTGAGCTACGACAGACTCATTACCTGAGATTGTTCCATTGTTATCAGTGTCTACGGCTTTAATTGCATTAATAATATTTTGAGAATTTAAATTTTCTGCAAGAATCATGGCTAGTGCATTTGATAAATTACTACTAATTCTTCCCTTCTTAGCATCAATATATGAATTAAATACTTCTTGATCAGAAATAGAGCCATTATCATCAGCGTCAACACGATCAAATAAAGCTCTTATATCTCTTGATTTTGTATTAGATGCAAGGACAGTATTTAAAGTAGCTTCCGAGAATTGAACATTACCTTTTGCAATAGAAAAACTCATCTCGACAACTTCCTGATCAGAAAAAACACCATCGTTATTTTTATCGATAAAATTTATAGCCGTCAATAAATTTTTCAAATCCGGAATACCCTCGATCACATTTAAAAACTTAGAATGATCAGCTTCGACACCTGCTTGTCTTGAATTTGCTTCACTGGGAGCCAATTGTGGAGTTTTTCTAATATTCAAAATACCATTAACAAACTCTGCTTGGCTTATAGTTCCATCATTATTAGCATCAAAGATTTCTATAGATTTTTCGATATCACGAGCATTTTCATTGTTACCTAGATGCAAAGTTTTATTAGCTAAATCTCCAGTCACATTACCTTTTCTAACAGCTAATATAATGTCATAAGCTTCTCGATCAGAGATATTGCCATTGAAGCTTGGGTCATAGCTTGGTAACAGTGCAAACAAATTATTAAATTTGGGATTAGTCTCTAAAATCGTTCTTATAACTGGATTGCGAATATCAAGTAGATTTTGTTTAGAAGCAAGTAAAGCATCTAAAACTTCTATTGTATCTACAGAGCCTGAATTATCACTATCTATTGCAGAAACAAGTTGTTTGATTTGATCTTTTTTGGGATTGTTTTCTAAAATTAAATCTAATAGAGTTTGATCTGCTACTAAGGTTCCTTTTTTTTGGTTTAAAAGAGCTCTTACTATTTCAGCATCCTCAATTACTCCATTATTACTAGTATCAATTTTTGGAATAATGTTTTGTAGTTGTTCGGCGTGTGAATTTACTGTTTTTAAATCTCTATAAGGTCTATCTGTCTTATTAGCGCGCCCTAGTAAGAGATGGTATGCCGTTTCTCTATCATCAATAACATAATCACCGTTTCTATCATAACGTTTAATTAGTTCGATATTACGAGAAGTAGATCCTCCAGTAACAGCATAATTAATTACTGAGTTATTAGTATTGTTTATAGCTGAATTAGAATTACTAGAATTACTAGAATTAGTAGAATTACTAGAATTAGTAGAATTACTAGAATTAGTAGAATTACTAGAATTAGTACTTTGACCTGATCTTGTACTTGTACCATCAAGACTAGATGCAGAAGAACTATTAGATGAAACAGGACTATCTTCAACAACATTTGATTCAAAAATATTTGACACTCTTGTATTTAAAGAATTAACACGCCCTGTAACAGTTTCATTATCATCAGTATTGATACTGTTCAAATTATTCAAAATATTTAAAATACTAGGTGCTAGTTTTTCCTTGTCCTTCTCATTCAATTTTCTATTTGTTGTTCCTTGACCATGAATGTTGTTATTAGGCATTTAATAGGCTCCTTATCAAATGGGGAATACCAAAACAAGTTTAAAAATTGGTTAAAGCTATCAAATATACTCTGTTTGATTTAAAAATTTTATTTAACCCCATCATAACTAATTTTTGATTAGATTTAATTAGAGAAAAAATTCTTATGTCTTTAATAGGCTCAAAACCAATAACCCCAAAAAGTTCTAACCAAACTATTGGTTTAACTATTAAAAAAACTAATGAAAAATCGAATGAAAATGATGAAAATAATGTTGTTGTAAATTATAATCCAAACAACTCCGCTGAAAATGAATCAAATCAAGATTTACCTATAGAAAATAGGATTCAGCAAATTTTAAAAAATTTTTCGATAGGTAACAGCCGAATCGCTCCGGGTCTTGTCGGTGGCGGTGGAGCCGGTATCGGAGCTTCAGGAACTAGCGCAGATGCTGCTACATGGAAGGGTATGGGCGCAATTTCAGCAGGCGAGAGTAAACCTGCACAGTATAAAAAAACTGGATATGGTGGGGGCTGTACTCCTCAACAATCTGAGCAAAACCGACCACCACAAAATCAACCACCTGAGCAAAACCGACCACCACAAAATCAACCACCTCAAAATCCCAATAATCCAGGTCCTCAGAATCAACCCGGTATACAGAACCAAGATCGAGAAGTAAATCAAAACGGAGAAAAATACAAACTTCCACAGGCTAAAAATACTGTACTCGAGGTAGATGGAAACAAATCTAGAGCTGATTTACTAAAAAATACTGTCAAAGGTTTACCTACTCTAGTTATATTTTCTGGTAAAGAAGCCAACGGAGAGTATTGGTGCGGACCTTGTGGGAATCAAAAAAAAACTGTTGACAAATTACCAAAAGTACTTGAAGGTAAGGTGAATGTTATAGAAGTAGCTGCTAGTAGAAGCAGAGGTTCTACATTGTCAAATGAATTTAAAATTGACAGTTACCCCTCTTATGTTCTATTAAATAGTAATAATAAAGAACTTCTAGAAGGAGAGTCCTTGTTAAAGCGAGGGGAAGAACGTATTGAAAATTCTGAGATAGTAAGAAAAATTTTAACGATCGCAGATCAAAACGATCAGGCTCTCATTGAAAAACAAAAACAAAATCCTCCACAGCCTCAAACCCCTCCACAACAACAAACTCCTCCACAACAACCAGAAACGCAAAAACCAGAAACACCCAAGAATCCTGAAGCTTTACCAGAATCTAATCAAACACAAAAACCTAATAATCCTGAAAAGCCAGAATCCAAAAATCCCAATTTGACATTAAAACCTGGAGCAAAACCAGAAGAAAAACTTGATTTATTAAATCGAATAGTTTCTGATAGTAATTATTTTTCAGGAAGCAAATATAGAGAAGAAATAGATAAGTTGATTAATTTTAGTTGTGAAAATAATCAATGCAGACCTCTGTCAAAAGACGAAAAACTAGCTAATCTAGCGTATTTATCAGATAAAGATATGCAAAATTTTATAGATGATTACAATAATCGAAAGACATAAAAAGCTATTATTATATACATGAAAACTCTTATGGACAGTGATTTGTTTGGAATAGATCAGGCCCACATTTGGCATCCATATACCCAACACAAAGTTTCAGCTAGCCCCCTACTTGTCAAAAAAGCCCAAGGCGAATTTATATATGTGGTAGATGAATTTGGGCAAGAAAAAAAACTCATAGATGGTATTTCATCTTGGTGGGTAAATATTCACGGGCATTGTAATCCTTACATAGCTAACGCCATCAAGAAACAATTAGATACCCACGAGCAAGTGATTTTTGCAGGGCTAACGCATGAACCAGCAATTCAGCTTATCGAGAAGCTTCTGCCGATCTTGCCGGTAGCCGATATTAATAGCGATTCTTTTAACCAGAGATTTCTATCGAAGGCATTTTTTTCTGATAACGGCTCTACGGCTGTTGAAGTCGGAATTAAAATGGCTATTCAATATTTTTATAACCAAGGCAATCACAAACGTAATCGCATTATCGCTTTTAAGGATAGTTATCACGGAGACACAGTAGGAGCCATGTCCAGCTCAGGATCGGCGGTATTCCATGAAGCGTTTAAGTCCCTGGTTTTTCCGGTGCATTTTGTAAGCTCGCCATCAGCTGACGGGCACAACTCACATCCGAATCTAAGCGCCGCCAATAAAAAGCTTCTTAAGCTTGAAGCCCAAGAAATCGCTGAGCAAGAGGCACTTGGAGATATTTGCGAGCTTTTGCATAAATACCCAGACGAGATCTGCGCGATAGTAATCGAGCCGCTTGTTCAAGGTGCTGGTGGCATGAAGTTTCACCGAAATCAATTTTTGCAAAAACTGCGCAAGCTAACCAGTGATTTTGGGATTTTGCTGATAGCTGATGAGGTGTTTACGGGTTTTGGGCGCACTGGATCTGATTTTGCTTGCAAGCAAGCAAGCATAGTGCCTGATATCATCTGCCTGTCAAAAGCAATCACCGGCGGCTTTATGCCCATGGGACTTACTGTGACTACCGAGCAAGTTTACTCGGCTTTTCACTCTGATTCGCGGCTAAAGACTTTTTTCCATGGACATTCTTACACCGGTAACTCACTTAGCTGCGCGGCGGCTGTTGCGAGCCTCGAGCTTTATCAGCGAGAAAATCGCCTGGAAGATGTTAAATACATAAATCTAAGAATGCGCGGAGAACTGC
>Ga0315901_10007137_pt1 | contig 13249 bp, 16 predicted proteins | sample LakEriMetagenome_10_FD_203761 | JGI IMG/M metagenome (GOLD analysis project Ga0315901, IMG submission 203761) | Freshwater fungal communities from buoy surface, Lake Erie, Ohio, United States - Buoy 2 MA116 | ecosystem: Environmental > Aquatic > Freshwater > Lake | place: USA: Lake Erie, Ohio... | reverse complement strand
CGCTACGTCGGCTTGTGGTAGCAGAAACCCATTTCATGGGGACACAAGCAACTGTCGGCATTGAGCCTAGGCGACGCATGACGCCCGGCATGGTGAAAAAATCCGGGAGCGGCACTGACGGTTGAGAGGAATCCGCGTTGGGGGCTGCCCCCGGGGGTTGTCCTGACGCCATCCAGCACAGGCGACACCCTCCGGCTACTCATTCCGACACATCGCGGTGTTGCGCTAGTGTTGCGTAGCCGGTAGAAAACCGGCCTAGCCGTATCACCCTTGGCGGCTGCTGCCGAATAAATCCCACAGGTAAGGCTCTTGAGAAGGTTCCAAGCGGCCAGCCGCGAGAGGAAGAGTGGGGTGGCGGCCTGTGGGAACGGCCCTCCGCTGCGATTTAACGCCGTGTGTTAGATGAACTGTTAGGCGCAAGCGGTCGACGCGATGCGGCTGCCTTACCCGACGGCTCAAGGCATGCGAAGAAAACCAGTGTTCGCTTGATGACCGCACCGTGACCGAACGGTGTTGGTGGATTAGAAATCCCATGCTCTATCCACCTGAGCTACGGGCGCGAAAGGGGTTTTTGCGTCTCCTGAGACCCTTTGTTAGGCGATCTGTTAGGCGCAGGCCCCAGAAACCCAAGTTCTACCATGCCGGCATCGGCGGCGCCGCCGGCCGATTTCTGGAAAGCCTCCCAGCACGCATCCGCGGTCCGCTCCGCGTTGGTTCCCACGTAGTATCGCAGCGTGGTTTCAATCGACTCATGCCGCATGAGTTCCCGGAGTTGTGCTGGCATGATCCGGGCTGCCCATCGCTCTCCGAAGGCCCGTCGGAGGTCATGTGCCGACGCATATTTCAGACGCCCGGACTTGGGGTCGGTATGGACTCGGACGCCAGCTGCCGCGCCAATTTTGGAGACCACCTTCCCCACCCACTTCGATCGGAGTTCAGTAGTCCTGCCCCTTATGCCCGGCAATTTGAACACGGCACCCGACCGATCTGCTTCCGGTATCTCAAGAAGGAATAGAGCGAATTCGGGGGCTATCGGCAGGAGGCGATCAGCGTGGCCCTTTTCCAATTCGGCTGGAATTCGCAGCATGGGGCGGCCCTTCTTCGGAAAGATCGGGATCAACCGGTCCTCGCGGTCCCACCAGAGTTCCAGCGACTCAGACAGCCGCAGGCCGCTAGCCCACAAGCCTCGCAGGTAGCGCGCCCAAGCCGCTGCTGCTGCGCGGCCGACAATGTCTGCAACCTTTTCCAACATCCGCTCAAACTCCTCTAGCGTGATGGGGCGTCCCTTCATCGGTGTAGAACCAGTACTCTTTTTCTTGCGCTGAATTTTTGGGAACGAAGGGCAGGCCGGCAAGATTTTCTGCGAGACCGCCCAACGGAGCATTGCCTTCAGATGCGCGAGATAGCTCTGAATGGTGGTTTCGGCCTTTCCTTGTGATCGGATGGTTGCTGCGAGGTGTGAGATTCTTGCTTCGTTCACGTCTCGGAGCAGAACGGGGCAGATGATGGAGGCGACGTGGTTGAATACGACCGCAATTTTGTTTGCACTTTCCTTTGCGAGGCTGGGCACAACTTCCGCCTCGTATCGCGCCTTGAATTGCTCCCAAGTGAACTTGGACGGAAAAGCAGCCGAACCGCTGGCTAGTTGTGATTCCAGTTCACCCGCTAGCCGCTCGGCCACCTTCCGGTCCCTCGCCAAGCCCGTACGCCTAACGGCCGTTGTCTTGGTGCGGAGTTTCTGCGTGACGGGGTCCCGCCATTGCAGTTGAAAGTTGGGTCTGTCGCTGAATTCCACCACGTAAACCTTTACACCCGTCTTCATCATGTCGCTCCTTGGCGTTACGGGAACCGTTCGGTTGCGATGCGGTCATTCATTGATCATAGCGCGATTGCTTCATCGCGCAATCAGCCTTTGCGGTGCGATGTCGACCTGCGCCGGGGTGACCCTCGCGCGTGCCGGTAACGCACTGTGACAAGGACGGGCCCCCCCGGCGCGTGTAACGCAAGGCAAACCGACTGTCGGCCCCGCTTCGTTAGGAGACGCGTTGCTCGTTGGCAACGAAAGCGATCACATCGGCTCCGAGCACATACGCCCGCTTTCCGCTTCGGCGAACGGGCAGACCTCGCCTGCAGGCTGCGCGGTATGAAGACGTCGCCCACCCCATGCGAGCGCGCAATTCATCGACGCGATACAGGGCTTCTGGAAAAATCATTCCAGGGGCAGGTTGCCGACGAGGATCGGCTTCTTTTGAATGGCTGCCTCGGGTCATCACGGAACTCCTGTCAGTAGGAAAGGAAAACAGAAAACTAAATGCTGCATGCGCCCACAGGCTGCCCCGGGTTGAATAGTATACGGGCGTACATTCTCCTCACGCAAGCGAGTTTCTGATTGGTTGAGCTCTATTCCCGTCGCCTCGCACCACCCGCGACGGTGGTTGCAAGGACGTGATCGATTCGCCGCGGTGCGACCTCGCGGTTCGACGATGGGCCCTTACGGAGTAAGTTCGTCGCCCTCACGCTGATGTCACACTCGCCGCAGGTTGGATTGCTGCACGCTCAACAAAAACCGGCTTGCCGCCACTCCATGCGCACACCTGCCCCGGATACAGGTCCTTGATAGAGTGAATCGTTCGCCGTTCATCAGTGGTGGCGTTCCTGGGAATGCTGCCAAGATAAAGCGTTTGACCTTGCGTCAAGTACTCGCTAGATCCGTCGCTGGCCGTCGCGTGAGTGTCTTGCGTGACTACAACGCAGGCACCACGGTCCAATCGCTGCAATGAGGAGCTAGGGTCCTGTGTCTCCAACACGGGCGCCTCGCTGGGCGCAGACCATGCCGAGACTGTCTTGCCATGTTCGGTACGCATGGTCGTCTCTAGCGATAGTCCCCCGGCGGTCAGTTCGGCAAGCACTTGGCGGAGAGAGGAACTTGTGTAGCCCTTCCGGTGGAGGCACGCATGGAATTGCGTGAGGGTTTTCGGTTGACATTCCATCGCCTCCAGCACTCGCTCCCGCAGCCTGTCGGGACGCCCGTGCTTGTAGCTGCTGCCAAACAGGTCTCGGGACGAGTCGATGCACTGGAGACAGAACGACTTCGCTGCATTCAGGTGGCCGGGCATGATCTCCTGGGCCCCGTCCATAACGGCAAAGATCATGGCCACCCGCATCGTATTTGGCTTCAGGCGTGCTTCTACCCCGCCAAGACCAGCCAGAAACGGGTGGTCACCGTCCACTGCATCAACGAATGCATCCCAAGCCGCGTAAGTCGACGGGTGCCAGCTAACCGTCATGGCGTCGTTGGTAGTCCCAAGGGAATCAAGACAATCGCGGATTTTCTCCGCAAGATCGCTTACGTCCGGCATTTCACCGCCTCTGGGCAGCTTGCGACTTGGGTCCCTCTGGGCGCGGACGGTAATAAACCTGTTGAAAAGACCGTTCGATACGCCGAGGCCCTTGCTGACCACTCCCACCGCCTTTTCAAACGAGGCTTCGGTGATCTGGCAGACAGCAGACACGTGCGGGTCCGTGGCTTTCTCCCGACCTTGGCGAGTGTTGTTCTCCAGGGTCTTACCGTCGTACGCCATGTTCCACACCGGGGCTAGAGTCGATCCCTGACGGTTCATGGAGACAAACAGCGTGTCCATCTCTTCAAAAATGAGCAGGCACCGCTTGTCCGGTACGCCCTCGTCCTTCACTTCCTTACCCCGCTCCATGCGGGTGGATGCGTCACGTACGAGCCCGATGAGGCCTTGCGCACTGGCCGCATCACGGTGGAAACGTTTCGGGGAATCCGGATCAATCTCCTTCAAAAGATGCTCAATGATGTTCCAGCACGTTCCTTTACCCTTTCCCGTGCCGCAGACGATGGCCGTGAAGAGGTTGGCGTAGTGGCAGTCCCGTGAGACCGTGATGACTGCGCGACGGCCAATGAGGGAGCCGATGGCAGGAAGTAGCATTGCGTAGAAGGCCACCAAGTTGAGCGGGATCTGATCCCGATGCCGGGTCGCAATCTCTCCCAGCACGCCGTAGTAGGCGTCTTCCGGATCGTAGGCGAGGGGGTCGTTCATTGCGCACTCCCTTCGCGGCTGCGGCTATCGATCCACTCCAGCACGGCCTGCTCACTCCAACGAAGGGATCGGCCAAGGCGGATGGGCTTCGGAAAAGCCCCAGACTCCACGTAGCGGCTCAGCGAGCGTTCGCCGATACCCAAAAGGGCGGCAACAGCTTTGGGCCGTAGCGTGACGGGGCGCGGCTTCAAATCGGACATCGGCATGACTCCTGGCAAGGCTGAGCGGCTGGTCGATCCAGCCGCGGGTTGCCTAGCGCGTCACCAGGCTCCCTATGAAGCCATTGCCCGCCATCTCAGAATTGCGCGCACTTTTTTTCGCCAGAATCTGCCAATCGCGATTTCACCCGTCTCCGAGACAATGACTTCGGCACTTCGGTGAATTCGGCGGTTCGGGTGTGTCTGAGAGTGAGAGTAAGCAAGTAAGTACTGGGGCACTGTGACGCTCTCCCGCATGCAAGGCCGAACGACCGAATTGCCGAATCGCCGACCTTCACCTCCCGGGTCTGTGCCCGTGGCCCCGTGGACGCCTCGCCGCATTGGCTGCCCGGAAAAACAGCCACCGACGAGCATCCCAACTCCAAGCCCAAACCCGGCCCGCTGCTCCGGCCAGCAACGAGGGCATTGGCTAGTAGGAGGGCTTGATGGACGAACTGATCTGCCGGGACTGCTGCGTGAAGAAGGAAGCTACTGAGTTCCGTCCACGCCGTGCCGGCGGTTCACAGAAAACGCTACAGTGCCGCGCATGCCACTGCCTCGCGGAGAAGCTCCGTAGGGAAGCCAAGCGGTCCCGCCAGCACCGGCAGGCCGTGAACCGGCAACTAGCACGGCTCAAGCAAGCCAAATCGGCTCGCCAAGTCGGGACCGTGTGCGAGCAACTGATCGGCTGCTTCGGGGGCCTGGAGGGGTTCACCACGGCCTGGCGCGCTTGCCTGGAGGCAGACTTGGCCCGAGGCGGGTTTGCTGCCCTCCGCCACCTAGAGGCCGTCCTAAGGCTTGTTAAGCACTGCGAGGAGGATCGGCCGGATTACCGCAGCATGAGCGACGAGGAGTTGCTGGATCTCGCCAGCAAGCTATCGCAGGCCCACGGCAACCCCTAGGCCTGGTCCGAATCGTCCCCGTGTGTGCGGGGGTGGACCGAGGAAACGCGTGGAACCGCTGAGCGATGAATACCCTTTCCCAGTACGTGCGGGGATGAACCGATTTCCCCCCGCCCCCACGGTATTACATATGTCCCCCTTCCCAGCAAGCATGGGGGCGAACGGATTTTTTTGGCCCATGTGTGCTGTTGGATGTGCCCCTCCCGTTACGTGCGGCGTAAACGATTTTTTCAGCCTGCGGCCTAGATCGACCTAGGTCGCCTGACCCGAGTGGGTGCCTGAACCCTGAGTGAGGACACGCCTTGGGAGCAATCCGCGTCCTCGGCGGCAGATTTTTTTCGCCTTGGGGCAACTAGATAGGAAGGAAGTTGCGACCCCGAAGCTGACCACAACCGGCCCGCGTTGGGCCTGACCCCCAATCGCAACTTCGGAGTACGAAGAAACTTTTTTGCCTACAGGAGGATCTGTGAACAACATCGATGTGATCCAGTGGTTCTTTGACTGCGAAGCCATCACCAAGGGCTTCAACTGGCCGGTGCATGTGGATGCCCTGACCAGCGGCAAGCGTGCGTTGGATGCCGCCATCACCAGCAAGGCCCCGGCCGATGACGTTCTTGCGGCGTACCAGAAGTTCGCCGGGTCCATCGGCCCGACCGTGATGAACCTCATGCTGGAAAGCGACGATGCCTTCCCCGAGGTCAATCATTCCGGCCAGCCCACCCCGCCGAGCCCCGGCAAGGTGACGCTGTATGTCGATCCCAAGGGCAAGCGAGTGATGGCGGAATGCACCAAGGAGTGGGGCGTGTCGCCAAAGTTCACAATTGAGTCGGAGGGCTGTTCGAAGAGAGGCGGATGAGGTTGTTCTGGCCACCACCGATCCCGTCTTCCTGGTGGGACTGCGGGCTTCGCTGTTTAGCAAAAAGGCCCATTTTCAAGGCTTTTTTCTTACGCATGTATCTTCCCGCCTATACGGTGCGAAATATCCCCGCCAGCGGCAAACACCAGACGGCACTGCTGGGCAATGCCGTTCCGCACGGCCTTGTGCGGGTTGCACGTCTTGTAAACGACGAGGATTCCCTGCGGTGGGTGACTCGGGCGACCGGCGTTTCATACGAAGGAGGTGGTTTGTGACCGATGACTACCCGGCCAATGACTTTGAGGCAACGGCCTACAAGTTCCAGTGGTTCTTCGATCTCAAGGAAATCCAAGAGCGATTCGGCCAGCGTGTGAGCGCACGGTTTGCCGAGAGCGCGATGCGTGACCTCACCGCCGCCAGCTTTGGCGACAATGCCAATGAGGTGCGGCTGGCGTGGCAGCTTCTCTTGGACTCCATAGGCCCGATTCTCACGGGCCTGTTCATCTCCACCGGCGCGTGGAAGAAGTTCTGCCCAGAGCCCGACCATGACGTGGGCGCACCTGCCATGGCTATCTTGTGGCGAAAGAACGGCAAACAGGTTGTCGGCCGCGTGACGTTCAAGGATGACCGCGCACACGGCATTAGGTTTGATGTCGAATAGGAGGTTCCACGCACAACGGGGCATTTGGTTGATGCACGTCCTAACCACTGCGATCCTCGTCTTGTTGGCGGGGCAGTTGAGGGACATCTGTCCGTGTAGCTTTTTGGAGGTTCAGCGATGAGCGAGTTGCTTGATTTCTTCGGATGCTGCGTGGGTTTTCTGCTACTCATGAGTTGGGTGTCCGGCCCCTGGAGGTAGGTTGCGCTGCAGGACACGTACGGATATCGACTGACAAACAGGAGAACTCAGCCGACGGCCGATGCGGATTCGGAGAACTGGGTGATCGGCAGGGACATGAAGTGTTTCGCCCTGCGGATCATCCAGATGATTGACAAGGTTCACCCACCCCGGAGGAAGCGATGACAGATACCGAGATTGTGCAGGATTTCTTCGATGCGTTTGTTGTCGTCAACAAGTTGAACGCCATCGTTCAGGTTGAGGAGTTCTTGGCTGGGCGGCACGGGCTCTTGGAGTACGGGCCCAAGGCGGATTCCGACCCGCGCCATGTACTGTCCTGCATCAAGCGCATCTACAAGGGCATCGGCCCGCGGCTCTTCAAGTCGTTCGTCACCTTGGAGAATGTCGCCCCGGCCGAGGGCCTGGACGATGTGTGGGCGCACTGGTGCCCGCTCCCGACTGGGGTTGAGTTGCACAAGCTGAACTACCCGGCGGGAGCCATCCCGCTGTGGAGCAACGGCACCCAGACTGTCATTGGCAGGATGCACACTGACAAGCATGGGAATGAGGAGTTCGATTTCGGTGTGTGCTAGGGGCTTTCATGTCCATGGCTGTCCGGAAGCTGATCGCTCTGTCGGGCTCCATTCCCGAGCCGAGACAATACCCCGTAGGGCCGCGCCCCGGCCGCCGTCGGCCACCCCTGAAAATCTACGGACGTCTTGCTAGCGCAAGGCGGGCGATCGCCTGACTGGGACCAAGGTTGTCCCTGCAGCCTGCTAACCTCATTGCCATCTCGGCATGAACGAGCAAGCCCCTTGCGGGAGGGGGTTCCATAGGGGAGGCTAATGGTTTCATCGGCGCATGAAAAAGCCCCCGGCTTTGAGGCGGGGGCTCATGTGGGCCGGCATGCCGGAATCCACGCGCGAAAGAAACCTTACTGTGGATAGAGGTAACCGTCGCTCTGGTACACCCCCACAACTTATGCAATTCGATTGACCAGTGCAAGGAGCCGAAAATGATCCGTGAAACCACGCCTGCTGTAGCCACCACCCCAACCGTCCTCGGCCTGGACATCGGCGCGAAGTCCATCGGATGGGCATTGATGCGCGGACCCGACTCTGGCGATCCTCAAATCGTTGGGCTTGGCGTGAGGGTTTTTGAAGCAGGCGTGGAAGGAGACATTGAAAGCGGCCAAGACAGTTCCCGCGCTGCAGTAAGGCGGATGGCGCGGCAAATGCGTCGACAGACATTCCGACGTGTGCAGCGCAAGCGCAAGTTGTTTTCGCTGCTGCAGGGCGCGGGCCTGCTTCCGGCTACCGCTGATACTCTTTCCGTCGCTCGGGACGCGACGATCAAGGCCTTGGACAAGCGACTGCTTGCTGGATTGGGCACAACCTATGGCGCTCATGGGGCGACCGCCCAGAAACTGCCTTACGTCCTGCGCGCCGAGGCGCTGCTGCGTCCACTCACTGCCGAGGAACTTGGCCGCGTGCTCTATCACCTAGGTGAACGTCGCGGCTTCAAAGCCAACCGCCGCACCGATCGCCAGAGCGAAGAGACGGGGAAGGTATACGACGGGATCGCTGAAATCCGCAGCCGGAAGGGGACCAAGACGCTCGGCGAATATTTTGCGGCCATCGATCCCACGCAACACCGTATACGCAACCACTACCTTGGCCGAGCCGACTACGAGGAGGAATTCCAGAGGATTATCGCCTTCCAGCAGCCACATCACGCGACACTGACACCGAGATTCCTACGCCGGCTAAAGCGATGCCTTTTCTGGCAACGCCCCCTCAAGAGCCAGAAGTCGCTGATTGGTCGATGCAGCTTGCTAACCAATCGCCGACGCTGCCCTATGGCGCACCCTGTGGCACAAGAGTTTCGTCTGCTGCAGGCCGTAAACCACCTCACAGTCATCAGCCCTGACGGAGAGATTCGGGCACTAACCGACGCTCAGCGACAGTCTTTGCTGAATACGCTGCGCACGCAGGGTGACATGACCTTTGCCGAGGTACGCAAACGGCTAGGGCTTAAGAAGAAAGACGCCCGCTTCAACCTTGAAGAGGGAGGTGAAAAGAAACTACCCGGCAACCGCACCCACAAAGCCATGACCGACGTGCTTGGCGACAAGTGGATCGCTTTGCCGGATGACCAGCAGGCCCTTCTGGTCGGCATCGTCCGCGGTAGCCCCGACCAAGCCAGCCTACGTGGCCAAATATCGCAGGTGTTCCCCGACCTGCTACCGTTCTGCGATGGCTTGGACAAGGTGGCACTAGAGGACAAGCCGGCGGCCCACTGCAAGAAGGTTTTGGTTAGTCTGGTTGAGCGGATGAAAGATGGCATCTCATACGCCACAGCAAAGTCTGATTTTGAGGCCACACACAACCTGGGCGGCGCATCGGACCCGGTTGATCAACTCCCACCTGTCCGGGACTTCCTGCCGGGCGTCACCAATCCCGCCGTTATCAGAGCGCTGACTGAACTACGGAAGGTAGTGAACGAGATCGTCAGGGTGTACGGTAAACCTGACGTGATGCGAATTGAGCTTGCACGTGACCTGAAGAAGCCGCGCAAGATCCGACAGTTGCTTGCCCAGAAGATGCGTGATCGGGAGACAGAGCGTTCCAGAGCCGGCCAGATGCTCAAGTCCGCCGGAATCAGCAGTCCGTCTCGCGCAGACATTGAGAAGGTTCTGCTTGCTGAAGAATGCGGATGGACATGCCCGTACACGGGCAAAGCCTTCGGGATGAACGACCTCGTCGGCGAAAACGCATCCGTCGACGTTGAGCACATTTTTCCACGGCGATTCTTGGACGATTCATTTGCTAATAAAACGCTGTGCGTTGCGTCGGAAAACCGGGCCGTAAAAAAGGATCGCCTCCCGTTCGCCGCGTACGCCGGCGACGAAGCCCGCTACCGTGCGATTCTTGACCGTGTCCGAGTGTTTCGTAGCGAGATGCGGGACGAGAAACTGCGTCGCTTCATGGCCGACAAGGTCGAAGACGGATTTGCGAGCCGGCAACTCGTCGATACCGCATACGCCAGCCGAGAGGCGGCCAAGTACGTCGGCCTTCTTTATGGCGGCGTGGTGGACGTTCGGAGCGACAAGCGAGTTCGCACATCCACAGGCAGGCTGACCGCCCTTTTACGCGGCGCGTGGCGTCTGAATTCAATCCTTGGAACCGATGACAGCCCAAAGGGTCGCGGTGTCGATCACCGGCATCACGCAGTCGATGCAATCGTCATCGCCCTGTCCTCGGACGGCGTGATTAAGCAAGTCGCAGAAGCTGCCAGCAGGTATGCCGAACGACAATCCGGGCGTTGGCGGGTTGACGTCCCTGAGCAAGGTGACCTGCTAGACCACGCCAGGGACGCCGTGAAAACTATCGTAGTGTCGCACCGCGCCGACCGCAGGCTTGCCGGAAGACTGCATGAAGATTCGATCTACAGCCCGCCGAGGCCAGATGGCGAGGGTGGCACATATCACGTCATCCGCAAACCACTCGTACGTTTGACGCCTGCAGACATCGTCGGCGACAAGATAGTCGACCCCACCGTCAGAAAGCTTGTCCAACAGCGATACGAGATGCTGTGCAAGACGCTTTCCAAAACCAAGCCGTCCGATGTATTCGCTGCGGAAGGGAATCTGCCGACTCTGCCTAATCGCAACGGCAAGCCGGTTGTGATACGAAAGGTACGGCTGAGAGTCCGAGACAAGGCGATTCGCATAGGAGATGAAGCCCACAGGGCAAGGCACATTATGCGAGACGCCGACGGCCTCCATCACACGGTGATATTTGCCCGCCGCAAAGGACACCAGGAAACATGGGTGGAGCAACCTACCAGCAGATTGGAGGTTCAGAATCGCAAGAGAAAAGGTGAAAGTGTTGTGCGCACCGTGTGGGGCGAGGAATCAGAATACGTATTTCACCTGTGCAAGGGCGATTCAGTCGAACTGGATGACGCCAATGGCAATCGCGCTATTTACGTGGTGCGAGGCGTAGCCGGCACGGACATCAAAGTCGTTCCTTGCTGGGACGCGAGCACCGACAATCGCACGGCAGACACTCGCATACGCTCCCCCAACAAACTCCGAGACCGACGCCCAAAGCCGGTGGTCGTCACGCCTGCTGGACGCGTATTCCCGCGGGGTGGCTAATGCATGTAGTAGAGGTGTCTCAGCACAGCGCAACGGTACGCATTTCAAATGGCTGTTTGGCTATCTACACCGCCGACACACTACTCGGCAGGGTGCCGGTAGCCGAAGTGAGTGCGGTACTCCTCAGTTCACCCCATACCATGTGCTCGGTCACGGCCCTTGCGACTCTTGCCGCTAGTGGGACGCCGGTGATCTTTTGCAATCAGTCGATGCAGCCTGCCGGCATGGTCCTGCCGTTCCGCGGGCACCATGAGATTGCCGCCCGCATTTCAGCGCAGTCAACGGCCTCAGTGCCGCTTCGCCGCCGACTGTGGAAAAGCTTGGTGCGAAGCAAGATCGCGGGACAAGCCACCGTGCTCCAAGAAACTACCAACTCTGACCATGGCTTGCTCAGGGCGATGAGACGCGTTCGTTGCGGCGACCCTACGAACGTTGAGGCGAGAGCTGCTCGGCGGTATTGGCGGAGACTGTTTGGGGAGTCGTTTCGCCGCCGACGTGGAGAGGGGCTTGCCAACAAGATGCTGGATTATGGCTACGCGGTTCTTCGGGCGGCAGTCGCGCGTAGTATCTGCGTTGCAGGACTTCATCCCAGCATCGGCATCCATCACCATAATCGCTCAAACGCGTTTGCGTTGGCCGATGATGTCATTGAGCCCTTTCGGCCTGTGGTCGATCGCACAGTTGCCTTGAATCTGGCTAAGTACGGCGACGCCGCGGACCTGACACCCGAAATCAAACGGGCACTGGCGGCATGCCTGGAAAGAACCGTGCCGATGGCGAATGAACAGAGAACAGTGCTTGACGCACTCGGCAAATGCACTACCTCGCTTGCAGGAGTTCTTCTTGGGGAACGAAAAGAAATCTCGCTCCCATGGATTGGCTAGCAAAACGCAAGGACGTGTATCACCGAGTCGGTATCAGGCAATGTGGCTATTTGTAATGTTCGACCTGCCCGTGAAAACCAGGGCGGAAAAGAGGCGGTACGCACAATTCCGACAGCACCTCCTCCGGGAGGGCTTTAGCGGGATGCAGTACTCGGTGTATGCCCGATACTTTGAATCAGAGGAAGCCACTGCAGGCTGCAGGCGGCGCGTGGCTGAGAAGATTCCAGAAGCCGGCCGCGTCCGTGTCCTGCACGTGACGGAACGGCAGTTCGCGTCTATGTCGGTTTTCTTTGGAAAACGCCGCCATGAACCCGAGGAACCACCCGAACAACTACTTCTGTTTTGACGAGGATTTAGCCGTAATCGCTTGCACGGCCTGGGTTTATGTAAGGCCTAGTGTACCAGAGCGACGGCTACCCGCAGTCCACAGCTCGGACGGGCACGGGCAGTCGGTGACGTGAGTGTACCAGAGCGACGGCTACCCGCAGTCCACAGCCAGTACCGGTGGCTCCCAGAGAAGTCTCCAAGTGTACCAGAGCGACGGCTACCCGCAGTCCACAGCGTTGCGTCTGCGTGGTTCTCGCAGGATCACAGTGTACCAGAGCGACGGCTACCCGCAGTCCACAGCACTGACCGCGGAGCGAATAAACAATTTCCAGTGTACCAGAGCGACGGCTACCCGCAGTCCACAGCGGAACGGAACTCCTCCCCGCGAGGCTCTTTAGTGTACCAGAGCGACGGCTACCCGCAGTCCACAGCCAAGGGATCCAGGGGCCGCAGGGCGAAGCCAGTGTACCAGAGCGACGGCTACCCGCAGTCCACAGCAATGAACGACTTTGCCGAATGGCAGGCCGGTAGTGTACCAGAGCGACGGCTACCCGCAGTCCACAGCCAAGGGCCGACGGGGCCGGCTCCGTTTGTCAGTGTACCAGAGCGACGGCTACCCGCAGTCCACAGCGGACGCCACGCTGTCAGTGTGCGACGGGAAAGTGTACCAGAGCGACGGCTACCCGCAGTCCACAGCGTGATGCTGTGCAACACCTGTCACTGGGCAGTGTACCAGAGCGACGGCTACCCGCAGTCCACAGCAAATGTAGCGTGGCGTGGGGCTGAGTCAAAGTGTACCAGAGCGACGGCTACCCGCAGTCCACAGCAGTAGAGAGCGGATACCCAGTCGTCCATTAGTGTACCAGAGCGACGGCTACCCGCAGTCCACAGCCGCTACGTCGGCTTGTGGTAGCAGAAACCCATTTCATGGGGACACAAGCAACTGTCGGCATTGAGCCTAGGCGACGCATGACGCCCGGCATGGTGAAAAAATCCGGGAGCGGCACTGACGGTTGAGA
>Ga0315901_10007136_pt1 | contig 13256 bp, 10 predicted proteins | sample LakEriMetagenome_10_FD_203761 | JGI IMG/M metagenome (GOLD analysis project Ga0315901, IMG submission 203761) | Freshwater fungal communities from buoy surface, Lake Erie, Ohio, United States - Buoy 2 MA116 | ecosystem: Environmental > Aquatic > Freshwater > Lake | place: USA: Lake Erie, Ohio... | reverse complement strand
TGGCTGTCGTTATTAATCGGTTATTTCCGCTATCTTTCCATTCTGTGATTTTCGACGTACAGCCTTGTCCAGATAAAGTGCTATCAGGTTGAAATAATTTATATTTTAGTAATTCACCATTAGACCCCATCATCTGACGATCGCCATCTTTAAAATTTATTCCACGACCTAAGTAAATTTTAGGCGCTACTCCAGCAACACAATTCATTACAACGGCGCCTTGTGCATTAAGATCGTTGTTACTTAATGGATCGTAATTACCAAAATTTAGTGATTCGGTACTAATTTGGCATGCTGCTTGTACTGTTGCGGTAACTTGAAGATTTGCTTCTGTGGTGGATTGAGATGATGCGTAGAGAGGGATTAAACAAAAAAAGAGAGCTAATATATTTTTATAGGATTGAATATCATACATGAGTAGAGTCCTTATTAAATTTCAAAATGAGCTGAAATTCAGTAACGACTATTTAGATGCCTATCCAAATATTATTTTTCAATAAAAAATATTCTGCAATATTTTTTACTGATTTTTAAAATTTTTCTTATAATTTATTTTCAAATTACTAGAAAATTTTAAAACACTTATTATTTTATGTTCGTTTATCGAACCTATCCTCTATATAAAAAAACACTGCGCTAGCGCAGTGTTTTCTGATTATTCAATTTCTTTTATTTAAAGTTCAAGTGTTAAATGCTTTGCCTTCTTTTGCAAGTTTCTCTAGCAAAGGCGCAGCCTTCCAAGCCTCTCCATGATGACCTTTGGCATATTGCTTGATGCTATGTAGCACATTGGATAATCCAACAGTATCTGCGTAGAACATAGGTCCACCTCGGAATAAGGGAAATCCATACCCAGTGAGATAAACCATATCGATATCAGAAGCTCGCATAGCGATACCCTCTTCTAATATAAAGGCACCTTCATTGACCAGCGCATAGACTAATCGTTCAACGATTTGTTGATCACTTATTTTTTTACGCTCTAGACCAAGACTTTTAGCGTGATCGACAATCATATCGTTCACTTCCTTAGATGGATATGCTTTACGATCCCCTGCTTTATAGTCATACCAACCAGCCGAAGTTTTTTGACCAAATCGACCTTTCTCGCATAAGAGATCCGCTACTTTAGAGTAGGTGACTTCTGGCTTTTCTATATAGCGGCGTTTGCGTATGTACCAACCAATATCATTACCAGCAAGATCACTCATGCGGAATGGTCCCATTGCAAAGCCAAATTTTTCTGCAGCTTTATCTACTTGTTCTGGTAAACAACCTTCTTCGAGTAAAAAGCCTGCTTGACGTATATATTGTTCAACCATACGGTTACCAATAAATCCATCGCAGACGCCAGAAATAACGCCTGTTTTCTTAATTTTCTTTGCAAGAGCCATGGTCGTTGCCAATACATCGTTCGATGTCTTAGCACCACGCACGATCTCTAATAACTTCATGACGTTCGCAGGGCTAAAGAAATGTGTACCGATCACATCTTGAGGACGTTTAGTAAATGCTGCAATTTTGTCTACATCCAGTGTGGAAGTATTTGAAGCAAGTATGGCTCCCGGCTTCATGACTGCATCTAATTGTTTAAAGACTTGTTCTTTTACGCCCATATCTTCAAACACAGCTTCAATCACAATATCAGCACTGCCCAAATCAGCATATGACATCGTGGTGCTGATCATACTCATGCGCTGATCCAGTTTTTCCTGAGTCAGCTTACCTTTTTTCATCGAGTTTTCGTAATTCTTACGAATAGTGGCTACGCCTTTATCTAGCGCTTCTTGCTTCATTTCAAGAATTTTTACAGGAATGCCAGCGTTAGCGAAATTCATCGCTATGCCCCCACCCATAGTGCCAGCACCAATCACTGCTGCGGATTTAATTTCTCGCAAAGGCGTATCCGCTGGAACATCCGGAATTTTACTAGCCGCTCTCTCACCAAAAAATGCATGACGCAAAGCTTTGGATTCTGTTGTTTGAACTAACTCAATAAACAAATCGCGCTCTATTTTTAATCCCTCATCAAAGTTTTTAGAGGAAATAGCTGCTGCGATAGCATCAATACATTTTAGTGGTGCAGGAAAAGGGCCGGCAACGGTGCGCACTGTATTACGTGCAAACTGCAGATAACCATCCGGATTAGGATAAGTAATTTTTAAATCACGCACTTTTGGTAATGGTCGCGCATCTGCAATTTTGTTGGCATAAGCAAGTGCACCTTTTAGCAAATCACCCTCTATCATTAGATCAAATAATTTTGTACCTGCTAATTTTTCAGATAAAACTGACGAGCCAGAAACAATGATATTGAGCGCAGCCTCTAAACCAATAACACGCGGTAAGCGTTGGGTACCACCTGCTCCAGGCAAGATACCTATCTTCACTTCAGGCAATGCGATTTGCGCACCAGCTAAGGAAACTCGGTAGTGACAGCCCAAAGCCAATTCCAATCCACCACCCATGGCAACTGCGTGAATAGCAGCGACCACTGGTTTTTCAGAGTTCTCTACAACCTTAATCACTGTATGCAGTGAAGGTTCTTGCAAAGCTTTAGGTGTATTAAATTCACGAATATCCGCACCACCTGAGAACGCCTTCCCTCCACCTATGATGACAATCGCTTTAATCGATTTATCGTCTTGTGCTTGCTGAATACCTGCGACTATGCCTCTTCTTGTTTCGTAACCTAGTCCATTGACAGGTGGGTTATTCAGGGTAATGACGGCTATACCATCATGCTTTTCGTAAGCGGCACTCATAGATCTTGTCTCCAGGCGATTTTAATAATTGCAACAGATTGTTAATTTCCAACAAGATACTATACATGATAAAAGCACGACCGTATTTATTATTCCCTCTCCTTTTGAGTTGATTTCAATTCGATTTTTGCTTCACTTGCAATATGCCACTGCGCTGCTGATCTTCTTGATAAGCGAATTCAATTCTGCCACCCACTACCCTACCAATAACCAACATGTTTGAGGTGATCGCGTCATGATCGGTAGCGCTAAATGGTTTTTCATAACTCGTCACAACACCCTGATAGCGCGTGTTGAGATTTTCTAAAGCGAGTCGTATGGCATTGCCATCCTGATTACCTGCTTGTCGAATGGCGAGTGCAAGCAAATGCATACCGTCATAGGCTTGCGCCGCGCTCATAGGCGATGTCAGCATATCGGTTTTAAAGTTACGTCTATAGGCGAGTAAAAAACTATTTTTAACTGTGGAACCCGCATCTTGAATAAAAGTCTGCGTCATCAACGCTCCTTCACTTGCTCGTCCCGCGCCATCAATAAAATTTCGCATAGAGAAAGTCCAACTACCTAGTAAAGGCACATGCCAATTTAAGTTTTGTATGCCTCGCGCAATGGTTGCTAACTCTGGACCTATACCCCAAGCGATTAATGCTTGTGCTCCCTCACTACGCGCTTGTCGCAATTGATAACTCATATCCGTATCACCAATTTTAAAGCATAGTTGTGCAACCAAATTCAAACCTGCTAAGCGAGATTGCTCAGAAAAAGCATTCAGACCTGCATCACCATAGGGTGTGGTGTCTGCAAGAATCGCAATTTTCAGTAGTCCTCTTTTTTTGAGATCCGCAACCAGTATTTTTGCTTCTAGATCTAAAGTCGGTGAAACACGGAAAATGAAATTTTCTTTTGCGGTGGGAGGTGAAAATTTTCGTGTTAAGGCAGTACCCGTTGAGACAGCTATCATCAAAGGGATGCGTGCTTTCTGATAATGTTCTATGGATGCCAGACCAACACCGGTGTTAACTATCCCTATTGATGCAACTACTTTTGCTTGTGTCAACTCTTCTGCAATCCGCGCACCTAATTCATTGTTAGCTTGGTCATCACGCTCAATGAGTTCGATTTGTTTCCCACGTATGCCACCTATGCTATTAATTTCTTCGACTGCAAGACGCACGCCATTACGCATGCTTTCACCCATAGGACTAGATCCACCAGTAAACGGCCCTGTTAATCCGATCTTGATAGTTTCGCTTTGAGCATTTAAAGCGAACGATAGCAGCACAAATACTAGAGCACTCCCTATTCGTATCCATTTATCGCTCAGTGAATTATTGTGATTGCTATGAAATATGCGTCTCCAAACAGGCATGTACTACTCCCTAAACGAGCAAACTATGTGATCAAGTCGGCGATTCTAGGGATTGCAATTTTATTGTCTAGCATTGCTTACTGAGTGTGGCAAAGAGCCCACTATCACGAGCAAACAAATTGTGTCTGCCGTGTTTATAAGATTAGAAAAACAAAAAGCCAGCGATCTACATTTGCAAATCACTGGCTTTGAAAAAAACACTAAAGCAAATTAGTGTTCTTAATTTAGTACTTGATTATGATGGACGCTTCATATTGCAAGTTGTAGGCTGAGCAGCAACATAGGGTTCGATACGCTGTTCAGTTTTCCAACCATAGCCCGTGTTTTCTTGATCAAACTTCACATCTTTTCCATTGACCTTGACCCAAGTAGCCACATACATAGGCTGCTGCATTTGATGATCAGCTTTACGCATTTCCACTTCACCATTCAAAGTCTTAAAGCGCTGACCTTCCATCGCAGGCGCAACTTTAACTGGATCCGTTGAGTTGGCTTGTTTAATACCACTACTGAGCAATTGCAACGCGGTGTACACAGTCACTGCATAATAATCATCATTATATTTTTTCTTAAATGCGGTAACTAATTCTTTACCTTGTAGACCTTCATTATTCACATTCCAAGTACCGACATATTTCACATGATCGACACCTGAAGCACCCATAGATGTTGGCACACCTGTGGTGTAAGCATAATAAGTATAGAACTTTGCTTTCAAATCAGATTCACGTGCAGCTTTGATTAGCAAAGCTAAATCCGATCCCCAGTTACCTGTAATAACAGTATCTGCACCAGAAGCATTGATTTTTGCGACATAAGGTGAAAAGTCCTTAACGCTACCGATAGGATGCAAGTCATCGCCTACGATTTCAATATCTGGTCTTCTACGCTTCAGATATTCTTTAGCAGCACGTGTCACTTGCTGACCATGCGCATAATTTTGACCAATGATATAAACTTTTTTAACCTTAGGATCTTTAGCCAAATAACTCGTCATGGCTTCCATTTTCATATCTGAATTTGCATCAGTACGGAAATGCCAGTAACTACATTTGCTATTGGTGAGATCAGGATCAACCGCAGCATAATTTAAAAAGATAATTTCTTTGCCAGGGTTGCGCTCATTGTGTTTGTTGATTGCATCAATCAACGCACCTGCAGCACCAGAGCCATTACCTTGAACAATGTAACGAAAGCCCTGATCAATCGCACTTTTTAAAACAGTAAGCGATTCTTGAGGACTAGCTTTATTATCGAATCCAACCACTTCGAAGGTATGACCTGGTGTCCATTTATCTTTGTTCGCTATTTCTGCAGTCATTTGAAAACTGCGTAATAGGTTTTGACCTACTGGCGCAAAAGGGCCAGACAGAGGATCGATAAATGCAATTTTTACATTTTCCGCATATGCACTGGCTGAACCCAATGCTGCAATCAGACCTACACCTGCGAGTATGAAACGAGCTTGTTTTTTCATGTGCCTCTTCCCTAAGTCTAAATAATAAACAAACGCCCCTTATGCTCGGGGTTCTGATAATACAAAATTTGAGTGTATCAAATCATATACAGGCAATAACAAACTTTTCGTCTTTAGACTTCTAGCCACTCTTTACGAATCGCTTGATTAGCGCGTAATGCATCAGGCGTGCCTTCAAACACAATCATGCCATGTCCCATCACATACACACGTTGAGAAATTTCTAAAGCAATCGCCAGTTTTTGTTCAACTAATAAAATCGAAATACCGCGCTCTTTAAGAGCCTTTAAATATTCAGCAACTAAATCAACAATTTTTGGAGCTAGACCTTCAGTAGGTTCATCAATCATGATCAGATCTGGATCACCCATTAAAGTACGACACAAAGTCAGCATTTGTTGCTCACCACCTGACAGTACACCTGCTTGTACATGTTGACGCTCTTGTAAACGAGGAAACATCGTATACATATCGGCTAATGACCAACGCGATGTCTTACCTTTTTTCACACCTAGCAAAAGATTTTGTTCGACGGTTAAAGTCGGGAAAATATCACGGTTCTCAGGCACATAGCCCAAACCCAGATGAGCGATTTTAAAAGCCGGCAAACCTACAACAGAACTACCCTTAAATTCTATCGTTCCTGTGACATCCACTTGACCCATGACAGATTTCACCATGGTAGAACGCCCTACACCATTGCGTCCTAATAAGCTAACAATCTCGCCTTTACCCACATGCAAATTCACACCATGTAACACATGGCTCTTGCCATAGTAGGCATGTAAATCTTTGATTTCTAGTAGTTCGCTCATTCCTGCACCTCGACTGGAGCATGACCACCAAGATAAGCTTCCTGCACTTTCGTGTTTTGTCGTATCGCTTGCGGTGTATCACAAGCCAAGACTTCACCATAGACAACGACAGCAATCCTATCGGCTAAACCAAACACCACACTCATATCATGCTCGACCATAAGCAGTGTCTTATCTTGCGTGACTTTACTAATCAATTCAACAGCAGCATCTGATTCTGAACGACTCATACCAGCAGTGGGTTCGTCGAGCAAAATCACATCAGCGCCGCCAGCAATTGTGATGCCGATTTCAAGAGCACGTTGCTCTGCATAGGTCAATAGCCCTGCAGGAGTTTGACTACGCCATCCTAAACCTATCGCCTCCATCACTTGCTCAGCTTGTTCACGTGCATCCTTTAAAGCACTTAGCTTATGCCAAAAAGAATAGCGATAGCCTAAAGACCATAACACTGCACAGCGTAGATTTTCAAAGACAGAGAGCTGATGAAAAATATTTGTAATTTGAAAGCTACGCGATAAACCGAGTCGATTAATCTCATACGGCGCTAAGCCACCAATTTGCTGACCGTTGAGAAAAATATCGCCTTCACTAGGAAAAAATCTACCAGAAATTAAATTAAATAAAGTCGATTTACCCGCGCCATTCGGGCCTATGATGGCAATGCGCTCGCCCTTCTTTACTTGCAAATTAATACCGCGAATGATTTCAGAATTACCGAAACTCTTGCGCAGATTGGCTATCTCTAATGCGTAAGCTGTCATTAATGGGCACCTTTCATTGCATGCTCAATTTCAGCATTCACATCACCCCACACAGCAAAAAATGGTTGTCGAGTAAAGTACACTGCAATCACACCAAATAAGAATAACAAGCTGGCCATAATCCACGGAGTAGGCTCTGCTGTATCGACAACATAGCCCATTAATTTTGTGATCGAACCATTGGCTGATTCTAGTGTTAAGTGATACATCATCTCAATTAACATCACAGCACCAGAAAAGGCGACCAATGAAGCAATGCTTACTACGAGCAAAGCAGGAAAAATCCGTTTAAATTTTTTGTGTACTATGACTCGAACCGTCATCATAATCAGACTCGCTAGACCACCGGGCGCATACATAACAATGAAAATAAAAAATACACCCAAATAAAGTTGCCACGCATTTGTGAATTCAGAAAGTAAAACTGTCAGTAGAAGTCCAACGATAGCACCTAGCATAGGACCAAAGAAAAATCCTATACCACCTATGAAGGTAAATAAAAGCACACCACCGGAACGCAGAACGCTGACATTTTCCGCACTCACTATTTCAAAATTAATGGCAGTTAATCCGCCTGAAATCCCTGCAAAAAATGCAGACAAAATCAACATGATGTAACGCACACGACGCGTGTTGTAGCCTATAAATTCCACACGTTCAGGATTGTCACGTACTGCATTTGCAATACGACCTAATGGTGTATGTGCAATCGCAAACATACCTATGGTGCTGATGAATAACCAAAACGCGATCAAGTAATACACCTCTATCTGTGGCCCATAACTAATACCAAATAAAGGCTTACCAATCACACGGTTAGCAGCTACGCCACCTTCCCCACCAAAAAATCCTGGAAACATGAGTGAACAGGCAAAAACTAATTCAACGATACCAAGTGAAATCATCGCAAACGTCGTACCAGAACGTTTGGTCGTGACATAACCAAATAGCACACCAAAGATTAAACCTGCACAACCACCAACCAAAGGAATCAGTGATAAGGGTATGGGCAAAACACCATTACCTGCATAGTTGATCGCATGTATCGCAAAGAAAGCACCAAGACCTGAATACACAGCATGCCCAAAGGAGAGCATGCCACTTTGGCCTAAGAGCATGTTGTAAGACAGCGCAAAAATCATCACCGTGCCCATTTGGGACAAAATGGACAACGCACTTCCTGAGGTAAAAATCTTCGGTGCTGCCAATAACAGGAAGGCAAACGCAGTCCAAACTAACCAGCGTCCTAAATTGAGTGGCTTAAATTGTATAGGGCGTAATGCGTGCATACTTTAGCCCTCTCGATTACCAAGCAAGCCCTTAGGCCTGAAGATTAAAACTAGCAATAACAGCAGGTATGGAAGGATAGGTGCCATCTCAGCTAAAGTCAGTGAGAGCACTCGGTAATAAGGCGCATCAGCTGCAACCGTTGAGCCCATGACTTTTATGATACTTAGCAAAGACCAATCTAAGGCAACTGCAAATGTTTGTATCTGACCTATTAAGATCGATGCGAGTAAAGCACCTGATAAAGAACCCATACCACCCACCACCACAACTACAAAAATAATACTGCCGACCGTACCTGCCATCGCAGGCTCAGTAACAAATGCATTACCACCAATCACTCCAGCTAAACCTGCCAGTGCACAACCGCCACCAAACACCAACATAAACACACGCGGTACATTGTGTCCTAATGCTTCGACCGTATCAGGATGCGTGAGTGAAGCCTGTATCACTAAACCAATACGCGTATGTTTTAACACTAAATAAATAGCAACAAGCATTAACATCGCAACCAACATCATAAAGCCGCGATAAATCGGAAAGGCCGTAGTGAATAAGGTGAACAAAGTACCATCAAGTTCTGCAGGAATTTTATAAGGGACAGCAGCACGACCCCAAATCAACTGCACTAACTCGACAATCACATACGACAAGCCAAAAGTGAAAAGTAGCTCAGGAATGTGTCCGTATTTATGCACGGAGCGCAGACCATAGCGCTCTACACCAGCACCAATTAAACCTACCATTAACGGAGCAATAATGAGAGCTGGCCAAAAACCAATAGTCGTACTGATGGCATAACCAAAATACGCACCCAACATATAAAAAGAAGCATGCGCGAAATTAAGCACGCCCATCATGCTAAAGATGAGCGTTAATCCCGCTGAGAGCATGAATAGCAATAATCCGTAACTAAGGCCATTCAATATCGAAGTGATTGTAAATTCCACCAGCGTCCCTTGTTATTAACGACTTATAAAGTAAAGCTTTTGCTCTTTAAGCAGTTGGTAATTTATAGTCTTTGTAAATATCGCGTATTTTATTTTTCAGTATTTTTCCTGTAGCGCCTAATGGCAATGCATCCGTAAAGACAACATCATCAGGAGTCCACCATTTCGCTATCTTGCCTTCGTAGAATTGAATTAACTCTTCTTTGGTGACATCCATATTCGGTTTTTTAACTACAACGAGTAAAGGACGTTCATCCCATTTAGGATGATAAACACCGATACAAGCAGCTTGTAAAACCGAAGGATGCGACACAGCGATATTTTCTAAATCAATAGTACCTATCCATTCGCCACCGGATTTAATCACGTCTTTACTACGATCCGTGATTTGCATATAACCTTCTGCATCGATCACAGCAACGTCACCGGTTGGGAACCAACCATCTTCAAGTACGTCACCGCCTTCATTTTTAAAGTAACTATCAATAATCCAAGGACCTTTAACCAACAGGTTGCCATAGGTCTTACCATCCCAAGGCAGTTCTTTACCTGCATCGTCAACGATTTTCATATCCACACCGAAAATCACACGACCTTGTTTTTCTAAAATAGCCTGACGTTCTGCTGCAGGTAATGCATCATGACTTGCTAACAGTGTGCATGATGTACCTAGCGGTGACATTTCTGTCATACCCCATGCATGTACAACTTCCACACCATATTCTTCACGGAAGGTTTTCATCATCGCAGGTGGGCATGCTGAACCACCAATAACTGTGCGTTTGAATGAAGAAAACTTGAGTTTGTTTTGCGCTACATACGTCAGCAGACCCAACCACACGGTAGGTACACCGGCTGAGAAAGTGACTTTCTCTTGCTCGAATAATTCATAAATGGATTTACCATCTAGAGCAGGACCAGGAAACACTAATTTTGCACCGGTCAGTGGTACTGAATAAGGTAAGCCCCAAGCATTCACATGGAACATAGGCACCACAGGTAAAACAACATCACGCGCTGAAACATTTAATGCATCTGGCAAAGCGGATGCATAGGAATGCAACATGGTTGAGCGATGTGAATATAAAGCGCCTTTAGGATTGCCCGTCGTACCCGAGGTATAACAAAGACTCGATGCTGAGTTTTCATCAAACAAGGGCCAATCATATTCATCTGAACTCTTATCGATCAGATCTTCGTAGCAAAGCAAATTTGGAATTTTTGTTTCAGCCGGCATGCGATCTCGGGCACAAAACATGATGAAGCCTTTAATCGTGTTGCAATGTGCAGCAACGGCTTCAATCACCGGTAAGAAGGTCATATCAAAAAATAGATACTGATCTTCTGCGTGATTCGCAATGTAAGCGATTTGTTCGGGATGTAAACGCGGATTAATCGTATGCAAAACTGCGCCAGAACCTGAGACTGCGTAATACGCCTCTAAATGACGATAACCATTCCAAGCAAGCGTAGCAACACGTTCGCCCATTTTTACGCCAAGATTTTTTAATGCGTTGGCGAGTTGTCGTGAACGACGATGACAACCGCGATAGGTATAACGGTGGATATCACCTTCTACACGGCGTGAAACAATTTCTGTATGCGGATAATAGCGATCCGCATGTTTAATCAAGTTAGAAATGAGCAAAGGTTGGCTCATCATATGGCCCATTAACGGACTCATAGGGTACTGCTGCATACTGTCTCCTGTTTCTTCTATTGCAATTTTTTGAGCGATTTTGCGTTGCAGCAGCAAGCTAAGTCAATGATTTTCAATCTTGCGCTGCAACAAGCTTCAATTTTGCGACATTGTGTAAATCGTATTGACGGGTTTAGCCATCAACCTACGCAGCATAGGTTCGAAAAATGAAAGCGGCAGTGTGTCATAGTTTTTATCAAAAGCCGGTGCATCATATTTTTCGCAGAACTCCAAGGTGCGCTCATACAGCGGTTGACCTTTAAACTGATCGCGCAAATTTCTATCCATGCCGAGGAAATGAAAGAAATAGTAAGCCTGAAATAATCCATGCTTTTCTATCATTTCAAAATTTTCAGCACTCACAAAGGGCTTAAGAATTGCGGCAGCAATATCAGGATGATTAAAACTTCCTAAGGTATCGCCTATGTCATGTAGCAGTGCGCAAATGACATATTCTTCGTCTTTTTCATCTCTGTGCGCACGCGTAGCTGTTTGCAGACTATGCGTTAACCTATCCACAGGAAAGCCACCAAAATCTCCATCTAACAGCTGCAAATGTGCAAGTACACGATCCGCTAATTTTGATGAATAGACTTTAAAATCTTCTCCTATGATTTTCCAATCTTCTTCCTTGCTATGTTGAAGATCTGTGAATTGCGCATGCTGATGCGTCATTGTTTCCATCTCATGTCTCCGGCTACTGTTTATTATTAACTTATTTAGTATGCACAACTATATTACTTATTACCTAGCTGCGATATGAAGCATCTTCTCGCTCAAGTTTACGCAGTAATGCTGGCCAAGCCAGTAAACCACCGAGTGATTTTGTGACTACCTTTGCTTGTTCCATCGCATTATCAATGATGGCGGGATTAATCGTACGCAAAGCTGATCCACCTGCCATCGCTCTGACTTGTACCGTACAAGCTGCTTCGAAAATATACATATTCAGAAACGCATCGGCTATGGTTTTACCCACAGTCAGTAAGCCATGATTACGCAACATCAAATAATTTTTATCACCAAAATCAGCGACTAATCGCGGTTTTTCATCGTCATTCAATGCCAAACCTTCATAGTCGTGATACGCCAGACTATTTAAAACAAAAATAGATTGCTGCGATAAAGGGAGCACACCCGCTTCTTGAGCAGACACTGCGACACCATTCAAACTATGCGTATGCAAAACGCAGATCGCATCTTCGCGGGCAGCATGAATGGCAGAGTGAATCGTAAAACCTGCAGGATTGACTGGAAACGGTGTGTCTTGAACCTTGTTACCGTCTAAGTCAATTTTGACTAAAGACGATGCAGTTATCTCATCAAACATCATGCCGTAGGGATTAATTAAGAAATGATGGTCGGGTCCCGGTAGGCGCGCTGTGATATGCGTAAATACAAGATCGCTCCAACCAAACGCTGCTACCAATCGATAACAAGCGGCTAGATCTACCCGTATCTGCCATTCTTCTGGACTGACTTGATGCTGCATTGCAGCGATATCGAGCTTATCCGGTGCACCCATATGCTGTCTCCTCTTCTCTGTCAAAATACGTTTTTATTTTTTTGCGTCCCTCTAAGGGGTTTTCGCTGATGTCATATCGTAACAGGTGCAGGAGATGAATTTTCCTGAAATTTTGCCGGCCCCCCATCGTAAACTAGACCAGTTAGAGATGGGCGCACGTTTTTCGGCATTACCACCTGCTTTTTACACCCGTCTAGCTTGCACACCCTTGCCTGATCCGTACCTTATTTGCGGTAGCCAATCAGCAGCTGATTTAATAGGACTAGATGCAGCCGAGTTTCAAAACCCTAGTTTTATTGCGGCTTTTACAGGCAATCTCGCATTACCGCAGTTTTCCCCGTTGGCAGCAGTCTATTCCGGCCATCAGTTTGGCGTCTGGGCAGGTCAACTCGGTGATGGACGCGCTATTTTATTAGGCGATGTCACTTTAGCGCCCAACCAAGCAGAATCGCATATGGAGCTGCAATTGAAAGGCGCAGGGCAAACGCCTTATTCCCGTATGGGAGATGGACGCGCCGTGCTGCGCTCTTCAATTCGTGAATTCTTATGCTCTGAAGCGATGGCAGGATTAGGCATACCCACCTCGCGGGCTTTATGCGTGA
>Ga0315901_10007132_pt1 | contig 13261 bp, 19 predicted proteins | sample LakEriMetagenome_10_FD_203761 | JGI IMG/M metagenome (GOLD analysis project Ga0315901, IMG submission 203761) | Freshwater fungal communities from buoy surface, Lake Erie, Ohio, United States - Buoy 2 MA116 | ecosystem: Environmental > Aquatic > Freshwater > Lake | place: USA: Lake Erie, Ohio... | reverse complement strand
AGTTTGCGAGAGTGCAATACGTTCCTCTGGTATCCAAATAGTCGACCATACATAATTCCCTGATAGCTCAGCCGGTAGAGCGACGGACTGTTAATCCGCAGGTCCCAGGTTCGAGCCCTGGTCGGGGAGCCATAGTGAGTTGGATGAGTGGCTGAAATCAGCAGTTTGCTAAACTGTCGCTCTGTGAAAACAGTGCCGTGGGTTCGAATCCCACACTCACTGCCAGATTTTTTAACTAACCGAGTCTTATTATGACCCATAAACTATATCAGTGTTCAGTTTGTGAACACCAACACGACGAAGAGGTCGACGGCCCTTGGGAAGCCCTGCCCAAGTACTGGAATTGTCCAGAGTGCGGCTGTGCTAAAGAAGAGTATTTTGAGGTGACTTTTGACTGAGTTAAACTTCCTCAAAATCTTTGACGACGACAATGAAAGCTACCTGATCTGGGATTTTGACAGTCATGGATTTGTGGTAGTTTTAGAGGTATAATTCTTGACTTGAAGTGTACAACTGTTTAGGCTATAATATATGGATAATGAATACTATGTCTTTAAGACAATCATGACTGCACTGGACCTAAACCTAGTAGGCGAACAATTACGGACATTTGTAATGCAGAGTACTGGTTGTAGCCTAGAACAGTTTGAACAAGTCTATGAACAAATCCAAGCGGCTTGGGTTAAATAACATGAGAAAACCACACATTACTAATACTACAAACCCCATTGATTTCCCACAGCTGAACTGGCCTTTTCCAACACCAACTCACGACATGATTCAATACAATACAGTCCACGATGATATGGAGGCTCTCGATATTCGAGTATGCCATGGTTACAATCGTCATGACAATCGTGGTGGTGTTACTATTGCCTATCGTAAGTGCAGTAACTGGCGTAACACTCGTATGGTAGAGGTCTCCCTAGCCTATTGCTCGCCCAAAGACAGCTTCAACAAGAAGATCGGCGTTGAACTGGCAGTAAATCGTTTTCTAGATGGCCATACTGTAATGGTTCCTGTTCGTTACGGACATGATGATACCATTGTAGGCAATCTGTTGGTCATGTTCTACCACGACGTCATTGCATGACCTACGCCCCTGTGGTGGAATTGGTAGACACAAGGGACTTAAAATCCCTCGCCGATTATGTGCGTGCCGGTTCGAGTCCGGCCGGGGGTACCAACACGAGCCACAGCAGGTTCTGCTGTGGCTTTTTTCGCTTTTAATTTTAACCACGAGAGAGAATAATGGAACTATTTTTTGGTGCTGTAGATTTTGAAGAGTTTGACAACGTTGATCCGAGCGATACGTTCAAACACAATGGCAGTCACTACTGGTATCGTGCTGTGATTGACAACGATCAAATCTGTTTTTACGACACCTGTGGCCGACATTTTCCTATTGCCTTGGAGAATGCTAAAGAGGCAGATGTAGCACTTTTTGCTGCCCGCAAGATTCATGATATGACCGTCGAGTGTGAACGAGTACAGGAGCGTACAATGAGTGAGCTTGATCAACTCGTTGAGTTTTTTGACAAGGCAGAAGGTCGTTGAACACTGTAAAATTGGTAGGGGTCACGGAAAGCAAGATCCCAGAAGTTCCAACTGTCAATGACATGTTGGCCTATATTGCCCGTGTTAGCAATCCAAGTAACCAGCTCAACACAGAAACCGCGCCAAAGCTGCTTAAATATCTGGTGAAACATCAACACTGGAGTCCATTTGAAATGGCTCACATGGTTGTTGAGATCAATACCACACGAGACATTGCACGACAGATTTTACGTCATCGCAGCTTTGCTTTCCAAGAGTTTAGCCAGCGTTATGCTCGTGCAGACGACTTGGGCTTTGATATTCGTGAAGCACGAATGCAGGACGAAAAGAATCGTCAAGCCAGTCTAGAAACAGATGACAAAGAGTTAGTAGAAGTCTGGGAAGCCCAACAGCAAGATGTATTGAGGGTAGTAAAGCGAGCGTACACCTGGGCACTAACAAACGGTATTGCCAAAGAACAGGCTAGAGCAGTATTGCCCGAAGGCCTGACTCACAGCCGTTTGTATATGGCTGGAAGTGTTCGTAGTTGGATTCACTATTGTTTGCTACGAGTAGACGTTGCTACACAAAAAGAACACCGCGATGTAGCACAAAAGTGCCTGGATGTATTGTTGTCACAGTTTCCAGCACTAAAAGATGTCTTAGCAAATGAAATTTCAAAACAGTGAGTTCAATCCACTAAGCAAGATACTAGAACTGTTCGAAGACGACAGTGACTACTTGACCCTAGAATTGCTGCAGACTTTTACAACACTACTCAACTATGGTGGCGTAGCTTGTGAAAGTACAGAAGAAGCAATTGCTTGCATCGCTGAACTAGAACAGCTGGGGTTACTCAAGGTCACTGAAGTGGTACAAGACAACAAAACTCTTTTTAAGGTAAAATCAAATTATGGCAAATAAAGGCGGCGGAGCAAGCAAGGTCAGTCAGGCCAACAACTACAAGACACAAAAGTTGTGGGAGAAAAACCGTACGCGACGGTTGAAGAAGTTACTGGTAACCCAGCCAAATAATGAGCAAGTACTCAAGGCTTTGGGCAACATTCACTATCGTCGCAAGACGCCCACCACTCCGTTCTGGAGCAAGAGCATGATCCAGCAGGCTAGGTTGTTCATGATGTTCTGTGGCAAAGTAGACATGAATATGTTCTCCAAGAACGAAAAGCTGAGTGGTCCTGCACTGTTTACCAAAGGTTCTAGGACGGTAGAGTATGTGGTTCCACCTGCAAACGAGAAGACAATGTTCTCACTGGGTGAAAGGGCACGGTGGGTACAATGACACTGTTGACATTCTACATCCTATGTGCAGTCACCACTGGAGTGGTAGCAGTTTATGAATTGTTTTGGCCAGTGATTAGTCAGCTAAAATTGACACACAAAGAGTTGAACATTGTTCGTTACTCAAAGATTGCAATTGCAACATTCTTTGTTATGAGTGTGTTGGTAGCTCCACTAATCCTGCCAGCTTGTCTAATCCCCAGCAAAGGTGAGCGTTTCCGCAACGCACTTGCTGTGAACTTGGAAAAGACAAACTAAAAATTTTTCACTCGACAACAACTAGCTTTTCCACTATAATAATGTTTCTTTAACGCACAAAAGCCATGAAACTTCAATCATTTGTTTACAAGGACCTAAAGGGTAAGGTGTCCAACCGCCAAGTGTTAGTGGTTCAAGAACCTACTAATAAGGTGAGTGGTATTGATGTAACTGAGACCGACGACGAGGCCATAGTCAACTTTGCGTTGGCATATGAAGCACTTCGTCAGAGTTTTCTGGCTGAGGTCACTGCCTTGCAGAAGACCTACGAGTTACAACATCGTTATCGTACCTTTATTCCTGACAGCATGGAAAGTGTTGTGTTAGAAGAAATTTGATGGTTGTAATCCCTTCGGATCGAAGGCATGTTGGACGTGGGTTCGATTCCCACCAGCTCCACCAAATACACACTATTGCATAAAACCGGCTCAATTATCCGAGTGCAGGCAAACCAATAGTGTTTATTTGATGGGGCTGACCAGGTTTCGACAGCGTGAGATAGTGAAGACGGCAACTCGGCAATGTGAAAGCCGTAGGGTTGGGAGTTCCCGGCCGAAGCAGCAAAACAATTATCTGCAAACGATAATACATTCGCTCTAGCAGCCTGAAAAACTAGCTAAGCCAAGGTTTGGCCACATGTCCTTGTTATCAATCATGTGGCATTTTATAAGCACACCGCCACTTAATAAATAGATGCGGAGTGACCTCGAGAACACCTTCCGCGGGTTGGCCATACAGTGCGCACTGGGGTCCCAGGTGTGTTTATAAAATACTAGCACTTCACTGATAAAGAAGACTGGTCAACTGTATTCAATTGGCTAGTGCTTGTATTGGCGGGCCTGTACAACCCCCTTGCGGAACCCGCCTCCGCGCACGACGAAAACAGGATGGGCTGTCGTGCCACTGCCGGATTAGCTCAGTGGCAGAGCTATCGCCTTGTAAGCGATAGGTCGTGTGTTCGATTCACACATCCGGCACCATATTTTAGCACTATTAAACCTTAACCTACACGGTGGTATCTAGTGTACTAGTCGCGAACGGGTCTAGTAAGAAGCCCTGGTACCCGATAGTGCTAAAATATGGTCAAAAATTTTTATATTGAACCACAGTGCCCAATGAACTATAATAATGTCAATGAATTCAAAAAGCCGTCGCAAATTCAGAATTTGGGATAACAAACTGTTATTTCAGACCTATCAACAATCAATCCAAATCAAGGAAAAGATCGAACAACTATGCGGTGACAAACTGAATCCAGAAGACTTGCCACACAGTGCGGTGCCTACAAATACACTCTACACTATACTGGCATGTTATGAAGCAATGTACGACAAGCTACTAGAAGAAGAACTTCTACAAGCTGGATACTCCCCTAAATCATCTAAATCTTATCACTAAAGGAAAATAATCATGGCATGGACTGACGAACTCAAGGCTGAAGTAATCGAAGCATACACCGGTGCTAACCCCACTCCTGAAACCAGTACCGAAATCATCAAAGACATTGCAGAGCAATTTGAACAGAGCCCAAACGGCGTTCGCATGGTATTGGTCCAAGCGGGCGTTTATGTAAAAAAGGAAGCGGCTCCCAGTGGCGGCGATTCCAAGAAGCCAAGCGGTGGCTCCGAGGGTGGTAAGCGCGTCTCGAAGGAAAGCAGCATTGCCGCACTGAAGGCTGCTATCAAGGCCAAGGGCGGTGCCGTAGACGACGAAATTCTCGACAAGCTGACCGGCAAGGCCGCTGTGTACCTCACAGCTGTTATCTCTGGTTAATCAAAGGGCGGCAATTGCCGCCTTTAGTCGTTTATGGAGGGTTTATGATTGAACTACGCTGGTTAGTATTTGAAGGCGGTCACAAAGTGTTGCAACAACGCGCTCGTTATACTAAAGAAACCTGGACAGGCGGACACGAGCCACTACGTGAGCAGACCTGGACTGATTGGGCTGACGTTCCACAACTGATGTGTGCCATTGTAAACGGTGAAAGAAAGGTAGTTACTCGTGCCCTCTAGAAAGACCAAAAACGGTGATGACGAAAAGCTGGATCCCGCAAGCCTAGATAAAGTTATTGCACTGCTAGAAGCCGAGAAGCCCATCACTAAGAAAGATGCGTGTGCAATGTTGAACATTGCATACAACACCACTCGACTGGGTTCTCTGATTGACAAGCACAAAGAAAAGAAGGCTCGCGACAAGCAGCGTCGTCAAGAAAAGCGCGGCAAGCCAGCCACACCAGACGAGATCAATTACATCATTAGTGGTTATTTGGAAGGTGAAACTATTGACAGTTTAAGCAATAGTATCCATCGTCCAGCCACTTTTGTAAAGCAAGTGTTAGACAGACACGAAGTGCCAATCCGTAGCCGGTCGCACGACTACTTCAAACCCGAACTGATCCCAGAAGGGGCAATGAGAACAAAGTTCGATATGGGTGAAAAGGTATACAGTGCACGATACGACAGCATGGCTGTAATCACCGGTGAGTTTCCACATCGTGAAGAACACGTATATAGCATCTGGCTATTGGGTGAGCGTTGGCAGCAGTATGCCTATCAGCCTGCTTCTGAGTTGGCTTCACTAAAACACTTGACTGAAATGGGAGTAAAGGTATGACATGGAAGTTTATGAAAAGTTAATCTATGAAAACATGGAGAAGGGTTATCAGTACCGTCTCACCATCAGCGAGTTTCGTGAAGTAGAGTATCTACACATTCGTAAGTATTTCTTGAGTTATGAAGGCGAGTGGGTAGCCACTAAAGAAGGTGCTGCTATCCCTGCCACGATTCACAATACTTATTCTCTACTAGACGGATTGTTGGAATTGTGCAGCAAAGCAGAAGGTGCTGACAGTATTATCCAGCATTTGGAAGACAAAATTTCTGACTTGAAAAATCAACCCAAAGACAGTACAATAGAGTCATGAATAAGCTAACAGAGTTTCTCGACATTGCCAGCCGTCATTACTATGCCGGTACTCCAATCATTTCAGACGAACAGTTTGATCGTTTGAGCGATACTTGCGGTTACAGCAAGGTAGGTGCAGTACAGCACGAAGACGTGCAGGGTCATCTCTACCCCATGTACTCACTACAAAAGTGGTATGAAGACGAGGCTGGTCAACAGCCACTAAAGGGGTATTCCGACCTAGTAATGACTCCCAAGCTAGACGGCGCAGCCATCTCTGTACTCTACATTGATGGTGTGTTCGTTCGTGCCCTGACCCGAGGGGATGGCAAATATGGCAAAGATGTTTCCCCCAAAGTTCGCCGACTTGTGCCAGACACTATTCCTCATCTAGGAGTGGTTCAAATCACTGGCGAAGTGTGTGCTCCAAATCATGTGGAAAATGCTCGCAACTATGCAGCAGGTGCTCTCAACCTAGGATCCTTGGAAGAGTTTGCAACTCGCAGTGTAGAATTCTTTGCCTACCAGTGCACACCCTACATCAATCCCAAGTATAGTCAAGACTTGAAAGACTTGAAGAGTTGGGGTTTCAATACAGTATTTGAAGACAGTCTACACAAGATCTACCCCACAGACGGTATTGTTTTTCGTGTAAATAACAACGAAATCTTTGAGGGGTTGGGCTACACTGCCAAGCATCCACGAGGTGCATATGCTAAAAAGACCCGTGGCGAGTGTGTAGAGACTGTACTAGTAGATGTGGAGTGGCAGGTAGGCAAGAGTGGCAAGGTGACTCCAGTGGCAATTCTTGAGCCTGTACTGGTAGGTGATGCCTTGGTAAGCAGAGCCACCTTGAACAATCCAGGATTTATTCAAGCCCTAGACCTACAAATCGGTGACAGAGTAGCCATTCGCAGAGCCGGTGAAATCATTCCAGAGATTGTTTATAAGGTTGAATAGTTTCAAGTGTAAATTTGGCTTTTGGGCAACATAATTTTTGTCTTGTCAGGCACTACCAAAACAGTTATAATTACTGTTCTTAATCGTTAAAACACCATAAGATCGAAATTCCAACTAACTGTCCTTGCTGTGATTACACCCTAGAATGGGTAAACGATCAATTGTTCTGCCGCAATACGGCATGTTCAGCTCAGTTAAATAAAAAGTTGGAGCATTTTTGCAAGACTCTTGGTATTAAAGGATTTGGCCCTAAAACTGTAGAAAAGCTGCAAATCTCGGACATTACCGAAATCTACTATCTCGATGTACAGCAAGTTGCTGAAGGTCTGAATAGTGAGCGAATGGCTGAAAAGCTATTGGATGAAATCGAGCGATCGAAGATGGCAGATCTAGCTACAGTTTTAGCGGCATTTTCCATTCCCTTAATCGGTGGCACAGCCAGTGCTAAAATTTGTAGTGTTGTGAGTCACATTGACGAAATCACTCACGAAAAGTGTAAACAAGCAGGTCTAGGCGAGAAAGCGACAGCTAACTTACTGACCTGGATCGAAACAGAATACACAGAACTAAAGGAGTTTTTACCGTTCTCTTTTCGTTCTAATGTTCAAGTTACCAGTGTTGTTGACGGGCCGACCGTTTGCATTACAGGTAAATTGACTTCGTTTAAGACCAAGGGTGCAGCCAGTGAAGCGTTGGCTGCAGCAGGGTACAAAGTAGTTGACAGTGTTACAAAGACACTGAACTACTTGATAGACGAAGCTAATGATAATAGTTCTAAGCGTAAAAAAGCAGAACAATACGGTATAACAATTGTTGATAACCTAACTCAATTTTTACAGAAAGCATAAACATGACAGAAAAAGCAAAGAAGTGGTCAGACGAGGCCGTTGCACGACTAATGAGTATTGTCGGTACAGCGAGCCCAGTTAGCGCAGCTAAGGTAGAACAGGCCGCTGCTGAACTAGATTTCTCTACCCGTTCAGTAGCCAGCAAGTTGCGTCAGCTTGACCGCGAAGTAGCTTCGATGGCAAAGGAAAAGACCAGCGCATTTACTGAAGGTCAAACTGCCCGTCTAAAGGAGTTTGTAGCCAAGAACTCCGGCAAGATGACCTACAAGGAAATCGCCGATGGTTTCGAAGGTGGTGCATTCACCGCCAAGCAAATTCAGGGCAAGTTGCTAGCCCTAGAACTCACAGGTTCTGTGAAGCCTGCTGAGAAGGTAGAAGTAGCCCGTACCTACAGCGAGGCTGAAGAAGCCAAGTTTGTATCAATGGTACAAAGCGGTAAGTTCATTGAAGACATTGCCTCAGCCCTCAACAAGAGCATCGCAAGTGTCCGTGGCAAGGCTCTTAGCCTGACTCGCAACGGCCAGATCGACAAGATCCCAGCCCAGCGTGAAAGCCATGCACAGAACACAGTTGATCCTGTAAGTGCTCTTGGTGACAAGATTGTAACCATGACTGTTGCAGAAATTGCAGCAGCCGCTGACAAGACAGAACGTGGCATTAAGACACTACTTACACGTCGTGGTATTACAGTTGCAGACTATGATGGCGCTGCAAAGAAGGCCAAGGCTGAAGCCAAGGCGGCGACTGCCTGATCTAAGTCGATTTTAGACACAAGGGATAGAGACTAAAAACCTCTATCCCTTTTTGCACTGGAGAATCATGAAAGTAACAATTACATACCATGATAACGAAAGTCTAACTGTTGAAGAGGTTGTGCGCCAAGCAGCACATAATTATGGCAAAACTTGCAAAGTAGAAGTAATGCCAGAAAGCACGATTGCGTACGATCTTATTTATTTTGGACTACAGCAGTTGTTAACTCATGAGCAGCTCAGCCTGTTCTATGACAGTGGCGGTAGTTATCAGCAAGATATTAAAAAGCTCCGCAGCGATGTAATCTACAAAATAGAAGAAATAATTGATCAAGTAATTATAGATAACGAATCTAAGGTAGTCTGATGGATTGTAGTGCTATTGTCTTAAATAAGTTGTTGACAGAAAGGAGCTTGGATATCTGGTCCAGGTTAAAGCTCGTCTTTCTGGATCCAGCTTTTTCAAGTCTATATAGCGCAGTTAAGAAGTACTACGACAACTATAGTGCGATTCCATCTTTCGACGAGCTAGAGCTCACCTTAAGAGAAGGTCCTGCTTTAAGGACGTTGGCGACACTCAAGTTAGCCGACAACCCAGACATTAGTTCTGAAGTAGCCTTAAATGCCCTAATAGACCAATATACACAAAACGAAACAATCAAATTACTAGATAAATTTATAGACAAACTGCCAGTCTATGACAGTCAGGAGATCAAAGAAAACCTGGCTGCAATGGTGTTGACACTAGATGACAAGACTCTGACGACAGAGGGCGTCTACAACATGGCAGATATTATGTTGTTCAAGAACGCAGAGGAACTGGCTCGTGATCGTATCCATCTGGGATTTAATAATACTTTTGATGCTACCCTCGCTGGTGTTGCAAGGCAGGAGCTCATTCTCATTGGCGGCAAGAGAGGTAGCGGCAAGTCTATTTGCAGTAGCAATATTGCTATCAGCCAGTATGAGTCTGGAAATACAAGTGTTATATTCAGTATTGAGATGATTGCACATGAGGTACTTGAGCGTAACTTGAGTATCTTGGCTAATGTGAGCCACCAGAACCTAAAACAGAACAGATTAACAGAAGAAGAGCTACTTCGAGTCGTCAAAGCCAGAGCAGGCATGTTTGAAAACAGTGACGACTTGGTAGAGGCTTTCAAAACACACCGCGACAAGATCAAATTTGAGCAGAGCTTGGTACGCGAAAAGCGGTTGAAGACTGACAATCAGATGATTATCATTGATGATCGCGCACTAACACTGACCAGCCTAGACTTACACTTAGGTAAATTGAAGGCCAAGTTTGGTGATAAGTTTACGGTGGCAGTAGTAGACTACCTAAATCAAATTGTAGTCGAAGGTGCTAGCCAGTTTGATTGGCAGCCACAGATTGTGATTTCTAAGAAACTGAAAGAGTTGGCTCGAAAGTATGATATTGTTATGATTTCACCGTATCAGATTGATGCTACAGGTGAAGCACGGTTTGCTAAGGGTATTCTTGACGCTGCTGACATTGCCTTAGTAATGGAAGCACATGAAAAAGAGAAAGGCGCACTGACCTTCTCTACCACAAAGATTCGTGGCGGACGTGAGATGACATTTACGTCGCCCATCAACTGGGACAGCCTTCGCATCAGTCCTCATGACATTGAGGCTCCTGAAAAGAAAGAAACAATCAAGCGAAGCGGTAAAAAGAAAACAGCCGAGAAGCAAGATGACAGTGACAGTGATATTCCTTGGAACATATAATGTCAGACCACGTACTCGACCTACTAAATAAACAAAATATTAGTTTCACAGTTAGTGGCAGGGACTATCTTATCCGCTGTCTAAATCCAGACCATGACGACGGCAATCCGAGCTTTCGCGTTGACCGCATCACTGGAGTTAGTCACTGCTTTAGCTGTGGGTTTAAAACAAACATATTCAAGCACTTTGGGGTAGTAGGAAACTTTACTAGCATCAAAGTGGCAAAACTAAAAGAGAAATTGAAAGACCTTGCTATCAACTTTAACGGTGTTGAGTTTCCGGAACAATTTATTCCAGTTACTAAACCGTTTCGCGGTATCAGTACTAAAACTCTAAAAGAGTTTGGGTCATTTTATGTCAACAGCGGCAGTGAACTGAGTGACCGAATTTGGTTTCCTATTCGTGACATTCGTGGCAAGAATATGGTCTATGTTGGCCGCCACATGATGAGCGACGGTAATCCACGATACTTAAACTATCCTCGTGGAGTAACGATGCCAATCTATCCAGAGGTTTTTCAGGATAAATACACAAGTGCAGTGTTAGTAGAAGGCATATTTGATATGTTAAACCTCTACGACAAGGGACTACAAAACGTATGTTGCACTTTTGGAACTAACACACTATTCAAAGAACCAGACCTAAAGCTATTGAGTTTGAAAACTCAGGGCATATTAAAAATATATCTAATGTATGACGGTGACCAGGCGGGCCAAGATGCAATGAATAAATTGGAGCCTGTATTGCAGGAATGTGGTTATCTAACAGAAAAGATCGTGTTAGAAGAAGACTCAGATCCTGGTGAACTGTCGCAAGAATACGTAGATAGCATAAAGGAATACATAAGTGAAAAAGATCGCAATAGTTGATAAAGCACCTAGCAGAAATGACTACTCAAAGTACTTTGACTTTGAGTTTGAGACATTCCACATGAGTTCAGTTCCTATTCAAAAGTTGTTGAAGAAGGATGTAGATCTGGACCGCACACTACTAGAGCCTTTTGACTTGGTAATCTTGGTAGGCGCTGAAGCAGCGAAAGAGTATGCCAAGGTCAGCAGTGTTACCAACTATGCTGGTCTGTTAATTGACGATAAGTGGGTGTGCATTAGTAATCCTGCTATGTTGGTATTCAAGCCTGAAGGTAAACCAGACTTTGAGCGTGCTGTAGACAAGATAAAGCAGTATGTAGCTGGCAATACTAAAAACAGTAGCCAGACCGGCGATTTTAAGGGAGTCAATGACTCTGAAGAAGCCTTGGCCTACCTACAAGAAGTACTCGACAATGCAGTCGATGTAGTAGCAGTAGATACGGAAACAACGGCTCTGTACCCACGAGATGGCCATGTACTGGGTCTTAGCTTGAGTTACAAGAAAAAGCAAGGCCGATACATCTTGACGGATGTATTGGATGACCGTCACCTAGAATTGATCAATAAAATCATCGACAAGTACGATATCGTGTTTCACAACATGAAGTTTGACTACAAGATGATTAACTATCATCTAGGAATTGACTTTAATCGGGCTAAGGTACATGACACAATGGTTATGCACTATGTACTCGACGAAACTGACAGCCATGGCTTGAAACAACTAGCCCTAAAGTACACCGACTATGGCGATTATGACAGTGAACTAGACGACTTCAAGAAATCTTACTGTAAACAGCAGGGATTGCTAGAAGAGGACTTTACTTATGATCTCATCCCGTTTGATGTGATCTCTAAGTATGCGAGCATCGACACTGCTGTGACCCTAGAACTGTACGAAAAGTTCTGGCCGTTAGTTCAAAAGAATCCTAAGTTGCTGTGGGTATATCAAAATCTACTTATCCGTGGAACACTATTCCTAATGGACATGGAAGAAGTAGGCATCCCCATCAGTCGTGAGCGCATGGAAGCGGCTGGTACTTATCTTGACAAGTGGATTCTAGAAGCTAAGGAAAAGGTTTATAGTTTTGAGGAAGTTAAAGCGTTTGAAAAGGATAGTGGAAAAATCTTCAATCCAGGATCAGTGCAGCAGCTTCGAACAGTTTTGTTTGACTATGTGGGACTTACACCAACAGGGAAGCTCACAAAAACTGGAGCACTATCAACCGATGCCGAAGTACTTGAGGAACTTAGTGAAGAACATCCACTCCCTGCCCAGATCCTCACTGTACGTCAATTGGCCAAGATTCAATCCAGCTATGTTGCAAAAATTTTACCGGAGTTAGATCGTGATAGCCGAATTCGTACCAATTTTAATCTTATCTTTACCACTAGTGGCCGTTTATCTAGCAGTGGTAAGTTTAATGCTCAGCAAATTCCGCGAGATGATCCAATCATTAAGGGATGCATACGAGCCCCCGACGGTTACAAGATTGTAAGTCAGGATTTGACAACAGCAGAGATGTATTATGCTGCTGTGTTGAGTGGTGACAAGAACCTACAAAGTGTGTTCTCCAGTGGTGGAGACTTTCACAGTAGTATTGCTAAAATGGTATTCAACTTACCGTGCGGAGTAGAAGATGTTAAGAAACAATATGGCTCGCTTAGACAGAGTGCAAAAGCAATCAGTTTCGGAATATTATACGGTTCGGGCCCAGCAAAGGTTAGCCAGTCGGTTACGAAAGCTACTGGGGAATCCTACCCTATTAGTCAAGCAAAAGACGACATTGAGCAATACTTTACTAGGTTTAAGAAGCTCAAGAATTGGCTGGATCAGCGAAAGACATTCATTGAGACTAATGGGTATACCTATAGTTTCTTTGGCCGTAAAAGGCGTCTACCAAACGTATTCTCAGCGGACAAAGGAATTGCAGCGCATGAAGTACGTTCGGGAATTAACGCGGAAGTACAAAGCCTAGCCTCAGACGTAAATCTATTGGGGGCGATGGACACTCACGATGAGTTGAAACGTCTAAAGATGAAGAGTAAAATCTTTATGTTAGTACATGACTCAATTGTGGGA
>Ga0315901_10007131_pt1 | contig 13262 bp, 12 predicted proteins | sample LakEriMetagenome_10_FD_203761 | JGI IMG/M metagenome (GOLD analysis project Ga0315901, IMG submission 203761) | Freshwater fungal communities from buoy surface, Lake Erie, Ohio, United States - Buoy 2 MA116 | ecosystem: Environmental > Aquatic > Freshwater > Lake | place: USA: Lake Erie, Ohio... | reverse complement strand
CAGAACGTGCAATGCATATCCTGTCCACGATGGAAGATGAAGAATACTTAAAGTATTACATGACCATGTTGGAATTCTTCAAACCAAAACAGGCACGCATTACACACAGCGGTGATGCAAAAGAACCTGTCATCATTCAAATGCACGGAAATTTATAGGTCTAATTCTACAATACAACAGATGGCAATTCGCATAGAAATACCACAATCACAGGGCGCAATCACGCTTCGTCAGTACGTTGATTACTTTGAAAGCAAAGATGATGTAGAAAAGGTGCGTGTGATTACAGGCAAATCACGTGTGGTGATTGAAGCATTCAAGATGGATGTGGTGCGTGAGATCATCAACGTGTTTGAATTAGCATTAACGTTAGGTACAGGTAAGCTCCAAAAGCGAATCAAATTAGCTGATGGTGAATTAGGATTTATTCCTGATTTGACCAGCATGACATTGGCTGAATATATTGATTTAGATACATACGCGCAGGATTGCTACAAAGGCAATGAACTCAATCACGAAAGCATCATTAAAATGATGGGCGTGTTATATAGACCAATAGCATATCAGGCAGGTGATTACTACGAATTAGAAGCATACAACAGTGATCGTGTACACAAATACGAACACCTGTTATATCAGATTGATATGGATGCTGTATATGGAATGCTTGTTTTTTTTTCGGCTTTAGAAAACAAACTATTAGCAGCTATCCCCGAATTTTTGGCGGTGCAGCAACAGGCGATGAAGAAGGAATTGAGCACGATGAAGTGAGCAACAGCACACCTGATGGATTAGGTAGATGGGGTTGGTTTCATATAATCGAATCATTGGCAGGTAGAGATATCACCAAATTCGATATGGTATTAGATCGCAGGTGTTATGAAGTATTCACGCACCTAACATACATGATGGATTACGCAGCAGTAGAAAGACAACAATACGACAGAATGCGACATGGCATATAACTATTCATACAACACACTGATTGACCGATTCAAGGCGTTTGCTGATGGTCATTACCTGATACGCAAATTCACGCATGGTCAAATTGATTTGGCTGATTTGGATTTGGATGGTGAATACCCTTACATGCATGTCGCACCCGGTAACATCACACCTGTTCAGGGCGCAATGCAATTTGGATTTGAAGTCCTGTTCATGGATTTGCCACGTGACAAAGAAACCAAAGCAGAATACCAGCGTGAATCATTGTCTGACTGCATAAGGTTAGCGCAGGATTTAATTACTGAAATAGCTGTTGGTCGCACGCTCTTTGGTGTGGAATCAGGATTAGCAACACAGCCATCAATACAGCCGTTGATTGAGGAATACAAACACACGTTAACCGGTGTGCAGTTATCAATCTCAATTGAATTGCCATATGATTGGTCAGCGTGTGATATACCTGCTGATTATTCTGTTGGTGGTTCAGGTAGTGGTGGTTCGGGTGTAGCATTGGGCATCACGTTCAAAGTGAATGGTGTTGATAATGCAGTACAGAACGTGTTGGATTTGGTTGAAGGCACAGGTATAAACATCACAGACAATGGTGATGGATCAGTGACTATTAGCAACACAGGCGGTGGTGGTGGATCAGTAGCATGGGGCAGCATTGTTGGTACGTTGTCTAATCAAACAGATTTGCAGAATGCACTGAATGCAAAAGCAAATACATCATCATTGGCAGCAGTCGCAACATCCGGTGATTATGATGACCTGATAAACACACCAACAATACCTGCTGCACAGATTCAATCCGATTGGACACAAGCAGACAACACACAGGTTGATTACATAAAAAATAAGCCAACACTACCTGCAACAGTAGGTGATATGCTGAAAAGCACATACGATACAGATAATGATGGTGTGGTTGACTTTGCAGAGGCATTGAAAACAGAAGTGCGAAACAGCACAGGTGCAACACTGCGCAAAGGATACATTATTTATTTATCAGGATCAACAGGCAATTTGCCCAATGCAGTATTGGCACAGGCGAATAATGATGCGAATAGTGCGCAGACATTTGGCGTTGTGTATGAAGATATCGCAAACAATAGCAATGGATACGTTATTACGTTAGGGCAAATCAACACGCTCGATACACGCAGTGCAGCTACATATCCATTTACCACTGATACCTTGCAAGATGGTGATGTCATCTATTTATCACCGACTACAGCAGGTTATGTAACGCGAACAAAACCACAAGCACCTGACCACATCGTGTATGTTGGAATGGTTGTACGTACATCACCGACAAATGGCACGATTCAATATCGCATACAAAATGGATATGAGTTATATGAAATTCATGATGTGCGCATTACATCGGTTGCGAATAATGACATCATCTATTACGATAACAGTACATCACTTTGGAAAAATAAACAGCTATCCAAATCCGATGTAGGATTAGGCAACGTAGACAACACGAGCGATGCAAATAAGCCGATATCATCTGCAACACAAACAGCGTTAGATACAAAGGTTGATGAAAACGCAGCCATCACCGGTGCGACTAAAACCAAAATCACATACGACAGCAAAGGATTAGTCACAGCAGGTGAAGACATTGGTGCATCAGATTTGCCATCAGGAATTGATGCTGCTAAAATTGGCAGTGGCACAGTTAGCAATACTGAATTTGGATATTTGGATGGCGTTACATCAGCTATACAAACGCAGTTTAATGGCACGCAGGAAAAGTTAGTTAGTGGCACAAACATCAAGACAGTTAATAGCACGTCATTGTTAGGTAGTGGCAACGTAGCTGTGGCAGCGCAGGATTCAATTTCACTGATCAACAATACAGCTGTTACGTTAGGCACGAGCACTACATCATACATATCATTCTGTGCATTCACTACCAACAGCGCAGAAACATCACGCCAAATAATTATACCAATTGCTGGTACAATTCGCAATCTGTATGTACTAACAGCCACAACACAATCAGCAGGTGGATCACAAGTGTGCACGGTGCGTAAGAATGCAGCCGATACAACAATGGTTGCCACAATTGCAGCCAATGCAGCAGCAGGTACATTCACCGATACCACTAACACAGTATCTGTAGCAGCAGGTGATAAGCTTTCGTTGAAGGTGCAGAATAATGCAGCATCAGGAACGGCTGCACAAATAGTATCAGTAGCAATTATTATAGAACGTTCATAACATGAAAGCAATACAATCAATCAACGTGTGGAAGGATGGCGCAACAGTGCAAGCATCCAACTTAACACTATTCATCACATACGATAATCTCGAAACTGAAGCGGTGTTTGAATACCATTTGAGTGATGCAGACAATTCATCATTGGTCAAAGGATCATTCACAATCGCTGATGGTGATTATCAATTGTGGGGGCAATCATTAGATGCAAACACTGATGCATACAATTACGCAGCAGCGTTGCTTAATCTCACATTCATCTAATGGCAAAGCTGGACAATCTACGTGAAGTGTTGGATGCATTAGGTGCAAAGGTGATTGAGCGCGCCAAATCCAACTTGAAAATACAGCGCACTGTTCGCGGTAAGAAAGCACGTAGATATGCAAGCGGTAATTTATACAATGGACTAACGTTTAATTACATCAAACGCGGACAAAAAATTGTGCAGTGGTTTGGTGTGCCCAATGGACCATTAGAAGCATACGCGGATGTGATTGAAGAAGGTCGCAGACCGGGCAGTACACCACCACCTGTTGAACCAATCAGGCAGTGGATCATTAAAAAGAAAATCACGCCACGTAATTACAGCAGTAAAAACAAAATGAAGCAGTCGCAGTTCATCAAAAAAACTAATGCATCCATTTTGAACGCTGCAAAGCAGATAGCTAAAAGCATTGGCGCAAAAGGTATCGAAGGCATCCACTACATGCGCGAAGCATTTGATGATACCATTGGTGAATACATGCCTGAAATGGAAGCAGCATACGCAAAGGATGTGGAATTTGATGTGCGATTAAAGAGTGAAGAATACTTAAAACAAGCAGGTTTGAAATGGCAATCACTATAGTAGATAGTCCATACGAATGGACACCAGCAGGACAGAAATTGATGTACGTTGCATCATCCACTAACGTAGCAGAAACAGGATTTCGTTATCGCATCCGTGTGGTGATTGACAGCACAGGTGATGAATACACGTTTTATATTCCTGCGCATCCAAGCGATGATAATTTGTATTACGATTTAGCATCACTTGTAAAGCTGCGCAATAATGAATCATTAACCAATTTGCACAATCACGCACAGACAATCAGTGAACCTGCGGGTAATGGATATGATATTTATGATGTGTATATTGGCGAAGCATGGATAGTTAGCGGTGCATTAACATACAATGCAGGTAGTGAAGAATTGTGGACAGGTGTTGTGATGAATGGTTATTATCAGGTCACTGATGGTTATAGACCTGATGTATTCACAGGCACCCGTGATATCAGGTATGCATTAACCAATACTGAAAGCTATGTGATGAGTGATCGTAAACACAACACGCACAAATGGCGATTCAGTGATTCATTCAATTTAGCAGCATCGGATTCACGTGTATTTATTCCGGTGCGTGAAACTGATTGGGGTGTAATAACATTACCTGTAGATAGTACATTCATGACAAATAATCAAGCAGGTTATGTGCGCATCACGATAATGAAAGCAGATGGAACATTCACAACACCAGCTTACAATTTACCATTAACAGGCGATGATATCGAACATGTTGGTGTTTATCCTGCAAACTTGAATGCAGATGTTACAGCAGGTGTGCCACAGCCATCTGACTATCCAAATTGGCGCGTGATTAATGTGCGTGTGATGAGTGCAGCATTAGCACAGCGATCAGTTAACTATTATCTATACAATGCACAGCTGTATGGTAGTTATGATTGCCAATGGAATAACATCCGATTGGGATGGGTGAATTCACGCGGTGGTTGGGATTATTTCAATTTCAATAAGAAATCAGAAACATCATTGAACATCGAGCGCAAACGTTATCAGCGCGTGTTATTTGATGGCACGACAAACATATTTAACGCGAATGCACGCGGATTAACAGAGCGCGGTAACATCGTGAACAAACAAATACAGGCAACATCCGATTGGATTCAGGAAGGTGAATTTGAATTCCTGAAATCATTGTTCATGTCGAATGAAGTTCATTGGATTCAGGATGATGGCACATACATCCCTGTGAATGTTGAAGATACCACCTATCTAAAGCGCATCATTCGTGATGGCAAGCAGTACAATCAGACAATCACTATTACACTAACCAATCAATTGAACGCGTAATGAAGAATGAAGTGCATTTGATTGCGAACGTTGGTACAATTGTCACAGAACCAACAATTTTTAGTGGTGTTACTACATCAGTAATATCAGGACAAACAACAATTGATCTCACACAATTACCATTTGATTGCAGCATCACAACGCAATACATCGAAGTGGGTGCAGTGTTGACTGTACCTGCAGCAACAGGTAATGCAAATGCATTGGTTACTGCGTATGATCCTAACACATGCACAATTGAAGTCAACACAGCCATCACATGGACAGCTTCTGAACCAGCAACAATTGATGTAACGTTGGATGTTACAAGCAACACGGTTGAATCGGTGATGTTGGATTTATATCCGAATGAAAGCATCTCACAAAATTGGCAATTCCAAGACCTGAATACATTCAACGCATTGGGTGCATTCACGCGCCAATTCAGGATACCAGCAACAGGTACAAACGTGCATATCATTGGTGCATTAGATGATGCCAATTTCAACAACACGCAATACAATACGTACAGTTACTTCCACGTGAAATTGCCTGCTGAAATTCGTGTGAATACATTACCGATTGCATCCGGATATCTGCGCGTAATGAAGGTGTATAAACAATTGGATAAATTCACCGATTTTGAAGTAGCATTCTACGCAGAAACACCTGATTTGGTCAAAGCAATTGGTGAGAAGAAATTAGCTGAACTCACTGATTTGGTTAATCTCAATCACACTGTCAATTATGATAACGTGCAAGCTGCTGCTGTTAGCACTGATTTGATGTATGGGTTGTGCGATCGTGGGCAGCGATGGAGCGAATTAGGTGAAGAAGGGACACGCCCGGTATTGAATGCATTGCAGCCGGTATATGCAGGTGATTTAACACCAGCATTGAAATGGTCATACATCATGCAGCAGATATTTAATGATGCAGGATTTGTATTGAATGCATCAACGCTGATGTCATATCTTGAATCGTATTGGATGGTATGGTGCAATAGCAAGAATATCACACCAACAGATTTACAGCAGCAGTTTTTTTTTAGTGCATACATCAACAGTGATTTGAATATCACAACATTTGGTATGCATCAAATTGAAGCAGATGAAGAATTGTACGATAATGGTGGTGATTATAACGCAGGCACATACACATACACATCACCGATAATAGGTTCGGTTACATTTCAGGCATGGGTAAAATTTGACATTGGTACATCAGTTACAGATTACCAAAACATCACCGTGCAATTGGTTGCATCAAAAAATGGGAACGTTGTATTTCCAACTGTATTTGCATCAAACACGTATTACTCGCAATCAGCAAATGATGTGCTGCTGTTATCAGGACAGGTAGCAATCAATTTGGAAATAGGTGATACGGTCGAATTTTATGTGCAAATTTTAGGCAACATCACCAGCTCAATAGAAACATTCAGTGCAATTGATATTACGTTATTGCATGAATCAGATAGTGGGTTGCTGAATGAAGGTTGTGGATTTCAAATAATCAGTGTTGCACCTGTTGCAGGTCATACCATGAACATGCCATTGAACGCACCTGACATGAAGCAAATTGATTTCGTGCGTGATGTCATTGCGATGCACAATTGCATGATCATTCCTAATCGCCAAATACCAAATGAAGTTAGCGTAATACCTGCACTTGATTACATCGGCAGTGGTAACACTGTAGATTGGACATCCAAATTAGACATCAGTAAAGACATCACGATTTACGGCACGCAGGATTTGCAGCGTAAAAAAACTACGTTCACTTATGCATCTGCGGATGATGCACTGAATAAATTATTCATTGACAATGGGCGCATATATGGCAATTATGAAATCAATGGATATCGCATTAGTGCAGAGGATGTACCATCCGATTTTCTCACAGGTGAAATGACAGTGCAATTGGTTACACGACCAACACCATGTGCAAACATACCCGGCACGACCATCACCATACCCATGTTTGTAAATCCTGAATTTAAGGAATTTGTAGCACCCGGTCCGCGTTGCTTATACGATGCTGGTGGTTATGATATCATCATGTACGATGATGGAGCAGCAGCTGTTGCATTAACCAACGTGCGCACATGGAATCATTACAGCGACATCAATGCGCAGTTTGATGATTACGATTTGAACTGGTCACCTGAAACATCCATACATAATATCACTACTAATCCATACAATAACCTGTTCAATCTGTATTGGCGTGATTATTTGAATGGTATATACAGCAGTGAAGCGCGAATCATGGAAGCATACTTTGCGCTTGATTTAACCGACATCATTAGCTTTTCATTTGGCGATCAGATATACGTGAAGGAAGCATATTGGCGCATCATCGAAATCAATGATTACAAAATTGGTGATGTTGAAACTACACAGGTGAAGCTAATGAAGCTTGTCACACCAGCACCTGATTGCGCGTTGATTCCTGTGGCTGTTGGTTTAGATGGTATTGTTGTATTCAATAATCAAGAAGGTGATACAGCACCAGCAACAGAAGCATGTTGTGTGCGTTATGGCTATGCATGGAATGGTACTGATTGCTTTGCTAACATAGGCGGTGATATCATTGTGCCTGATGATCCGGGCGGTGTGCGCAGGTCATTAGCAATACAATCAACAAGTGAGGGATTCAACAACATCATGTCCACGTTTGGATTGGATGCAGCAGCCAATGTAACACAGTCAGTGTTTGCAGGTCAATTCATCACAGCTGATTCAGGCAACAGCAGGTCATTAGCAGTAGGTGATACGCTAACCATTAGCGGTGATGTACGCGGTGCTGCTGTTATTGGTAAAAACGCATTGACCAAAACATCCGGATTTCACATTGGTGGTGGATGGATGACAGATGACAGGACCAATAGCAATGGTCAGGTGCAATCAGGCACGGTGATGTTCAGCGCAAAGGATGGATGGAATGCAAGCGGTGATGCGATTGAATTGTTGATTGAAGGTATTGCATCTAACAGATTGAATTTGCCAAACAATACAGGATGGGCATGCATGCTCATTGTCAATGTAGCAACAGATAACATCGGCAATTACGGATATGGTGTATTCACATTCTATTTGAAGAAAACCACCACCACCAGCGCGAGTGCAGTGAACACTGTTTATACAGCAAACACGTTCACCACATTCACATTGAATGCATCTATTGATACAGCAACGAACACTGCACAGCATCGGTTACGTATTACAGCAACAGGCACAGGATTTCCACACAGCAACATCCGCATTGTGGGTGCATTGCATTACACACAGTTCATCACATGATAGACAAAAAAAATAATAGCATTAGCAACGTAGTTAATTTGCTGCGTTTGGGCATGCCATTACCTGAACATGGAAAATGGTCATGGGCAAAATGGAAAAAAACAGCGTACATTACTACATTATGGATATGGCGTGTAATAGTCGCAGCGTGTTTGCTATACATCACAATTAAAATTATTCAGCATGGCATTTAAGGTAGTCGGTACATTCGATGTAGATACAGGAAATTCATTGCAGGCAACTGATGCAGTGAGCAAAGGCATGCAGACAGCTGCCAATAGCACATCATCATTGAAAAAGGAACTGCGTGAAATGCAGCAGCAATTGGCTACGTTAGATCCAAACTCAAAAGCATTTCAAGAATTATCAATACGTGCAGGTCAGGTAAAGGATCAAATCAATGATGCATCGGAAGCAGTGCGTGCGAATGCTGGTAATGCATTTGAGGGTTTAAGTAATAACGCACAATTGCTCGGTGATCGCTTATTGAATTTAGATTTTGAAGGTGTAGCAAGCGCAGCGCAGGGATTAGGTGCAAACATTGGGCGATTAGATTTTAAGACATTATCAGCAGGTGTAAATAATGCAGCATCATCTGTTATATCATTAGGCAAAGCATTACTCACTAACCCATTGTTTTGGATTGGTGCAGCAATAACAGCATTGATTGTTTATTGGGATGATTTAGCAGAAGCAATTAGCAGTGTATCAGAAGAAACAAAGAGACAGCAGCAATTAGCAGCTGATTTAACTGCTGAAATGGAAACTAATAATAAAACTATTGGTCAGCAAATAGTGCAAATAGATGCTTTGTTTGATGCTGTGAGCAATCAAAATTTAGCAGAAGCAGATCGCAAACAGGCGTTAAAAGATTTGCAGACATTATATCCGGATGTATTAGCAAATCAAAATTTAGATATCAATAATACCAATGCATTAACTGCTGCTAAATTGAGTTTGATTGAAACCATTAAAGCAGAAGCAAAAGCAAATGCAGCACGATCATTATTAGAAAAAAAATATGCTGAACAATTAGATTTAGAACTACAGTTAGCTGATGCACGTAGTAAACAGGCATCACTGTCAATGGATAGAACGCAAATAGCATTACAAATGTCTAATGCTGCTGCATTCATCACAACTGATTTGGAAGAAGCAACAACATTGGTGGATGATCTGAATAAAAAAATGCAATCGAATGTAAGTGATATTGCAGGATTAGAAACAATGGTTGGTGATACAGCATTAAAAGCAGCACAGGATGCTGCATTAGCAGCACAAACAAAATTAGATAATGATAAAAAATCTAATAATGAGCGTATCAAATCACATAGAGAAACAAACCATTCAATCAAAAATGAAGATGATAAATTACAGCAGCAATTAGATAAACAGCGTGAAGAAAACAGATTAGCGCGATTGTCGCAGGATGATCGTGAATTAGAGGAATTCAAAACCAAATATGCTAACCTGCGCACGGAAGCAAAAGGAAATCAGGAAAAGCTCACACAGATTGATCAATTGGAATTTGATGAATTATTCTTATTGTTAGAAAAGCAATCAGAACGCCAAACAGAATTCAATCTAAAAGAGCAGGAAGAAGCACGCAAGCAAGCAGAAGTATTAGCACAACAGAAAAAGGAAGCAGATGATAAAGCAGCGGAAGAAAAGCGCAAACAACAGGAATTGGGTGTATCACTTTTGCAGGATGGAATCAAAAAGGAATTAGCTGAATTGACATTAAAGTACGAAGCTGATTTATTAGCTGCTGGTGATAACGCAGAATTGAAGCGCAAGATTGAAGAAAAATACACTGCGGATATCACAGCCATTGATAATAAGTATAGAGATGAACAGCGCAAAAAGGATGAAGAAGACAGGCAAGCACGCATCAAAGGAATACAGGATCAATTGAATTTAGCATCACAAGGATTTGGTGCATTGTCTGCATTAGGTGATGTGTACTTTGAGAATAGAAAAAGCAAGCTAAAAGGTGATGAAAAGGCATCAAAGGAATTAGCAGAGAAGCAGTTTAAGTTCAATAAGAAGATGCAATTGGCAGGTGCAATCATTGACGCAGGCAAAGCAATTACGGCATCACTTGCACAGGCACCTGTAGCTATTGGTGCATTACCTAATCCTGCGGGTATTGCATCACTTGCATTTGCATCAGTTACATCAGCAGCCAACATAGCAAAGATATTAGCTACCAAATTTGATGCAGGTGGTGGTGGTGGTAATAACACACCTAATCCATCAATACCCGGTGCAGCGGAAGGTGGTGCGCCACAATTTAATCCGCTTGCATCCGCGTTCATAAACAATAGACCGGGGCAATTAGGACCATCACCAGCATACGTGTTAGCAGGTGATGTCACAAGTGCACAGGAAGCACGTAATAAAGTACAGGATTTAGCAAGATTATAATTACAAAAATGGAAACACAAAGAAAGTTAGTAGAATGCACCATTGATGAAACAGGCAGATTAGGCATTGTCGCAATGGGTTTGGTGGATGTGCCTGCTATTGAAGAAAATTGGATAGCATTACAGCACATTAAATTATCCGCAGTCAATGATGAACGCAGGATGATCTATGGACCTGCGATGATTCCTGATAAGGAAATACTGCGTGTTGATGCAGGCACGTTAGAAGAATACTACGTTGTGTTTCGCAAGCCAACAATTGAATCAGTGGCGCATCAATTCTTTCAAAAGAACCTGCACCACAATGCAAACATTGATCACAAATACCCGGTGAATGGTGTTACTGTGGTTGAATCATGGATTAAGGAAGGTGATGCAGATAAAAGCATTGCATTGGGAATGAATGAACTGCCTGATGGTACATGGTTCATTGGCGCAAAGGTTGAAGATGACAGTGTGTGGAATGATATCAAAGCAGGTAAGGTGCGCGGATTCAGCATCGAAGGTTACTTTAGTGAAGTGAACGTATCAATGGCTGAATGCAATACAAATGAAAAATTATTTTTAGCAGAGATTGAAAAGCTGTTTGCTTCTGTGTAGCTTTGTCACTCGTTTGTGTGGAACTTTGATTTTTGGTTTATGTGTTAAGGTGTGGCGATGGCTGCACCTTATTTTTTTTGGAATGATTCCACGTATTTACGTTCTGTATCGGATAGAAACCACAACGGATCAATACCATCTTTGACTGCTCTGCATTTATCCTGCAATATGGAATAGGACCAAATGTTGCGTTCACTTTTAAAGTCAATCAAATCATGCCTGTCAGCATTATCAATGGCGTGTGGTTTATACCCGGACAAAGCCAATCGCATTTCGCATGTGTGATCCAATGATCGCTTTGCATTATCAGGAAACAGCCCAACAAATCTACCTGCTTCAATCAGCTTTGCGTAATGATACCCGACTAAATAACGCGCAGCATCAACAGGCATCCATTTCTTTTCGCCTTTTTTGAGCAGCATGTATCCATCATCGTAATCACGTGTGATTTCAACGTGTGATGTGTATGCTGTTGCTTCTAATGCTTCATTGCTAATCATACGACCAGCACCAATCAATTTGTCAATTGAAAATTTGTATGTGTGGTGCATTGCTTTTCCACTGTGCAGTTCATAAAACACATTGCTTTTCAATCCAACGTGATGCGCACCTAACATTACACGTTCCACTGCCTGATCAAAGTATGTTGTACTGATGCAATCATCATCACCGATTATCATGTAGCAATCAGCATCTGTCCATACATGCGCGTGCAATACAGCAGCATTCCATTTTTTGCCCGGTATGTTTTCAATTGTTAGTACATGCTCACAGTAATCACTGCTTAATTGGTAATCTTCATTTTCAGTAACAGCAGCCACCACTTGTATGCGATGGTATGATTTACTGCGCAAGCGATCAATACAATTAAATGCAATGCGTGATACATCAGGTCTATTGTTTAGGCAGGTAATGATGGTGACATCCATAAATATATGAAATTATTTGCGTGATATGTTAACGCACGGGTAATGCGTGATAATGCACTACAATAATACATAATTACAAATAGCTATGAACATAAAAGAAAACTTGAAAGCTATTTTCCAAAAATTCAACATCAATCCGGAAGTGCATGGTGTGCAGTTCAGTGAGGATTCAGCTGATGCTGTTGCAGAAATCAAATTGTCTGCATCAGGTAAGTTAGCAGATGGCACTGAAATCTACAGCACAGCAGACGCATGGGGCGTTGGTGTTGATGTATTTACAAAAGATGCAGACGGCAATCCTGTTGCATTGGTTGAAGGTGAATACACGTTGGAAGATGGCAGCACTATCAGCGTTGGTGCTGATGGAATGATTGCGGAAATTGAATCTGCTGAAACAAAAGAAGAAATGAGCAGCGATGATCTATTGGCTGTAATTGATTCTTTGTCCAATCGCGTATCTGCATTAGAAACAGAGCGCACTGAATTGTCTGCACAGCTTGCTGATGCAACACAAAGCAAAGATGCAGTGACCACTGAATTGGCTAACACCAAAACTGAATTGAGCGCATTGAAGAAAGCACCAGCTGCTACATCAGTACGTGAAAATTTTAACCGTGTTGCAGTTCGTGAAGCAGCAAAAAAAGAAAGCGTGAGCGAAATGATGGAACGCCTGCGCAGTAATAAGTAATCTCATCACCAATTAAATATATTATCTAA
>Ga0315901_10007127_pt1 | contig 13264 bp, 6 predicted proteins | sample LakEriMetagenome_10_FD_203761 | JGI IMG/M metagenome (GOLD analysis project Ga0315901, IMG submission 203761) | Freshwater fungal communities from buoy surface, Lake Erie, Ohio, United States - Buoy 2 MA116 | ecosystem: Environmental > Aquatic > Freshwater > Lake | place: USA: Lake Erie, Ohio... | reverse complement strand
GGCTTTTTGTCCCCTCGTTGTGCCCGATCCCATGGTTATGTTGGTCGATACCGAGTCTTTTGTAGGTCATGTCGACATTATCCAGCCTGATGGTGACGACGTTGGTCAGGCCTGCAATCAATGCAGCGGTGGCCAAATCAAAATGCGCCTCCTGACGTACCTCCTCAACGATAGAAGTGAACTTATCCGAGTACCCGGGCGCACTTGCTGCGACCTGTTCTTTCATACTCGACAATTTGCTATGACGAACCTGAAGTTCCTCGAACGCATGGAGGTAGGCGTTCATTTTACCGTGTTCCGACGAGGGGATGGCATTGGTCACCTTCTTGATATCATCCACCATGAAATCCAGAAGATTGCCTTGCATCTTGAACCTTTTTTCAGACCCGCTGCTGGACGAAACGGCAGATCCAAAAAGTTGTTCGTAGGCGATGTCGGGCGACCCGTGAAAAGGAAGTTCTTGTCCAGGCCCGACGGCGGTAATCCCAGGATACATGGTTCCACCATAATCGCTGCTTAACGCCTTCCCTTTGATCGCCAGTCCCAAATGATTGAAGGGGGCTGGGTTAAGTTTGGCCAATTCCGCATCGGCGGTAGCTCTGATAATCGCACCTGCATCAAATTCACCTCCGGTCATGTAGACACCCATCATGCCAAACCAACTGGAGTGACCACCGCGGCACATTTTCCCCGAGAGTCCCTGCACGATCGAGAGTTGATCTTTCAAGGGCTCCAAAGCGCGCATCGAAGAAGGCAGAGCCACGTCTTTGAGATCCTGACTGAACAAGCTGCCGCTGGAATCTTTGCCTTTCAGTGCGTCGGGCGTGATTCCATCTGGAATGATACCGCTGGATTTAACAATAAACACAAAACGGTTGGGGATCGAGCTTGGGTTTCCTGCGGCCTGGATTTCTAACTGACGAAGGAAGGGTGTGAGTAAAAACGCCCCTGCACCTAATGAAAGGTTCCTAAGCGTGTCGCGTCGTGTCAAGTTCATGGTGCTTATTTGGTAGTTGGTTTAATCGTTTTACGGTAAAGAAACGAGTCAGACGAGAGCAGGGAAATCAAAAGAGCGTTAAAGCTGCCACCACTTTCTAGGTAAGCTCGGTCGGCAGAAATGAGTGTTTTGGAATCGCTTAGCATTTCATTCCTACCCATAAAATAGCGGAATACATGCCTTATCATGCACTGACGAACCTTATCGGATTCGGCCAGTCTATGGATGAGTTCCAAAGCATCTTTGAAATCACCATCTAGTGTGTTCTCGCCTGTGCCTTCCAAGTTACTTTTGGCATCAATGGGTTTCGTTGATGGAGTGTCTCCCTTGCCAAGGCTTTCCTCGATGCGATACCGACCAAAGTCGTCATAAATCTCGAAGGCATATCCGATGGGATTCATTTTCTTGTGACAGCGCCAGCATTCGGCTTTCTCGGTTTTTAGAAGCCTTTCTCGGAGCGTCTTCGTGGGGGCTTCGGGTATCGAGGCATCCACAGTGATAGGGATGTCGGGAATAACGCCCCCTAGTAGTCGCTCCCTAACCCACTTGCCTCGCCGTATGGGGTCGGTACTGTCGTTCAATGAATGAGCAATCAGCCAAGCTGGATGAGTCAACATCCCAGCACGGTTCGGTCGCCTGTAAGGTTGTGGCAACAAGAAATCCTGTTCGTCATCGGTGAGGTCGTAAACCATCGGATACTTGGTATAGAGGGCTTGCATGCGATGGCGAAGTTTATCTTCGTCTTTGGTATCCATCCAAGTGGTTTGCTCATGGACGATCTGCTTGATCGCAGCGATACTGCCATTGAATCCTTTGTTGAAGTTGTGCAAGTTGTATTTTACATTCAGTTCATGCCATCCTTTGAGGTTCAGTCTCTGCAAGAGTTCTCTCTGCTTGGCTTCAGGGAATTGTCCTGCATCGAGCTGCTCTTGGTTCGACTTGTAGAAATCGTAGACGGTGTTTCGAAACGTGGCTCGATTGAAGATAAAGTACTCGTCCGACGTCAACAGTTGGCCGAAAACATCCGTGTCTTTTTCCAGGATGTTCATGACAAAAAAATCAGCATCTTTTTCGTACATTGCAGGGTAGTTTTCGCCGTAGTAGGCAAATCCACCCGAGCGATCTTGGTCTTTAAACACCTTGTGGGCTTGGGTGTAGCCAAAAAACTCCTGGAAAAAACGCAGGATCCTTGGTTTGTCGATCGCGTCATCTTGAAGTATGCGTGCGATTTGGCGTTGCGCATCGTTTCTGCTGTTGAGTTCCCCTGCTTGGGCGGCTTGGAGAAGTTCCGCATCGGGTCTGCGATCTGTGAGAGCAAACGCGATGGCAAAGGCCATTTCAGTGCTGGACAGCATTCGACGCCCGTGGGGGTCTTCATCGCCGAGACCAACCTCAATTCTGTAAACGGATTCGTGGTGTAGCATCACCGCCATCAAGACCAATCGCAACGCCTCAGCATTGCCGCCTGTATTGGCACTGTTCCTGAAAAGCTCCGAGTAGTTCCCGAGTTCTTCTTTCAAAGGCTCTCGATAGACGACTTTCCTGAAATGTTCACGGATTGTCGAAGCGAGCGTGTCCTCACTGGGACTTGTGTCGGACGAAGCGATCGGAGAGTGCTTGATGAGTTCATCCGCAGCACAAGCGGCATTGCTGAGCAAAACACTCACGACCGCTGAATCCGCAAAGAGGAGGTTGGCATAGTCTTTGATACCAACTTTATCTTCCAATGGAAAAGGCTGTCTAAAATCTTTGGCGGCCTTTCCGTAGCTGGATTTCCCATTTTGGAAAACTTCAGGACTGGTTCTCCACAGACGTGCCGGTGAGAAAGGCTCTAGAGTGATTTCCCCACTGAAGAGCTTTTCATGGTTTACGTAATTGCCGAAGCTCGGGCTTTCCAATTTCGAATAGAGATCGGACTCGTTCCCAGACTTTTTCAGTTCAGCATTGATCCAGAGCATCACTGCGTCTTTTTCGTATGACTCTGGTTGTTGACTTGTGGTCGGTGGCATCTCCTCGACGTGCAACTCTCGCAGGACCGTTTTCCAGAGCTCCATGTCATGGCCGGCGGCCAGATCAAAACGGATGCTGGACAAGACGACATCGGACTCATTACCACTCTGGCCATGACAATCGGCACAGTACTTGTTTAGGAAGGGGGCGACGGTTTCGTCGAACGTTTTTTTGTCCGCGAGAATCGGAGTCGTCGTCTTATCGGCCTGTGCAAGAAGTAGGTTCGAGGAGCACAGCGAAGCGGTGCAAACCATCGCCGCACGAAGAACAGATCCATTCCATTTTGCCGTAAAAAATGCCGTCAACGAGGCAAGGTGCGACTCAAGATCCGAATTTTTGTGCAAACCTCGCGTTTTGGCGTTGGTTTTGCGGTCTGGACACATTGCTCCGGCTTTCGGTCAAATGAAAAAACGCTCAAAAACAATTGAGTGATCCGCGATGATGGTTTTGCAAGCGGTTGGAACCGCTCCGGATAGGAACCCTCCGTAGTTTAGCATCACGTGCAGCCTGTTTCTATGGGTTTCCTTGGCTTTCAACCGGTTCTGAATCCAACAATTGAGCGATCGCTTCGAAGGCTTTGGAGGTGGCTTGGTACCGGATTTGGTTCGTTCATTGACCAAGCAAAACGGGCTGTGGCCTCCAAGCGGTACTACGGACTTCCAGTCCGTAGTCTGGCCGACGGACTGGAAGTCCATCGTACGTTTGGCCGACGGACTGGAATTCGGTGGTACAAAGAACGATCCAACCGAAGGGGAGGCACCCAAGGTGGTGCTTGGCACCGGATTTAGTTATTGGGGCAATCGCCCGACAAAAACGCCTATCCCGCTTTTGACTCCTGCGGGTGCGTCGACCGTTGCAATCATTACCTGACACGTTTGGATTGCTGTATACTTTGATACTTAAACGGTCTCAGCTTTTCTCTATCAAGTTCGACGTTGAACATTGCCGGGAATCACCCGGCACGGCAATGAGCAATGAGCGATAGCGAAAAGCCAAATTGCCCAATCTCATCGGGAGAGTTGCTCAGAGCGAATCAACACCGGGACGACTTTTTCGTAATCGAACAAGAGAACCCTACCGATACCTACCACCTGAATTCCGTGCCCGACGAATCATGAAAGCTCACTTCGACCTCAAAATCACTGCGAACTACGACGCGCGCACCGCCGAGTTTTTCCTCCACGATTCTGCGGGCGTGCAGATCGCATTCCGGCAGACAGACTTTAATAGCATCTCGGTCAGCCACCAGCGGGGCCTTTTCGATCTTCGAAACTATCTTCGTCTCTTCGTCGAGCCGGGCAAAGAGCATGCGGCGATGGCGGAGATCGGTGTGTGCATCGCGGAGCTAGTGCTGGGAGAGGAGATCTTCACCGCCCTGTACCAAGCTACTTCACCGCGGACCCTGCGGATCGAGTTGCCCGGCGCGACGGATACAGAGAACCTCCTTGCCGCCGCGCTGGCCCGCGTGCCGTGGGAAATCGCCCGGCCCAATGGGATGTCCGGCACGCTCGGTGAGCGTTATCTCCTTGTCCGTGTCGTCCACGACATGCGAGCACCCACCTCGACACCCATCGAGTTGGCGGCGGGTGAGCCCTTGCGGGTGCTTTTCGTTTTTGCCGAATCACGCGGATCGCGTCCGCTAGGTGCGCGCAAGGAGCGGCGGGAGTTGCTGCGGCTGTTTGAAAAGGAAATCTATCCGCAGCGCCAAGTCGTTGCGCACTTCCTGACCCACGGCGTTACCCGCGAGCGGCTGACGGAGCAGATTCAGGAGAATGGCGGGTACCATATCGTCCATTGGAGCGGGCATGGGAACATGAATCAGTTGGAGCTCTGCAAGCCCGGCGGCAAGGGCGACCTCCTGACAGGCCAGGAACTGCTCGCCCTCTTCAATCAAGCGGGTGGTTTCCTGCCGCGACTGTTTTTCCTAAGTGCCTGCCACTCCGGCGACATCCTAAGGGTGAAGGACTGGAGTGACTTCCTCTCTGTCGCTCAGGGGAAGGAGCCGGGTACCAAAGAGTCCGAAACCAAGGACCTCGATCTTGCGGATCAGCCCGTCTACACCGGCACTGCCCACGCACTGCTCCAGGGGGGCGTGCCGTCTGTGGTGGCGATGCGTTATGCCGTGGGCGACGACTACGCGCGTGAGGCGGCGGTAGAGTTTTACCGCGCTCTGCTCGCCCACGCCCAGCCGAAGAATGTCGCCGTCGCTCTGACCATGGCGCGACAGGCGATGCTCGATGGCAAGAAGCACGACTTGGCTCGCTTCTCCGTCTGCGACCACGCCACTCCCATTCTCTATGGCGAGGAGCAGCCGGGCATCACGATTGCGAAAGGTCGCAGCCCGGGGCTCAATCCGCGCAATCCGCGCCTACAACAGATTGTTGAACTCACTACGACAGGGCACGAGCACTTTGTTGGACGCACTTGGGAGTTGGTCGGTTTGGGAGCGGACTTCATCGGCTCCAGTACCGGGGCAGAGGTTAAGCCAATTGCCGTCATCACCGGCTTGGGAGGCATGGGCAAGACCGCGCTCACAGCCGAAGCGTTGGCGCTGTGGGAGTCAAAATTTAATTGGGTGCTGCTCTTCCAGGCCAAGCCGAACCGGCTTGAGTTTGAGAAGACATTGTGGGATATCCACCGGATGCTCAATGGGGAGCTGAAGCTATATTACGAGCATGTTCGGGCAAATCCTGCCGATGCCATTTACCGCGAGGCCACCGCCGATTTCACCGGTCCTGAGCGACTGCAGCGGCTCACTCGCAACCTGCTCCGCGCGCTCAAGGATGAGCCGATCCTGATCGTGCTAGATAATTTCGAGACCAATCTCAAACCGGCGGACCCAGCGACGACTCTCTCGGCTTGTCAGGACAAGGCTTGGGACGACTGCCTAGCGCTGCTGGCCAAGGAGCTCGTCGGCTCCCCCTCTCGGATACTCATCACTTGCCGCCGGCCACTGGCGGCGCTGGCAGAGGGTCCGGCTCATCCCGTCCAGCTCGGGCCGCTTCCTGGCGCCGAGGCGGCCCTTTACTTGAAGGAGCAGCCCACGCTGGGCCGTATGGTGTTTGGCGGCGATGGCGCGGACAAGGAGCTGGCCATACGCCTGCTGAGTGCCAGCCGCTTTCACCCGCTACTCATGGACCGGCTGGCCAAACTCGCTGCGCATGCCCCACCGCGCACGCAGCTTTTGGCGGCTCTCGAAACCTTGGAAAAGACCAAGGACTTTGCGCAGTTGCCAGCGCTCTTTGCCGTCCAACCGGGAGATGCCAAGGAGCTGGCCTACCTCGACGACGCGCTGGCCACTTCGCTCGATCAACTCATCCGCGACTCCAGCCCCGATGCCCGCCGCCTGCTATGGATCATCGGCGTGGCCAACCAGCCCGAGACGATCGGATTGGTGAAGGGTGTGTGGAGCGGGGAAAGTCACGAGCAAGAGCAACTTCGGCAGATCAAGCAGATGCTTGACATGCTGCCGCTGCTCCCGGCGGAGATTCAGACGGAGATTCACGCCATGCCGCCCGAACTGCTCGCCATCATCGAGGCGCTGCCGCCGGAGGGGCCAGATTTGCTGCTGCCGCTAGCTCAGCTTGTCAGCTTGGGACTGGTCACTGAGGAACGAGACGATGTGGACGATGCCAACCCCAACCTCACCTGCCACGAACTGGTTCGCGAACGCATCCGGGCCTGGATGGAGCAGCATCCGCAGGATCGTGCGGAGCAGACGGAGAACACCATCCGGCTCGCTTACGCCGAGCGACTGGAGGCGGTTTTCAGTGGGCTTCGGCAACAGAACATGACTGCAGCCCTGCAGGCGGGTAGCCGAGCCCTCGTTTATTGCGTGCAGGCCGGCGCGTGGGATAGGCTAGGGGTTTTTGCCAACGGATTGGTCACCAGCACGAAAGATCCGCGCGTGCTAGGTCCGCTGGTCGAACATCTAAAGACCGCAGCCGAGTCCGCTCCTGAGGGCCGGCCGCGCTGGAGTTGTCTCTCAAACCTCGCAGACGCACTCGATATGGCTGGCCGTCCCGATGCCAGTCTGACCTTCTACGAGCAAGCCGCCGCACAGGCCAAGGCGGTTGCCGACGCGGGAGGGGACGACTCCCGAGAGGCTTGGTCGGATCTATCCGTAATCACCTGCAACTGGGCTGCTGCACTTCGTGCCGCTGGCAACCTCGACGAGGCTCGCCAGTGGCGACTCGAAAGTGTCGAGGCGGCGAAGAAAGCAGGACTCCCCGCGATCGAAGTCCTCGGCAGAGAACTCGAAGCCCTGCGCATTGAGATCATGCAGGGGCAGGTCGCAGCGGCGTTGCCGGAGGTCGAGAAGCGGCTGGTGCGGATACAGGCGTGGTGGCATCAGCACCTCTCCGGCAAGCCGGTGCCCGAGGCCCCGGATCCCCAGATCCTCGCCCGTGCACTCATCAGCGCACTCGACGTCGCACGAGAAGGCCACAATGCGCTGGAAGATTGGCCTGCCTGCCTGCGTTGCATGGATGACACCCTGGAGGCGAAACGTGCGCTCGGACGTCCGGTGGAGGAAATTGCCAGGACACGTGTCAACCGCGCCATTGTACTGGTGCAGATGCCGGGCCGCATGGATGAGGCCAAGGCCGAACTGGAAGCCTGCCTGACGCTCTTTGAGAGCGATCCTGCTATGAGTGCTATGGTACTTAGCTCCCTCGCTGACGTTTTAAATAGGCAAGGCGACATTCACCAGGCCATCATCCAGGTGCGCCGCTCCCTTGCCATACGGGAGCAGTTGCCTAATCCGGACCATCGCGCTGTCTCGCACAGCAACCTCGCCATCTACCTCGAACGCAGTGGCACTCCGTCGGCCCTTGCGGAATCCTCCTTCCACCGACTTGCTGACCTGATTTACATTTTGGTCGCGGGGTTGAAAGAGTCGCTCAAGACCACACTGCACAACTACGCCATCGGCTTTCGCCGCGCTCGCGCCGCCGGCACTGTGCTTGCCGTGCCGCGCGTGGAGGAACTGCTCGCCAACCCCGCCTTTGCACCGCTGGCGCAGTGGCTCAGCAACCGCAAGACGCCGGTAGACCAACTGCAGACTGCGGTGGACCAACACCTCGACCTCGCCCGTCAAGCCGGAGAATCGAATTGAACCTAACCCAACTTGTTCAAGAAATCACCGCCGCCGTCGAGCGTGGCGACCGCCAGCGGGCACTGGAACTGGTTCGACAAATCCAGCAGCGGTTGGTCATTGAAACCGCCGAGCGGGCCGCTGTGGAGCGCTAAGTCCGCGCGCTGCTGGCGGAACTCGACGCGACGCAGCATGAGGAATTCCGGATCGAGTCCATTGACCTCGCATCTACCGAGCGTAGTACTGGGGGTGAGGGATCCGACGAGCGGCTGTATCCCGTATGGTTTGGCACGAACCGCCGCCCCAGCGCAGATCGGAAGGGGTTCACCGGCGAGCGTCACTCCAGCATGACCCTTGGCCAAGTGACCGTGCGCGTACCCAACGCGCACCGCTTCGGCGAAACCGGGAGCAGTTTCTGGAGCAGACTCAAGCGTCTGGATTTCCGGGATGATCAACTGCGATTGCACGGATTGAAGATCCAAGCTGACTCCGACTTTTACGCAAGCCTGCAGGCGGCTATGCACGAGGAAGAGACACCGCATGCGCTGATTTTTCTGCACGGGTTCAATGTGAGCTTTGAGGAGGCCGCCATCCGTGCCGCGCAGCTTGGCTGCGATCTGGCGGTGCCGGACTTTGATCTCGATTGGCTCGGCCACGGCTACTTTGCACAAGCGGATGCTTTGCTCCACGACATCTACGATCTGATGCGGCATGACGCCGTTCCCGGTAAGCGGCAGCGAATCGTGGCTGCGAACGAAGACGGCGCGATCTTCTGGAAAATGAGATGATGAATTCCCGATTGGAAAGTCGCTTCCACCGTCTGGCGACAGGTGGCTATTGTCCTGGGCAATGGATACAACCAGACACTCCTCTGCTTCATGCAACTCTTTGTCGTCAGCAATCGCACATCGCCAAGTCGCTCGACTGGAACCATTAGCGGCAAATGTGGAATAGGTTGCGTCAAGGCGTCACTGACGCATCTAGCACATCGCAGACATCATCGATGCCATGCCTTCAATTGATGTGGCCGAAGTCACACTACCGCGGTTTTCGAATCGATTTTGCAAGCAACGCTCTAATTGCTAGAAGCTCAGGACGGTTCAACTTGAGTAAAGTGATTGTAACACGTCCGATAGCCGTCCTGGCCGAAAGGGAGCCATCTTTCAACAGCTCCAAGTGATTGTCCCATGAATCGGTCCTGGGATGAAAGAGCCTTACAATCTCTCCCGTTGTCTCGTCTACTGAAGCAAGGTCGCTCCCTTTGCCGCGATTGCAAACGAAGCAGGTCCAAGCCAAATTTGCCTCGTTCGTTTCGCCGCGATGCTTGACAGCGATGATGTGGTCAGCCTCATATGGCAAGAAGGCATCGTCTTCATGAAGAAGGCAATACTCACATCGATGACCGGCGCGTTCACGAATCAGCCGGCGCAGTTCTGCAGGCACATATTCGCTCATCCCTACCTAGCTTCCTTGCCTCGCATGTATCCGGGCCTTCACCATACGCATCAAAAGTTCAGCTTGCTCGTACTGGTCCAGTTCGTGCTTAACGTCGTCATCCATTTGACCGGTCCGGTTCAGCGACAGAAGCTGCGAGGCTCGTTGGGCGACGTCGGCAGACGGCCGAAAATTCAAAATCTGTTCATCGGTCGGGCCTGAACCAAACAATTGAGCGATCTCTTCAAGTACTTTCGATGCGGCTTCGATTGTCGACATGCTGGACCTTCAATTGAGTGTCTTTGGACTTTATTTCGTGGCAGAACTGCAACCGGCTCGAATGGCTGCTCCACCGTCCTCATTTGCTGCTTGAGTGTTGAACTCTTTCATTCTACCAGCCGTGGCCTAATGATTCGAGCTTAACCGGAGAACAGTTTCCAGGCTGCATGTCGACAGATAGCTCCGATTCCGGCCCTGCTGTTAGCCCTGCGGTCGTCTAGTTGAGTTGTCCGGTTTGGTGAGACGGAAGCAACATTAGGAATTTCTGCTAGCGGTAAGAAAGCGTCACGCAGGGGCCGAAAGACCGAAGATGCCCAAACGTTGGGGATGTGAGTGATTAACGCATCGCCAGAGAAAGCCTCTCAATCCGCGAACTGGCGTGTTGCCTGTAGTTCGCGAGATTGATCGAGTACGCCCGGAAGGATTTGAACCTTCAACCCTCGGTTCCGAAGACCGATGCGCTATCCAATTGCGCCACGGACGCATAACTCCTCGAATTCTAGCTCAGGTCACCTCAAATTTGAAGGGGGGACAGACGCAATTAGGGAAACCGTGAAATTTGTGTTTTTGGAGGGGTTGGGAGGAGTTTGACCCCACTTTCTCCGGGAATTGGGTGGGGCTTTTGCATTTTGGGGTTATTCGGCTCGCAGGAGGATGCTCTCGGAGTGGCTGTTGAACTCCGGTGCGTACATGCACTCGATCGATGCGTATCCCATGGGATATTCGCCGGCCAACTGCACTCTTACTGGGTACTCGAAGACATAGGTTCCCTTGCGCAGGTAATCGATGAAGAAGTGCGTGGCGGTGTCACGGGTGCTTTCGTAGTAAAACAAACCGTCTTGGGATTTGTAGGTGCTCAAGACATTGACCGGTTCGGTTCCGCTCCCTCGGTAATCCCGCAGATGGACGTACTCCATGTCCCGGTCGGTTCGGACCACGACGCGACAGATCAGTTCGTCGCCGATGGACACCGGAGCGACCACGGCCTCGAGGACCGGGCCACTTGCGGTCAGCACCCTCTTGAAGAGCTTTTTCTCGAGCTTCAAAGGGGTTGCCTCGTGTGCGGTGATCTTGTTGATGTCCTCGAGGTACTCCCAGTGGAGTCCACCCCAACTGACCCCTTCGTCGGACTTGGTCAATTTCACCTTGCCCATCTCAGGTCGGATTTCGTTTCCAGCGAATGTTTGCTGGTAGAATCCGGTTCCCCGCTCGACATTCTTTGGTTCAAGTTTGGTTCCGGCGAGTTCGACCGCTACGAGCGCGTCGGATGCAAGCCAATTTTCACCTCGACGCAACAAGGCATAAACTGCATCGGCGGTGGCTTTGGTGGTTTTCCAGTCTTGAGTTTGCTTTTGCTTGAGCAACCACACTTTGCACTCCTCGACGGCTTGGATATCCCCGGCGACTTCGTCGAAGGCTTCGATCATCATGGCTTGGGTCTCGATCGGGGCGTGGTACCACCACCAGGATCGCTCGGTGTCTCTCCAGAACATTCCTAGTTCCTCATCGGTAACGCTTCGCTCTTTGAAGCTCTTGATGATGGACTTGGGAGTTTCGGCATCGCCGAAGCGTTTGAGGGCGACGGCCAAGTGCGCTTGCGATTGGCGTGTTTGTCCGACCCAATGGTCTTTAGCTTGAGCCAGCCAGTACCTCAGCGCTGTCTGATACTCCGGTGCGATGGGCTGATTGTTTAGGAAGAAACTCCTTCCATACAAATACAGCGCGATGGTGGAACCCAAGTGCGATTTCTTGGGATCCTTGTCCTTGATCTCGTTGTACTGTTTGTTCATCCAAGCATCCAGCGCTCCGAGGGCCTTAAGTGCGATGCCTTCATCGACCGCAACGCCGAGATTGCGTAAGCGGCCGAAGCCGGTGACGATGTACAAGGAGAGGTATTCGTTGTCTGGGCCGCCTGGGAACCAGGGCCACAGACCGCTCGGACGCTGCATCTGGGATAGTTTTTGCAACTGCGAGTCGGTTTCGTTCTTTAGGCGGTTGGTATCGAAGAGTATTCCGACATTTCGGCGAGCTTGGGATTCTCGGTTAGCATTTCTGAGCCAAGGAGTTTCTTCGAGGAGGATCGACTGGATGTCTTGGTTTTTGCTCAGCGGCGATTCGAGAGCCTCGGGCTGAAGGGTTCTCCAAGTCTCGAAGACTTTGGCGACTTTCGGGTCGCTTGCAGCGATGTGCCTTGCGAGGCTATTGGCATACAGACGGTTGAAGGTCTGTTCGCTGCATTCGTAGGGGTACTCCATGAGATAGGGGAGTGCCAAGACGGCATACCAAGCGGGTTGCGAGGTCATCTGCAGGGTCAAAGACTGGTTTTGAATCGTGTCGGAGCCGGCCGAGTCGATAAGTTTTTGGAGTGCGAACTCCTTGGTCGATTTGCCTCTTATTGGCAACGGGATCGCTTCGCTGACGAGGACTTTATTCGAAAGGACGGGCAACATGGCTTGTTCGCCATCGCTGAGTTGCTCGGTCGCAGCGATGGTCTTGAAGGTGATCGGGCGTGCGTCTTGCGGTACTCGAATGCGCCATCGGTAGGATTTGGACTCGTTGGCCGCGAGTTCGAAGCTCTGTTCGGCTTTGCCGTTTTCGAACTTGGCGTCCACGTTCGACTCATCGATCGCATCGGTCAGATGCAGAGCAACGGTTCCTTGCTGGACTCGGTTCGATTGGTTGGTGACTTTGGTGGTAAACTCAATGAGGTCCCCTTGGCGTAGGAACCGCGGCGGGTTGGGTTGGACCATCAGGTCCTTGGCCGTGACGACCGCATCGAACAAGCTGCCGCTGCGGAGTTGTTTGTCGTGGGCCAAGGCCATGAAACGCCACTTGGTCAGAGCTTCGGGCATCGTAAATTCGATCGAAACCGAGCCATCGTCGTTGGCCAGCAGATGGGGGAAGAAAAAGGCGGTTTCGTTAAGGTTGACCCGCGGAGAAATCGAATCCATGGAGAGCGTTTTAGGGGAACCTGCGTTGGCACCATCTCCACCGGAGTTGGCTTGGATGCCTGCGAATTCGGCTTCGGGGGCCCCTGGGGCGCCACCCATTCCACGCATGCCACCCGCACGTAAGCTTTTTGCCCTCGCCCCGGGAGGAAGGCCGCCGGGTGCAGGGGCAGCGTCTGCCGCCATGGCTAACCCAAATTCGACTCCGCCGGAACCACGGGACAACGTTGCGTAGGCACCGGAGTACATGATGGGAGGCTGCATTTGCAGTTCGCTTGGGAAGCGGCGATAGGATTCCTCGACGCTCTGATAGTTGCTCGGGAGATTCGAATGCAGGACGTTGACCCAAAGGCTCATGTTCTGGAACTGAGACAGGACGCCCCCTTGGGATTCCTCATAGAAATCGCCTAGACGGTTGAGCCATTGGTGGGGTGCGAAGGCATCGAGAGAGGCGTCGTACATCGAGGCGAGCAGTTCGGCGCTTGCACCTTGGGCGTCGGG
>Ga0315901_10007123_pt1 | contig 13270 bp, 11 predicted proteins | sample LakEriMetagenome_10_FD_203761 | JGI IMG/M metagenome (GOLD analysis project Ga0315901, IMG submission 203761) | Freshwater fungal communities from buoy surface, Lake Erie, Ohio, United States - Buoy 2 MA116 | ecosystem: Environmental > Aquatic > Freshwater > Lake | place: USA: Lake Erie, Ohio... | reverse complement strand
GACCACAAGTAAATACAAAGCCATGACCTTCAAGGTTTGGATCATCGGTTTCAAGGATTACAAGTGCTGCTGAATAATCTGGTTCCTTATTCATTGCATCAGAACCATCTAAACCACGTGAGGTTGGAAATCTGACATCGATAGTTTTAAAGCCAGTAATCTTTGGCATGTCATCCCTTTGCGGTTTTAGATATGAACGCTTCGCTTCTTAGCAAAAATCCTATACGATAATTTTCATGGCGCGACATAACCAGAAAGTTGGCATGAAGCGCGTAGACCTTGAATTAACCAGGCTAAGCCTCGGAACCGCACCGCTCGCTGGATTATTTAAATCAGTCGATACTTCCGAGAGCGACGAATTGATTCATACCGCTCTAGATAATGGGATGAATTACTTTGATACCGCTCCACTATATGGACACGGTCTTGCTGAAGAGCGCCTTGGTCGAATTTTGAGTAACGTCACGAAACCATTTGTCCTACAAACTAAAGTCGGTCGAGTTCTAAATTGGGTTGAAAAAGCCGATCCAGTCCCCTGGTTTCCGGATGCAGATCCACATATCCAGCCAGTCTTTGATTATTCCGCTGATGGCATCAAGCGTTCGCTCGATGAAAGTTTAAAGCGATTAGGTGTGGACCAAATTGATATTGCTCTGATGCATGATGCTGAAAACCATATTTCAGAAGCAATAAATATTGCATACCCAGTTCTGGCAGATTTGAAGCGTCAAGGAATTATCAAAGCGATCGGAATTGGAATTAATTTTTGCGATGTGGCAATTGAGATTATGAAGAACGTTGATCTTGACATCGTACTTCTGGCAGGGAGATATACCCTGCTTGACCAGAGCGCCCAGAATAAATTATTGCCTTATGCACTAGAGCGACGAGTTGATATCACTATTGGTGGCGTCTTTAACTCTGGAGTCTTAGCAGATCCAAAACCTGGCGCTACTTTTGAATATCTACCTGCTTCAGATGAGATTATTAAGAAGGCTCAAGAAATTGGCGCCTTCCTAAAGAACCTTGGAATTCCGCTGACTGCTGCGGCTCTGCAATTTCCACTTCGCCATCCGGCAGTTACCTCGGTCTTAACTGGCTCTCGAAATAGTAAAGAGTTGTTGGCCAACGCGGCTGATTTTGATTTAGAACTTCCAGAAGATATCTGGAACCAGCTTGAAGATGCTGGCCTTATCGAAAAGATGTCACTATGAAATTCTCAATCATCGCAAGCCAATCAAATGCATATCAATTTGCAGTAACGATTGATGGAGCCCACTCTGGAGTCGAGAAGATTCCAACTTTGACCCAAGCAATGCACCTAACTTTGGATGAACTAAAGAGCGCTGTAAGCAAAACATCTGGAGCCATAACTGGAAATTTAGTTGCTCCAATTTCACCGGAAATTGAATTGTGGGGTGCGGGTGTTACCTATCTTCGTTCCCGCGACGCTCGTAAGGAGGAATCTGGGGTTCCGGATGTTTACCAAAGAGTTTATGAAGCTGATCGCCCAGAGCTCTTCTTTAAATCCAACGCAGTTCGTGCCCGTGGGACTAATTCGCCAGTTGGGATTCGCTATGACTCAGATGCCTCAGTTCCAGAACCCGAAGTTGCGATCTATATAAATAGGTATCGCGAAATCATTGGATATGCGATCTGCAACGACATGACAGCGCGGACAATCGAAGGTGAAAATCCGCTCTACCTTTCGCAGGCGAAAATTTATATTGGATCAACTGCAATCGGCCCAGACATAACTCCAGCCTGGCTTGCGCCAACACCTGCTGAAATGAAAATCAAAGCACGAATTCTGCGAGGCACCGCGGTTGCCTGGGAAGCCGAGACATCTTTAGCTGCGCTTAATCGAACCTTAGAAGATTTGATTACCTATCTATTTAGATGCCAGGACTTTCCGCATGGAGTAATTCTTTCTACCGGCACCGGCATAGTTCCGCCGCTGGATATCTCACTTGCCGCAGGTGATGTGGTCGAAATAGATGTTGCTGGCATTGGTAAATTAATCAATCCGGTCGAAGTCATTGTAGAAAGGCGCTAATCAATGAGCAAAATCGTGGCTTGGGCCCAATGGCCGGATTTAGCAGTGCCCGAAAATGTGGAACTTAAATCTCCTGCGAATTTTCCACTTGATACCTCAGACCTTTCGCAAGTTGAATTCTATGTTCCTTCTTATATGGGAGGCGCTGCTGCGCTTTCATATGCTGCAAAAATGCCAAACTTAAAATATCTTCAGATGCCAAATGCTGGTTATGACGATGCACTTGCATATCTCCGTCCGGGGCTAACACTTTGCAATGCCAGCGGTGTTCACGATGCATCAACCGCCGAACTTGCAGTTGGACTTGCTCTTGCATCTAGACGCGGCTTTCCAGAATTCATTCGTGACCAGATTGCTGGGACTTGGGATCATCGCCGGTTCACATCACTTTCAGATAGCAAGATTGGTGTAATCGGTTTTGGTTCGATTGGCAAGCAAGTGGTCAAAAATCTTTCGGGTTTTGATGTGAGCATTATCAGCTTCTCAAAATCAGGACGAGATGGTTCAATCAAAATAGATGAACTCGACAAGCATCTTCCAACCCTAGATATCGTAATTCTAATCTTGCCGCTTACCGATGAATCACGACATATGTTTAACAAAGAGCGGTTAGCAAAGATGAAGGATGGGGCGCTAATTGTTAACGTCGCTCGTGGTCCAATTATTGAAACCGAGGCGTTGATTGCTGAGTTAAATTCTGGCCGAATTTATGCTGCACTCGATGTTACTGATCCAGAACCACTCCCTGTAGGCCATCCACTTTGGAAGGCTAAGAATTTACTGCTCGTTCCACATGTTGGTGGAAACTCAACCGCATTTGAACCTCGAGGCCGCAAATTAGTTGAATCCCAACTTAAGTTATTGTCAGAAGGAAAACCGCTTAACAATATTGTCGCCGTTGGATAATTAGATAAAAAAATGCGCATCGATTCGCACCACCACCTTTGGGATCTTTCAATCCGAGACCAAGAGTGGATTACCGGTGATGAGATGCAGCCAATTCGTAGAAATTTTTTGGTCTCTGATTTGCGAGATGCGATTGTTGACTCACGTATCGACAAGACAGTGTTAGTCCAGACAGTCACTGACTATTCCGAGACCCCAGAGCTTCTAACAATTGCGCAATCCGAACAACTTGTCGGAGCAGTTGTGGGTTGGTTACAAATTGACGCTCCGGATGCCATCGCACACCTGCACCAATACCTAGATTTACCTGGCGCAACTTATTTAAAAGGTATCCGAGATATTGCCCAAGATCATCCGGACCCAAATTACTTGGCCAAGCCCGAGACGATTGCAAATGTAAAGAAGCTCGGAGAACTTGGAATCACTTTTGATTTGCTAACCAAGACACCAGAATTAGCCGCGGCAATTAAATTAGTTCGGGCCTGCCCAGATGTGCAATTTGTTATGGATCATATTTCGAAACCATACATTGCAAAGAGAGAATTAGAACCTTGGCGAACTTTGATGAGTGAACTTGCAACTCTTCCAAATGTTCTCTGCAAAGTTTCAGGATTAGTAACAGAAGCAAATTGGAAAACTTGGGATGTAAATGATTTCAAACCATACATTGATCATGTAATTGAAATCTTTACGCCACAAAGATTAATGTTTGGTTCAGATTGGCCAGTTGCAAATTTAGGTGGAACGTACTCTCAAATTGTTGAATTGGCCGAAGCCCTAACTTCTGGACTTAGTCCAAGTGAGGCCGAATTCTTCTGGCATAAAACTGCGGCTGCCGCCTACCGCCTTGCTTAATACCGCAGATACATAGGTAACGATTTGATAACAAAGGTCACCTAAGCCTGAGATTTGGGTTTCCCACATGGACGCGGGCACCCCATCCTTAATAGGGTTCTGCCACAGCGATTCCGCTGCTTTCGAAAGGAAACATATGAAGAAAGTTCTAACTGTCGTTGCTGTTGCATCAGCAATGGCGCTAGTTGTCGGAACAGGGTCTGCAGTTAACGCTGCTAACCACAAGAAGGCAATAAAGATTGAATTAATCTCAAAGGGAGAAACTGCAGAATTCTGGCAGGCAGTTAAGAAGGGTGCAGAAGACCAAGCTAAGAAGATGGGCAACGTAACTGTTCGCTTCCAAGGTCCTGCAACTGAAACAATGATCGATGTGCAACTTTCAATGCTTGATGGTGCAATTGCCACTAAGCCAGATGCAATCGGTTACGCAGCTCTAGGAACAACAGAGTCTGTTTCACGCCTTGCAAAGGCAAAGGCAAAGGGCATTCCTGTATACATGTTCGATACAGCAGCAGCTTGCAAGGGCAAGCTTGGACCTAAGTCAAAGTGCGCACTTGGCGTTGCTTACACAAACAGCAAGGCATCAGCATCACTAGCAGCTGACAAGATGGCTGCACTTCTACCAGACGGTGGAAAAGTTTTGGTTGTTGGTCACACACAAACAAACCAAACAGGTACTGATCGTCGCGATGGTTTCGTAAACCGCATCAAGGCTAAGTATCCAAACATCACACTACTTCCTGTTCAATATGCAGAAGGTGGCGACCAAGCTAAGGCACAAGATGTTGTTGCTGCAGCTCTAGTTGCTAACAAAGATCTAAAGGGTATCTTCGGAACTAACGAAGGTGTTGCAATTGGTGCTGGTCAAGCATTCAAGGCAGCTGGTATCGCTAATGGCGCAGTGAAGCTAATTGGATACGACTCAGGTAAGGCTCAGATCGATAACATCAAGAGCGGCCTACAACAAGGTGCAATCACACAGAGCCCATTGGGTATCGGAGCGAAGACTGTTAAGGCGCTAGTTGATTACGTGCGCAGTGGCATCGTTCCAAAGCCACTCATTGACACAGGCTTCTACTACTACGATGCTACAAACATCGATAAGCCAGAAATCAAGGGAAACCTCTACCAGTAATTCGAATTTCTTCGAGTAACTAGTAAGAAGTAAAAATTATGGCCGGGAGCAATCCCGGCCATAATGCTTTAAGATTCTGAAGGTGAGTAGAAGTAGATTTATTAAGTAACGGGGGAACTAATGGCAACAACTCAACTTTTATCCTTAACGGGTGTAAGTAAAGAGTTCCCTGGAGTAAAGGCACTTAAAAATGTGCACTTTGATTTAAACGTGGGTGAAGTCCACGCAATTGTTGGTGAAAATGGAGCCGGCAAGTCAACGTTAATGAAGATTCTCTCCGGAATATATAAGAAGGACACCGGAGATATTGTTTATCTCGGTAAGAGCGTAAATGTTTCCAGCCCGTTAGAGGCCCAAAAATTAGGAATTAGTATCATCCATCAGGAACTTAACTTGATGCCAGATTTAACAGTTGCAGAGAACATCTTCATCGGTCGCGAAGTTCGCCGAAGAGGCCGAATCTTCTTAGACAATCGAAAATTAAACAAAGCTGCAAAACTTTTATTGGAGGAGTTAGGACTGACTCTCGATCCAAAGCAGAAAGTTGGCGAACTCACAATCGCCAAACAACAGATGGTCGAAATTGCAAAAGCGGTTTCTTATCGCGGCGAAGTAATAATTATGGATGAACCAACATCCTCTCTTACTCCTGCTGAAACCGAAGCCCTTTTTAAGATTATTCGATCCCTCAAGGCTTCTGGGAAAGGTGTTGTTTATATCTCGCACCGCTTGGAAGAGCTAAGCCAGATTACGGATCGGATTACAGTTATTCGTGATGGTGAATATGTTAAAACTTTGAATACTTTTGAGACCTCAATTCCAGAAGTTATTACACTCATGGTTGGCCGCAAGGTAGATCAAGATCAACGTCCAGAAGCCCGCCCCCTTAGTGGTGAAGTTGTTTTAAAGGTAGATGGAATTTCAGATTCGAGACTTTTAAGTAATGTCTCCTTTGAACTTCGAGAAGGAGAAATTCTGGGATTTGCCGGCTTGATGGGTGCCGGCCGCACCGAGCTTGCTCGTGCACTCATCGGAGCAGATCCAAAGACTGCAGGAAAGATTTATCTGCGCGGTAAAGAAATCAAAATTAAGAGCCCTTCAGATGCCGTTAAATCTGGAATCGGATATTTATCTGAAGATCGTAAGAAGTATGGGCTTTTATTAATTCAAAATATAACTTTCAATGTAATTCTCTCTTCAATCCCAGCTTTCTCAAATAAGTTTGGCTTTCTAAAAACAAAACCAGCCGGTGCGATAACAAGAGAGGCAATTAAGCAGCTTACAATTAGGACTCCCTCTGAGAATCAATATTTAAAGAATCTTTCAGGTGGAAACCAGCAGAAAGTCGTAATTTCTAAATGGCTAACACGTGATTGCGATATTTTGATATTTGATGAACCGACTCGTGGCATCGATGTTGGCGCTAAAGATGAAATTTATAAATTGTTAACAAAGCTCGCCTCGGAGGGCAAATCAATCATCATGATTTCCTCAGAACTTCCCGAAATTCTTCGAATGTCAGACCGGATTGCCGTTATGTGTGAGGGCAAGCTAACTGGCATCTTCGACAATAAAGATGCCGACCAGAACAAAATCATGCAATATGCAACGAAATTCCGCGACTAGATTAAAATTTTAACGATACTAGGAAAAGAGAGAGCAATGAGCGATACAGTGAAAGTGGCCAAAGGCGAGAACAGAGTTGCTGCCTACGCTAAACGTGAGATTGGTCGAGTCCTTGCACTCGCAAGCCTCGTTGTAATTTTCATCTTCTTCACGATAATGCGTCCAGTTTTTGCCTCATGGGAGAACGTCTCTGACGGAATTTTAATGTCCACTGTGGTCATTGGTCTCATGGCAATCGGAACAACCTTCGTGATTATTACCGGTGGTATCGATCTCTCAATTGGAACAACTACTGCACTAGTTGCGGTCATTGTGGGCAAGCTTGTTCAAGGCCTAGGTCTAAATGTCTGGGCTGGAATCCTGGTTGGAATCGTTGTCGGAGGCATCTGTGGTGTAATCAATGGTCTCTTGATTACAGTTTTAAAATTGCCACCATTTATTGCGACTCTTGCCACGATGAAGGCGGCGCAAGGATTAGCACTAATTATTTCTGACCTAAAGCCAGTTATGTTCACAGCAGATGTCAAAGGCTGGGATGCAATTGCAACTGGAAATATAATTCCAAATTTACCGAATGGCGCGCTGATCCTCTTTGTGGGCGCAATCATTGGTTCAATACTTCTAAATAAGACTGTTATCGGCCGATACACATTCGCTATTGGTTCAAATCAAGCAGCAACAGAACTTTCTGGCGTCAAAGTTAAAAGTTGGACCATCGCAATTTATGGTCTTGGTGGCCTTTATGTTGGAATGGCAGCAGTTGTTCTAACTTCACGTCTTGGTTCTGCCCGCCCAGATCTAGGACTTGGGTACGAACTTGAAGCTATCGCTGCAGTAATCATCGGTGGAACATCGCTCCTTGGCGGTAAGGGAACAATCAGCGGAACCATTATTGGCGCTTTGATTATGTCGGTTCTTGTAAACGGGCTTCGTATTCTCGAACTTCAGCAAGAATGGCAATATGTAATTACCGGCATCGTTATCGTCCTTGCGGTCTGGGGAGATAACGTTCGACGCCGTAAGACCGGAGAAATTAGCTAGTAACCCAAAGTTAAAATCTCCACCCTATAATTTGAAGGTGGGGATTTTTATTGGTGGTTCTTCCGCTTAAATATGGTGTATTTACTTAATTAGCCCAAGCCCTTTAGACTATTTTGATGGGCAGCCAAGGCGAAATTGAGTTCACGGTCTGGCTAAGGGATAACCAGAAAGCATTCTTACGCGCTGCTAAAGTCATCTGCTTTGACACCCAAAATGCAGAAGATGTTCTGCAAGAAGCCCTGACTGACGTGTATATGCGTTGGAGCAAATTAAGGAATCATGAAAACCCAGAAGCTTATTTGATGCGGGTTATGGTTTCTAAACACGCAGATATGCGACGCAAATGGTTGCGCCGTCAGCAAGAGAAAGAAACTCAGTGGGAACTTGCAGAGACCATAAGAGATTTAGTTGATCAGACCGAGGATGTAACCCAGCGCCTACTAGTTCAAGCGGCTCTTAAAACTCTGACTGCGGCACAGAGGGCAGTTTTGGTTCTAGTTTATGAACACGGTATGGTCTTGCGAGAAGTCGCAGAGGTATTACAGATTCCCACAGGAACTGCAGCCTCTCATCTTGCACGTGGAAAGGCAGCAGTTGCTGCTTACGTAGAACTTGTTCCTGAACTTGAAAAATCTTCAAAGAAAGAGTTACCAAGTAAATCCGATAATCAAATTGAAATAATTATGGCGGAAGTAGTGGATAACAATGAGTGAAATAGATCCGCTAATTAAGCGCGAAATCCAGTGGATGTCACTTGGTGTTTATGAGAATCGTGATCTTGCGCCAATAATTATTGCGAAAGCTCGCCGCAGAAGGATTATGCGCTTTGTAATTTCCATAGTTAGCGTCTTTTCTATTTCTGCTGCCAGCATTGGGGTTTATGAAATTGTGAAGCCAGGCAATTCAAATTCAGAAGTTTCCCCTGAGACTGGCTTAACGGGAACAAACAAACAGACTCAGCCCGAGATAATTGGTCTGCAATCTGACTACCCAGTTACGTGGGAGCAGAGTATTGGTGATCTGGGCGCAATAAGCAGTGCTGGCGGCATTGGAGATACCTTGGCTGGACTTACTGCAACCGGATTAAAGATTTCTTGGGAGCGATGCGGCAAAGTTCAATGCCCGATGACCTGGATCTTGAGCCTTACGAATCGAACCGCTGACCTGATTTCTACTTCTCCTTCTCTCGCCATATTCATTGACCATTCCTCACTCGTCAGCTACTCCCGCCCAACAACGGTGCTTCCTGGTGCCACGGCGCTCTTGATCTACACCTTCCCTGAGTTCAAAGACAGCCTGGAAATTCCAGAAGATGGCACCTGGCAGTGGAATTGGTATATAGCTCAGCTCAGATAAATACTATTTTGGGTGCATAAATCCACCTCCCCTTTACGGTGTAGTAGATAAGGTGCCAGACACATGGCTGCCAGGTTTCTATAAGGAGGAAATATGAAAAGAAAATTGACTGCAGGGCTCAGCTCCATAGCACTAATCATGGGGGTTCTCACAGCAGCCACTCCAGCCCAGGCGGCAGTGATCAAGCTTCCACTCGCAGATTGGCCGGCATGTGTTGCTGTTCCAACATCGCTTTACTGCATTGAGTCGGTAGTTGTAACAAACGGATCTGGCGCACGCACAACTTTGCAATATGTAGTTTCAGGTCAGGCGCCAAAAGCTGAGGTTGCAGGGACTGGCGAACTATATGCACCAATTGCACGAATTCAGAATAACAAAGTAGTGGACAACGCCTGGTGGATGCCAACTTCCCAGCGCGAAGTTTTTCTAAATCCAGCAAAGCAGGCTGTAGATCTAACTCCACTCTTGGGAACTGCAAATCACCCAGAGCTAGGTGCGAAATATGATCCAAAGACTAATACTTATGACATTACTAAGTCTTTAGAGTCTTACTCTTATGAGATCGATTGTTGGAATACAGCAACTTCTCCAACTGCACCTACGAAAAAGACTTTTAGCGAATGCTACAAAGGCTCGGTAGCATTTGTTGTAGATAACGAAGTTAAATTAATATGGCACTTGAATACAGTAAAACAAGCCACTGACGCAATTGCGAGCATGAAAACATCTGTCATCGTAGACATAACAAGTTTAGCTGAAGCTCAGCAACGCCCGGTTTACGGAACCTCTTATGACGCGGCTACTGGAAAGTTTGGCGCAACGGAGCCAATGTTTATTCCAATGTGGCTTGCAAATGGCGCACTTGAGAATGGTTGGACAATTGCAGGACAACCAACAGGAGTTCCTGTTGTGGCGACTGAACCAAATACTGATACTTCGACTGCAACTACTGAACTAGCGCCAAATAATGCGGATGCCATTGGCTCATCTGTCGAAGCCGGAAAGGCGCTGAACGGTCGTTGGACCCATTCAAATTGGTCAGGACTTGGCTTAAATTCCCTTGGATACGACGGCCTATACATAAAATCATCTGCACTCGGTGAATATCAACGATCTTGGTTGATGGCAGATGTTCTTCCAATTGTTGCCGATAAAGAGAACAAGGTATTTCTTGCAGGACAACCAGGAAATAACAAGTTCGCAATTAACTTGGATGCGGATCTTTCGGTCTCCTTGAAGTTAAGAATCGGTGAAATGATTCCAGGCGTGACAGTTGCTATAGCAACTGGCGTCACTATGAAAAATCAACAAACGAGAGACTTCAATACTCTTACAGTTACAGGAAGCCCTGTAACTGTTCCAATTGCCTCAAAAACAGCTGACTGTAAAGGTGAAACTGGTGTTGCAAAGGCCAATGTCCGTCAACTTCAGCTGATTTCACTCTCACAGAACGATGATCAAAGTGGCTTTGGTGTTCCAGGAACCTCTGGAAATATGTTCGTTGGTTCGAATGGTGTCTGTGAAATTTCTACACCGGTATGGAACGAAGAAGATAAGACATTTACTTGGAGAGTAGCTGCACCACACTTCGCGCCTGATGGTGTAACTGTTAACCGCGGTTTCTATAAAGCTGTAATTCCTACAGCTGATGCAGCTCTACTTTGGGGATTAACAAATCCAAATGATGCTGCTTCTGCTCTAGAAATTTCACTTACAACGGAGGAAAGCGGTAGAACAAACGCATTCACTAAGGTTATTTCAGTGAAAAATGAAAACATAATCATTGATATTGCTGGTTTTGAATACTCGCGTCCAAAAATAAAGATTGGCATTAAAGCTGGATATAAGTCTTCAAGAAATACAATGAAGAAAAAAACAATTACTTGCATACAGGGGAAATCTCAGAAGAAGATAACTGCTTCTAAGCCGGTATGTCCAGCAGGCTATAAGAAGAAGTAACTGACAAATCTCTTCATATAGATGAATCAAAAAGTAGCTACCCAGGTAATTGATTACCTACCTGGGTAGCACTTCTTATAAATCAAAGATAACTTTCCTGCCTTTAATTTGCCCAATCGAACTTAGAAGGAATAGCGATAATGAAGAAAATAGCTCTAGCACTTTCGGTGGCAGCAATTACTGCAGGGAGTGTTTCTAACTCTTCCGCTGCAGCTAAGCCAGATCTTTTGAGTCCGACGCAAGGAATTCATATCACTGAAGGCACAATTTTTCTTAATCCACTATCGCTCATGGGTGCTATCGGAAGCGGGCCTGATGCCATCATGACTTTATGTTCTAGTATCTCAGATGAAACTTGCACCGCAAGCAATGCTATTCAAATGGCTAACCATCTTCCTCCTTGTAATAGCCAAATTGCAGTTAACTGTATTTCAAGTGTCTATGCCATTGACCCTGATGGTAAGAAAACTGATGGGGTATTTGTTAAATATGCTACGCCCGATACTAAATATGACTATTCAGCTAGCGAAATTAATAATCTTCCACAAGGTAAAAGTCAGGGTGGAGTCTGGCAAATTCCTGGAATAACCCACGCTGGTGGAAATGATTTCTACTTTGCCTCAACTTTCATGAGGGGGTATCTTAACAAGAGCCCTGGCGTGAAAGTTACTAATGAAAAGTTTAATACCAATAATTTAGAATCTACGATAGCTCCTGTTAAGGAAATATTTGGAAACTTCAATCAGGCAATTCCTGTGGATTCTTCTAACCCGTGCCGGGACGGAAGTGGAAATGGTTGCGTAGGAGCGGCCATTGATCAGACGATTGCCGAGCAAAATTCTTGCGTGATGATTGGTGGCGGGATCTGTTACTCAATACAAGCTTTTCCTCAAGAGCATAGATTTGGAATGAAAATAGCAGTTGGAAATAGTATGAAGGGTTGGTTCCATGGTCGAATTTACCAACCAATTATCGACGTTCAAAGCTATGGCTCTGGCCAAATAATCACTGTGGAAGCTCTGCCAGTACAGGTTCCGACTCTCTATGAGCGAGTTAATACCTCTGAGATTGGCCCTGAATTTAGATCTTACTTAGACAGCGGACGCGGATTCTCTAATGGCAGTTCGTACTTCATGCCCGGAAATGCTGGCCAGGATGCAATTGACATGGCAGGTTTCTGGTTGCCATTAGTTAAAGATAAAGCAACGAACTCAAGAACATATTGGAATGTTAAGACGCTTGAAGGCTACCAGGATAGTGATGTCTCGCGTTGTTCGGATAGGGATGGAAATTTAGCTGGAATTGTTACTACCAACTCCCTAGTCTATAGCGCAGGTCCACCGACCTTTAACAGGGCCGAAGGATCATTAGATTACAAAGTTCTATCTCCGCACCTAACAGCAACTGGTGAAGTTGCGATTGGTTCATATGATTTAGTTCTTCGTTCTGATGTTGCCCGATGTATCTATGGCTTTTCGAAAGCTCCAATTCAGGCCGTAGTTTCGATTATCAACCCTGATGGTGAAAACAAGGTTGCCACCACTTTGATCCGAGAGAAAGATGGCTGGCTCTCGCTATCTGCAAAGGGATTTACGTTTTCATCCCCAACTATTCGTGTGGTTCTATCCCAGGAAGCTGAGGTGAAACCGGTGATAGAGCCAGTAGTCCCAAGCAAAAAGATTGCAAAGAAGACAACAATTAATTGCGTGAAGGGCAAAGTTTCAAAGAAGGTTTCGGGCATAAAGCCTCTATGTCCGAGTGGATTCAAGAAGCGATAGACCCGTCTTTTTCTTCTACGGGAAAGATTTCTTTCACTTCACCTTGCGCGGGCTCAAATCCGCGCTTACCCTTAAGTAATTGCAAACGATGAAAAGGGGGTGCTGTGAAGTATAAATCGGTCAAAGGTTTACTCACAAATGATGAGTCGCTTATCCCAGTTTCTTTCATAGATAAGCTCGAAGACATTTTGCATGGCTTTCTCGGAATACTTCTTTTTATTATTTCAATCCTGGCTGCTGGCTACAGTTTGCAGCGCTTGATTGAGACTCGCCCATTCTTCCCACTAGGAATGATTCAGGCAATAAATGACATTCTCTTTGTTGTAATTATTCTAGAAATTATGCGAACTGTAATTGTTCGTTTCACTGATGGAATCTTCCAATTAGATAGCTTTTTGATCATCGGCGTAATTGCAGCCGTTCGACATATTCTTACTGTCGGCGCATCTCTTACTATGGAGAAGGAGAAGACAACCGAATACTTCAATCGAGCTTTAATTGAAATGGGTGTTAATACTGGAATTGTTCTGGCACTTGTCTTTGCGCTCTTCTTATCTC